>JAABUT010000615.1_pt1 | contig 53195 bp, 56 predicted proteins | sample 5559281 | NCBI WGS metagenome assembly JAABUT01 (sample SAMN10711880, study PRJNA513359) | rock metagenome | isolation source: Antarctica rocks | place: Antarctica: Victoria Land, Ricker Hills nord | collected 2016-01-04
TGGGGCGAATGTTAATGCACAGGGTGGACTCTACGGCAATGCACTTCAGGCGGCTTCTAATAGAGGGCACGAGACTGTGATTCGACTGTTGCTCGATGCTGGGGCGAATGTTAATGCACAGGGTGGATGGTACGGCAATGCACTTCAGGCGACTTCTAATAGAGGGCACGAGACTGTGGTTCGGCTGTTGCTCGAAAAAGGAGCGAAGGTCAATGCACAGGGTGGATGGTACGGCAATGCACTTCAGGCGGCTTCTAATAGAGGACACGAGACTGTGGTTCGACTGTTGCTCGATGCTGGGGCGAATGTTAATGCACAGGGTGGACTCTACGGCAACGCACTTCAGGCGGCTTCTAATAGAGGGCACGAGACTGCGATTCGGCTGCTGCTCGATGCTGGGGCGAATGTCAACGCACAGAGAGGAAAATACGGCAACGCACTGCAGGCGGCTTCTGCTGAGGGACATGAGACTGTGATTCAACTGCTGCTCGAGAAAGAAGCGAATGTTAATGCACAGGGTGAACTCTACGGCAATGCACTTCAGGCGGCTTCTAATGAAGGGCACGAGACCGTGATTCGGCTGTTTCTCGATGCTGAGGCGAATGTCAACGCACAGGGTGGATACTACGGCAACGCACTGCAGGCGGCTTCTGCTGAGGGGCATGAGGCTGTGGTTCGACTGCTGCTCGAGAAAGGAGCGAATGTTAACGCACAGGGAGGAGAATACGGCACTGCACTGCAGGCGGCTATTATTGAACAAGGCGAAAGTGTATCTCATGAGAAATATGAGGCTGTCATTCAGCTGCTTCTCAAGGCTGGGGCGAAGGTAAATGCAGAGGATGAAGAGCAAGAGAATCGCACATTCAACCATCTTTCTTTAGAAGCATGAGGCTCTAGTCTTATCGTTCAAAAGAAAGCTATATAATCTCAAGAACAATTTCAGGCGTCTCATTCAACTCGTTCATTAACTTCACGCTGTTAATGTTTATATGTGATTTACTTTTGAATTAAAGTCTTCCTAACACGAACAGTTCTCTTCTTCAGCAAACGAGAACTTTGCAAACCAAGGTATCGAGATGATCATCTTGAAGGTTTATATCAAACAATCTGACATTGAGAAACGAGAAGCTCAAGTCCGCATCATGACGCGTATATATATTTTGACTCGGCGCAGATGGTTGCGAGGTTCGAATGCAATGATAGAGGAAATCAATGTTGGTTTACGAATCGGCCAAAATGTGAACACACTTTGAAACAATCCTATTCAGGTATGTATAGCATATTTCAACAGTCAATGCTGCATACATATCTACTTCTTATACAATCGCTCCAGATTCTTGGAATTTCTTTGCAGACTCCCTCTGATCTCTGAGCGCGGTTTTTGAAAAAAATCCACGGTTACTACCAGATCCACAAGCCAAGGCTTGGAAATAGATACCTTCATCTGTTTCTTGCCCGGTCTATGGTTGAGACCGGTATGAATCATTCAAGAACATGCGCTTGGTTTTTGTATATCTAGTGGTGATGTGTGTTTTGAAGGAATACGAGGTTATGAGTGGGGCATACTGATATATTGATTGTTGTTGTTATTAGAAAGCTATCTACTCTAGGAGGTGAAAGGTGAAAACTCTACGAGCGGGGCCCAGCCCTACCAGCACTATGAGGCGAAGGCTATCAACTCCCCTATTTATTTCCAACAGTATGGGCAACGAGACAGGATATCTATATTACCAGAAGCACCAGTAGTAGAAGTGTTGAAACGGGAGTTATGCTGCTCAGACCTATCGAGGTCACATGACGCACTGTAGTTAACCGAAGCTTCGAACTTTCATAGAACTGCTTCGTATTCCGTACTGTATAACCAAACACACATCCTACATATGCTGCAAAATCTTCTAGTTCAGTCATATTTCAAGAAGCAGTGGTATTGCACTGCTTCGCCAACCTATCTCATATTAGCGCAGATATGTTTCGCTGTCGTGTCTCTGCATCAAGCTCTCTTGAGGGGCTTACAGTTGGTGAGGGGTTGGAAAAGTTGAGCCGGGGTCGGAACTTTTTTTTTTAGATTTCGACCCCAGCTCAACTTCGTGCATATGCTAACCATGAGCTCAAAATTATTCCAACCCCGGCTCAGCTTTCTGCATATGCTAATCATGAGCTCAAGAATTGATGTTATTTAGCTAAAGTAGCTAGAAGACAAACAGCAAGAGCGAAGTATTGAAGCCGAGCATATGCACAGCTTGAGCGAAACATCGTGAAAATAGCACAATCACAGAGCACGCATATATTATGAATCTACTTTACAGCAAGACGAGCGAAGATTCTTTTACGTATGCTTAGCATATGCACAAAACATTCATCTTCAACATTCAGTTTACATTGAACGAGTCTTGAGCGAGCTGAGTTTCTTCTTAGTATATGCGCGACATATGCGAAGTGCGACACTCATCTTCAAGTCGTTCATCGATGTTTCTTTGTGCTCAGTTGATGCTGCGCATATGCATCGACGAGGCTTTGATGACCAGATCAAAGAGAAAAGATAATCACAACACCATTGTACCAGCGCTGTTAGGAATCGAACCTAATATAAACTAAATCACTCAACGACTCAGATGTGAATTTTATTGTGGCCTCGCTTAATGCTCTTGGCATATGCTTCGCATAGGGTCCGAAGCTTTTCCAACCCGACGTCAAGTCTTGAATGTGCGGGGCATATGGCAATTTTAAAGTTCAACCCGACGTCAAGAATTTTTTCCGACCCCGGCTCAACTTTTCCAACCCCCCGACCAGCTGTACCCCCCTCTGGGAGTACATTGCCTCAGTTCTCAGACGTGCCAGCGTCGTTAAGCCCCTTCGGGTTAGCGCTCTCTCTAAGCCCCGTGCCGCCCGTAGGTACGCTGCGCAGTCAGCCAAGGCTGACCCGAAGGGGCTTAGAGAGAGCGCTAACCCGAAGGGGCTTAGCGACGCTGGCACGTCTGAGAACTGAGGCAATGAGTACATTACAGTAGCCAAACAGATGCGTCAGATGCCGCGATGTGGCCGCCCAGCTAGGACCGTTCGGCCTAAGCGTGCGGTCGAAAGCAGCATACTCCGCTCTTATTATCAGCGGTCACATTTGGCTGAAGACATCTAATTCACTGACAGCTCAATACGGCATGGCTTCATGGAACACTCATACTTTCGTAGTAAAGGCCCTAGGTTGTGCATGTGCAGGTACTGAATTGAGGAAGCTCTTGTGGTATGGATGATACCCATTAGTACAAGAAAGCCATTGGTGGTTGTCGGCGCGAATGAAGTTGTGGTCGGTACCTGACGTAGCCATGCGTCGGCAGCTGCTCTAGCTCTGCAGAAACGAGGGTAAGGTAGCTGTCAGAATGACAGCTATGTACCGTACCTGCAAGCCAGTGTTCGGCATCATCTGGATCGGGACTGCCCGCAAGAGGCCAACGGGATACCGTTGGGTAGGCGCAACAACGGATTGGCTTTGCCAGAAGAGGGGGTCTTGATGACCTGCCATACTCATGATGCAGGACCTGCCCTGTTTGCAGCTGCATGTATCCAACCCACGGTAGGTACGTTATGTCGATCGATGTGGTATCGTATCCTGGGTCAATGTGAACTGCATGAATCGATGAATGAAGAATAAAATAGCGTAGAATAGCCCCCGATGTGATGCATCGCCCGATGTTGAGACGCTGACATTTTTGCGAGGACCAGATCCAGCTTTTCTCAGCAAGTCTGGTCTGGCCTGCCCGATCTGATGGTACCTGTGTATTCTCTGACTGCCTGCATGAGTTTTCTCCAACATCGCTTTCACAGCACGCGTGTGCTCCTCTTGAAGCCTTGCAGTTCCTTACGCCGAAAGAGCCTGTCTCGAAGTGAAATGTCGGACATCGACCGATTGGGACCCTCGTCGATGACACCGGACACGGTTGCATCGAGAATCACCTGGTGCTATCGAGTGGCTTGAATGGGCTGACACATACAGTGGACATACGCAGGGTGAACGCCGACTTTAAGGTGTCGGGGACATTCATGAGAGCCCAATTCGCCTAAGAGCAACGGCCAGCAACGGTTGATGGACTACAAAACGTCCCGGATCAGCCTAACTCAACACATATTTGGCCCCAGCCAGGTTTCGTCGCAGCTACGGTGGTAACTATGTGGACTTCGCCGTCTGGAGCGTGGGTCACTGATGAATTATATCCTCATCGAGTGTTGTTCAGCCCTTGCCACCGTTCAACTTTTGACCATCGCGCATACAAACTCGTCATCATTTCCACCTCGAGCATCTCAGGGACCAGTCCAATTATCTCCAAGTTCCTGAGGGCTGCGCAACGAGATTTGAGTTCTCAACAGGGTGGCGCCATTGGCTCACAGTGGCCCACTGCCTTGGAAACCGGGGTATCATGGTAGTTGCTACTGCTGTTGCTAGCTCTGGTGTGTCTTGACACTATAGCAGACTATAGCTGAACACTCGATCCATAGGCAGGATCTCTCGTACGAGTACTCGTCCGAGTAAAACTACAGTGGACGGATTCCTTCCTGGGGACCGATCTGATTCACAGCCATCAGACTCTGCCGGATATCCGCCCAAAAGAAATAGCTCAACGTACTATTCGACTTTGGATATATTATTTACCCATTTGTCTATATAACAAGTGGTCCCCTCCCGTGAGTTATCAACCCAGAACTTAGGTCCTACGTACACAAGATAGTTCTTTTATCCAATACATCAACCTTCGCTCTGAATCAATTCAACAACACTAACCTACATCACAACTCACCGATCTCTACACCCAATCTCACTTCCCCGAAGCCACAAAAACATGGGCCGCCCCAATTTCACTCCGTGGGCTCTTTCCCTCCTGGCACTCACCACCACGTTCCTCGTTAACCCCACCCTGACCCACCCCACCCTCGCCAAGCGGGCTTCAGCGGTCGTAATGGGCCTCGCCGAATCCTTCGGGGCAATCGCCCACACCACCCTCACCAGCACCGGCAACACTGTCATAACCGGCGACTGCGGCACCTACCCCGGCACTGCCATCACTGGATTCCCGCCAGGCGTCTGCACCGGCACGACGTCCGCCGGCGGCACGGCCGCGCAGAACGCCGAAGCCTCATGCCTGACCGCCTACAACGACGCCAAGGGCCTCGTCCCGACCGAGGCGCTCCCGTCCGTCGATCTGGGCGGCATGACCCTCGCGCCGGGCGTCTTCACCTTCCCGGCCTCGGCCGCTTCCCTGTCCTCCACGCTGACGCTCGACGGCGCCTCGGACCACACGGGCCAATGGATCTTCCAGATCGCGACCACCTTCAGCACCTCCGTCGGCTCCAAGGTGCTCCTGATCAATGGCGCGCAGGCCGGCAACGTGTATTTCCAGGTCGGATCTTCGGCTACGGTGTCCGGCGCCACGCTGCTGCAGGGGAATTTGCTAGCGTATACGTCCATTGCCGTGGGGGCCGGGGCGAGCAACAACGGGACGCTGTGTGCGCTGAATGGCGCCGTGACGCTGATCGATGATGCGTTGGTCGCGGCGACGACAACGACAACGAAGGCGAACTGTCTCTTGGAGGTGATCTTGGGGCAGTTGATTTGCATTACGCTTTGATGTAGCTCTTTATATTGAGGTTCTCGGGTCAGAGGGGGACGTGGCCAATTAACAGACGGGAACATGTTCAAGGTCGTTGAAAAGTTTAGGAAAAAAGAAAGTTGTTGTACAAACCTCCATCTATCCCATCCAAAAACCAAGTTCCTGTTCGATTCTGACAACATGCGAATCTCCACCCTTCTTTCCTAGTTTTCACCAAAACTATCTTGGTCGGCTTATATCTTTTATATATCTTAATCTGATATTACATTATGCTACTCCCTTAACAACCCCTCTTCAAACCTCTATTCTCAACTTATAAGATCTCAAATAAAGCGCATGTGATCGTAAGCAGAAGCGGCGGATGAGCCATAGAATACAAAACCTTGTCTCATGCCTCCCCCTCTTCCCCTACACCAACGAAAACCAACATAACCATCAACCCCGCCCCCTACGAACAGAGACACCACAAGACTCCCCCCTCCCCCATCTCATCACGAAGGAATTTCCGCATCAAAAGCAACGACTGTTTCCCGCAAGATTTACGGTGTTTTTGAACTTCGACGGAGTTGATTTTTCGAGAGAGAGAGAGAGAGAGAGATATGATATGATATGATATGATATGAGATGAGATGAAAAAGAAGAATAGATAGAGAGGAGAGTTTATGTATACTGAAGAAAAGCAGGTACAGTAGATGGGGAAATCAAAGCTTTTCTCTAGATTTGTAAAATAAAAATAATTAGAAGATTTTGTTTTGGGGGGGGAAATTGGTGTGGTGGTTTGTTTGGTTTGGAGATGTGGAGATCTGGAGATGGGATAGTGGGCTGGTGGGCTGGTGGGGCTGGTTGGAGTTGCGGTTGTGGAAGGGGGTGGCGGGGGGGGTGTGGGTGCTGGTGCTGCTGGGTATGGAGGAAAAAGGATAGTTGTACGAAATATAAAAAAACCTAATAAATAGCCACCACCTTCCCTCCTCTTCTTCCTTCTTCTTTTTCCTCCCTCTCTTCCTCCCCACTTCTCCATCCCCACTTCTCCATCCCATCCCATCCCATCCCATCCCATCCCATCCCCTCCCATCCCATCCCATCCCCCCCCCCCACACACACACAACCCCCTATACATACCACAGCCCCCCACGTCAAGCATACAATATCAGCAGCAGTAGAAAACGCCCCGCCCCCGTGCCTGCTAAGAAGAACAGGGGCTTTGCGGGACGGGGTGGGAGATCCATACAGTATACGGGCGCTGCTGCCTTGTATGTTTTTTTTCTTTTTTTCGTTAGGTAGCGTAGCATAGCGGCGGTAATGTAAGGTAATGTAAGGTATGAGTACGGAGGATGGGTTTGCGGGGGAGGGCTGTAGGTAGAGAGGTGGGTAGGTAGGGGGGGGATCGAGCGAATTTTGAGATTTGTGTGTGGGCGGCTGGAATGATAGGGAGGTTTGGGGGTGGAAGGTTGAATATTTCACTTTTTCGCTTTGGTCGGTTGTGGCATGGCTGATTCTGTGGGAGATGGGGGATGGGATTTTGGGGTTAGGGGGGGTTAGGGGGGGGTGTGAGGTCTAATAGAAACCCTTTTGGTATTAAGTCTGGATGAGCGAAAACTTCTGGTGGTGTAATCTCTATCTAAGGTGTGAGTGGTGGTTAGGGGTTTGGCAGGCGCGCTTCTGTGGACGGCTGGACCAGCAGGGGAATTTGTGAGTTTGGGGATATACGGAATGTGGGCGTTGTGGCAAATGGTGATTGATTAATGAGTCTGGCCGGTCACTATGTGCTGCAAGGATTTTTTTCTAATGTAACAGAATAAGAAACTTGCACTTTGGCTGAATACTCTTTTGCCGGCGGTTTATGGGAGCCCGGACACGGAAATGGCTGCTGTAATGTGCGGTCGATGAAAGGAGTGTATATTTTTGAGAGGATCATGGGACGATTGTGTGATTGAAAACGTAGAGTAAAGAATGAAGCCGGTTGGAGATGATTTATTGAACGAGAGAAGACGTAGACACAATCGAATCGTTGGGCTTTGCAGATGTCAATTGATATCTGGGTAGAACGCTCCTTTTGGATTAGACTATCCAAGGCCCTTTATCGGGTAGACTGCGGGAGACCAGAGATGTTTGATATTACTATCCACCAGATTGTTACCGAGTCTTCGTGTTCGGACTTTCGTGGCATTGTTGGCTGTCAATCGATGACGATGCAATCTCGGCACATCACAATGCTCAGAGTACGAGCACGAAACCGAGAGCGAGACGGACGCGAAGTACGAACCAAAGCTAAGAGTAACAGGTTCCAACCAAAAACGCTACTATTTCTTCTTTCAAAGACTTGCAGTTGGGTCGTCATGTTCTCCTCGCTCAATCCTTAAATGACTTGTAACCTATACATACGTTGAGAATGTAGAAAACATAACCTGATGGAGTAGTATACAAGATGTGCCAGAAAGATCAGCGCTTCCGGTTTCTGTTCTTGCAGTAGCTGCATGTATGCCGGAGAACAATCCCTGGCCATATCAGGACTGCCGCCGTTACACTCAGCGTTTTACACGGCGAAGAAGATAGCGGAAAGGCTTGGCGTAGCCCGTCAAGAGCTGCACAGCATATTACCAAGTCACTCTCATCGTTTCTCGAGGTGGAGGTCGTCCAAGGAAAAAGAGTAGGCTCATGACATGGATCTTATCGGATTCCCTACCTCAACGTCGACTGACGACAATGCGGTCATCTTAATAATCCGACGTTAAGCATATGGGTTCAAGCGAGTGAGCTGCCTGATCATCTGAGTCTACCTGGTTAGTATACTTCGACAGCCTTGCGAATGGTCTACTATCATTGAAAAAAATATGCCTCTTGTATGTCGCTGCGTCGGCTGTACAGACTTTCCGTAGTGAAGACGTCGCCATATTGGCAAAAATGTTGGAAGACAGCCACCAATGACGCCAGCGCAAACCTCGACTGAACTCAAATTGGCTGTATTAACATCAGACCCTGCGAGGCCCCAGAATCAGCTGGTATACATAGCAACCCACGGTACTCAGGCCAAAGTCTCGACTCACAACTTGGATCGTCCGAACTGACTTGGCCAGCATATATACTTCTGCACAAACCAACGACGCAAACCCTGATGTTTTCTAAGCTTTTGTAGCATTCAATCCGCTAACATGAATATACTCACATGCCTCCTAGTGAAAATTTGCCCATCAATTGCCATCTTTGAGTCTTACTGGCATGCAGACTACAGGATTGGTAACGGCAGGCACAGAATCACAATATCAGTGACAGTATTAATTACAACGCACACGACGAGAGCGGGGTGATAATCGTCACAAACGGCGTCCGGGTAAGAGAAGGGATCCCAGAGAGCTGCTACAGGCTTGCATTGAATAATGACACTTAGATTCTGAGCTAGCGTAAACAAAATAAGAAATCCTGCGAGGCACCAAGACATGATCTTGAGCTTTCTGATAGGGAAGAGACGATGGTACAGGAGCAGGACCGAGAACTTGATACAAGTAGCTGCTGGTGCGAACAGGATCTGCGTGGTTAGAACTGCCGAAGCAAAGGCAACGGGCCTCGTAAGCGTAATCAAGTGCTTTCCGAGTCCCAATGAGGCGCCTCGAGCGGCAGTGAGTCACATTTGATGCTGTGAACTTAGGGCCAGACTTTGCGACTCACAGACAAAACAGCCTACAACAACGCATGGCGTGAAGAACTTCCATGCGTCAGAAATGCCTATTTCCAGAAGGTTGCTCGAAGTCTGGACATACCAAGCCCAGCACCATCATCCAGTCGTCTGCTTCTAGCTTAATATGCATGAGTCTTCGTGATATGAAACGAAGAGCGACGGCAAGGTATGCGGCAGCAAGCGTGATTAAACCTGCTACAATGAAACTACTAATACTGTTTTGACGCTGATGCTTCATCTGAGATTGAACTTCTTGTGGTGATGGAGACACCATAACCCGTGCTATTTGGAAAGAAACAAGCAGAGAAAGCAACACAAGTGTCTGATGATATAGCGGAAGGAACGTACATGTACAGAAGGAAAGCAGCGCCAGAGAGTAGATAAGTGCTTTGAAACGGAAATTGTCGATCTGATGGTGGTTGCATGTTAATGCCCTTTATTCTTGGGTCAGCTTCTGGCCACTTAGTCTTGCTGATTCATGCAGCGATGCGTTTATTTGTGCATGAGATATTCGACTACCCCTCATCTCTCATATCGAATAGGCTAAACCAGGACCAGACCTGTCTTCGTAGCCGTCTATGGTGTGCTGGTGTTTCGGAGGGTGTTGGGGTTATTCGAGCACCAGAGGTTGATAATCTCCGCCTTGTAGGGCTGAGGCCAACGAGTACGAGTAGAGTTAGTCTCCTAAGAACAGCAACAATCAATATATCAATATGCCCTGTATTCTGAAAAGAGGGTTCATAAAACGCTTAACTTCAGTACTTCAAGAGCATGACGTGCTACCCAAAGACTGACGTCCTTCTTCAGCTCTGTTTTCAAGATATTCGTACTGTATTAGAAAGGTGCTTCGGCCGGCAGAATTTCTTCGAGAACAATAAGCACAGTGTGCTAAATCTTCGGGGAAAAGGGACAGATCGCTGAGTTCTACTCACACTGTCTGTTCCGTCCACTACGATCCACTACGGCATGGCAGTTCTTGCAGAAAAGAGACCTAGTTACGCGAAACGCATCCTTAAGAAGAGCTACTGACAAAAAACGCTGGCGACTACTTATACAAAACCCTATAGCTTTTCACTCGAAGCGACCTTGAATCAATTTTCTACCCAAACGTTGAATTCAGCTTTGCGAGTGCAATGTCTGGACCCATGATTACGACGAACAAATTACCGAACATTTCCAAGTACTCGAAATATGATCCTCTGGCTCAGGCTCAACCTTCTTCTCTGGATGCAGCTAACCGCGCCTGCCTTCTTCAATAGTTGAAGTTGGGGCCAAAGACCTTGGCGACCGCTGCCCTCTGACAGTCTTAGCCGGCTAATGCAAGGAAAGTCCCAGACTCCTATCATCCGTCATACCTGTATTTCTCGCATGCTCCCTTTTTTGGAGGTCCACAACCGAGACCCTCGTCTTGTTCGTTTAACATGGAGTTTTAATGACCTCGGCGGTAGCAATGGGAATATCTTAATCCGAAACCTTCTCGTTGTATCACTTTACGACTCAGCCGCCATAGTCATATCGTGTGGAAAGGGTTGCCAGCTCGCTCCAACCGGTTATCAATGGATTGCGCTGATTGGGTTAATTATAATGACAGCGATACAAGCCCAACAAAGATGCGATCAAAAGAGTGACGCAGCACGACGGCGAAAACGAATACCGCTGGTACTTGGAGATGGCTTCATGAGATGGACAATTGAAGCGGGAGCGATGGGCTGGTCCCAGGAGCACCAACTTTTCGAAAGGCCGATATCAAGGCTTACGCGCTTCCTCCTCTGGTTGGGAAAATTTCAGTTATTGGTATATGAGGTGCAGAAAAAGCATGTGTACTTGTATTGTCTATATGATTTTAGAAATGGTGACTTTTGTCATTTCGAGCTTGAAGAACTTCTCTCATCACCGAATCTGTATCTTCTTTCATGTCTTGCATGAAGAGCATTCTGTTCTGATCTTACTATGAGGTTTCGACAGATGCAGTACTTTCGTGATGCGGGTACTACGAGTATTGCAGATATCAGAGCATAACTACTTTACCATTAAAACAAGCGGCACTTATGTAACAATCCAGTCACGGTCTATCCTGGTCTTCCAAGCCACTGTCACCACCAATTAGCCTGATGGTATGTGCAACGAGCAGGTCTACATGCCGAAGATGAGAATACCGATTGCACACCAAGACCTGCTCATTGATAGTGAGATGATGAATACGTGTATTAAATTGACAAAGATTGTCTATTAAACTTGGCCCCTTGGGCGGCATAGACTGGCACACCGGAGAAGGCTGAAAGCCCCTGAGTTGTTACCTTAACTGAAACCAAGTTGTGTTGAGCCCCTTGGACATAAACGCTGACGACGCGTATTGTAAGATTGGGATTCTCTGTGTGACAGGTAAAGAATCCTATAATTAGTAATCGGACATTTCATTCGACAAAGGGATGGATGACTAATGCAAGCGCCCGACTATGGCCAATGAGCGTTCAGTTTAATCGAGAATCCAATGCACAAGTAGATAAGTGCCTTGGCGATGACGTGGATGAATAAAGACTCGCTGTCGCCGTGTGAATGCGCCACTTCTAATTAAAGCAACGAATTTACCCCCAGCTACAAGCCATTCAACTACACATTCCAAAATCCACCTCTTTCATCTTACTTCATTACGCTCATTGACTCGAATTTCCTCTTCCTCAATTCTGCTGGAGTACTCGGCCGAGTCTCACTCGTTACCATGGCCAAAACCCAGTCGGCTGGTGGTGGCAGAAGTGTCCCTTTGATACTTTCATACGTCTTCGATTGGATTGTGATTATGTACGAATACAAACTTCTCTGTTGGAGAATACCGCTGACGTAAAGCAGCATCATCGCAGCAATCGGCGCGGGCTTCTATAGAGCTGTCGGAAACCGACGGCCATTTTCAGTGGTAGATCCGGACATTTCCTTCCCCTATGTCGCCAAAGAGAAAATATCAACCGGTGTATTGGTCGTTGTCTCTTTGATTATCCCCGCCATTCTCATGGTGCCAATCTGCCTCATCTTCGTGCCAGGACCCAGTGCTTCCCGGGGCGTACCGAAGTCGTTGCTCTGGAGGCGGAAGCTATGGGAACTCAACACCGCTCTCATGGGACTATGTCTTGCAGTCGCTTCCGCTTTTTTCTTCACTCAAGGAATGAAGAACCTGTTTGGCCATCCAAGACCGGACTTGATCAGCCGCTGCAAGCCGAATTTGGCGAATTTAGCCGGAAACTCCGTTGGTGGTTTGGGAGGTGCTGTGCCATTATGGAACGAGCTCCAATCGTGGACAATCTGCACCCAGACCGACAAGGCAATCCTTAAAGATGGCTTCCAAAGTTTCCCTAGCGGACACTCGTCCTGTATGTACCGTAAGGGATCTCTACATCACACTTAGCTAATGTATATCCAGTCTCCTTCTCGGGCCTAACATTCTTCGCCCTTTTCCTTTGCGCCAAATTCGCCATCAACATCCCTTACCTCCTCCCTTATTCCCACACAAACCACCACGCCATGTCCTCCGCCTTCCACAGCGCTGAAGCCGATGGCAGAAGCACGCAGACCGCCTTCCGCAACCAAGCCGCAGCTCCACCGCTCTACCTATTCGTTCTCCCACTACTCCCCTTTTGCGTCGCCATCTACATCTCCTCAACCCGCTACTCGGACTTTAGACACCACGGCTTCGACATTCTCTTCGGCTCCCTCATGGGCTTCGTCCTCGCATGGGCGGCCTTCCGACTCTACCACCTCCCAATTCGCCGATCAGCAGGATGGGCATGGGGACCCAGGAGCTCGTCGCGAGCATTTGGTGTCGGAGTTGGAGCCGGAGGCTACGTCGATGAGGAGGAGCGCATGGCAACGCAGAATGACGTGGAGCTAGGCAAGATGACCAATGATCCTGCGCATAACAGAGTCAGCAGCGGTGCTGAGGATTTGAGGTTGTTCAATGCTGGGAACGGGAATAATATGGCGTATCCGCCTCCACCGCGTTGAGGAACGAGACCTTTTGCGTGTCAGCCATAATGGTGGTATGGTGCCCTAGCACGGAAGGTCGAAGATCGTTCTTCCCCGATTCCCAACACCACCACCGACCAGAAGATTGACGAAAACAAATCTTGACTATGCTTGTACCGGATCATTCCAGCGACTGTAGGCGTTCTTTATTCAAAATCTTAGATACTGTAGCATCATTTAATATCCCGTCTCCCAACCCAAGACACTTTTTTTACCAACTCGTATGATATAGAACCACCACCTCGTCAATTCCTATCGTCGAATCATTCAAAGCCATCATACATACGTTCCGACTATGTATTTTAAACCCCTAGCTAGATACCAATCCTCACATCCGCCCCTCCCATTCCCGAACCCAAACCCAAACCCACCAACCAACCCCCCTTTCCAATTCCCTCCAACAAGATTCAACCGCATCAGGACAGACACACCCTGCCTGTCCTTGTAGATTTATTAACTGCGCTGCCATCTTGCGTTACAGTATCTCTTAGACTTTTACACAGGAGCAAGAACGGGTATCCATCGGCCTTGCCAACTCCCCAAACCCATGCATGACAAGTTCTCTTCTCTCCTATGTTTGTTCTTCTACGGCGCTCCGTTCCTTCAACCTTGTTTCGTTTCGTCGTTCTCGTTCTCAGCTTTATATGATTGTTATCTAGAGCGTTCGTCTTCTTCTTTGCAGTTGGGTTTTTTTGATGGATAGGTTGGGGGTTGTTGGATGTTTTGGGTGAGGGCACTGCGGGGGTGGGGGTGGGGTGAAGTGGGGAGGTTAAGGCGAGGGGGAAGACCTCGGGGCAGATGGATGGGAAACGGGAGAGCAGCTAGGGGGGCGGAGGGAAGGAGAAGGTGGAGGGGCAGATCCGGGGGCGATGAAGGTGGGAGAGAGATGGTTTGGCCGCGGCAGCGGCGATCCAAGAAATGAAAGCAAAAAGCCTCATAGCGCATTCATGTGACATAACCCACCATCTTTTTGTACTCACGCACCCGCAGGTAAAAAACCCCACCACCCGAGCTCATATTGCTGAGACGGGTTTTTCTGGATGAAGTGGAGCAGTGGGGAGAGTTTAACAGGATTGGAAAGATAACAATGGCGGCATGAAGCAAGGTGCAGCGAGAGAAAGAAAAAAGTCTTTGTGGATGTCGGTTTCAAAATGTTATTCCGTGCTAATTGGATGCGAGGAACTGTGTCGATAATAGGGAAGTGGTGTCAGTGCTTCGATATATCGGAGTGATGGGAGTGAGAAGGGAGTTTAGAAAGGGGGAAAGAGGGAATAGGGAAGTTGAAAGGGGGGGATTAAGGGGGTTGGGGGGAGGATCGTTGGAGATGATAGGTTAGTAGGTGCTTGAGAATGAGGTATTGGGAGAGATTTGAGTTCAGGAAATGCACTGCTGAACGTGCTCGAAGGAGCGCTTACGTCTTTAGAATCTATCTCCCTTGCTTCCCATAATGATAATGATGTATCATCGTGTAAAGCATCTCATCTAAGCTGACGTGGAGACACTGCGGAAGAATAGAGATATCTCAGCTTGCTGCTCAGACCACGCTCACTGGTCCTTCCCAGGTTTCGACGACCAGTTGCCGCTGTATAGCCTTAACCTTAGATCAAGATATCAACAAACAGTAGTAAACTGAATATCTTTCAATATATCATATCGCAAGATATTTGAGTTGGCTGAGTTCTTCAAGGCCGTCATTGCCGTAGATATCTACGCGAAATCGGCAGGCTAGATACTTATGCCGCAGTACTGTATCTTGACAGCGACACAAACGAGCGTATCGGCCCGTGATGAAAGAAGAGAAGCATCATGCTTGTCCAATTCAGCAATCTAGACTGGTGAAGCCGGTTTGGCATAATACGGCAACTTTGGCGCAATACAAGCACGTATCATATAAATCGACCTCCCCACTTGTGGCCTTCGTCCAATGAGCTGTTGTTTCGTAACCAGGAAGCTGATGCCATTTCGAGTCTGGTCTTGAAATCTATGGTTCGATGCTGCTTGAAGCGCTAGTAGAGTTTTCACCTTCTTTCTTCTAGATAGACTTCTATTCAGCTTCTGCCTATATATCAATGTTCTTATATGACCTTGTGTTTCAGCGCAAGGAATTCACAGCGAGAAATTAAAACAGCATGGCTGAAGTTGCAGATGGACGTAGAGATAGATCAGTGAAAGCGTTAGGGGATAATGGACGCTGGCTGCATGTTTGAAACACTGCATACTGGCCATGGCTGTGGTTTCCCCCATCAGACAACTTTGTCAATATTCCGCTTCAATCAACGATTCAGATACAGACTAGCTGCACTGAACGCGATGCAATGCTCACAAGCGAACCAATTCCTGAAACGATCACAGGTCCGCTGATGAACGTGCTTTCACGGCTCTACGATCGCGATCAAGAAATATGTTCAACTTCGTTGTCGCTGAACGCTTCGAGCAATAATCCTTCTTTTTTTTCAGCCACGAGCAGCGTTCATATGCAGCGAGCTTTTTACGCGACTTCCTGACACGCATGACGTTTCCTGATGATTCGGTAGGCAAGCACCGATTAGCGCCAGTGCGAGAGGCCTGAGTAACACTGAGGCAGCGAACCGGGACATGTAATGTAATGCAATCTCAGATGCCTTGGAGCTCCCCAATATTATTTATGGAATGAGAGATGCATTCGGCACCGCTATAATCTCTGTGCATGGCAGCGTGCGGGCAGACGTGGACCAGCTGTGCATCATGAGTACCATAGTGGCTTCGGTACGGCATGTCTAGGGGCGCAATCTCGGAGCCTGCAGGTCTGCCGGCCTTCGATCGAGGCTCCAGCCAGTGCAATGTCAAGCCTGCAGTAATGCAGTGGTTGACTTTGCAAGCGAAGCAAGAGCGGCCTTCGGTCGTCTGTTCTGCCCAAAAGCTAAAAGCTTTAGCGCTTGACCGCGGCTGTTCTAAAGCTGCACTAGTCTGTAACTGGCGAGAAGCATGTTCGTAGCGTCCTCGGTTTACGCCCGGACGACATGTCTATGTTCTTTACGCAGCATCTACACCCCCGAAAGCTTACCCGCAGCTGCCCCAGTGACGTTGAGATATAGAGCTGGGTTCTGCTTCAAAATGCCCTTTAAACTGAGATGTTGCTCCCGTGGGAGAGGGGCATTGACACAGTTCGAATGCTGACTCATGTCTGACCTTGAAGGTTTGAGTGGCTAGGTGAACGCGTATGGTTTGGTTTTGAGCAAGGATGAATCGGCGGGAAAGACAGAAATTGCCGGTAACATGGCTAGATCAAGTCGTGTAATTCGGGTTGAAGCAAAGAAACATCGACGGAAATGACAGAAACTGCTGGTAAACATCACTGCAGAAAACACAATCATAAACTCTCTCGTGTTCCAACGCTGACTGTCCACATGTAAAGATGCGGTAGTGCTCCTGCACACACAAAATTCATTTTCAATACAAGCCAGATTCGCAGATAATGAACGCTTTGGTGTCGTCGAAATCCATATCTCGATAATCCTCCGACCCGACTGAAATAGTTCTCAATCTTCCGACGGGATTGTCCTCAAGTTTTCCCAACTTTGCGGTCTGGGTTTGTTTAGTATCCATCGCCTGATACTGGAAGTGAAAGGTGAAAAGACGGGTTTTTTGGTGGGTGTAACAAGAACAACCCGAAGGCCGTCGGCAATTTTCATGTGAACACCCTCACCTAATCCCTGGAAATTTATATTGGTGCCGCTGGTGGGTTCAGTGATGGTGAGCATTTGAATAGCTGCTGAACTGGACATGGTATTGATGACGACGTTGGTCCAAGGATCAACCACGATAGTAAAAGGGTTGCAAACCAGGTTGATTTGGACACCCGGAGCAGAAGGTGGAACATTTCCAGAAGAAGGCAATTTTGGTGGCGCTGTGACTGAACCTGTGCCTGGAGAAGGAGCTGGACAAATGATCGGTTGCGGATTGCTCACACTCTGTTTATCAATGCCAGATCAAGGTCGCTCGGGAGAGTATCAACCAGTTCAGAAGCGAGTACTCATACCTGATCGAAAGCGATATACCATGCAGTGGAAGAGTACAAGGTGGAATCCCCCAGGTATCAAGACCCCAGGGGAATCCACGGTTGATTTTGTCACTGGCATTTTGAACCTAACATTCTGACCTTATTCAAAGTCAACGGACGAAACGGCCGTGACAACAAATCGCGGCTTCTCGAACGGCTTGAAAAAGCTCAAGATGCCATGAGTCTCAGGGGTTGGGCTGTTCCAGGGTCGGACCTGCTCGGTATTGTATGAACCGCTGCGGATTCGAGGATGGTCGGCTTGATAAGCGATCCAGCTTTCACTTGCAGAGTACCACACGGTATCGAACCATGTATCATGACTGATAGTGAAGCCTTGGCGTGTAACAATTTTTGCCTCTGTTTTGAGGCGCCGATTCTTGCCGCATCCAAGATCCAGTCCACTAAGCCAAACAACAACACACGGCGGCTTCTCGTAAGCATCCAAGAAGCTGATGTTTGCCGTACGGGTGGTGGGTGAACCATTCAAAGCGACCAGCTTGCAGCCCGTATGGGTTGTCGTTGGTTACGCGCAGCCAAGGCATCGAAGCACTATACAGCTTGCTGTCTCCCCAGGTGTTTATGATAGCTTTGTACTGGCGATCATTGGCATGCTCGGCATAGGTGTTAAGGCGTAGATTAGCTTTCTTGTCCATGTCGATGGCACGCATGCCGATGGCGACGAACTTAGTACCTGGTTGGGAGAAAGAGATCGGTTGTTCACTTCTGGAGCCCGATTCATATTTGGTTTCGAAAGTGCTGGCGTCGAAGGAGGTCATCGTAAATGCTTGGTTATGCTAAGGGCTTCTGAAGTAGCTGAAAGCGATTTCGAGGTGCTGGAGCAATTGTCGGGGGCTTTGGGCTCTATTATCATGGGATGGAGCTGTGGGAACAGGCAGTCGAGTATCCAGTCGAGTATCATTCAGCACCACGGACATAGTTTGGTGGTGGACAAGCGGCGCTCCGATCTTCATGCTAATGAATGTAGGCGACACCGGGAAGCTCTAATCAGTACACGTCGAGTAAGATGTGCCTTATTATTGGTAAAGACTCAAAACTGAATGCGTTCTTTGTTTTCCCACTAGTAAAGCACCCCTCAACTCCTCATGCGCCGTGGCTGGCTGAAGACAGCTCCGGCCATGCTCTCCCCCTTGCACTATTGGGGATGGGTAAAGTAGATTCAATTGTTACAAGATGCATAAGATGTTGCTATCATCATTACTGACAGATCGAGGTTGACGGCCGAAAGCGAGCAATATGAGCCGATTCGCGAGCTCAAAATTTCCATACAGCCACTATTGGCTGAACCATTGCTGCATGCTTATAGATGAATCATGGATAGGGGGGCCAGAAAATGAGCCGGCCCGTACTGTAGTTGGTTTTATGTACGAAATGTGCTTGTAGCAATAGAAGATCCTTCTCCAGTCGAGGGCAAGCATCTCATCAGCAACGTTATCACATCCATCCTCAGCCACGCCCATTCGGATACGTCTTCTTACCACTAAGAACGGGAGGTCAACGGACAAGAGCTGGAGGCCGTGTATACAACCTCCTTACGGGATCAAAGTCCCTACGCATTCTGATCCCCGATATAGAGTGGTATGCGGAGACGCCCCAGCATAGCCCCACTAAGTAAGCCATGATTTTGGGGGAAGGTGGCTATGAATTTTCAGGTTCTGGTTCCGTATGGCTATTGAGATAGACAAGTACCAGGCACAGGCGTTAGGACATGGTGTGTGTGTGTGTGATTGCTACTCGAAGGGGAGCTTCACCCTCTAGTAGAAAACCTTTACTCGACCTACTGACCATGTCCGATCAAGTATATGTAAAATTGAAAATATTTTAGTTGTAAATTCATTTGATAGGTTCGTGCAGCGTCATAATCTGCAGTGCAGTCTCGCTATGTCTACGAGCAAAGTCGTAACGTAAGAGAAAGACAAGAAGTATTTACTGAACTGAACAATTAAGGCTCGTCCGTTCCCTTGACAGATATAACTCAAAATCTTAATGTACGTCGATTTAGTTGACAAATTCTGTAACGAGATGGTTATGTTTAAGGAACTTCGCTAACAAGACAACTATATTCAAACACATTAGTCTGCTCTGTTATGTACTACTTCTTCTGAAAAAACTCTCGTCTTATGAGAACTAGAAACACATCGCTCGTGTCTGAGGAAAGATAGATCGATTCGTTGATTCGAGAAGATAATAACACCTGAGTAGTATAAAAAAGAAAGGCGTTGTTAATTCTCGATTCAAAGTTTTTCATTTCGTGTTATTCGTTTGTTGTTTTGAATATTCGTATAATTTCGTAGAAATCGCTCGAGCATACTCGCAAATGCACGCTTCCCTTTTTGAACAATGCGTATAGATGTTCGCGTTGTTAGGACTTGTTGAGACCTTGAATCTCCTGGCCCCTTAGGATTTAGGGCATAGTAGATAATTCGAGCGTGCTAGAATTTTGAACACTCCAAGCGCAGGAAGCTTAGAATCAACGACTCGACCCTATTAAGCGCTCAGCCTTGTGCTGCAACTAGATACGGTATTTGACAGCCGCCAGGGGATTGTATATACAATCAGTAGGGAGTTCCGAATAGCTTCAATATGGAGCTCAATTCCTAAGAGGGAGAGTTGGAAACAGGGAACAGTACTGTTACCCCTGTGGTAATCTCCGCTCCGAGCCCTACAGGGCTGACGCTAGGGGATCCAGAGTTTTCGTCTTTCGTTCCTTTGTACACCTTCTACTGTAGTTCAATCAACATATCCACGTGCACATATGCTCCTTCTGACCCTCATACCTTAACCACAATGGAAAGCTCGGATACCTACAGGTCCTCTAAACTAAAGGGGAACGAGAATGATGAATCATGGAGGATAGATATCACCAGTGCACTGAAATCCAAAGGTCTCTGATGAATAATCTCGGGGAAGCTGAAGATACCGGTAATCCCACCATTCAACGTCACGACAGCAGCCAAAAGGGAATACACCAGGGAAACTCTGAATCCCGTAGCCCCAGCCCTATGGGGCTCGGAGCGGAGATTACTGACCACAGGGGTAACAGTACTGTTCCCTGTTTCCAACATAAACAAGTTCAATGACTGAACGTATCAGATAACAGCACTACTGGGAATTGTGATGAGGAGTGTGGATTGAATGGGTTGGGAGGGAGGTGGTGGGTGGTACCGAGAGTAGTGGTGGAGGTATGGAGCAAAGAACACCGCCCAGCCAGGGCTAAAAATGCACCGTGATTATCTTCGTCGCTTCGGACGACGCTCGCGGAACGATTTTAGAGATGAGACGGTGCGGGAAAGCTCCCTGTATCAGACGCGTTTTTGGGAAGCTCGTATGAATGCTATAATGCCCCTTCAAGTTTGGTAGATTTCAAGGCAAGAATGTGCTTAAATTCGCAGTCTAGGGTATGAGCTCTATGCGGGACAGAAACCAACATAGTACATATGTAGCATCAGAGATGCTATATTAGAAGAAGCCACTCGCCAGACGCCTCGCTTGCAAGTCCCATCCAGTATGCAAACGGTTATGGACAATAGGCCGAAAGAGGACAGAAGCTGTTAACGCCAGACTCACGCCTTGCCAATCTTGAAAGAAAACCTAGATTCATATCCCTCATGCAACTTCACCTCAACACCTGACTCCTCGGGTATCATCTCATGCCGCAAGTCCCAGCCAGCGCGGCGGGCGAGCTCCGTAACCACGATATCGCAATCCCCAAGCATATCGACGTCGAAATCGACGTGTAAGCAGGGCTCGCGCGAGATGTACATTTGAGGTATATTCGGTGGCAAGAAGCCCACGACTTCTGAAACCGGGGCGACTTTCAACGATGTCCCGATGACGAGGACGAGGTCTACGAGGTCGCGGTCGTGGTTGGCGAGGCGGTCGTGGAATGTGGCTGGGAGGTCTTCGCCGAAGAAGGTGATGTCGGGCTTCATTACTCCTGCAACGGCGATGTCAAAGTCCTCATCGTCAGAACTGTCTTCGTATTCCTGGCGCTTTTTTTTGCCAAGCAAGGCTGCATTTGAGCTGCGTTTTCGCTTGAGACCGCCTGGCTTTGATTGCCTTAAACGGCGTATGCATCGGTCGCAGCGTGCTACCCGGCCGGCTTTCAGGTCTTTGTAGATTTCTTCTCCCTTGACTCTGTATTTGCACTCAACGCAAGAGGCAGTTGCGAATGAGCCGTGGCACTGTATTAACTTCTCGGGAAGGATCCCAGCATGCCCTTCAAGGTTATCTATGTTTTGAGTGAAGTTGGTGAGAAGCTTGCCCTTTTCTTGTAGGAGCCTTATGAACGCGTGAGTGGGCGAGAATTTGTTGGTTGTTGGTAGTATGTCCTTGGCAACAGAGTAGAAGATGCTGGGATCTTCTCGAAACAGGCTGATGTCGAATACTTCTTGTGGATCGCTAAGGCCGAGGTGCTGAAGCTGTGAGTAGAGGCCGGTCTCTTTCGATCTGAAGTCAGGTATGCCGAGACTAGTTGATATCCCAGCACCGGTGAGAACGATAACGTTCTTTGATTTCTTCAGCAAAGACACTGCATCGTCGATCGTATTGTACTGAGGGAGCTTGACCCTCTTTGCAAGCTCTCGAGAGATTCCCAGACCCAGTAGAGAGTAGTATGCCTCGTCAGGCTCTCCATGTAAGAATGATGGCGGTCTGATGCCGAAAGCAGTACATAGCTTCTTCGCCGTATACTTGCGAGCTTCGATAGTCTCCGTGATAAACTGATCGGGGCCAACTAGCCGTACCTTCCTCCGGAGAGCGAGAGATTCTTCAACAGTACATGCGTCGTGCACTTCACGTGGTCAGTAATTGATGCTATTGACATTCGAGAAAGGGTACACACTGCCATCAAGCGATTCCTCATCCCCCATACCTTCCAGAGCATCCTCGTAAAGAGACCATTGATCATCATCGTCTTCCTCCTCCGAAAGATCTGTGTCGATATTCGTCAACGCGTCGCGCTCGCCTTTTCGTTCAATTGCGCCTATGAGCTGATCGACCGAGCTGTCTTCGGAGAGGTCTATAATCTCGGTGGCACGCACTTTAAGCGGAGACTCGGCCAGAGTCCCGTCAACACTCGCCATGTCTGAGGTTGACCGAAGACGACTGCCTTCTGGGATGCCCTACTGATGGACTCGAGTGCCGCCAGATAACCGTGCTCGAGCTAGGCCGTATGCAGAAGTTTGACGCGGCAGAGTCCAGCCTTATGAATGAGAACATGTGAAACCGCTTCTGCCGTCTGTCTGAATGAAGTTCTGGGGAAGCTGTGACGAAAAGATGGTCATGTTCGTTCGTATGTTATTCGGAAATGGAACTGTGGGAACACCACGCTTGCTCTATCCCAGGCAATGGCAGGAAACAACAATGGACCCAGCATCCGTTTCAGAGCCCCAACCTACCAAAAGGCAGATGAATCTGGCACTTCCTCGTCTTCCCAACAGCAACCGCAGCTGAGGCACAAAACTCCTGACATCGCACAGAGTAGAGAGTCAAGCCTTTCACGGCCTATCACTCCCAATGTCTATCTCGGTTCTTACGCCAGGGATCTGGCTCGCAACAGGGAATCTCTGCCAGGATCCTTGGACAATGGAGCTCTTCGAGGCTCCGTTGCTCCACCCCCTCGAGCGAGCATGAGCCATCTTCAGCTGCAGCATCTCTTGCAGGCAGTTGACGTTGATCTTGAAACCTATGGTGTGCAAGAGTCACGAGATGGCTTCTTCGATGCATCTTTCTATCGTCCACTAAACCGTGATCATGTGCAGATGATGAAGGAGGCCTCTGAAACCTTACCAGATGGATTTCGGAAGAAGGATCCGTTATCAATACGCCGGTTTTTCCCGCTGCAGTGGCATGAAATATCGGATATCATCAAGCAGCTTACCACTTCCAGAGCTGGGATCAAGCTTGCCAAGTCATTCCTAGGTTTCTTCATTACGTACGTGATTTGTCTCATTCCCGCTGCAAGAGACTGGCTGGGAAGATATAACTATATAATGGTTTTATCAGCCATCGTCAACCATCCTGGAAGACCAGTAGGCTCTCAGATCGATGGTGCTATATTGACTATCATTGGCACTGTAGCCGGACTCGCATGGGGGTCTCTTGCGCTCTACGTTTCGACATCAACAGACCCAGCTCGTTCAGGATATGGTGGAGTCCTAGCTACGTTCCTGGTGCTATTCAATACTGCTATTGCCTGGTTACGTTGTATATATATGAGATTCTTCCAGGCTGTGATATCAGCCGGCATAGCTATATGTTATACTTGTCTTGCAGATACCTCTGGAGCTGTAGGCTGGAAGAAACTGTTTGATTATGGTATACCATGGGTTCTTGGACAAGCAATATGCCTTCTGGTTTCGGTCTTTGTATTTCCCGATACCGGTTCTCGTTCAGTCAGGTAAGCTTTCTTCGTGATACTGATATAGCAGAATATCTCACTGCTAGGTAGTATTGCATTCCATCGTTCGCTCAACGCATTGCAAAATGGACTTTTCCTACCACAGCAGGATAAAGACCGCTCAAGGCGAGATCTAACATGGAACTTTGTCAATCTTTCAGAAGCGGTTCGAGACTTCTCGATCGACTTGTCCATTTCTCGTTTTCGTCCAGATGACATCAGATCAATGCGCAATCTCGTGCAAGGAGTTATTAGTGCAGTTCTGACAATCAGACCAGATACAACGCTGTTCGACATTATAGGTCCATTTGAAAAAAACACAGACGAAACCGATGATGGTTCAATTTCATCACCAGATGATGCTTCTGTTTTACGCTTGATATGCCAGATTCTTGCCGGACCAACTAAAGAACTAATCGAAGCCATGTCAGGTGGTATCGATATATGTAACGTGTTCATTATGGCTGCGGGTGGATACAAGCAAGCTAAACCCACCAACAACACTCCAGACATACCTAAAGCTCTCGACCGTCTAAGAGTGACCAGAGATATCTTCGACTCGGCCGAAACCTCATTGACCAATCACTCGGAGCTACCGTCTATGTACTCGGATTATCCCGAAGTCGTGAAATTGTTTCTCTTCGTTCACCCCGTCCGTCAAGCAACGGACAAAGTCGAAGCCCTCCTAGGGAAGATCCTGCACATGCAGCTGGAAGACCGACCGTTAAGACTACGACTTCCATCATACCCTTTGCCAAAGGCATTACTTCGATGCAACGCACAGGTTCGTCACGACCGAGGTGGCTTGACAGCTGGCTTCTACTTCCAGAGCAAAGACCAGTTGGAGAGGACAATGAGAGAGCTTCAGAGCAAAGTCTTTGTTCCGACGCCTCGCAATCCAGCGGCCAACGATGCTTCTGGTGTCCCTACCAATCAAATGCCTGTTATTGGTCAATTTGAACAAGAGAAAAAGCTTGCCATGGGAGAAGATGAAGGTGTGCCTAGAAGAATAAAATTCCGATTTGGAATATGGAAATTTCTCCATAACCTTCAGGGTTTCGAGTCTCGATTTGCTTTCAAAGTAGCACTAATCACCACGCTTGTATCTGTTCCAGCTTGGCTGGTACAAAGCCGTGGTTGGTGGAATACTCATGAAAGCTGGTGGGCCGTAGTTACAGTGTGGCTGATGATGCACCCTCGGGTCGGCGGTACTTTCCAAGACCTTACGGTGAGGGTTGCCTATGCTGCTATCGGAGCAATATGGGCGGCGTTGGCTTACGCTGCGGGTGGTGGCAACCCGTACATCATGGCTGTCTTTGCTGCCCTGTTTATGATACCGATGCTGCACAGATATACGCAAAGCTCACATCCTCGCTCAGGCGTAGTCGGTTGCATCAGCTTCATAATCATCTCGTTGGGCGCCTATACCGAAGGCGGTAAGCCGACGATAATTATATTTGCCTGGACCAGAGGTGTGGCCTTCATTGTCGGCGTCGTCGCGGCGCTACTGGTTAATTGGGTACTGTGGCCTTTCGTTGCCCGTCACGAGCTCAGAAAGTCGCTATCAGCCATGATGCTACACTCTGCGATTCTTTACCGAAGCATTGTGGCCAAATACATATACTACACCGACGGTCAAGAACCTGGCCCAGAGGATGTCGCAAGGTCTGAGATGCTTGAAGCTCGATTACGAGAAGGATTTGTCCGCATACGGCAGCTCATGGAGCTCACGAGGCATGAGATCCGTCTTCGAGCCCCTTTCGACCCTCTCCCCTACAGCGCCCTCATCGACGCCTGCGAGCGATTTTTTGATCACCTCGTCGAAGTCCGTCAATCGAGCCTCTACTTCCAACCCCACATGCTCGCCAACTCCCCTTCCGCGAACTCTTCCCTCATGGGCCCTCGCCGTGACGCCGTCGCCGTCATTCTGATGAACCTTTACATCCTCGCCTGCGCGCTTCGTACCGACCGTCCCGTGCCGCGGTATCTCCCGTCGGCAGCGGCGGCAAGACAGCGGTTGCTGGATCGTATGGAGCAGGTTGAGGCTGAGCAGCCAGCGAACAGAGTGGAGGAAGTAAGCAGTGGGAAGACAAGGAGGTGGGCGGATGTCTATCATTATGCGTATTCGTCTGCCTTGACAGATATCATCGAGCAACTGCAGCGGTTGCAGAGGTATACCAAAGAGATCACCGGAGAAGTCGGGTTCGATGATTTTGCGCCTTCGGGATAAGGAGCAGATACAAGCAGCACCACACTCACGTGCACTCCAGGCTAATGTGGCTACAGTCGCTGCTTTACACCCCCCTTTAATAGGTTCAATAAAGGCCTTTTTGCTTGTCCGGGCCTATTTTACTAGTTCTCCTTCTTGAAGAAGCTTTCGAACAGAAAGCCTGATCATCTCTGAGAGAGCCTGACTATTGTATTGAGAGGAATGACCGACCCATCGAGAATCGAAATGCACTAATACTGATACAGTATATGCTGGTGGCGTGCTGTTACCCGGCAAACGGTCGAGAATTAGGCTGCTTGGCTACGGCTTAGTATTTCTTTGATGCCCACTTGGTGACGTACAGTACATACGAAGTACAAACTTGGAACGATTTGTAAGGGTTTTTGGTGGTTATGGAAAACTTATTGGTGCAGTGGGGTCCCGTGCCAAAGATCGCGCTTCATGCTCTGCGGTTCACAGAGGTTGTGGGTGTGTGACCTTGTTGATGTGGTAGGTCTTAAAGGGGGTTTGGTTTGTCATGGCGGGTTTTTCGGTGCTGGGTTTCTGGTGTTGGGAAGTCGACGGGTGGGCAGCTAAGGCTAAATTCAAGGCTATATTCTAGTCCTTGCCATATCTGTTTAGTAGTCGATTCTATCATGATATTAAACATCATGCATCTCATCATCATCATCACCATCCTCCCCATCCTCCCCTTTACTCTCCCACTCCTCTTCGCCCATCCCCACCTCCTCATTCCCCTCATCCCCCTCCACAACCACACCCCCAATCTCCCCAACCAACTCCACCGCGTGCTCCCTCAACCGCTCATCCTCATACCCCACCATCACGTACAGCTTCAGCGCATTCTGCAACCAGTCTCTACTCTCCACCCACAGCGCCTTCCACTCCCCCTCATCCTCATCCCCTCCGTTCCGAGGATCGTCTCTCTTCGCGACGCCGGAGAGATACAAGCACCAGCCGCCGAGATACCACGCCTCGACGCTGCCGTCGTCTTCGCCAACGAGCCGCTCCAGCACCTCCAGCGCTTCGTCTTCGAGCGCGACTTCCATAAGCAAGCGCGCCAGCGAGATGCGCGTGGGGAAATCGGGGACGGAGGTGTGTTCGGGCGGGAGGTTGCGCCATAGCTGCATGCTGCCCCCGAGCGCAGATTTCGCTTCTGGGATCCGCTGCTGCGAGATGCGGATGGAGGCGAGGGTTTGCAGGGGTTCGGGCGAGGAGGGGCAGGTGAGGAGGGCTTCGGTGATGAGGGATTCGCAAGTGGGTTCGGCGGAGGGGTCCCAGGAGAGGTCGGTCATGTAGAGTTCGATGATGCCGCAGAGGGCTTCGGCGAGTTTTTTCCGTTTCTCTAGTAAGAGGGACTCGTCGAGGAGAGTGCTGGTGTCGCGCCGTAGGATTTCCGCGCCTTTTTCGAACCAGTGCACGCTGTCGTGGCCGCCTTCTTCGCTCAGTTGGGCGAGCCAGAGGAATTTCTCTGCCCCGCCGCCGTCGGCTTCGGGGGTCGTACCGTCGGGGTCGAGCGATGCGGCTTGTAGGAAGTAAGTGCGCGCTTCGTCGGCATCGCCGAGCTCGAGGTTGATTTCTGCGAGGAGGTTTAGGGCGGGGAGGGCCTTTGGTGTGGGGCTTGAGGGGTCGGGTTGAGAAAGTGCCAGGGCGCGAAGAGCGAGCGGAAGAGCGTCATCAGGTTGGGAGGTGTGAAGGAAAGTTGTGGCTTGAGCTAGGAGGGAGGCGGGCGTTGGTCTGGGTTTGAAGGAGGAAGGTCGCTGGTCTCTTGTTCGATGTAGAACTGCTGCATTTCTCTCCTTTGCGTTGCCGCTCTGCCCCTTTGCCGCAGAACTTCGGGCTCGGGACCTTGCCATTGCCGTTCAACGATTGCAAGTGATATTAATGTGACGACAAGAAGGGGAACACTCTTATCATTATTTTTGGCGAAAAGATTACGAACACTTCTTCGCGCGTTCATGTTGTTGTGTGGTTGGAGATTAGGTAGGTAGATTGAGTTGCGGAAACTCCCTTTTATAGTGCGCGGGCCGGTCCCGCTCTCGCTTAGCCTTATGGACTTCATGTCGTGAAGTTTTGGTGGGGTGGGAAGAAACATAGAGGCAGAAATGGAAATATGGGTCGTGAGGAGCAGACAGAGGAGAGGGAAGTCCTCGACTCGATATTCCCCGACGAAATCACAGGTATCCACATATATCTACTTTGGCCTTACGACCTTTATCGCTGACAGCTTTCAGATATCTCAGAAACCGCTTACCGGATCTCGATAGCACTAGATATCACACAGCACGATGACGACGAATCCGAACCCCGTAAGCTCGGAATACCCGTTCCCGACAACACCACCCACTAACCCAACCCCAGCCACAATCCTCCTCACCATAACCCTCCCCCCCACCTACCCCGACGACCCCCCCATCCTCGACCTCTCCGCCCCCCCCAACGCCCCTAAAACCCCCCTCCTAGACATCCACTCCGACAAACCTAGCCTCCTCACCGCCCTCGCCCCAACCATAACCGAAAACCTCGGCATGGCCATGATCTTCACCCTTGTCAGCGCGCTAAAAGAGCACGCCGAAACCCTCATCGCCGCCCGCCAGGCCTCCGCGCAGGCGGAAAGAGATCGAGAAGCGACGGAAAGAGAGGAAGAGGAGAATCGCAAGTTTCACGGGCAGGCGGTTACGCGGGAGAGCTTTTGGGAGTGGAGGGAGCGGTTCAGGGCTGAGGCGGAGGGGAGGGAGGAGGAGAAGAGGAGAGAAAGGGAGGAGGGGGAGGGGAGGAGGAAGGGGGGGAGGGGGGAGGAGAGGATGACGGGGAGGGAGTTGTGGGAGAGGGGGTTGGTGGGGAAGATGGAGGAGGAGGAGGAGGAGGAGGGGGAGGTGGAGGGGGTGGAGAGGTTGAGGGTTGCGGAGTAGAGATGTTGTTCGGAAATAAACGTGGGTATAGACGCATAGGTGCGGAAAACCATTATGTGCACTAGAAAGTAGAGATTGGTACTGCCAGTCAAGACGTCAGATTTGTTTCAGCCTAAGATCAATCATACCCACTCGAGAACCAAATGTGTGCTGGTGAGGCACAAGCTCATCCTGCAATACCGGCGGCAATTGGCTGCATGACCGGAACAAAGCGCTTCGTACTACGTTAAACTCATAATTTACTAGGCTGTTCTCTATTCGAACTGTATCTATGCAACAGCCTCAACCAGATCCTCTACCCCCGCCAGCACCTCGCCCTGCTCCGCCCATCAAATTTCGCGCCCTAGGATGTGTTAGTGTTTGAGTGAGGTTTGTAGCTTATAGCATGAACTCACATCTCCGCGATATTCGGGTCCTGCAACAACGCTCCAATATCCGGCATACCCCCTCCGCCAGCACCTCCTCGAGCCTCTCCACCAGCCTCTTCTCCTCCTGCTCCTGCCCCTGGTCCTCCACCAGCACCGCCCATCCCGAACCGCTCCGCCATCTGCCTTATTTGCGGGTTGTTCATCAGGCCGCTCATTGCACCGGGATTGCTCATCAGGTTCTGCGCCATGTTTGCGAACATCGGGTTGTTCATGATGGAGCTAAGATCCGGTCCGTCGGCTCCGCCTCGTCCGCCGCCCATCATGCCAGCCAAGGCGGAGAGGTCGGGCATGCCTCCTGCACCACCGCCGCCACCTCCTCCTCCGCCCATCATTCCTGCTAGCGAAGCAAGGTCTGGCATTCCTCCAGCGCCACCAGCGCCTGCTCCTCTTGTACTTCCCACGTCATCCTCATTCTCATCACCGTGACCCTCTTTCTCCTCCTCATCGGCTTTCTCCTTCGCGGTCTTGAAGCCCTTCTTCATCGCGTCACTTCCTCCATTCCCCTCGTATTCTATGCCCTTGGCGTAAGCCTCCATGCTTCCTTTCGCATCTCCGAGCACGTATCTCGCTAAGCCCAGCCTACTCCATGCTTTGGTGTACTTAGGGTCCGCGGCCACTGCCATTTCTGCATCTGTTTGTGCCTCGTGGTGTTTGTGTGAAGCAGAGTACGCTGCTGCGCGGTTGGATAAGTAGACAGGGTTCAGTGGCTCCAATGCAATAGCTTTGCTATAAGCGTCAATTGCTGCTGGGTAGTCCTTTCTCGCCATAGCCGCATTGCCATTACTCTTGCACCCTTCTGCTTCTTTGTTCGTACCACTTTGCCCGGCGGGTTTGGCTCCACCGTCTTTCGATGCGCTGGGCGTGATAGGTGTACTTGGTCGTCCCTCGCTCGCGCTGCTGGCACCTGCAGTACTAGCAGTGGATTTGCCCTTGAGTTTCTCGTAGACACCGTAAATGCTGAGGAGAGATTGACCGCCAATAGCATCTTGCATGGCGGCTTTGTTGGTGGGGTCGACGTGGAAGGTGTCGGCGATGCAGGATTGAGCGACTTCGACTGATTCAGCGTCTTCAGGAGTGAGAGTGCCATCTTTCAGGGAGGTGGAGAGGAAGTCAATTATGGCGAGGGCAAGACGCTTTTTGGAGTCGTGGGTAGACGCCTGTGGGGAAGGGTTAATCGTTGGGTGATCTAGGCCTTGTGGCGGTGGGGAGACTTGCCATGATGGCGTGGGTGCTGATGTTAGAGCTCTACCACGTGCGATGATTGTAATTTTAAGGATTGTGACCTTCTATCTCCAATGGCTAGGTATTTATTTGAGATATGCTATGGCGTTGTTAATGTTAGATAGATCATGTTTGAATGACGCCAAGCAACGTTGTTTGACCGTTCGCCAACATCTTCCTAGTTCAAAGCCACCCAAACCCTGTTTCGACTGCAATCGCTCATTTCTGCGAATATCTATTCGTCAATTAATACCTCTAGTAGTGTTTACCGTCATGATTCCTGACAGCTGTTACGACTTTACACCAACGGAGTTGAGCGGCGGTGCTTTGAATCCTTCTCCTGCACTATGCTTGTATGCACAGATTCGCACATCAATTACGTAGCCTTCTCGTACTCGTGGAAGAACGTAGCCTTGTCTACTTAAGCGTTGTCTAGAAGAGATGGCACCCATGGCTAACCAGCGTTCCCCCATCAGACAGTGGCCGCTGACTTGGCTATTGCTACTGTGCTTGGTCGTCAACACGTATTATCTTCTACTCAATTTGATTTCCTCTGCAATACTGAATGTTGGGTTTATGAGGGATGTTCTGGCGCTGCTAGGCAGCTGTAACATATACTGCTGTGCCGCTTTTGCCTTTTTCTGCCTTGCTTGGCAACGACACTGACAAACGAAGGAGACCAAAAATAAAGCTGTGTCTTTTATCAATTCTTTGTGGTGTTTTAGATTCACTTCTTGTTCTATTGAAGAGCCTTGAGATGACGATGTGCAGAACTTTGCAATTGAACCAAGCGATCTTTATCCCATCAATGCCACAAATGAAGAAAATAAGAAGCTCTTATTGATCTCGGGAGGATTGAACCAGCGTTGGGAAAGATATGATTGTGAGTTCTTTATAGGGTCCTGTGAGCAAACGCTCAAAAATCTTACCCAGCGGGAAGACAGCATGGATAGTCCAAATGATCACGCTCCGGCCTGTGGCATAGTCCCGGACCAGTATCTGGCAGTCTGCACAGCTGCAGCAGCCCAGTAGCTTACGGCCGCGAACAGCGAGGAATATAATGGTCGCTGGAAGTACTCGCCAAACCAGACACTTCTACGCCAATGAAGGTAAGTGAAACGCGTGATCTGCCAGTCCCATGTCCGGGAACTCAACTCGCCCTTGACTAGCTTTTCCACCAGCATGCACTGGAACGCTGCCTGGTTGGTACTGAATGCAATGTGGGGTCGCATTAGAGCCGAAGCATCGCCTATAAGAAGAACCTTGCCGTTGGCGAACGAGGCTTGCGGCGACCAATAGTCTGTGATGAGATGAATGAAGGGGCTGGCGATCTTCTCTATCACTTCTAGATAGGGTGGGATGAAAAGAGAATGCGCCAACTCTCGCTGCCGGGCCCAAATGGAGGCGCGTACCTTGCCAGCCGGAACGGAAGTGTGATGATGGATGGCGTCTACATCAGTCATAACGTCGGCCAGGCCGCTTGGGTCCTGGTTCGTGTACCAGCAGAAGTTCAGAAGCCTGGAGCCTTCGTCAATGCTACCAAGCTCACCTGGAATGTTGTATCTAGCGAGCGGATTAGCAAAGTGGCCTAAACACTGGCTTGTACATGACGATGGCCGGTCTGCCTGCCTACACAATAACGTGGCCGCCTTTCACAATGGAGTAGGTGATGTTTGCTCTGAACAGCTTCCGTGTCTCCTCCGACACTTGATTTTCAGGGACAACTCCACGCCACGCCAAGTACCCAGCATATCGACGCTCAGCGATACCAGGGCCGAGAAAGGTCTTGCGCACGATCGAGTTCGGCCCATCTGCTCCAAGTACAAGGTCCGCAAGAGTCTCCACGCTCTTTCCGGCGGACAAGTCCCAATAGATCACCCGGACTTGTATGCCAACAACCTCAATCGACGTGACTTGTTTACCAATATTGTATACTGCCACCGGACCATCTTCGCCATCGTTGATCTGCGGTGGACTTTGACTGTACTCACTCTTTAGCCCGTCAAAGTTCGCGCGTAGTCGGAAATAGAGCGCGTCCCAGCTCGTCATCAACCGCTCAGCCCTCCAAAAGACCGAGATTCGACCTTGAGCATCAACTGACTGGAGGCACACGCTCGGGATGCCCAACGGGACGTCGCCGAGCCGGTCAAACTTCTTAAGAAAGCAGAGCACGTCGGAGCCAGCACAGACGCCCGCCATGTGGCTCACCGGCGTCGAAGTGGGACTTTGCTCGAGGATGTGGACGTTGGATCCCAGGCGGTGCAGCATTATGCCGTGCATGAGACTGGACAGTGAACCCCCAATCTGGACTCAGTTAGCCACGTCGCCAGATGGTGGGCGATGCCCGGCTCTTACAATAATCACATGCTTGGGAATCGGCGGAGAGGTTGTGGAAGGCATTTTGGGGTGAGATAGATGGTTCGATCGGTACAGAGCTCGGTGATAGGGTCCGAGAGAGATAGTGACGATGAGATCTGCATCTCAAGTGCTACATATATACCATCGCAGGCCCCGGTCAGGTGCCAGCGTCGCAGTGCAATGTCCAATGACGGACGCAGCAGCCCCACTGCAACCCCCCGCCTTCTACTGTGCGCCTCTTCCTTGTAGGCCTCGAGTCACCCCTCGTTGCAATCGCATTAATGACTAAATGCCATGTTCCAACAAGCCCAGTCTCTTTTTATAATTGGAATGAGGCCTGAGGGTGTGCTGTTATTACAGGCTGGCGTCACGTTCTCAATGGCGGCAGTATATATTATAGTCATTCTCCCTCCCATGCCCATTCTGCCATCCTCCATCATCCCTACTTAGCATTTTCCCCATCAACGACCCATAATGTCTCGTTTCCCAGTCATACCATCCGAGGAACTCGACTCTTCGCAACAGCTCGTCGAAGCCGGAGTCCAAACAGTCTTCGCCAAAGTACCCCAGCTTGACTACAAAGACGCAACCGGCAAGTTCTACGGTCCCTACTCATCTATCTTGTACGTATCTGCGCTGCTTCACGGTCAACAGACTCCGTAGCTGAGAATCTACTTGCAGCTACACCCCCGAATTGATAGAACCATGGTTCAAACTCGCATTTGCGGTTGCCGGGCAGAAGCGATTTACTCCCCGTGAGCGAGAGCTCTCCATTCTCGCCGTCTTGGCCGTGTACGATGCGCCGTACGTGCTCTACGCGCATTCAGAGATTGCTGTCGTCGCTGGACTCTCCAAGGACCCGGTTCAGCAGGCAGTGCAGGGGAAAGCGCCGAACCTGAGCGAGCAAAAGGCTATGGCCCGCCCGTACGCTGCCACGGCTGCGTAGTCAGCCAAGGCTAGCCCGAAGGGGCTTAGGGAGGGCGCTAACCCGAAGGGGCTTAGCGACGCTGGAAAGAAGAAAGACAACCACAACACCATTGTACCAGCGCTGTTAGGAATCGAACCTAATATAATATAACTCTCCAACGACTGCTGGCACGTCTGAGAACTGAGGCAATATGATAGCGCCAAAGATGACTAATGGTCCAGTTTGAATGCTTCGAGCAATCATGGCCGTGTTGATAACATTTGCGCGATCTGTTTTCTTAGCCTCTTGCATTAGACTTACTATTTTCTTTCTATCTTTGGTGTCGAAATGATGATGTTAGCGTATTCCTCTATATTTCGCGTTACTTTGCGAAGTACGAACGTACGACTTGCTAAGAATACTCGACTTGAGCTAGCAGATTGTGTCCAATCTGCGTACTCGCAAAAGTCAACATACTAACAAATAGCGACAATAGAACAAACGGTTTCTCAGACCTCAATTATAAAGGACTATTCGATCTTGATATACGAGGTCATTAGGGTAGAAAGACATGTAGATATATTGGTTGAACTATTCAGTAGATAGAAACTACGAAGGAAGAAAGAAGTGAAAAGAAGGTAAATACCCCGAATTCCCTGAATTCTCTAGCGTCGAATGCAAGCGAAGATTACTAACCACAGGGCTGTTCCCTGTTTCCAACATTCGGCAGTGAACAAGACAATTTTCTATTCCAACAGGGTTTGAAGAATTCGATGAATGTTGAAAGGCGCAGCAAATATTAGTTAGGATGCATTCAAGCGAATTACGAAGAGATATAAGAAGTCGATGAATTTTCTTTCTTTTTCAACAGCATGCGAATATCTTCATCATTTACCTCAGCAAAGATCAAAGATCAGTGTTTACAGCAGTCTATTTCAAAGACTCTTGATTCTTCAGCATACTTTTCATTTCTTAATGTCGACAGTACTACCTTCCCACGTTCTCAATTCCGATCATGAAGTCTCTCTCATCCTCTACGAGTATCGTCACTCTCGCGATCCTCGCGATCTTCTTCTTCACCATCTCCAGCGTCGTCCTTTCAACCACCGCAACTCTCGCAACTCGGGACTCAGACCTCGCAGCTCGCGGCTACGCAACAGGTGCTTGCGGCATGCACGTCACTCTATACACACTGTCGGCACTTACGTACAACAATCAATTTGCCGTGGAAGTAACTCTGAAAGATGTCAAAGGAGTTCAGATCGGGCACTTGAACAGAACCGACCTTATCTCCTCCGTCAGCGTTGATAGTCAGCTACCGCTTACAATGGAAGTCGCCGCTTATATAGATATACAATCAACGAGCACGGCACACATCACCTTTGCGTATGAGGCCGATAAGTGGGCGAATATTGATACTTCTAGATGCACCGTTGGAGATACTGCTCGGGCGCCTGGGACTTTGGTTAATGACATGGACTGTGGGTTTGCCTGCTAGAGGGGCATTCACACGGCAAGACGATAGTGATGTTGGTATACAGGGAAATCTGGGGGAGGGAGGAAGGAACAAGCGAGGAGAGCAACGGGTTGGCCTTCGCCCTTGTACCTTATGCATGCCCAGGCTGGGGGCGTGCACGATTTTCGCAATAGAGCTTGCGTGACTATTTCCCCAATGTGGCAGCTCAAGCACTGCAGTCGACTGACTGGGGCGATGTACGTTTTCTATGGAAAGGAGTTGTATGCAAATGTTTGATTTTATTTCTTGCGTAGTATTATACAGGTTCGTTTATCAGCCGTGTCTCACATACTTTTTCTGCGTCGTGAACTAGCAAAGAGAATTCGGCTTAGAGCGCAGTTGCACGCACTGTATTCGTACTTGCCTCTGAGAACCTGAGGCAACCAACCTATCCAACACCATCTAGGGTACCAATTCTTCAAAACCTGCCTGCTACCTTCTAATCTCCACCTCATTCTTAACATGAATACCCGAGCCCGAGCCTGAGCTCTTCCCACTTTCCTCCATCAACGATTCATGATACGACGATCCTTTGGATGCCTCTGCGTGATAGTTTTGCTCTGACCCCAAAAACGCCATCTTGCGGGTGAAGTCCGACGAGTGCACATCCTGTAAACGCTGACTGATGGCCTCCGTATCCTGAGGGCTTAGGTCATGGAGTCTGGCACGAGAGCCCCGTGCATGTGTGCGGATGAGAGACGATAGTCCTTCGCGATTCTCGATGCTAGAATTCTGAAATGAAGAGAGAAACTTTCTCGATTCCTTTTTGTTGAAAGATGGTCTCATCTAGATTAGAGGGGGCGCATGATTTATAATACTTGTATATCAACCGGGTTCTAAAAAAAACAAAGACTCGAAATCCGAGAAATCCCATCCAATCAAGAAGATCTTCATCTGCATTGAAGGTGGGACTGAAACCGAAGTCACGTATTTCGACAGAAAAGCATAGACCCTCAGTTCAACTTTTCCTAATATGTTTAGAGCTGTCGACAACATCAAGATTTACCGACATGTCGTTCACGACATTCTTGAACCGCAAAACTTTACCAAAGAAAGACGAATATATAAGGAATTCGATCGAACTCAAACACAAAGCCCCAAAAAACTGAAACGACTCATCTCCGCAGACGCAAGCAACACTCTCTCACTCCAGCTCCTCAAGATGCAAAAAAAAAAAAACCCCCCATATCCCTTGAGAAACCAACCTCTCCAACTCCGTACTGAAAAACCATGTAGAACCTCCCCGAGGAAAATCCGCCTTTCACAACTTCTCAACGATATCCGTGCAACAATACGATCATCGTGAAGATCGCAACCAAAGTTTCCCATGGTTATTGATCGATGGATAAGAGTAGTGAGATCTGGATTAGGGGGGGGGAACTGGGGATGAAGCTGGGCGAGTGAAGAATAGGGAAAGGAGCAGTTTCCGGTTGAGAGGTCGGAATTTCGGGGAGGAATGGGGAGAACTGAAGAAGAAGATTTGGGGTACGGGTTGAAGGGGGGCCGGAACTGACGCTGTGTGCCATAAGAAACACAGGGAAGACTCTCAATCGCGCTTAAACCCCGTCTTCCCGAAGCGGTGTCGTTCTGATATTCTGGTAAAAAAAATCAGAAAGGACGAAGTGGCGCTGTTCCCTCCCAATAACCTACAAGGTATATACCCCTACAATAGTCGCCGAGTGGAATGCCAACTCGCCTATAACTACACGCCATCACCCCCCTTCCCCCAATCACCGCTTCCGCCTCGTCTCCTCAAACCCCTGCAGCATACTCTTCGCCACCTCGTCCGTCTTTCCCTGCCCTTGCCCTTGCCCCCCCTCCAGCACTTCCCCTCCCTCGCCCCTACTCTCGGGACTCTGTGACCTCCCCGCGGCGATCTTCGCCTGCCCCTCGCTCACCTTCCCGTACACGGCCATCGCGCTCGCAATCATGCCGCCCATGTCTCCCACATTTCCTGGCACAACCACTGCCGTGCCTTCTTTCGCCAAGCGCCCGAATGCCTCAACGTACTTCTCCGCGACGCTGAGGCTTACGGCCCCTTGGGCGCTTTCTCGCCCGTCGCGCATACTCCTCGCCACGGCGTCGATGCCCTTGGCCGTTGCGTTCGCGCGCACCAAGATCGCTTCCGCTTCTCCGCTGGCCAAATTGATCTGCTCCGACTTCAGCGCCTCAGACGCAAGAATCACGCTCTGTTTCCGCCCCTCGGCGATATTGATCGCGCTTTGTCTCTGCCCCTCACTCTCCAGGATCTCCGCCCGCTTGCTCCGCTCAGCGGTCACCTGACGGTGCATGGCTTCGACGACGCCGTTGGGGGCGTGGATGTCGCGGATCTCGTAGCGCAGGCACATGACGCCCCATTCGCGGGCGGCTTCGTTGATTGCTTCGGTGATGTTGGTGTTGAGGGCGGCGCGCTCGCGTAGGACGTGGTCAAGTGAGAGGCGGCCGATTTCGGAGCGCATGGTTGTTTGGGCGAGTTGGGAGATGGCGTATTCGGCGTCCTCGACGCCGTAGCTGTGGAAGGGAGGATGGTTGTTAGTGTTTGCTTCGAATGCACTTGAACACTAGGAAATGAGGATTGAAGCATACCTAGCTTTGTAGGCGTCGAAGACACGGGTGTAGAGCACACCGTCTAGGTCCAAGGTCACATTATCGGCCGTAATAGCGCTTTGGCTCGGAATCTCGATGGCCGCTTCTTTCAAGCTCTTAACGTAGGCTATTCGGTCGAGGATGGGATATAGTATTGCTACACCTGGCTGAAGTATCCGGTTGAACTTGCCCATACGCTCGACTATCCATGCTGTTTGCTGGGGCACGAAGCGGATGATGGTATTCGCAGGGAGGGAGGGACGCTGGAAGTATGAGGTTGGTGCCAAGGGAGAGCCGGATGGTGGGCCACCCAGAAGTGAGGGGCCTTGAGCTGCACGTGGGGAAGTTGTCGATAATTGTCGCTGTAATAAGGGTTGAAGATGTGAATTTGAGGCGTAGACGGTGGGCGCAAGTAGTCTGGATGAAGGCTGGCTTCGTGATATAGATGGTCCTACTCTACCTAGGCTTCTTGGTGAAATACTGATAGCAGACATGTTCCAGGTACGTCTCTTAGCTTTCCTCCTTCTCCGCAAGACCCATATAGCCCCACAGATGTGCAGCCTAGAATAGCAAGCAAAACGTGGAAATCGCTTGCGGTTTGAAAGAGTTTCAGTCAGCTTCAAGAGTCGCCGAATTAGTATAAGCGATAGTAGCTTCCGATTAGTGTATTCAATCCCAACGCTACTCGTAGTGTGTTCGCCAACGAGGCTTTAGCAGGTCACCGTACCGTTTTACTTCGACCAGTTCAGTCTTACCGCAAGGCAACCTCCGCCCCCTTCTAAACTGCGTCCTCGGCGAACCTGTTCTCTCGATATCATACTAATCTGCGCTGCTAGGGTTAGCAATTCTATGTTACATCCTTTACGGCCTACGCTATGTCGGAATACTGGAAATCTACGGTTTGCAAATCTCTATATTCCCTCAAACTTGCATCATTTCGACTAACTCTCGGTAGCCCAAATACTGGTGCAAGCACTGCAAAACCTTTGTCCGGGATACCAAGCTAGAAAAGACGAACCATGAAGCCACACCCAAGCACCAAGGCAATCTCAAACGCTTCCTCCGAGATCTCCATCGAGGACACGAGAGAGAGGAGCGAGATGCGCAGCGAGCCAAGGATGAAGTTGCAAGGCTCAACGGCGTTGTTTCTGGTTCCTTATCTACGGCGGCTGGTGATGGTGTGGCGCCATGGAGAAGGAAGCCTACGACAGCTCCTGCGAACAGCACCTTGAGACAGGCGACTCCGGCCGATAGAAAGCAGCAACTCAAACAGCTAGCAGAGATGGGAGTGGCAATTCCTGAGGAGTTCCGACGAGAAATGGCTATGGCAGGTGACTGGCAAACACTCTCGGAAAGGGCCATCTACGATGATGTAAAGGAGGATGAAGACAGCAAGGATTTCAAGCTAAACGGATTAAGTATGGGTGTACGGAGAAGGAAATATGAGGGACAAGAAGAGGAGGAGGCGGAAGCGAGTGTGGCTAGGAAGGCTTGGGGTTCAACTACGCGGACATATCCGATCGTGGGCGGTGATGTAGAGGATGACTTGGACTCATTACTGAAGCATACTAAGGTCGTAAAACAAGACGATGGTGCTTCTAATGGAGATCCACAATCGAAAAAGGGATTAGCTGCGCAACAGCCAGTGGAAGCTAGGCTAACTGAGACGGACGACACACAACCTTCTGAACTGCCCTCGATCAAGAAAGAAAACTTTGATACCAGTGGAAGGCTCTCGGAAAATAGTACAATTCTTAATCACGTCGAAGGTGCTTCAATGGAAACGGAAGATGGGCCTACAGGTACTGGCGTTGTATTCAAGAAGCGCAAAGCCAAGCAGATCCGGCAAAGGTGACGAGGGACCAGACGTCTTTCCTTTGCAGTGCAGCCATAGCTACTTGAACTGTCTGACGCATAAATTCCCTCTCCACTTGGAGTCGAAACTCGGATGCAGCGAACAAGTTCCAAACGGTTCGTGTTATTCACTTATATTAAAGGAAACCAATCGGTCTGTCCAGCAGCCAAATTGAGGACATTCTAGCTCCGGCTAGAATCCATTGCAATTGCAAGCAGCGCTGAAGCTGCCGGACGATAGGAGGCAGAAGACTGGAGGACAGAGAGCAAGCGTATAAAAAGACAGCAGTGTGAAATGTGCGTATACGTCTTCTGCTGTGCTGTCTTCGGTCTTGCAGTTTATTCGAAGGCCAGTGTACCAGAGCTATACATTTCGTTCATGTTCTCTCTTGATTCAAACACTGATGATTTGACTGAACTTCTCAGTAACCAACAACTGTCTTAACTCCAAAAGCGCGGAATTTGCCGCCGGATGATGGCGGACCAATAGTTGCAGCCCGCAGGGATCAAAAATTCACATTACTAAAAGGCTGTTGTTACAAATCAACGTCCTTGCTGCATTCTGCTTCATAACCATTCGCCTTCAAAGCCAAAGTAACGTCAACAGCTTTCTACAGCACAATGAAAGAAGCAATCATCCATGCCGGCCCAAAGGTCGAGATCATCGACTCGCCTATTCCAAACCCACAGGATGATCAAGTTGTCTCAAAAGTATTTGTTTCCGGGTCAAATCCGAAGGACTGGAAGTACGCCGATATCTTAAAGCCAAGTATCAATCAAGGCGACGACATTGCGGGTGTCGTTCACTCTGTTGGGTCCAAAGTCGTCGAGTTCAAACCTGGCGACCGTATCGCTGCCTTCCACCAGATGAGGCAACCCGGAGGCAGCTATGCTGAGTACGCTATCAGCTCCTCCCATGCTACATTTCACATTCCCAAAGAAACAAGCTTCGAAGGTACATTGCAATAACTCGCTCGCTGAGTTCGATCCTGAAGTTTTCTGCTAATGCAACCCATTACAGAGGCCGCAACAATCCCCCTAGCAGCAATGACCGCCGCAATGGGTCTTTACCAACGCCTCTCTCTGCCCCTCCCTTGGCATCCCACCACCGCCCCCACCCCCTTGATCATTTATGGCGCGGCCTCTGCCGTGGGCTCTTACGCGATCCAGCTCGCCCAACTTTCCAACATCCATCCCCTAATCTGCATCGCCGGCCGGGGGGTCCGGCACGTCGAGGGCCTGATAGATAAAAGCAAGGGAGACGTTATCCTAGACTATAGAGATGGCGACGATAAACTAGTGCAGAGCCTCGAGGCCGTGGTGCAGAAGCATGGTGGCAAGATGGAATACGCATTTGACTGCGTCAGCGAAAAAGGCAGCTACATCAACATCTGCAAGGTCCTCGACCACCAAACCGGCCAAATCACAGTGGTTCTACCCGGAAAAGAATATGCCGGAATTCCCCCCACCATCATCCAATCCCTTACTCATGTCGGCGACGTCTTCAAAGAAGATGACTTGAAGCCCTTTGAGAAGAAAACCGGCACGAAAACCGGGAACGAAGAGTTTGCATACATGATGTTCCGTTTCTTTGGGCGTGGGTTGCAGGAGGGGTGGTTCAAGGGGCATCCGTATGAAGTTGTTCCTGGAGGGTTGGGCGGCGTGGAGGGGGCGCTGAAAAATCTAAAGGAGGGAAAGGCGAGTGCGGTAAAGTATGTTTTTAGGATTATGGAGACGGAGGGAGTGCGGAAGGAGGGTCATGAGTAGCTGGTAGTAGTTGTGGGGTCAGAGCGTATATATATGTACAAATGGCAAACATTCCCTAGCGAGATAGGAGACGACCTTCTACCGGCAAATGTCAAGGATGGGGGAAGATGGCTCATTAATGCTTCTTAATAATCAGTACCTCGAAGTCGCTAACGGAGTTTTCGAAGTCTTTGTTGGAATACGAGGTCATATGGGGCATATTGATATATTGGTTGTCGCTGTTAGGAGGCTATCTACGGAATAGGGTGGAAGGTGAAAACTCTACTAGCGGGCCCCAGCCCTACCAGCCCTATGAAGGCGGAAGATTACCATCTCCCCTATTTCCAACAGTCTTCAGAAACGTTCCCAGCTCCCACTCCCTGACCCTTCAATACCCAACTCCTAAACCCCTATCCCCACCGCCCCACTACTATCCACCGCCACCCAACTCATAAACTAGAAGCCTTAGAACGATTGAGGACGAGAACGTGAATGACCAGAGGAGGAGAGCAGGAGAGGAAAGAGGCAGAGAAGATAGGATGTTAGCACGGGGAGTGAGAAGTAGAGATGCAGGGATTCAGAGATGTAAAAAGTGTTAGAGGAGCCGAAATGGAACGGATGGATGAGAATGGGTGGGGATGATGGGAAGGGGATAGAGAAAGGAAGGCGGAGGGAAGGATTTCCGATGAACCCCCTTCTCAAGACCCTCCAACTCCTCATATAATCACCAACTCAACACCCCATCCCCCTCAAAACATCGAAAAGATCTTTCAACTCTTTTCGAATTTCAGGGCCTATAGCCAGCACCAAGGCTAGATACCTAGACAACAATTCCAAGAGTGGCGATATTACCAAGATCTCAAAATCTCGATTCTAGTCCCGAACTCGACCTTCGTCTTTCTTACTCCGCAACGCCTGCCCACCCCCCCAGGCCGAGAAATGCAAGTTGGGCTTTGTTATACACATTGAAGAAAAAGAACCCACGAACCCACTTTTGGATGCAACGCTCAAAATGCTCGTCAAGAAGCACGAAACCCACCCTCCTTCCCTTCCCGCCACTGAAAATCCGTACAATTCCTCTCATATATAATCCCTCGCACTCTTCTGTAGCTCAATTAGCCGCCAGCCCCTCGTATCAACATTATTCACATCCTCCGCTACCCTCGTCACCCCAATCGCATACGTGACTAGCTGCACCTTGTCCTCCATGCCGGCCGCCAGCATGTTGGTCTTGGCGTTGCGGTACACGTGCACCTCTTGCGTACGGCAGGTGATGATGAAGACGGGGATTTCGCCGGGTTCGAGCTTGCGGGCGGAGAGAATGTCGACGTGACGGATGTCGAGGATGCGGCCGTCGGATTTGAGACCCGCGGTCGTGTATTGTTGGGCTAGAGCGGAGTAGACTTGGAATTGGGCGGCTGATAGCCAGAGTTTTAGGGTTTCGGTGTCGCCTTTCACATATGCGTCTAGCACTTCAGGAAGAATGTATTCTCTCATCTCTCGTAGGAAGGGCTCGACCTGGAATGTGGGGTCCATCTCCCTGAACTTCTTGATTACCATGGCGGTTTCGTTCTCGGCGAAGAAGCCTGCTACGCGGTCGGTAATACTTCTAGCGGTGGAGATCAGCGGGTTTTCGGATTCGGCATAAGAGGACTTGAGGGAGAAGAGAGACTGCATGACGCGGTTCTGGTCACGGAAGTCACGCCACGATTCTTTCCAACGGGCGTCTTTATGCAGTGTTACGTTTGTGCCGGCGCTGTGAAACGGTTAGTCTGGGTAGGAAGACCATCAAACGGGGCCTTACTTGGGGTCCTCTTCTATTTTCTCTGCCCGTCGCCCAGGCCTACCGCTTGCTGCAGCTTCGTTGAGTTCTCTCAGTTCTCGTTGTTTCCGTCGCTCTTCTTTTTCGACCCAGCCGCCATACCGTGAGCTGCTTCCATCATCTACAACATCTTTCACGCTCCCAACTGCAGTCTTGTAGACTTTGGTTTCCCGGACCGGTCTAGTCGCCTTTTCAAGCCCACTAGCTGTAGCATTGACACCGGTCCGGACACCCTTGACGACTGGCGTATCCCATGTCCATGCCGCTCCCTGGCCCAGCACTTTCCCCGTGCCTTTTAGAGCAGTGGCAGTGGCCGAAGTTGCTGTACCAGACGCAGCAGAGTAAGCTTGGCGCGCACGCTTGACAGACTCGTTTTCTGTAAATTGATGTGCGGAAGACGCTAGTGCTTTAGTAGATTCGTTCCATTCCTTTGATGCCTGGAACTCGGTCTTGAGCGTGTCGGTGAAAACCTGCCATGGCGTTTTGTTCCCGTGCGGTGGTGGAGGTGGCGGCTCTTCCTTATTCTGCTCTTCCTTCTTGCTCCCTTCACTGCTCTCCTCTTTACTTTCTCCGGATGAGGCTTTAGACTTTGCTTTGCTTTCCTCCGATGATCGCTCTGACTTCTCGCTTGATGCGGACTTGGCTGTTTCACCTCCGCTGGCTTGGTCTGTAGTATGGTCTTGCCGCGGTGGATCCCTGACCTTTTCGCTTTGCCGTTGTTCCTGGAATCTTGGGGAGATGGTAGAGAAGGTTCTAAAGGTGGAGGATAATCTGATCTGGGAGAGTAGAGAAAATGTCTGAGGTCGAAGTAGTAGAGATATCATAGGGGTTTGGGATAGAGATGAGAGCTTAGGCGAACTGTTGTGAAGCTCACTATATATCCTTCGGTACGGTTTTGTTCTTCCGCATGGAGGTATTGCGGAGGAAGCGAAGCACCGCACTGTGCAAACGCCTCCTGCCCGAGACCATCTTGAAAGCCGTAACGGTATGCTCATGCTATTCTGTGAGCCTAAGAACTCGACTACGGCGTCTGTTAGAGGATTATTGAGCTTTTATTGTGGAAAGCCACTAGGGTTGTCGACGGCGGCGAAAACTCGGCCTTAGCAATGAGGACAGAGGCGCTAGGGCGAACTGCAACTCTCCACAAAGCAAGAAACATCAACTCCACGCAGCTTCATCTTCTGCTCAACAAGCACAATGCCAAAACCACTGTCCGCATTACCATCACTTCCTTCAATTTGCTCACAATGTCGTCGGAACATCGTTTCCCGAGCCTCTACGAAGCGTTACCTCACCACCACCACTCCTAAACCCGCAGACTCGGAAATCTCATCCCTCTCGACCCTTTCCAAAGCCTTCCAAAACGCCCCCAAGAAACGAGTAGCAGCCTCCAACTCCGACATCCTTCAAGATTTCCCCCAAGCCTCCGACGCCGACACCATCAAAGGTTGGCGCCCTCCCCCACCGCACCACCTCCATGTGTATGCTTCCAGACACAACACTCACATCACTCTTACCGACGGCCAGCGCCAACCCATTATCTCCGTGTCCGCGGGTAACATCGGGTTTCGGAAAGCCGCGCGGGGCACTTATGACGCCGGGTATCAGTTGGCGGCGTATGTGATGAATAGGATACGGGTGCAGGGGTTGTTGGCTAAGATCTCGAGTATGGAGGTTATATTGCGGGATTTTGGGCCTGGGAGGGAGGCAGCTACCAAGATTCTGTTGGGGGCGGAGGGGAAAAATGTGAGGTCGACAATTGTGAGGGTTATGGATGCTACGAGGTTGAAATTTGGGGGGACAAGGGGGAAGAAACCAAGGAGACTGGGTTAGATGGCATTTGAGGGGTCGACGATGTATTGCATACTCTGTAAAGTTTTATCGTGCGGCTTGAATGATGGAGCAGGGCATTCGTGTGTTCGTAGCGAGCATTGGCTTCACGAATCGATCCACTGAGTTAAAAACCAACAAAGTCCCAAGATCAAGTGAAACTGATCTTCTGAGTTCGAATTGAGAGTCCTGGGGCATTGCATCAGCTTGCTGCCGGATCTCTTAATAAAGTCTCGAGATGGACGTTTTCGTCTCTACTTGGGTTGTAAAAAAGTGCTCCCGGAGCCGTCCTGCATCCTGTGCAGCCGAGAAAGTAGGAAAAGATTGACTAGGCAGATGGTCTACGACTTCGCAGCTCCTGCTTTGATCAGAATAATATCTCCGTCCTCGACAACATAGTCCTTCCCTTTGGTCATGATCTTCCCAGCTGCCTTGACAGCTCCTTCGTCCCCGTATTCCTTTAAAACGTCGTAATTGTATACAATACACTGGATGAAAGTCTTCTCGAAATCGCCATGGATGACACCAGCGGCTTGCGGTGCCTTGGTGCCCTTTCTTATAGTCCATTGCCTGACTTCATCCGTGCCAGTAGTGAAGAAGCTGCCAAGATTCATCATTTGCCTCATTGTCACCACGATTTTCCCAAGGGCAGATTTTGTCCCAAGCTTCTTGCATTCTTCCTCAGCTTCTGCGTCGGACTCGAATCGCGTTAGGCGTTCTTCAAACGCAATCGAAATTGGGATAATGGGATCGCCGGTTGCATGCTCCTTGACCCATTCGGCAATTTTAGGGAGATTCTTGTTCTTCTGGCGGATGTAGTCCTTCTCACTCAGGTTGACCAGATATACTACAGGCTTTGCAGTCAACAGAAATAGCGGGTTAATGACTTCAACCTATTTCCCCTAAATTAGCTTACAATCGCGAGTAAGTAGCAAGTGCAGAATTTCAAGTGAAATAGTTCGTGTCAGAGCGTGGATTTCATCTCAAAGCAGACTCTCCTATAAAGTCGCTCAACGAGCTGGGATTATCGAGCTTCATAGCTCTTATTCGTCATGCGAGGGAGATAAAGGATCTGAAGTTGTTTGAACGTACCTCTTTAGGAGTCCAAGTCTCTTTCCTGACGTCCTTTCCGTCTTTCAACCATGCAAGGATCTTCTCGACGGTGGCCTCCTCTTCCTTTAGTTTCTTCATTTCCAGACTCTGTCCGCCTCTTCTAGTCTGCTTCTTTAGGTTCTCCAGCGCCTTTTCGACGAATTCTACATCCTTTATTCGCAGTTCCTCGCTGATAATGTCGAGATCTCGCACAGGATCCACATCCCCCTCAACATGTATGATTTCTGCATCATCGAAGCAGCGAACGACTTGGAAGATTGCATCAACGGCGCGGATGTGCGACAGGAAGGCGTTACCCAATCCAGCTCCAGTCGAGGCCCCTCGAGTCAAACCAGCAATATCATAGACCGTTAAATTGGCAGGAACTCTTGATTTGGGTTTATAGTATTCACATAGCCAGTCATATCTCGGATCTGGAACTATGACCCGTGACTCTTCAGGTTCGATAGTAGCGTACGGGAAGTTCTATGGTGAGGAGGGTCAATTTCCATTTACAGTAGATGATAGTATAGTACATACGGCAGGGTTTCCGAGGGAGCACTTGGTGATTGCTTGGAATAGTGTTGATTTCCCAACATTGGCTAGACCGACCTATGTAGAATGCTCATCTTAGCAAGAGTCATCCAAAGTAGGCAGGAAAGCAGATGTCCTACATACGATACCGCTCTTGAGGTTGTTACCTGGTCTACCTAAAAGAATCTTCTTCTCTTCCACTGGCTTCTTGGGAGGCATTTTCTTCTTATTGAAAGCTAGGAGAGGCGCCGAGGCTGAGAAGGGTCGAATTGGGGCCGGGCGGAGTGGGGAGAATCCGATCGCGGTTCTTGCCGCCGATCGTTGAAACTGGCTGGATATTGAAGTGAAGGTGTACGAGAAGTGGGCTGAAGACGTGTTGTCAGGTTTTTGTACAGAAGGTGACTCGCAGTCCCTCCCTCGTCTCAGTGTGGGTCATGGAAAAGTAGTGCTGTTGGTTCTGCCACAAAGGTGAGGTTGAAGCTTTGCATGCTAGCTTCCACGGTAGGGCTTAGCGAGTGCCAAGATATATGGGTACAAGTGCTCTTGCATATACGACTACCTACCTTACTTCTCTAATCCTCAATGACTGTCACTTCTCGTGGTGTCTTGTGGAGGTAGATTGCTACAGCCATAAGAGAATGTCTTCATCCGAAGAATCAAGATGAGTTATCTTTACCACTCGCCTCATTCAATCCCTCGGCACATTCTCCTCAATCAACCTCATCCTCTCCATGGCTAGCGCAGCAAGCTCCCTCGTCTCATCATAAACCTCCTCCATATCTGCGACCCATATAAAGGAGTCCCTCCACAACGCCCAACGTTCCAAACCAAACCCATTCTTCCTGGATTCATCCCACAAGAGACTCCCGCGTGACATATAGAGCGCCAGTCGATCGATCTTAGGCCGACCCACTCACGCTCACTCTTCCAAATGCGCTCTCCCCCATAGAGAATCAACATAGTGGCTCCAGGCACATTAAGGCTCAGGCCTTGGGCGTTCAAGTCACCTTCGAGCGCCCAGCGCAAGGCCAATAATGCGTAAAGCTCGTAATCGGGTGCACCGGGAAGATGGACGAGGCGGGCCAGGAAGACATTTGTCCGCAGGTATTGCTCACGCAATGCATCCGGACCGCCCAACTGTCCGAGAGTATCGTGGTTCAGATCGACGGGCCGTGCAGTCAGTGCTGTTATCTTATCCGTCGGACTTAACCAGGGACTCCGAGCCGTGGGCTCATACAGTGGTAGATCTCTCCAAAGCTGTCTCTCATGGTTGAAGGACCTGGCATCATCACCCTCGGGCGAGTCGCGAAGCTTGATACTAACCAAAAGCTCTGCTGATTTCCCATGAGCGTCGTGATCGTGCGGAATCTGTTCGACGATACTAATAAATGTCTGCTAGGTGAATCTAAGGAGTTGGTATGCTATATCGTGCTGGTCGTCGTCATAGTAGTCTTCGATGGGTTTTACGAGGCGATCAATCGTCTAGTCGAGAAAAAGATGATCTTCGAGGTATTTGTCGAAGACGTCGAAAGGATGACAGTCTGGGGGCAAGTTTCGAAGATGGGGGTAGAGACGAAGTTGAGTGAGTTGGAGTGTCATTTCTGGGGTGTTGTAGGCAAGATGATGTATCGGTAAACGATCAGGTCAATAGAATGTAAAAAGGGCTGGTATGGGAACCTCGACGGCAGCACAAAGGGAGGGTTGAGGATAGAGAAGACAGTGTAAAACTGGACTTGGATGAATTTTGCTTGAGAGCCGAAAAGTACTACATTCAGCAATAAAAAGGCGCGATGGGTCAAGGCCTCAGAAAGTTGTTGACGGACGATGCGAAAGTGTGCAGAACGGAAAGTAGTCGTCACAGTATTCCTCTAAACAGAGTGTCATGTTGGCGGCCTTGCCAGGCCATGTTTTAGCAGTCAAGGAGACGCCGTCATGCGTACAAGAAAAACTTGGTCGTGATAGCGAGACGGGGGAATTCTTCTCGTTTGTATCGTAGTTTTTGCTTTGCTCTTGTCTAGAGTATTTGTCTTTGGCTCCGAGAGGCAGAGAGGAGATATGTACGGAGTAGTCTGAATAGTATTCAACATAAGACTGGTCGATGGAATCCGACGATACAGCGCAGGATTCAAGCATGGCATCTTCCATAAGGCTGGTGCGACAGCATGAAACATGCACCGCACCGTAAGGATTCGTTTGCCTATAGGTTGTTAGGGTCTTCTAGCGAAGCGCTGTGAGATGCTATAGGAATTTTATCGGAATTTTATTTTTAGAGGTTGATGTATCTTTGGATGGTATATATAATGTGGGGTATTAGCGTATGCAGAAAGCTCTGCATTCCTTGACATTCGTTTTTGCGTTTACCCCACATCCCTTTTGTATGGGGAATTCGAAAATTCAACCCCACCGCCCCCCAATTGCCCAAAATTGAAGCTATTCAGACCTCTTTGTTTGTTGACGTTCCTGACGTTCTTGTAACCGTTTTTATTCGAAATGCCTCAACGCCGGAGTCAAAATCTACCTCTGGATGACCCTCTCACCCCCTCTAGAGCATCCGGAAGGCGTAGGAAACCGACGACTCGGGCTGAACAGCCGAAGACCACTGATCGAGCTGCCCCCCCCCGTCGTCGCCGTAGGCAAGCTCTCATTCCACCGGATGTAGATGAACCTCGGTTGCCTTCAACTCCTCGACAACCTTCGCCTTCTGAGCAATTCTCGCCTTCTGAATCTCAGTTGCCTTCACTTTCTCGACGACCTGAACCTTCTTCACTAAGACGTTCACGATCTGATTCACTCGAATCGTCGTTACGTTCTGAATATTGAGAGAATGAACTCGACATTTCTAAAGATAAAGCTGAAAGATCAAGGCCTTTTTCAGCTGCAGAAGTTGCTGCGTGTGCAAAGTTTCAAAAAGAACAACAGAATTGAGCTGATGCTGCTCAAAGATTGAGAGACAATAAAGCTCGTGAAGAGACTTTATGACAGGCAGAAATAAATGAGCATGACGAACAAGAGACTATACATTGTCATCGTTTGAATCGTCAGACTAGAAAGAATTTAAAGAAGTTGTCTATCTCTGAGCTTGAAGCTATGAACTTTGAAGATCGAATTGATGATTCTATGCTGTTTATATCAGTCTGTCTTCATGTAAATTGAAGACTTGAGTGATCTAGTCACATTGCTCAGATGCTGACTTCGAAGTTTCAGATCTGAAGCTTCGAAAAGATCTTAAATAAGACTATTAAGATCAAAGATGATGATGTTAAGAGCTGAATTATCACTAATCGAATGATCATCATCAAAGCTAATAGATCAAGAGTCATTTGAAAGCAGCAATCTATTGATGACTTTAGTGAGTTAGAATGAAATAAGATTTTGCTCGCTTTGACTGAGAAGAGAACTACTGACTATACAATCAAGATAGAGATCAACGCGAAGACTGAAAAGTCTACTCATAAAAGATCTGCTGAGATTGTTTTTGAAGATTCTGAAGCTGATGAATCTCGTCAAAGATGCATTTGCATCGATCATCTTCTGAATCAAGCTTGAATCAAAGCAGATACACTTGCTGACATCGACAATTTTGATAGAACATTGCTGAATTGCTGACAGTGCAGCGATGAGCATTGTAGAAATCAGAATGACTTCTGTTTCGTGAATTTCGCAGACAAGCACTATAATATGAATCACATTCAGCAGTCTTTATGAAGTAAGACAATATCTAACGTCGAAGCAAACATCAGCATTGAATGATCTTCTATCTCTTTATATAACTTTTGAAGTGATAAACAGAGCTCTGTTACCTCGCTGTCTCGTTGATCAAATATGCATGAGAAAAGATTGAACATCAAAGCAGAGTGAGTGAAAAAGAAAGATTTTATGACGAGATTTATGAGATTCAATGAACAGCAAATGAAAATGCGAATGAGTGAGACAATGACTGATCAGATAAAATGAATGAACTTGCGTCAGAAAGCTTCAGAATCTCATTCATCATCTCAGCAATCTTCTCTTTCGCAATGATCATCATGACAACAATCATCTATGTATTCTTTCTATCAGTTGTCTTATCAATTATGACAGCAGTCTTCACAGTCTTTTTCATGACAGCAGTCTCTACAGTCTTCTTCGTGACAACAGTCTTCACAGTCTATTCAGTGACAGCAATCTTCATTATCTCAATCTACTTCTTCTTCTTCTTCTTCTTCTTCTTCTTCTTCTTCTCTATTATTTCAGTCTGCAATTGCAGCTCAGCGATCAAGTCTCATTGAAGAATCAGAAGAGACGAAGAAGATATTTGATCAGTTCTTCGTCTGAAAGATAAACAAGATTTCACGTCAAACAATCAAACAAAAGCTCGCAGAGATGAGAATCATAATGAATGCTCAGATGTGATCTATGAATAATTTGAAAGATATGACAGACTCAACATCTGCTATCTATTGAACTGCTATACAAGTAAAAGTATCAGATGAAATGACTCATGTCTTTAAAAAAGATTTGAAGCTCTTCAAGTTGATCTGACGTGAGATCAAGACTTTATTAGAACTGAGTCGTTGAATAAAGTCAAATTTCTGAATCAAATTTCTGATTTTCTATCTTCAATTCTCATTTCAAAGCTCTGATATCTGTCTCAAATGTTAGAAGTCAGCATAGAGCGAGTCAATATGAGTGTCATTTAACTAGAAGATAAATGCTAAGAAAGAAAGATAGCTACAGAAAAGAAGCTGACTACATATGTGTGTTTCTCAGTCGACGCTAGACTCAATAGAGACTAGTCAAGATGACGAAGCTAGAATAGATCTGACAAGGCTAGAAGACTGAGTCTGACAAGACTAGAATCGTGACATTATCTTTTTCTCTTGACTATTCATGTTTGCATGAATGTTGTTTCTTAGTGCGCTTTTCTTGAATATTTGATATGAAAGTCGTCAATCATCTCTTGAGCATTCATAAATTCATTGTCGTCAGCGTTATATCAGTTGAGATCGTTGTCATAGCTCTTTCATTTGACTCGATATTGAAGTCGTCTTCTATAGCGTCGAGAGTTCAGTATATCATTGATTTTTCATTCGTCTTCATCTTTTATCACTATTGACTTCGAAGATTCATTCTTTTGACCAGGCAGAGAGTCGTCGACGGCAGAGCGAAGCAGGTCAGAATGAAATACATCATGAACATGCATAGACTCTGATAATTTCAGTTTATATGAAGAGTCGACGAGATCTAGATTGATGAAAGAATCGAGCATTTTGTCATTCAGCTTCTTGAAAGATCTCGCTGTAACGATGTTTCTTTCATTCAGAAACATCTTTGATTCAATCTCATAATTGATCTTCTTTCTATGCTTGTTAGTTTGATTCATCATTTGCTCTCGTGTTTTGATCAGAGCTTCGCGAGCGAAGATCAGTGTTCTATTCATGTGATTGAATATATCTTCGACTTGAGCGATCTGCAGACGTTCGCGAGTGCTTTCATACTCGATGATGTCAGGGTCGAAGCTCATACGAGGGTGAAAGTTCTTGTTCATGAAGAAGAGAATCAAGAAGATGACTGAAGACAAGACGTTATTGTCGACAAACTCGATCATGAGTAGTCACTTGAATCAGTCGTTCTGCATGTACAAACAGAAGAAACGAAGATATCACTCGACATTCTGATTGACTCGTTCGCTTTGATCGTCGATCTGAGAGTGATAGACGATGAACAATCGAAGAGAAATGCTCAGTCGTTTGCAAAGAGACTTTCAAAGAATGAAGGTGAACTGAGAATCTCGATCGAATACAATGAAGCTTGATAAATCATGAGTTTGATATACTCATTGAAGCAACATTTCAGCTGTCTTTTCGACTGTGATATCTTCATCATCAGTGATGCAAGAAATATAATGTCTTTCTTTCAACAATCTGCAGATGACAGTCAGAATAGCGTTGTAGCTGTACGAATCAGATAGATTGATAATGAAATTCATGACTATGTTCTGTCATCGCTGTTCAGATATCGATAGAGATTGAAGCAAGTCATTTGATTTATCTCTAGATGTCTTTGATCGTTGACAAACATAGCAGTTTCAAATATATTGATCTACTGTCTTTTGCATGAACAATCAATAGTAGTTTCGTTTGATGATCTTCATCGTTCTAAGAATATTGAGATGATCTATTGAGAGTTGATCGTGCATCTCACGAATCAGATTCATTTGCAGAAGTTCATTGAACGAGACTCATAGCTGACTGTCTTTGTATAAGATTTCATTCTGAACTCGACAATTCTTCAGCTTGATGTCTTTGCATTGTGCTTCGTCTCTTTCTATTGCTTCGCGAAGTAGAGTACAATTCTCGTCGATTTCATTCGCGTCAAGAACTTGTTTATAGATTGACTCGCTGACGTTCTTCTCTAGATCAGCAATCTTCATTCGATT
>JAABUT010000616.1_pt1 | contig 53189 bp, 44 predicted proteins | sample 5559281 | NCBI WGS metagenome assembly JAABUT01 (sample SAMN10711880, study PRJNA513359) | rock metagenome | isolation source: Antarctica rocks | place: Antarctica: Victoria Land, Ricker Hills nord | collected 2016-01-04
CAGGCATTGCAGCCGCTCGTCGGGGTCGTCCGCAACGGGCCAGCCGCGATAGCCGCCAACGATCCCCGCGACGCGCCCCTCCCCCCGGCGGACGCGCTGCGTGATGGCACGGTGCTCCGTGCGGAGCGTGTCGCCGCGCACCTCGATGGCGTCGAACCCCCACTGCGCCGCCTGCGCGAACTTCTCATCGAGCGACGGCGCGGTCAGCAGATTTTCCTGAACGGCGAGACGGAGCGGCATGGACGGATCCTTCCTAACCCCCCGGCCCTCTTCCCTCGGAGGGAAGGGGGAGGGGAAATGCGAAGATTCAATTCACCAATAGAGCACGATACGCGAATCCGGTTCCCTCTCCCTTCGAGGGAGGGGGCAAGGGGGTAGGATTTACGCCCACCACATCTCGCCGGGGGATTCCTCGAAGATCGCGGCCTTCAGCGTGCCGACCGCCTTCAGGAAGCCCTCCTTCGAGGAGGCGAGGGCGTCTTCGTGCTCGATGGAGAGGACGCCGTCGAAACCGACCTCGCGCAGGGCCGAGACGAACTGCCGCCAGAAGAGGAGATCGTGCCCGTACCCGACGGAGCGGAAGACCCACGCGCGGTTCGCGACATCGCGGTACGATTTCGTGTCCAGCACGCCATTGGTGGCGATGTTGTACGGGTGGAGCGCGGTGTCCTTTGCATGGACGTAGTAGACGATCCCCTTGAGATACCGCACCGCCTGGCAGGGGTCGATCCCCTGCCAGAAGAGGTGCGACGGGTCCACGTTCGCGCCGATCACCGGGCCGATGGCGTCCGACATCCGCCGCATCGTCTCCGGGTTGTAGCAGAGGAAGCCGGGGTGCATCTCAAACGCGACGCGGACGTTGTGACCCTCCGCGTACTGCCCCGCCTCCCGCCAGTACGGGATGGCGACCGTGTTCCACTGCCAGTCGAGGATGTCGAGGAACTCTGTTGGCCACGGGCATGTCACCCAGTTCGGGTACTTCGACCCCTCCGAGTCGCCGGGGCAACCGGAGAAGCAGACGACCGTTTGCAGCTCCAATTTCTGCGCCAGCGCGACGGTCTTGCGGTAGATCTCATCACTTGCGCGCGCCTGCTCCTTGTTCGGGTGCAGCGGGTTGCCGTGGCAGGAGAGCCCAGAGATTTCCAGCCCGCGCGCAGTGAAGAGCGCCTTGTAGTCGCGCACCTTGCCGTCGTCCGCGAGGAGCGCGTCGAGGTCGATGTGGGCATTGTTCGGGTAGCGGCCGCAACTGATCTCGACCGCGCCGCAGCCGGACGCCGCGACGAAATCGAGCATCTCCTCGATCGGCTGGCTGGCGAAGAGCGGGTCGAAGATGCCGATTTTCACGCGGGACTCCCTTCATCACGGTCGATATGGCAGCAGCACGCACCCATGATCCGTGGCATCCGCAGGGCCGTCAAGCGCGGAGGAATGGAGTGAGAAAGGAATCGGTCGTGCCATCGTCGCTTCGTTCCCTATTGATCGGCGGCGGTGCGCCGATCAACGCGGTGCGCGATCCGCCAGCGCACACCCTCCTCTCCAACGAGGCACACGGCTTCCGTCTCCCCATGCGGCTGCTGCGCGCCGTCCACTAGCCAATAGACGCCCTCCTCGCGCTCCATCCAGCCGCCGTTAATTAACTCACGACGCAGAGTCGCGGAGTCCTCGTGGTGCCGCTTGATGATCGCGTTCAATTCCTTCTCTGGGTAGCGCTTGCCGATCTCGAAGCGGCCCGCGAGCCAGTTCAGGATGACATCGCGCTTCTTCCGGCTCACCGGGATCTGCTTCAGGCGCTCGCCCTCGAAGGCCTGCTGCAGCACCTTCCGCTCATACGCATCCCCCTCCATATTGTCCGCGAGGGAGGCGATGCGCTCCGGCGTGAGAATCTCCCGGCTCATCTGCCGCAGGGCGTCGCTGTCCAGGCGATACCAGTGCACCGTCCCTTCCGCGCGCATCCGCACCAGCCCCGCCTCCCGGAGTTTGGTCAGGTGGTGCGAGACCGTCGGCGCTTTCAGACGGAGTGCGTCGGCGAGTTCGTCCACACTGCGCTCGCCGTTCGCCAGCAGCCCGACGATCTTCAACCGGCTCTCGTCCGCCAGCGCGCGAAAAAACTGCAACGCGATCTGCTGTTCCTCTTCACCCATCGCCCATCTCCCTCTATCAATCGACGTTCATCTAATTAGAAGTATATCGAATAAGCGTCGTGATGTCAAGCCCACGACGTTTCGCAGTACAGAGGCAATCGATGAGGATGCATCATCTCTCGACCGCTGACTGCCACCCCCTGACTCCCGCTTCCGTGTATACTGCCGCGCATGGTGGATGTGGAGGAACAGGCATACTGGGTGGCTTGGACGCAGGTACCGGGGGTCGGACCGGCGCGGATGCGGCTGTTGCTCCGGTCGTGCGGGACAATGCGGGCGGCATGGGGCGCACGCTCCGTCGATCTGCGAGCGGCGGGACTCGACGAGCGCACGACCGCCAGCGCAGTGAAGGCGTTCGGTGAGATCGACCCCGAAGTGGAGTGGGGAAAGTTGGCCGGGGCCGGTATCGCCGCGCTCACGTTACACGACGAGGGGTACCCCGACCGCTTGCGGATGATTGCGTCCGCGCCCGCCGTGTTGTATCTGCGGGGTGAACTGACGCCGGACGACGCGCTCGCGGTCGCGGTCGTCGGGACGCGGCGGGCGTCGCCGTACGGGCGTGAGGTGGCGCACCGGATCGCGACGGACCTTGCGGCGGTCGGTGTCACGGTCGTGAGTGGGCTGGCGAAAGGGATCGACGGGATCGCGCACGAACGCGCCCTCGCCGCCGGGGGGCGCACCATCGCCGTGCTCGGCCACGGATTGCACACGATCTACCCGCCGGAGCACAAGTCGCTGGCAAAACGGATCGCGGAGGGCGGCGGGGCGCTCATGACGGAATATCCGCCCGGCACGCGGATCGACCCGGCAAATTTCCCCGCGCGGAACCGGATCATCAGCGGCCTCGCGCTCGGCGTCGTCATCGTCGAGGCGGGCGAGAAGAGCGGCGCGCTGATCACGGCCGACTTCGCCGGCGATCAGGGGCGCGATGTCTTCGCCGTGCCGGGGAGCATCCTGAACCCGATGAGCGCCGGGTGCAACGCGCTCATCCGGGACGGCGCGCGGCTCGTCACGAGCGTCAATGACATTCTTGCGGAGTTGCAGCTGGAAATCCGGCGCGAGCAGCACGCGACACAGCAGGCATTGCCCGTGCTGCCGGGGGTGCCGGGCGCGGACGCGCTGCTCGGTGCGCTGGGCGCGGAACCGATCCACATCGACGATCTCTGCCGCGCCAGTGGCCTGCCGATCAGCGATGTCAACGGGCTGCTCGTGCAACTGGAATTAACGGGCATCGTGCGCCCAGCGGGGCCGCAGTTATACGTGCGTGCATAGTTCACCGCAACTTTGCGCCCGTTCCATCGTTCTCACAGACAACATCAATGTGCGGAGTACGGACGATGCGGCGCGCGTCGTGCCGCGACACGGGTCAGGAGTGATGGTGATGAATCTCTATGGGGTGATCCTCGCGGGTGGCGGCGGCACGCGGCTCTGGCCGCTGTCGCGCCAGCACCGCCCGAAGCCGCTGCTGAACCTCCTCGGCGATCGGAGCATGTTGCAGGAGACGGTCAGCCGCCTCCAGCCGCTCATCATGCCGGACCGGCTCTTCATCGCCGTCAACGCCGTCCACGCGCCGGAAGTGGCGCGGCAGGTGCCCGAACTCCCCGCCGACCACATCATCGTCGAGCCGGTCGCGCGGGAGACCGGCCCCGCCCTCGGCCTCGCCGCGATTCACATCGCACGCCACGACCCGGACGCGCTCTTCGCCTCGTTCCACGCGGATCATGCCATCCTGAAGCCGGAGATGCTGCGCGCGGCGGTCACGCTTGGGGCCGTCGCCGCGCGGGACGGCGGCATCGTCACCATCGGCATCACCCCGACGCACGCGGCGACGGGCTACGGCTACATCGAACTGGCGGGCGTCACGCATCAGGAGGGCGACCTCTGCGTGCGTGAGGCGGTGCGGTTCGTCGAGAAGCCAACAGAATCGGTGGCGCAGGAATATCTCGCCACGGGCAACTTCGTCTGGAACGCGGGGCTATTCATCTGCCGCGCACAGACGCTCCTCGATGCATTCGCCACGTATCAACCCGAAGTCTACGCGGGACTGATGCGTATTCAGGCGGCAATCGGCACGGACACCTACGTCGAGACGCTCGAAGCGATCTTCCCGACCCTGCCGAAGGTGAGCATCGATGTTGGCATCATGGAGAAGTTCCACCCGCTTGTCACCGTGCCGTGCGATCCGGGTTGGAACGATGTCGGCGACTGGGATACCCTGGCCTCGCTCATGCAGGGGGACGAGGACGGCAATATCGCGATTGGCGCGACGCACATCGCGATTGAGACGAAGCGCACACTCGTCCACGGGCGCGATCGCGTGGTCGCCACCATCGGTGTGGAGGACCTCGTGATCGTCGACACCCCGGACGCGGTGCTCGTCATGCCGCGCAGTCGCGCGCAGGATGTGAAGAAGATCATCGAACGCCTGACGGGGCACGACTTGAAATAAGGATGAATCGGTGGCGTGGGTGCCCACTGGGCGAATTCAGCCTGCCGAACCCCGCAGCAGGCTGAATTCGCCCAGTGGGCACCCACGCCACCAGAATCTTCTCTCACTTTCCCCCACCGGGATTAGAAAATGCGTTCGTGGCGTTATATTGATAGTTCGTCGTATTGACAGCGGCGGCGGCTTTTCTGCTACTCTGACGCGGGAAAGTAATGAACGTACACAGGAGGGGCGTGATGCCCGATGAGACGATAGACAAGAAACCAACCACGCGAACGACGCGCACCCGCGCGGCGAGCGACAGCGCGCCGCCCGCGAAGAAGCCGACGAAACGTGCCACAACAACCAGGACGAAGAAGGCACCCGCGCGCGCCGGTGCGACGACCACGACCCGTCGCACGACCACAACGAAGGCCGCGAGTGGCGGGACGCGGACGCGCACGACGAAGGGCGGGCGGTACGACATGCCGCCCATCGCCGAGGGAACGCGCCTCGTCATTGTCGAGTCGCCCGCGAAGGCGAAGACGATCACGAAGTACCTCGGCCCCGGCTACGCGGTGCGCGCCTCGATGGGTCATGTGCGCGACCTCCCCGACCGGGGGATCGGCATCGACTTCGAGCACGACTTCGAGCCGACCTACGTCGTCACCGAGGACAAGACCGACACGGTCAAGCAACTGAAGTCCGCGATCAAGAGCGCGAGCGCGGTCTACCTCGCGACCGACCCCGACCGCGAGGGCGAGGCGATCGCGTGGCACGTCGTCAAGGCGACGACGCCGACGCGCGACAAGCCCGTGCACCGTGTCACCTTCCACGAGATCACGCAGGACGCCGTGCGCGCCGCCATCGCGAACCCGCGCGCGATCGACATGCACCTCGTGGACGCGCAGCAGGCGCGGCGCGTGCTGGATCGCATCGTCGGCTACCGCCTGTCGCCGTTCCTCTGGAAAAAGGTGACGCGCGGGCTGTCCGCCGGGCGCGTCCAGTCCGTCGCGCTGCGGCTCGTCGTCGATCGCGAGCGAGAGATCGTCGCGTTCGTCCCCGTCGAGTCGTGGACGGTCGAGGCGGATTTCGCCAAGATCACTGGGCAGGAGCGCACCGCGCGCGACCTCTTCCACGCCCGCCTGACGCATGTGAACGGCAAGAAGGCTGATCTCAAGGTGCAGGGCGACGCGCAGGCGGTCCTCGACGGCCTGAACGACGCGCGCTACGCCGTCCAGAATGTGAACAAGACGGAGCGACGCCGCAACGCCGCGCCGCCCTTCACGACGAGCACCTTGCAGCAGGAGGCATCCCGCAAGCACGGCTACGCCGTCGCGAGCACGATGCGGATCGCGCAGCAGTTGTACGAGGGCATCAAACTCTCCAGCAAGGAGGGCGAAGTCGGCCTCATCACCTACATGCGCACCGACTCGTTGAACGTCTCGGACGAGGCGCGGGAGGCGGCGCGGCGGCTGATCGTCTCCCGCTACGGCGGCGATTTCTACCCGACGAAGCCGAACTTCTACAAGACGAAGGCGAAGGGGGCGCAGGAGGCGCACGAGGCGATCCGCCCAACCGACCCGAGCCGCGCGCCGGAGGATGTGCGCCCGTTCCTGAGCCCGCAACAGTTCAACCTCTACCGCCTCATCTGGCAGCGGTTCGTCGCGAGCCAGATGGCGCAGGCGGTCTTCGATGTCACGCAGGTGGACCTGCTCGGCACGCCGCCGCGCGGCGATACCGCGTACACCTTCCGTGCGAGCGGTTCGGTGATCCGCTTCCCCGGTTTCCTTGAGGTCTACCGGGAAGGGCGGGATGTGGGCGACGCGGACGACGAGATCGACAAGGACGCGCTGCCCGCCCTCGCGGCGGACGAGCCGGTCGATCTCGTGAAGCTGCTCTCAGAGCAGCATTGGACGCAGCCACCGCCGCGCTATACCGAGGCGACGCTCGTCAAGGCGCTGGAGGAGCGCGGCATCGGTCGGCCAAGCACCTACGCGCCGACGGTCGCGACGATCATGGCCCGGAATTACGTGACGAAGGACGAGAAGGTGCTCGTGCCGAGCGAGTTGGGCATGATCGTCACCGATGTGCTCGTCGCGAACTTCCCCGATATCATCGACTACGGCTTCACCTCGCAGATGGAGGAGCGGCTGGACGATGTCGCGGAGGGCAAGACGGCGTGGGTGCCGGTGCTCCATCAGTTCTACACGCCCTTCGACGCGACGGTGAAGGCGGCAGAGGCGTCCACCGAGACCATCAAGGGCAAGGAGACGGAGCACGCCTGCCCGGTCTGCGGCAAGCCGATGCTGATGCGGTTCTCGCGCTTCGGCCCGTTCCTCTCGTGCTCGGATTATCCCGAATGCAAGGGGCGAATGGACCTCGACGCCGGGGGCAACCCCGTCGCCCGCCGCGCCGACGAGGAGACGGGCGAGACGTGCCCGACCTCCGGCCAGGCCGTCGTGATGAAGCAGGGGCGATTCGGGCCGTACAAGGCGTGCGGCGCATACCCCGAATGCAAGGACTGCGCGATTAAGAAGGCGACCCAGGCGGCGAAGGCGATGAGCGCGTCCACCGGCGTCGCCTGCCCGAAGTGCCACATCGGCGTGCTGACGGAGCGCAAGACCCGCAAGGGCGCGCGCGTCTTCTACGGCTGCAACCGCTATCCGGACTGCGACTTCACAACGAACACCGACCCGCGCAAGGTCGCCCCGGAACCCATCGCGGTTTCGGCGGATTGACCTAAACCTCACCCCCCAACCCCCTCTCACTGCCCAGAGGGCACTCGCGATGGAGAGGGGCCGGGGGTGAGGTTGCCCCGACCGCGATGAGAACGCAAAAGCCCTGTGGATAGAGGGCGGGCGCGTTGCCGCCCGTAGGGTGGGGTGGTACGCTGCTCGCGATGACTGTTTGGATTTCATAGAGGATACACCGAAATTCATGGCATACACGAATGATACTTCCCCGGTGCGCGCGCACGGCACGACGATCCTCGCGGTCAAACGCGGCGACATGGTAGCGATGGCGGGCGACGGACAGATTACCTTTGGCGATGTGGTGATGAAGCACGGCGCGAAGAAAGTGCGCGCCCTCGGTGATGGCCGCGTCCTTGCGGGCTTCGCCGGTGCGGTCGCGGACGCGCTGACGCTCTTCGAGAAGTTCGAGGGGCAACTGGACGAGCACAGCGGCAACCTGCGGAAATCCGCCGTGGAACTGGCGAAAGAGTGGCGCACCGACCGCTACTTGCGGCGTCTGGAGGCGCAATTACTCGTCGCGGACAGCGATCAGATTCTGCTGCTCTCCGGCGAGGGGGATGTGGTCGAGCCGGACGAGGGCGTGATCGCGATTGGCTCTGGTGGCCCGTTCGCGCTCGCCGCCGCGAAGGCGTACCTCGATGGCACCGCGTATTCCGCGCAGGAGATCGCCGACAAGGCGATGCATATCGCGGCGGATACCTGCATCTACACGAATGACCACATCACCGTGCTGACGGTGGGCAAGGCCGAGGCAGCCCTGCCGTACCGGCGGAGGACGATCCGATGAGCGCAACCGAGCATGTCACCACCCGCGATCCACGCCAACCACCCGCGCAGGCCGCGAACACGGCGCCGCCGGGTACGCCCCCACCCGCCCCCACCGAGCCTGCCCCGCCCACCGCGATGACGCCGGCGGAGATCGTCGCGGAACTCGACAAGTACATCATCGGGCAGAACGAGGCGAAGCGCGCCGTCGCTATTGCCCTGCGTAACCGCTATCGCCGCCAACTGCTCACCGAGGAGATGCGCGACGAGGTCACGCCGAAGAACATCCTCATGATGGGGCCGACGGGCGTCGGCAAGACGGAGATCGCCCGCCGCGTCGCCAAGATCGTCGATGCCCCGTTCATCAAGGTGGAGGCGACGAAGTTCACCGAGGTGGGGTATGTCGGGCGCGATGTGGAATCGATCATCCGCGATCTCGTCGAGGTCTCCATCTCTAATCTGCATACGCTGCGCCTCGAAGCGGTCAAGAGCCAGGCGGAAGTCGCCGCGCGCGACCGACTGATTACCTACCTGCTCGAACAAACCGACAGCGAGCGACGACCGCGCACGCGCCGCCGCGCCGGTGTCATCCCGGAGAAGACGGAGCAGCAGGAGCCGGAACGTGCCGTGAACGCGCAGCGCGAGCGGCGACAGCGCAAGAAATTACTGGAGATGCTCAATCAGGAACTGCTCGAAGATGTCACCGTCGAGATCGACGTGGAGCAGTTCTTCGAGGAGTACGGCGACGACGGCCCGCTCGACGAGGGCAGCTACGGCGACTTCCTGGAGGACCTCAGCCGCAACGCGCCGCGCCGCCGGTCGCGCCGGGTCAGCGTGCGCGACGCGCGCCGTATCCTGACGCAGCAGGAGGCGTACCGGATGGTGGACTTCGATGCGGTGGTGGACGAGTCGATCCATCGCGCCGAGGATGCGGCGGTCGTCTTCATCGACGAGATCGACAAGACGATCTCCCGCAACGGCGAGTACGGCGCGGACGTCTCCGGCGAGGGCGTGCAGCGCGACCTCCTGCCCATCGTCGAGGGTTCCGTCGTGATGACGCGGTACGGCCCGGTGAAGACGGATCACATCCTCTTCATCGCCGCCGGGAGTTTCCACGCCGCGAAACCCTCCGACCTGATCCCGGAGTTGCAGGGCCGGTTCCCGCTCCGCGTCGAGTTGCAGAGCCTGACCGAGACCGATCTGCTGGCAATCCTGCGTGAGCCGCGCAATGCCCTCACGAAGCAGTACATCGCCCTGCTCGCGACCGAGGGGGTCGAGGTCCAGTTCACCGACGACGGCCTCGTGGAGATGGCGCGCCTCGCGGCGGACGTGAATAACCGCACGCAGGACATCGGCGCGCGACGCCTCGCGACCATCGTGGAGCGCGTCATCGAGCACCTCTCGTTCGACGCGACCGCGCACCGGGGCGAAACGATCGTCATCGACGCGACCTACGTACGCGAGAAGATCGGTGACATCGCCGCCGACGAGGATTTGAGCAACTTCATCCTGTGACGGGGTATTTGAACCGCCAAGGACGCCAAGAGCGCCAAGTAGGAGCCAACGGTAACAAGGCGAAAGATGCCGCCGTGCCCTTTGGACTTTCGACTTGTTACTTGTTGGATCCTTGGCGTCATTGGCGTCTTGGCGGTTCAATGAGGGAGTCAGTCAGCGATGGCGTTATCGGAAGATCCGATGGAGGCGCGGGTGGAGAGTTATCATCCGCGTACGGGCGAGAAGCCGAAGTTCGGCTATCCGGTGTGGGTGCTGCATTGGCGGCCGTGCCATGTGATCGTCTCCGGGGTCTTTGGGCCGGAGGTCGAAGGGCGCTCGCCGATCTTCCAGCCCGGCGATTTGGCGATGGAATTCTACTGGTCAGACCGCTGGTGGAACGTCACAGCCGCATATGAACCGACAACTGGCGCACTCGGGGGCTACTACTGCAACGTCGCGAAGCCGCCGCGCTGGCATGCTGAGCCGGACCCCGTCATCACGTACACGGACCTCGATCTCGACATCATCGTCTTCCCGGATGGCCGGATCGAGTTGCACGACGAGGACGAGTTCGTGCGATACGCCGCGCAGTTCGCCTATCCGCAGCGCACGATTGACCGGGCGCGGCGCACTGTGGACGAAATCATCGCCCACGCCGAGCGCCGGGCGCACCCGTTCCGCTTCGAATCGCTCCCCACGCTCTGCCGCCGGTTGCGCGTCCCCGTGCCCGGTGTGCACCGAGCCGACTGATGCGGTAGTATCCCGCAGCGGGTGAACGCGCCCGGACGGTTCGGAGGAGGCGACGACGGATGTCCTGGCAGTGGCCGACGGAACCCGATTCCCCAGCGTGGCGGACGCTTTCGGTCATCGTGCCGGTGTACAACGAGCGGGAGACGCTCCCGGAGATCGTGCGCCGCATTCGCGCCGTCGATCTCGGCCCGCAACGGATCACCACGGAAATTCTGCTCGTGGACGATGGCTCGACGGACGGCACGCGGGAGATGCTGCCCGGCCTCGCCGAACTCCCCGGCGTGCGCGTCCTGCTCCAGCCGCGCAATCGGGGCAAGGGCGCGGCCGTCCGCACGGGGATCGCACACGCGCGCGGCGACTTCATTCTCGTGCAGGACGCCGACCTCGAGTACGACCCGCGCGACTACCCCGTGCTGCTCCGCCCGATCCTCGAAGGCCGGAGCGCGGTCGTCTACGGCTCGCGCTTCCTCGGCGAGCACAAGGCGATGTACTACTGGCATCAGGTCGGCAACAAACTGCTGACGACGATTGCCAACATCCTCTACAACACGACGCTGACGGACATGGAGACGTGCTACAAACTGTGCACGCGCGATGTTGCAACATCCTTCACGCTGAAACAGAATCGCTGGGGCTTCGACCCTGAGATGACCGCGAAAATTCTCAAGCGCGGCCACCGCATCTACGAGGTGCCGATCGCGTACTATGGGCGAGAGTTCAATGAGGGCAAGAAAATCAACTGGCGTGATGGCTTTATCGTGATCGCCGCGCTCGTCCGCTACCGCTTCACCGAATGACATCACGCACGTTTCCACATCCGCGCGGCCCCGTTGAAATCCAGGGCTTATTCAAAGTCGAAGAAGGAGGATTCCTCCGGTAGGATAGGGTTGTCGTGACCAACTATCCGAAGGAGGAATCCATGGCGCAGATCGTACCACCCCTCGCCGCCGTGCTGGCAGACTTCCCCAATTTCCGTGACCCGCGCGGTGTGCGCCATCCGCTCTGTGCCGTGTTGCTGCTTTCCTGTGTGGCGATGCTCTGCGGAGCGCGCGGCGAGAGCGCCATCGCGGCGTGGGCAGAGAACTACGGCGAGGCGTGGCGTACCCCCCTCGGCTTCACCCGCCCCGATGGCCCCAGCCAGTCCACGGTGCAGCGCGTCTTCAAGGGACTCGACTGCGCTCTGCTGGAAACCCGGTTGGGGCAGTGGGCCGCGCAGGTGGTCGCCCACTGCCCTAACCCGCCCCATGCGCCGCTCCCGCTGGAAGCGATGGCGATTGACGGCAAGACGCTGCGGGGGAGCGCCAAATGTGGGGCAGAGGACGCCCAGCTGTTAAGCGCGTTCAGCCAGCGTCTCGGCGTGGTACTCGGTCAAGTCGCCGTACCCGACAAAACGAATGAGATCACGGCGATTGACGGGTGCCCCCTGGGCAGCATGCTCACGCGCCTGGTCCTGACTGGATGGGTGGTGACCACGGATGCGCTCTTCACGCAGACGGACATTGCTCAGGCGATCTACGACGCAGGCGGCAACTACCTGATGGCGGTGAAAGGCAATCAGCCCACACTGCATGACACCCTCACGCTCCTGTTTGCCGATCCCGAAGCCCCATACGTGCAAGCGGAGGAGCGGCGGATGCATGGTGGGCGGATCGAGCGCCGTGTGTTGCGGGCGTCGTCGGAGTTGATGGGTTGCACGGACTGGCCGGGGCTGGCGCAGGCGGTGTGCGTGGAACGACGCGTCACCCGGAAGGCGACGGGGGAGACGCGGACCGACGTGGCCTATGCCATCACGTCGCTCGCCCCGACCGTCGCCACGCCTGCGCAGTTGCTGGTACTGTGGCGTGAGCATTGGGGAATCGAGAACAAACTCCACTGGATCAGGGATGTGACCTTCGACGAGGATCGTTCAACGGTGCGCGCCGGGAACATCCCGCAGGTGATGGCCGCGCTGCGGAGCACGGCGATCAGCGTGGCGCGACTCCACGAAGCGACCAACATCGCCGCCGCCTGCCGTCGCTATGCTGCCCAACCCGCCCTCGCCCTCGCCGCCGTTGGCCTCACCCTCGACTTTGAATAAGCCCTGGTTGAAATCCGCAATACATCAAAATGCACAAAAAGAGGCGTATAATCGTGGCGTTATCACTCGATTGACATGGGTTGAGGAACGTGCTACATTCCGCGCGAATCAATCATGCACGGTCTTTTGAGCGTTCGCTCAACCATGACGGGCCGCCCCACATCGGGCGGGTAATCAATTGTATAAGGGTGCAGACGGAGGTTCGGCATGGGTCGATACATCGCGGGGCGTATCCTGTGGATGATTCCAACCCTGATTCTCATGTCACTGGCGATTTTTATTCTGATGCACGCGACGCCCGGCAGCCCGTTCCAGATCGAGAAGTCGAGTCCAGGATATGTTGAGAACCTGAATCGTCAGTACGGCCTCGACAAGCCGCTGCCGGTGCAGTACGTCACCTGGATCGGGAACGTGTTGCATGGTGAGTTCGGGTACAGCACCTTCTTCAAGAGCCGCAAGGTGCAGGAAATTATCCGGGAGCAGTTCCCCGTCAGCCTCAGGATCGGCTTTCTCGCCACCATCGTCTCGTTTGTCGGTGGCATCACGCTCGGCGTGCTCGCCGCCGTCAATCAGAACGGCCCACTCGATTACCTGAGCACGCTGATCGCCATCTTCGGCGCCAGCCTGCCGAACTTCGTCGCGGCCTTCCTGCTCCTCTTCCTGACGATCATCGTACTGCCGGGGGCGCTCCACCTCAACCTTGGCTTCAAGACCACATGGAGCGGTACGCCGAAGGACTACATCTTACCCGTGCTCTCCCTCTCATTCCTCCCGCTCGCGACGATCACCAGTTACACGCGCGCCAGTATGCTCGATGCGATCCGCTCGGACTATGTGCGGACGGCACGCGCGAAGGGTGTCGGTGAGCAGCGCGTCATCGGGCGGCATGTCCTGAAGAACGCGCTCATGCCCGCGCTCACCCTCATCGGCCCGATCTTCGCCGGCATCGGCACGGGGACGTTCGTCGTCGAGCAGACATTCGGCATCCCCGGCATCGGCAAGTACTTCGTCACGAGCCTGAGCAACCGGGACTACCCGATGATTATGGCGATTTTCCTGCTGTTCGGCGCATTCCTCACCGTGATGACGCTCGTCTTCGATGTGGTCTATGGCATGGTTGACCCGCGTGTTCGCTTCGTCGGTCGCCGGTAGGCGGAAGGAGTCTCTCTGTGGCAACCTCTGATCGCAGCGACTTTCCGACCGGGATACCCGTCGTACCGGCAACCGCCGACACGACCGCAATCGCGCTTCCGCTCGTCGAGGAGAAGGTATACAAGCAAACCAGCCTCCTCAAGGACGCGGGCTACCGACTCTTCCGGAACAAACTCGCGGTGCTCGGCCTCGCGTTCATCCTGCTGATCCTCTTCTGCGCGATTTTCGCGAACTTCATCACCCCGTATGGCTTCGCCGAGAAGGTGCCGGGGGAGTTCTACCGGACGCGCCCGAATTATTGGTTCCCCTTCGGCACGGACAATGTCGGGCGTGACCTCTTCACCCGCATTATCTTTGGCGCGCGCACCTCGATGCTCGTCGGCTTCGGCACCGTCGTCTTCATGCTGGCGATTGGCGTCACGATCGGCTCCATCGCCGGCTACTTCGCCGGGACGACGGACACGGCGCTGATGCGCATCACCGATCTCTTCAACACGCTGCCCCCGCTGCTCATCGCGATCATCCTGCTCGCAGCGTTCGGCCCTGGCGTCTTCAACATCGTCTTCGCGCTTGGCGTCACGAGTTGGGTGACGATGGCACGCCTGACGCGCGGGCAGATGCTCTCGCTGCGGGAACTCGACTACATCAAGGCGGCCCGCACCGCCGGTGCGGGCGGCACCTACATCATCATGCGGCATCTGCTGCCGAACAGCCTCACGCCGCTGATCGTGACGACGACCTTCGCGATCCCGACGGCCATTTTCGGCGAGGCGTTCCTCTCCTTTATCGGCATCGGCATCCGGCCGCCGAAGCCGTCGTGGGGCGGCATGGTCGCCGAGGGGCAGCAGTTCCTCCGCAGCGATCCGCACCTGGCGATCATCCCGATCATCTGCGTCATGCTGACGATGCTCGCCTTCGTCCTGCTCGGCTACGGCCTGCGCGACGCCCTCGACCCGAAGGGCAACAACTAATGAATCTTTCAACCACAGAGACACAGAGAACACAGAGGGGGATCAAGGAAAGAAGAAACAGTGACGCTCTTCTTTCTAGTGTTTCTTTGTGCCCTCTGTGCCTCTGTGGTTCAATCTCTGATGAGGAGTAGGCAGTGGCTGAAACGGTAGCATCGCGCGCGATGGCAGCGAGTGGTGCGGGGGGTAATGGAAGGAAGCCAATCCTCGAAGTCGAGGGGCTGAAGACGCAGTTCTTCACGCGCGCGGGCACGGTCTACGCGGTGGATGGCGTCTCGTTCTCGGTGGACGAGGGGGAGACGGTCGGCATCGTCGGGGAATCCGGCTGCGGCAAGTCTGTCACGTCGCTCTCGCTGATGCGCCTCGTGCCGAACCCACCCGGCCGGATCGTGGACGGCGCGATCACCTTCCGGGTCGATGACAAGGTCTACGACATCCTCGACATGGACGACGCCGAGATGCGCAAGGTGCGCGGGCATCACATGGCGATGATCTTCCAGGATCCGATGACCTCGCTCAACCCGGTGCTCTCGATTGGTTTCCAGCTGACGGAACCGTTGATATTGCACCTGAAAATGTCCAAGGAGGAGGCGCGGCAGCGCGCCATCGAACTGATGAAGCAGGTCGGCATCCCCGGCGCGGAGGAGCGGCTCGATTCATACCCGCACCAATACTCTGGCGGCATGCGGCAGCGCGTGATGATCGCCATCGCGCTCGCCTGCAACCCGAAGTTGCTGATCGCGGACGAGCCGACCACGGCGCTCGACGTGACGATTCAGGCGCAAATCCTCGATCTGATGCGAAAACTGAATGAGGAGACCGGTACCGCCGTCATCCTCATCACGCACGACCTCGGCGTCGTCGCGGAGATGTGCACGCGCGTCATCGTGATGTACGCCGGCCAGATCATCGAGATGGCGCCCGTCGATGAGTTGTTCAACCACCCACGGCACCCGTACACGGTTGGTTTGATGAACTCCGTGCCGCGCATCGGTGAGGACGTGAAGGTGCCGCTCAATCCCATCGGTGGGCTGCCACCGGACCTGCGCGACCCGCCGAAGGGGTGCCGCTTCCGGCCACGCTGCCCGCGCCGGACACTGAAGTGCGAAGAGACACCGAAACTGGAAGTGATGGGACCCGGTCACCTCGCGGCGTGCTGGCACCCGATTGAACACGAGTGAGCAGTGAGCAGTGGGCAGTGAGCAGGGAACGATCCGACTGCCCACTGCCCACTGCTCACTGCCCACTCTCCGAAGGAGACTCCATTGGCACAGGAAGTTATGGAGGCATCGGCCAAGCCGATTGAGCAGGATGCCATCCTCGTTGTGGATGATATTAAGAAGCATTTCAGCGTCGGCGGGTTTGGCCGCAGCGCGACGATTCGCGCGGTTGACGGCATCTCCTTCTCCGTTCGCAAGGGGGAGACCTTCGGCCTCGTCGGCGAGTCTGGCTGCGGGAAGACGACACTCGGCCAGACGCTCATCCGGCTCTACGACCCGACGAGCGGCACAGTCACATTCGACGGGCATCAACTGTCGCACATCAAAGGCAACGAACTGCGCAAACTGCGCCGTGGCGTGCAGATGATCTTCCAGGACCCCGCCGCCTCGCTCGACCCGCGCATGACCGTCGGCTCGATCATCGCGGAGCCGCTGAACATCATCGGCATCGGCACGAAGGAGGAGCGGCGCGAGCGGGTGCGCGAGCTCCTGCGCGTCGTCGGGCTGAACTCCTACTTCGTCAACCGCTACCCGCACGAGTTCTCCGGCGGGCAGCGGCAGCGGATCGGCATCGCGCGCGCGCTCGCGCCCAACCCGCAACTGATCATCTGCGACGAGCCGGTCTCCGCACTCGATGTGTCGATCCAGGCGCAGGTGCTCAATCTGCTGCGCGACTTGCAGCGCGAGTTCGGCCTGACGTATCTCTTCATCGCGCACAACCTCGCCGTCGTCGCGCACATCTCCGACCGTGTCGGCGTGATGTACCTCGGCAAGATGATGGAGATTGGCGACAGCAAGACGATCACCGAAAGCCCGTCGCACCCGTATACGAAGGCGCTGATCTCCGCCATCCCGATCCCCAGCCCCGGCATGCGGCGGGATCGGATGGTCCTCACGGGCGACGTGCCAAGCCCGGCGAACCCACCGAGCGGGTGCGTCTTCCACACACGCTGCCCGATGGCGCGCCCAAACTGCGCGACCGACGTGCCGCTGCTCACACCGCGAGGGGAGAACCATTGGGTCGCCTGCCACTACGCCTGACGAATTTCGCCTTCAACACCGTGCATTGCAGCATCACGCGAACAGGAGGTGAGGCGACGACTCGCGCTTCGTAAGCTCGATGTGGTAGCATTGTGATGGGACTCACGATCAATTATGTGTTGCGACACGCCATACCAATATTGGCGGCGCATGTTAATGGGACGGTAATGGAGGGATCAGGAAGATGGAATCTCGGGACAACTGGGATCAGAACCGGGTGTTGCAAGACCCGGAGATGCTGGCACGACTGGAACGGAATCTCCGCAGCGCGGGGATGAAGCGCCGCACCTTCCTCGCGATGGCGAGCGCCGCCGCCGGGTCCGCCGCCCTCGCCGCCTGCGGCGGGAGCAGCAGCCCGACCGCGACCACCGCCGCAACCACCGGCGCGGCCCCCGCCGCGACCGTTGCGGCAACCCGCGCGGCGAGCAGCGCGCCCGCGCCGGCCAGCACCACCGCCGCGCCGGCGAGCACCACGGCGGCAAGCTCCGCACCCGCAGCAACGGCGGCGCCCGCCGCGACAGCCGCGCCCGCGTCGACGACCGCCGCCAGCTCCGTGACGACCGGATCACCGGTTGCCGCCACGGGGCCGGAGAGCAAGAAGGTCTTCATCGACGGCGCGAACATCACCGCCGAGCCGGTCGACAACGACTTCAACCGCGACCTCTACTGCGGCGGCGTCTCGCAGCACCAGTCCGGTCTCTTGCAGTACGACCCGGACTTCAACGTCCAGCCGGACCTCGCCGAGTCGTTCTCGAACAACGGCGCGGTCTTCACCTTCAAGATTCGCAAGGGTGCGACGTGGAGCGACGGCCAGCCAATGACGGCGAAGGACTTCGTCTACTCGCTCCGGCGGCAGATGGACCCGCGCACCGGCAATGGCTACGCCTCCTTCTGGGACAGCGTCATCAAGGGCGCGTCCGACTTCTCCGCCGCGAAGGCGGATGCCCCAGCGGCGGACCTCGACAAGCTGGCGCAGGCCGTCGGCGTGAAGGCCGTGGACGACGGTACGCTTGAAGTCACGGGTGACGTCTTCGCTGGCTTGATCCCGAACCAGATGGCGTACACTGCGTCCGTCGTCGCACGCGAGGACATCGTCAAGAAGTTCGCGGATGCCAAGGGCGTCTCCTCCTGGACGGATCCCGCGAAGGCCGGTGGGCCGGTGCTCGCCAGCGGCGCCTTCCAAATCACCGCATGGAAGCACAATCAGCAGGTCGATCTCGTGCGCAACGACAAGTACTGGAACGCCAAGGCGATCCGCCAGAAGTACGTCACGTCCGTCATCATCCCGGACATCACGAAGAGCACGCTGCCCTTCGAGAACGGCGATGTGGATTATCAGACCATCCCCGCCACCGAGGTCGACCGCTTCAAGAACAGTGCGCAACTCAAGCCGCAGACCTTCCCCTATGTTTATCCCGGCACCCGGTTCCTCGTGCCGGACACCGGCCACGCACCGTTCGACAAGCTGGAAGTCCGCAAGGCGACGCTGCTCTCCATTGATAAGGATCGGCTCGTCAATCAGGTGGGCAAGAAGATCCACACCGTCGCCTACGCGATGACCGCCCCCGGCGTCTTCGGCTACTTCGATGACGACGACAACAAGATCAAGAACCTGCAGAAGTTCGACAAGGCGGCGGCGATGGACGCGCTCAAGGGGACGACGTTCGAGGGCGGGCGCAACTGGCCCAAGATCACCCTCTCCTACAACTCCTCGGACCAGGACATCCCCTCCGGCTACCCGGACGAGATCGCGCGCCAGTTGAAGGAATCGATCAACATGGACGTGCAGTTGGAGCCGCTGGAGACGAAAGTCTGGAACTCCCGCCGGTTCGCGCTCGACTTGCAGTTCATGCTCTATCGCTGGTACCAGGACTACCCGGATCCCCACAACGAGTACTACCAGACCTTCTCGATCCACAACAAGGGGAACGGCGCGCGGCAGTCGTACAACGACCCTGAGTTCGATAAGTTGACAAAGGCGGCGGCGGCGGAGACGGACAAGACGAAGCGCCTTGCCCTCTATGTGCAGGCGGAGACGCGCATCCAGACGCAATTCGCCTACATGCCGATCCACTGGCGCACGGACAACTACGCGATCAAGCCGTACGTCCAGGGCGTCCCGAAGAACAAGCAGGGGTATGTCGTGATGAACACGAATATCTTCTCCCGCTTGTGGGATCGTGTTGCCGTCGGTGACGAGAGCAAGCACGACCCCGCGAAGTAGACGCGCCTAACCCCCTAACCCCCTTCCCCACGGGGGAAGGGGGAACCGTAAGGCAAAAAAGGCCCCTTCCGTCGCAGGAAGGGGCCTTTTCTGTTTGTACGATACCCTCTTGTGTATTCCGATACTTTTTGATAGACTCTCTACAACCTTGAAGGAACAAAGGAGTGTACAAAACGCAAAGCGTCTTTGTACACGCAAACAGAGGGCACGGGGTCTTCTTTGCCGCAGTGTTGCGGGATGGCATCGCCAGGGAGTCGCCGGATGGATGGTCGCTTCCCTGTTTGATCGCATTGGGTGCGACGGGTCTTGATGGCACGCTGCCGCGCGGGCGGTTGCGTCAATCCGGTACGCCGGTAAGGAGAAGATACCACATGAACATCGACAAACGCCCGGACGATCGGGAGGTCTTGCGCGATCCCGAAGCCCTGGCGAGATTCGAGCAGAATCTTCGAGCCTCCGGGGTGCCCCGACGCACCTTCCTCGCGATGGCGAGCGCCGTCGCCGGGTCCGCCGCCCTCGCCGCCTGCGGCGGCACGAGTAGCCCGACCGCCACCACTGCGGCGACCGTCGCGGCGACCAAGGCCCCCGCTGCCGCCGCGCCGACGGCTGCCCCGGCTGCTGCGGCGACCACCGCCCCGTCTGCCTCGGCTGCTTCCGCTGCCGCCTCAACGTCGGCCCCGGTCGCCGCAGCGACAACGGCGCCCGCCGCCACCGCTGCCACCGGCTCCGCCGCAGCCGGTTCGCCTGCAGCTGCGGCAGGCCCGGAGAGCAAGAAGGTGCTCTTCGACTACACCTCAATTGAAGGGGTGGACAACGACTTCAACCGCGACCTGTACGCCCAGGGCATAACCCTGCATATGGTTGGCCTCCTGGCGTACGACCAGGACTTCAATCTGGTGCCGGAGGTGGCGGAGTCGTACTCCAACAGCGGCGCGGTCTTCACCTTCAAGATCCGCAAGGGCGCGACGTGGAGCGACGGCCAGCCGATCACGGCGAAGGATGTCGCGTATTCCCTGAAGCGCCAGGTGGACCCGCGCACCGGCAACGGCTATGGCTCCTTCTGGGACGGCGTTATCAAGGGTGCGTCCGATATTTCCAAGGTCAAGGCGGACGACCCGAACCTCCAAACACTCATCGATGCGATGGGCGTCAAGGCGATTGATGACGGCACCCTCGAAATCACCGGCGACAAGTTCGCCGGCCTCATCCCGAACCAGGCGGCCTATCTCGCCTCCGTCATCGCGCGCGAGGACGAGGTGAAGAAGTATTCGGACTCCAAGGGCGTCTCCACATGGACCGATCCCGGCAAGACCGGCAAGCCGGTGCTCGCCAGTGGGCCGTTCCAGATCACGGGGTGGAAGCATAATCAGTCCGTGGACCTCGTTAAGAGTGATAAGTACTGGAACGCCAAGAACATCCGCCAGCGGTTCATCACCGTCAAGATCGTCCCGGACATCACGAAGAGCACGCTGCCCTTCGAGAACGGCGACGTCGACTATCAGGTCATCCCCGCCACCGAGGTGGAGCGCTTCAAGAACAGTGCTCCCCTCAAGGCGCAGACCTTCCAGTATGTCTACCCCGGCACCCGCTTCCTCGTCCCGGACACCGGTCACGCGCCGTTCGACAAACTGGAAGTCCGCAAGGCCGTGATCCTTTCCATTGATAAGGATCGGCTCGTCAACCAGGTGGGCAAGAAGATTCATACCATCGCCTACGCGATGACCGCCCCTGGCGTCTTCGGTTTCTTCGACGACGACGACAACAAGCTGAAGAACCTGCAGAAGTATGACAAGGCGGCGGCACTCGACGCCCTGAAGGGGACGACGTTCGAGGGCGGGCGCAACTGGCCAAAGGTGACGCTCTCCTACAACTCCTCCGATCTCGACATCCCGACCGGCTACCCGGACGAGGTTGCGCGCCAAATCAAGGATGCGATCAACATGGATGTCCAGTTGGAGCCATTGGAGGGAAAAGTCTGGAACTCTCGCCGCTTCGCGCTCGACCTGCAGCTCCTGCTCTACCGCTGGTACCAGGACTACCCGGACCCCCACAACAACTACTACCAGGTCTTCAGCATCCATAACAAGGGGGCGGCCCGGCAATCGTACACCGATCCGACCTTCGACGATCTGGCGACCAAAGCGGCGGCAGAGACGGATCAGAAGAAGCGACTCGACCTGTACTATCAGGCGGAGACGCGGATGCAGACGCAGTACGCATACATGCCGATCCACTGGCGCACGGACAACTACGCGATCAAGCCGTACGTGGCGAATGTGCCAAAGAACAAGCAGGGCTACGTCGTGATGAACACCAACATCTTCATCCGCGCCTGGGATCGTGCCTACGTGACCGATGCCAGCCCGCACGACCCGCCGAAGTAGAAGGGAACGGCCCTAACCCCCGGCCCCTTCCCCGGTGGGGAAGGGGTGACTCAGTCCCAATATCCGTGCGATCCTCTTAGCGCCGTGGCCTTGCGGAGGCTCACTCCCCCTTCCCCACGGGGAAGGGGGTTAGGGGGTTAGAACCTCCGGTTACAATTCACCGGAAAATTAGTCGAAACACCAGCGTTTCGTAGACAGAGGCATCCAATTGGGTGCCTTTGATCTGTTTTCGCCACCAATTGGGGGTTTCCGTCCGACGGGCCGCTATGCTATGCTAACGATGCACACGGAGGAACCGCATCGCGCCGCGCGGCGAAAGAACGGCGCACCACGATCATGGGAGGGTCAAATCCGATGGCAGAACATCCGAAGCAGCTCTGGTGGAACGGCAAAATGATGAACTGGGAGGACGCGAACGTCCATGTGACGGCGCTCGGCTGGTCGTCCGTCGCGGCGGTCTTCGAGGGCATCCGCGGCTACTGGAACAAGGATCAGGAGGAACTCTACATCTTCCGCCTGACCGAGCACATGGATCGCTTCATGCGCTCGATGAAACTGATGCGCATGGAACCGCAGTGGGACCGCGACACGCTGATTGAGGCGTGCGTCAACCTCGCGCGCGAGAACGACTGCCACGCGGACACCTACGTCCGCCCGCTCGCTTACTTCGGCAGTTCCACACGCGGCGCGTTCCGGGGCGGCGGCGACACGGACATCCTCATCACGACGAACCCGATGCCGTCCCACCTGACGACGGGCATGTCGCAGACGGCGGGCGTCTCCTCGTACCGCCGCATCAACGAGGATGTGATGCCGCCGCGCGTCAAGAACATCTCGAACTACCGCAACAGCCAGTTGGCGAGCACCGAGGCGCGCCTCAACGGCTACGACACCGCGATCATCCTCAACCCCGCCGGGCACGTCACTGAGGGGCCGGGCGCGTGTTTGTTCTTCGTGCGCGACAATGTCGTCGTCACGCCCGATCTGACGAGCGGCATCCTTGAGAGCATCACGCGGGACGCCTTCATCACGCTCTGTCGCGAGTCGTTCGGCCTCGAGGTGCAGGAGCGCCCCGTTGATCGAACGGAACTCTACGTCGCCGATGAGGTCTTCTTCTCCGGCACGGCGGCGGAAGTCACCCCCGTGACGATGATCGATCACCACAAGATCGGCAGCGGCGAGATCGGCCCGATCACGAAGCGGCTGGATCAGCTCTTTCACGACCTCGTTCGCGGCAGCAACACGGGCTACGAGGCGTGGCGCACGCCCGTTGGCGTCCGCACACTCGCCACCGCAGCGGGTGACGGCGACTAGACAGCGCTTCACCACCGGACAAACAAGTGGGGCAGGCCATGCGACCTGCCCCACTTTCCATTTACGTGGGAACCTTAATTAAACGTCTCCTCCGCGATCATGCGGCGAATCGTCGTGTCGAACGCCTCGATGGTGCGGTCAACGTCGGCGTCGGTGTGCGCGACGGAGAGCAGCCCGCCACCGTGGAAAACGTCGATCCCCTCGTTCACCATGCCGCAATGGACCGCTTCCGCAACCTTCCCCGGCATCCCACGCTTCAGGGTCTCGGCGGCGATGCCCTCGGGCCGGTGCAGGTCGCCATCGGGCGTCCCACCGGGCAGCGGCGTCCCGAGGACGAGGTGGAAGACGCTCGACTCGCCGTAGCAGAACCCTGGCACCTCCTCGTGCAGCAGCACGCGGTTGAACCCGGCGCGCAGCCGCGCTGCGAGGCGGTCGGCGTATTCCTGCTGCGCGGGGTCCGCGAGGATGCGGAGCGCGGTCACACCGGCGACGGCGGAGAGCGGGTTCCCGTTGAACGTGCCGGGATGCCCCACCTTCTTGTGGCGGTTCCATTCCGGGTCGTCGCGGAACGTCAGGAGGTTCATAATTTCCGTGCTCCCGGCGACCGCGCCGCCCGGCAGGCCACCCGCGAGAATCTTCGCCATCGTCGTCAGGTTGGGCGTCACGCCCTCCTTCGCCTGCACGCCGCCCGGCGACCAGCGGAACCCCGTGATGACCTCATCGAAGATCAGCACGACACCGTGCTTCGTCGTAATCTCCCGCAGGCGTTGCAGATGGCCCGGCGGGTGCGGGATCGACGACCACGACGCGCCGGACGCTTCGAGGATCACGGCGGCGATGTCGCCCTCGGCGAGACGGGCGTCCGCGAAGTCGAGATCGTTCACTGGCGCGACGACGACGGTCGCCAGCGCCTCTTCGGGCACACCGGCGGACACGGGGACATCCCACGGCGGCTGCTGGCCCGCCGTTGCGTAATCATGCCAGCCGTGAAAGTGGCCCGCGAACTTGAGGATTTTCGTCTTGCCCGTGTACGCGCGCGCGAGCCGGAGCGCCATCATCGTCGCCTCGGTGCCGCTCGACGTGAACTTGACCAGTTCCGCCGAGGGGACGAGTCGCTGCACCTGCTCCGCCCACACGATCTCGTGCTCGTTGCCCGCGCCGAGGTGCGTCCCCTTCGCCGCCTGCTGCTGCACCGCCGCGACGATCTCCGGGTGGCTGTGGCCGAGGAGCAGCGCGCCGTGCCCGACGACGTAGTCGATGTACCGGTGCCCGTCCACGTCCCACTTGTACGCGCCCTCGGCGCGATCCATCGTCAGGGGGAAGGGCTTCATGTGTCGCACGTCGTGCGCGATCCCGCCAGGAAGCACCTTCCGGGCGCGTTCGTGCAGCGCGCGGGAGTTCGGGTTCGCCGCGCGGTACTGCTCGGTGATGTTCGTCGTGGTTACCATCGGCTGCTCCTCTCGCAGGGTAGTCTCAGAGGGGTGTCGTCAACGACGCCATCGTAGTGCACGGACGCATTGCATGTCTACAGATATCCTCACCCCCCGCGAAATATGAGACCGTCCAAGCTCTAACACCGAGGGCCCTCAGAATTTGCGCGGCGAATTGACCTTGACACCCTGCTCCCCGGATGGTACACTCCCGCCAGTGAGATGCACTCACATCCCACGATAAAGGAGGTGATGCCCATGGATAGTTCGAGTAGTCGTTTGGGTATCACCGGGAAGAGCACCCGCTAGTACCCGGTGATATCCGAAGGCGAGGGGCGGACGGAAACGTTCGCCCCTCACTTTTTTTGTTTGGAATCCGCCGCATCTGGCACAGTCCGGCAAAGAAGATGCGGATAGATCCGCCCCGTTTTGTTCTCCCACCGTCACATCCATTGGCTACCGACTTGCGTACTACCTTCGGGCGAGGCAAATGCCCTGCCCCTGTTTTTGCACACCTGCTTCGCGTTTGACGCTCGGATAACCCGCGCGTATGATGCGGACGATACTGACGAAGGGCCGTGCGCCAATGGTGGCGTAGCGGTCGATATGAAGGGGACAGCGATGTCAGTCCTATCCCGTGTTGACAGCCCGGAGGATATCCGCGCGTTGACACCCGCCGAGCGTGTCGAACTCGCCGCCGATGTTCGCACCCTCCTCACCGAAGTCGTTCAAAGCAACGGCGGTCACCTCTCCCCCAACCTTGGCGTTGTCGAACTCACCATCGCACTGCTTGCGGCATTCGATACGCCGCGAGAACCGATTGTCTGGGATGTTGGGCATCAGGCGTACGCGCACAAGATTCTCACCGGGCGGCGCGACCGCTTCCCCACACTGAAGCAATACGGCGGCATCAGCGGCTTCCTGAAGCGTGAGGAAAGCGAGCACGACGCATTCGGCGCGGGGCATACCAGCACCTCGATCTCCGCCGCGCTCGGCTTCGCCGTCGCCAATCAGTTCAAGGGTGAACCGAACCGCCATGTGGTCGCCGTCATCGGCGATGGCGCGATGACGGGTGGCCTCGCGTGGGAGGCGCTGAACAACGCGGGGCACATGGACGCACCGCTGATTGTCGTGCTCAACGACAACGAGTTGTCGATTGCCCGCAGTGTCGGCGCGCTGCATCTCTACCTCAACCGGATGCGCGCGCACCCTGCGTTCACGCAGATGAAGGAGCAGATCGAGCGCGTGATGAAGCGCCTGCCAGCCGGCGAGACGTGGCTGGAACTCGGCAAGCGCTTCAAGGATGGCGTCAAGGAAGTGATGCTCGCGCCGATGATCTGGGAAGAATTGGGCTTCACCTACATCGGCCCGGTCGATGGGCACGACACGGAACTGATGATCGACACCTTTCGCGTGGCGAAGACGATGCCGTCGCCGGTCTTCATGCATGTGCTGACGACGAAGGGCAAGGGCATCGACGCCTGCGAGGCCGACCCGATCAAGACCTATCAGGTGGAAGCGCGGAAGCCCGCCAATGCGCTGCCTTCCCCCCCGAATTACCGCGAGTTCTTCGCGCAGACGCTGATCGATCAGGCGGCGCGGAATGCGCTGATCGTCGGCATCACCGCCGCAATGCCGAGCGGCACCGGCATGGACAAGTTCCAGCAGGTCTACCCGGACCGCATGTTCGATGTCGGCATCGCGGAGCAGCACGCCGTCACCTTCGCGGCGGGTCTCGCGGCGGCGGGCATGAAGCCTGTCTGCGCGATCTACAGCACCTTCCTCCAGCGCGCGTACGACTCGATCATCCATGATGTCGCGACCCAAAACCTCCCGGTCACGTTTGTCGTCGTCAATGCGGGGCTGGTCGGGGATGATGGACGGACGCACCACGGCATCTTCGATGTCGCGTACCTCCGCGCGATCCCGAACATGGTGGTAATGGCCCCGAAGGATGAGAACGAACTGCGGCACATGGTCGCCACCGCGATGGTGCATGACGGGCCGATTTCGCTCCGCTTCCCGCGCGGCGCGGCGCTCGGCGTGCCGCTGGACGCGACTGTCGCCCCCTTGCCGATTGGCAAGGCGGAGACGCTGCGCCACGGCGACGATGTCGCGATCCTCGCCCTCGGCGTCCACGTGCAGACGGCGGTTGAGGCGGCGGACCTGCTCGCGGAGGATGGCATCGCGGCGACGGTTGTCAACGCCCGCTTCGCGAAGCCGCTGGACGAGGAATGCATCCTCGACCTCGCGCGGCGCGTCGGACGGATCGTCACGATTGAGGAAGGCGTGATGGCGGGCGGTTTCGGCTCGGCGGCGCTCGAACTGCTCGCGGCGCACCGCGTCACCTGCCCGGTGACGGTGCTCGGCATCCCCGATCGCTTCATCGACCACGGCACACCCGCGCAACTGCGCGAACTCTGCGGGCTGACGGTGGCGAACGTCGCCGCCCAGTCGCGCGTGCTGGTGGCATCCGCCGTCCCCGCCATCGAGCGCGCCCGCCGCTGATTGACCCGCGCACCATCGTTTGCGAGACTGAGGGATCGGAGTGGCGCTCCGGTCCCTTCGCGTTTCACCGGGAGAAGCCGCATGATGGCCGATGATCCGACGCCCGCAGTCGAATCCACACACGGACCGGACGCCTTCGGTGAGATGACCGTGCTCCGGGATGCCGCGCACTCGCTTGGCCTCCGCCTGACCGTGCGGGAGACGCAGCAGTTCCAGCAACTCGGCGCCGCGCTCATCCGCGAGAACGCGCAATTCAACCTCACCGCGATCACGGACCCAGCGGGCATTGAACTCCGCCATTTCGCGGACTCACTGACCGTCGTGCCCGCCATCGACGCATACGTGCGGCTGATCGGCGGGGATGTGGCGATGCTCTCGACCGTGCGCATCCTCGATGTGGGCAGCGGCGCGGGATTTCCGGGCCTGCCTATCGCCATCATGCGCCCACGCGTCGCGGTGACGCTCCTCGAGGCGACGGGGAAGAAGGTCGGCTTCATCCGTCGCGTCGCGGACGACCTCGACCTCCCGAATGTGACCGCGCTTAACTTCCGCGCGGAGGAAGCGGCCCACCACCCCGGCCTGCGCGGGCAGATCGATATCGTCGTCGCGCGGGCGGTGGCGCGGCTCCCGGCCCTGCTCGAATACTGCCTGCCATTTGTCCGGCTCAACGGCTTCGTGCTCGCCCTCAAGGCGGGGGGCCTCACGGATGAACTCGCGGAGGGCAAACGCGCCGCAGCGGAACTCGGCGGGACGCTGGGTGACGTGACGCCCGTCCCCGTGCCCGGTCTGGGCGGTCACGTCCTCGTGCGCGTCGATAAAACCGGGAAGACCCCCGCGCGCTACCCCCGTCGCCCCGGCGTCCCATCCAAGAGTCCGCTCGGGATTTGAACCGCGAAGGCGCGAAGGACGCGAAGGGGGAGAAGAGAAGGGGGAGATTTTTGTTTCCTCTTCTACGCTTCGCGTCCTTCGCGCCTTCGCGGTTCAACGAATCAAAGACGCGGGCCGAACTGGGCGTATGCGGTCGCGATGCCGAGGATCGAGGCGACGACGATAGTAAAGACGGCGACACCCTCGCGCACGCCGCCGTTGCCGAACCGCAGTCCCGGCGGCAGCAGATGGACGGTGAACGGCACGAAGGGTCGCAATGCGTCGACGCCCCGGTAGGTCATCGCGTCTGTCAGCAGATGGGAGGCATAGCCAATGGCCAACGCCACCCCTGGCACCCACGAGCCGACGAGCCGCAGACTCAGCCACGTCGCACCACCACCGATGAGCGCAGTACACAGGATTGTGTGCGTGAACCCACGATGCGAGACGGCGCGCCGCACGAGCCACGAGAGCGAGCCGAGCAGCCCCGTCATCACCCACCCAACGATGGTCGCCGCCAGCGCGAACGGCGCACCGAGGACGCCGCGCGACCACGCGGTCTTCGCCAAACGCTGCCATCCGCGCCACACCTCGCCCTGCAAGGGGAAATGGCGCGTGTCGATGTCCGGCAGCATCGCGCCGAGCGTCGCGAGCGGCACACCGATGGCGACCGCGCCGATGCTGCCCTTCGTCAGGTACAGGAGCGCGGGCGCGGCCACCGCCGCGCCGCAGATGGCATGGTGACGGCCACGCATCAGCGCACCCGCCGCCGGAACAGAATCGGCACGAGCAGCAGGCACGCCGTACCGATTGCCGTCAGCCCTGCCACCGCCCACCCAATCGTCCACCACTGCGGTCGGAACTGGAAGACAATCGTGTGGTCGCCGCCATCGGCGAGATAGACCGCGCGGAATGCGAGATCCGCCTGGAGGATCGACGCCCCGCGTCCGTCCACCGTGGCCTGCCAGCCGGGGTAGAAGGCGTCCGAGAGCACCAGATAGCCCGCGCTCCGCGTCGTGACCCGCACCGTCAGGCCATCCGTCCCGTCGCGCACGACGGTCGCCGGGGGCGCGCCGGGGTCGGTCGGGATCGGTTGCGCATCTCCTTGCACGTAGACGGTTTTCGCGGGGTCGAAATCGTTCGCCTTGATCCGGTCGAACACCGCGCCGGGGCCGGGCACGGACTCTGCGTTGCCAACGACGAACGCGCGCGGCAACGGTGGCCGACTCGGTTGGTAGAAGACGACGCGATCCCCGGTGAACGCTTTCTGCCAGCCAGCGGGCGCGGCCTTTTCGGACGGCAGTGCGACGTACGCGACATTCAGCAGGCCGTACAGCGGGCTGGAACGGCTGCTCTGCGCCCGCTCCCGCAGCGTCGCATAATCCGCGAGTTGGAGCGGATTGTACGCGCCGGAGACCGTGTCGAAGCCGTCAGTGGCGGCAAGGGACGGCTGCCAGCGGTCCGAGACATCGTCCGCGTCGATGCGGAACGACTGCTCTCGCGCGATGCGCGCGCGCAGTTCCTGCCGGGCGGCGGGTTGCTGGAACCCCGCGAGCAGGTTGTCGGTCGTCGGGTTGAAGCCAATGGTCGCGCTGAACAAATCGAGCACAACGAGCGCGCCGCCGAGCACGGCAATGGCGCGCGGGCCAACTGCGCGCCGCTCCACCGCCCAGACGAATGCCAGCACACCAAGCAGCAGGATGAGCAGCAGGTTCAGCCCATCGACCGCAATCACCGGGCGGTTCACCGGATCGTCCTGCCGCAAGATGAGGCTGTAGAAGAGCGGGATGATGAATAACGCGAGCGCGACGACGGCGAACCCGAGGCCGCGCCGCACCTGTCGCAGGGACGCGCCGAACGCGACCCGCATCGCGCCGTTGATCGTCGCCCACTCAAGGAGCGCATCGAGGCCCCACGCCGCGAGCATGGCGACCGCGAAATCGTACAGCAGCAGAAGCCTGCCCGCCGCCCGCACGCGGTCGTACCCCGGCACGAAGCCGTACAGCCAGCCGTGGATTGGCGTGAACGGCCCGAGTGCGCTAAGCAGCGCGACGCCGCCGAGCGCGACGAAGAAGAGCTTCTGACCGCCTCCGTCGCGCGTGCGCCAGAGCACGCCAAGCGCGGCGAGCATGAGCGTGACGACGCCTGCGTAGCCCCAGATTTCGCCGCTCGCGAACGCGCTCCAGTAGTTTGTCGGGTTGTCACCGAAAACCTTCGGGAGGATCAGTTGCAGGAGCGCGACCGGCTGCACGCTGAACTGTGTCGCCCCCTCGTAGCCGATCCCGGCGCGCACCGACCGCCGAGAGAGTTGCTCCGCCGGGATCAGGAGCGGCGCGGAGAGGCCGACCGCAATCGCCAGCATCACCCCGAGGCGCACCGTCACCGTTCCCCAATACCGGGCGGCAGGGTCCGCGATGAGGGACGAGAACGACGGGTTTCCGGGCGCCACTGCGGTCGAGCGTTGTCGCCCGTGCCTTGTGACCGTGCCACCCTCACCCGCTACGATGACAGGCGCGGCAATCGGACGACCCGCCCATGCGAGGAAGACCCCGTACGCGACCGCCGTCGTGAGCACATAGAGCAGCACCTGCGGGTGCCCCGCGAGGATTGCCATCACCAATCCGAGGCTCGCAATCACCGTCCAGCGGACGCTGCCATGCCGCGCGCGGTAGAGCGCCGCGAGGACGGCAGGCAGCCACGACGCCACCGCAATCATTGGCGCGTGGCCGAGCTGCGCGGTCATGAAGCCGCCGTACGCGAAGGTGACAGCCGCCACGACCGCAGCGGCGCGACGCAGCCCGATGGTGCGGGCAAAGCCGTACGCCGTCACCGATGCCCACCAGACATGGAAGATGACGAGCGCCTCGAACGCGCCGTACGTGAAGGGGCGCGCGACCGACCAGACGAGCAGGTTCAGCGGATACAGCGCGCCCGTCTGATAATCGGCGGCGAAGGGCGCCCCAGTGTACAGATACGGATTCCACAGCGGGAAGTGCCCGGCGTGGATCTGATTCGCCGCGAATGACGCGAGCGGGTAATAGAAGGAGTTGAAGTCCCCCCCGCCCTTGGGAACCGCGACGCCCTTCTCGAAGAGCAGCCGCCAGAAGAAGAGCAGAAAGAGGAGCGTTAGCACGCCGACCATGCCAACTTCCCCACGCACCGACGGCACCCGCCGACGCACCGCCGGGACGCGCGCAATCGCCAGCAGGATGAGCCACAGCCCGACGATGCCGAGCATCGCCACGGGCGACATCAGCCCCGCGAACTTCAGCACCATGAGACGCCAGGGGACATGGGATCGGGTTCGAGGGTCGGGGTTCGGGGTTCGGGGAAGAAGATTCGAGCGGTATTCCCCGAACCTCGACCCTCGACCCTCGAACCCGACCCCCGCTCACACATTGAAGAGGAACTCGATGATGTCGCCGTCCTGCACGACGTACTGCTTCCCCTCGAGGCGGTACGTCCCCAACTTCTTCGCCTCGGCCATGCTGCCAGCGGCGAGCATCGCCTCGTAGCCGACGACTTCGGCGCGGATGAAGCCGCGCTCAATGTCCGAGTGAATCTCGCCCGCCGCCTGCTGCGCGGCCATGCCGCGTGTGATCGTCCAGGCGCGGCATTCGTCCGGCCCCACAGTGAAGAAGGAGATCAACCCGAGCAGCGCATACGAGCGGCGGATGATGCGATCCAGCCCGCTCTCCGCGATGCCCAACTCCTCCATGAAGACTTGCGCGTCGTCCGGGTCGAGTTGGCCGATCTCCATCTCTATCTGCCCGGCAAGCGCGTCGAAGGCGATGCCGGGCCGGGCGAACTGCGCCTCCGCCCGCGCCACCAGCGCGTTCGCCTCGTCACCGATCTGGCCCTCGCCGATATTGAGAAGCACGAGCAGCGGTTTCCCGGTCAGGAAACCGAAGCCGCGCAGCAACCGCTCGTCGTCCGGGTCGAGCGCAACCTCGCGGATCGGCGTCCCCGCTTCGAGAGCGTCGCGCAGTTTGACGAGCGCGGCCTGCTCGCGCTCGTACTGCTCGCGTTCCGCGCCGCGCACCTTCTGAATTTGGCCAACGAGGCGCACGAGCCGCTTCTCGATCTGTCCGAGGTCGTTGAACGTAAACTCCAACTGCAACGTCTCGATATCCCGCAGCGGGTTCACGCTCTCCTCGGGATGCGGCACGTTCGGGTCCTCGAAGGCGCGGACGACGTGGACGAGCGCGTTCGCCTGCGCGAGGTGGCCGAGCAGCGCGCCGCCGATGCCCTTCTCGCTGACGCCCTTCGCCAACCCCGCGACATCGACGTACTGCACGTCCGCCGGAACGGTACGCTTCGGTTTGAACACGGCGGTGAGGCGATCCAGCCGCTCATCTGGCACCTTGACGGTTGCCAGGTTCGGTTCATCCTCCACGCCGGTGCTGTAGGCGCTGGTTTTCGCGTCCGCGCGGGTCAATGCATTGAAGACCGTCGTCTTGCCGCTCTTGGGCAGACCGACGACAACGAGCCGTAACGAGGGCATGCATACTCCTTTAACATCGAGGTATCGACCTTTACGCCCGTTCTGTCATCAATCGTTAGCCTGCACGATGAGGACAAGCGGCGTATCTTTCGGTAGCCCCTGGCCGGGGCTGACAATGGTCTGGGTCTCGGCAACAATGATCCCCACCACGGTCCCCTTCTTCTGCTTCGCCGGGTTACCGAGACCAATCGAGAGGGCAACCGCATCGACCTGCGTGAAACCGGCCTGCTGGAGTTGCTGCTTCGCTTCGTCCGGGCTTTTCCCAATCACGTTGGGCACCGCCGCGACCGCACCGGCTGCCGCCGCCGGCGTGATGCGGCTCGGCGGGCTGGACGGCTTCGCCGCCGTTGCGGTCGCCGCTGTCGTGGGCGTTGGGGCAAGGGTTGCCGTGGCGGCGGGCGTCGCGGTCGCCGGTGCAGGCGTGGGCGTCGGCTTGCCGGTGCTGACGTAGACCGCCACCGCGCCGTCGTGCACCACCTTGTCAGGGGGCATGATCCGCGTCACGCGCCCGGCATCGACGTCGGGTGAGAGTTCATCCTTGCGATCAGCGGTGAGGCCGAGATCGGTCAATTGCTTAACCACATCCTCGTAGCCCTTGCCTTTGACATTCAGCCCGCTTAGATCGACGATCGACGGCCCCTGGCTCGTCACGATAGTGATTTGGCTACCTTTCTTGGCGAAATCCCCCGGTTTCGGGTCTTGTTCGATGATTTGACCGCGCGGCACGGTTTCATTCGTCCGCCGTGTCTCCTTGCCCAAACCCAGACCGAGTTTCTGGAGTTCCTCGCCCGCCCGTGGCTGATATGACCCGAGGAGGTTCGGTACCTGAAGCATGTTCGGGTCCGTCGTTGGCGTCACAGCGGGGCTTGGTGACGCCCCGGCGGGCGCGGACACGGATGCCTTCGGCGTGGCGATTACCGTAGTGGTCGCATTTGTGGTCGCATTGGCGACGAGGGCCGTCGGCGTGCCATTCGCTGACGGGGGTGGCGCGTTGCTCGCGTTCGCCAGTTTGTACCCGAGATAAACGAGCGCGAGCAGGCCGCCAAGCAGGACTGCGCCGAGCAGCCACGTCCCCACGCCGGGGCCGCGCGAGCGACGGGGCGACGGTGTGACCTCGGCTCGGCGCGGGGGCGCGATCGTCGCCGCACGGGCGCGCGGCGCGTCGAGCGGCAATGCGCGCGTCCCTTCCGGGAGTGCCCGCGTCGTCGCACCGGCACCCGCGACCGCGACGGTCTGGATCGGCCCCGGCACGGATTCTCCCCGCAGCGCCGCGACCATGTCCGCACCGGAGACGAACCGGCGCTCCGGCAACTTCTCCAATGCGCGCATGATGACCGCCTCGACGGGTCGCGGGATCTTCGCGTTGTAGCGCGTGGGCGGGGGCGGCGCGTTGCGGACGTGCTGCATCGCCACATTGACCGCCGTGTCCCCTACGAAGGGCAACCGGCCCGTCAGCATCTCGTACAGCAGGACGCCGACGCTGTAGAGGTCGCTCGCGGCGGTCAGCGGCGACCCCGTCGCCTGCTCCGGCGAGATGTACCCCGCCGTGCCGAGCGCGGTGCCCGCGTCCGTCATACGGACATCGTTGACGCCCTTGGCGATGCCGAAGTCCGCCACCTTCGCCGTGCCGCGCGCGTCGATCAGGATGTTGTGGGGCTTGATGTCGCGGTGGATGAGGCCACGGCTGTGCGCGTAATCAATCGCGGGGGCGATCTGGGCGATGACATCGATGGCATCCCCCACGGTATACTGACCACGCTTGCGGATCATCGAGGCGAGATCGGTCCCGTCGATCAGCTCCTGGACGATGTACCACGTATCGCCATCCCGCCCAACATCGTAGACATTGACGATGTTCGGGTGCGAAAGGCCCGCCGCAGACTGCGCCTCGCGGCGAAAGCGGGCGAGAAATTGGTCGTTGGTGGCATACTGCTCGCGGAGCACCTTGATCGCGACGACGCGATTGAGGACGGTATCCCACCCACGATAGACCACGGCCATGCCGCCATCACCGACAACGCCGTCAATTCGATACCGTCCATTGAGCGTTCGATTCATGGTTCCTCGAAAGGGGGGTGACACAGCGCGGAAGAGGCCACACCGACCCCCGCCCGCGCGCAGCGGGCGATGACGCGCCCCACCACCGCATCGGACACACGGATTGTACGGTCGTGCCCGCACTCCGTCAATGAAACGTCGCGCCCGCACCGGCGGTTCCACGCGCGGCAACGGATGTGCACGTGTGCCATTGGGCGCATGTCAACCGCCTTTCACATCGGTGCCGCCCACGCACTGAAGGGAGACCAGACGCATGAATGGTTCCATCCGCATCGGCACGATCCGGGGCATTCCGCTCCAGATCAGCGCATCGTGGCTGATCGTCTTCGTCCTCTTCCTCTGGACATTCGCCTCCTCGTACTATCCCGATCGGTACGAGGGGTGGACGAGTCAGGCGTACTTCGCCGCCGCGCTCGTCACCGTCGTGCTCTTCTTCGCCTCCATCGTCGTCCACGAACTTGGTCACGCGACGATCGCGGCGCGGTACGGCATCCGCACCCGCAGCATCACGCTCCTGCCCATCGGCGGCATCGCGGAGATCGAGCGGGAGGCGCAGCGGCCGGTGGAGGAGTTCGCCATCGCCATCGCGGGGCCGGTCACGTCGCTCCTGCTCGGCGGCCTCTTCTTCGGGCTGTATTATCTATTGCACCCAATCAGCGTGCCGCTCGGCGGGATCACAGCGTACCTCGGCCTCGTGAACATCTTCCTCGGCGTGTTCAACCTGCTCCCTGGCTACCCGATGGACGGCGGGCGCGTCCTCCGCGCCATCGTCTGGGGTGGGACGAAGTCGTACTCACGCGGGACGCGCGTCGCGGCGAATGTCGGCTCGCTCGTCGCGTACGCCTTCATCTTCTTCGGCGTCACGCTGCTCTTTCGCGGGCAGGTGGCGAACGGGGTGATCCTCGCCTTCACCGGCTGGTTTATTCTCTCGAGCGCGCAGGGGACGGTGCAGCAGCTGACCTTGCAGCGCGGGCTGACGGGCGTTTCGGTCGATCATGTGATGACGCGGGAGTTCGTCACCGTCGAGTCCGCGACGCCGCTCGCGCAGGTCGTGAGCGACACAATGCTCGCCCACAACACCCGGTTCGCGGCGGTGGAGCACTACGGGCAATTCGTCGGCTTCCTGACCCTCGCGGACCTGATGCGCGCGCCGCAGGATCAATGGGCGACCGTCCGGGCGGACGCGGTGATGATCCCGCGCGGCAGGCTCGCGACGGCGACCCCCGCCGAACCCGCCCTTACCGCCCTCGAACGGATGCAGGCGGGGGATTACAACCAAATGCCCGTTGTCGCGGGGGACGAAATGGTCGGCTTGCTGACGCGCAACGATGTGCTCCGCTTCCTGCACCTGCGCGAATCGCTCCACCTCCCCACCACCGGCGACGACAGCAAACCACCGGCGATGGTCGAGGAAGTGCCGCAATAAGGTGTGAGAAAAAGATGCACTACTGTGTGCGGGCGACAATCACCAGAGCATCCAGCAGCGCGCGCAATGATCGGGCGTGTTCCCGCGCCTCGTCTTCATCGGCGCAGATGATGGACAAGGTCGGCCCGCTACCGGACAGAAACGCGGCCATCCCGGCAGATGCGATGGCTTCGCGCGTCTCGCGGACGATTGGCGCGAGCCGTTCGAGCGGGCCGAGGAATGCATTACTCAACAGCGCGGGATCGAGCGGCTTGCCGCTGCGGAGGTTCGCGCTTTGCCGCGTGATCGCCGTGCCGCCGTCGAAATCGGCGGGGTCGAGCGCGGCATAGAGCGCGACGGTCTTGCGTGGCATCGTGACGCGCGGCACGACGAGGACGAGCCACGTCTCCGGCACGCTGACGGGCATCAGGACATCGCCGATGCCCCGCGCGATCATCGCGCCGCCGTACAACGCGAAGGGCACGTCCGCGCCGAGACTCCGCGCAATCCGCAGGAGCGCGTCGTCCGGCGTTGTGGTGCCCCAGAGTGCGTCGAGCGCGACCAGCGCGGCGGCGGCATCGCCGCTGCCGCCGCCCAGACCGGCGGCGACGGGCACGCGCTTCGTCAGCGTGATGCGCGCGCCGTTGCGGACGCCCGTCGCGGCTTGCAACGCCCGCGCGGCGCGGAGCACGAGGTTGTCATCGGTCGCCAGATCGGAGGCATCGCAAACGAGCGAAAAGGCGCGTGCCGGTTCGACCCGCACGGTATCCGCGAGGTCGAGCGCGGCCATCAGCGTGACGAGTTTGTGGTAGCCGTCCGTGCGTCGCCCCGTGACGGCAAGGCCGAAGTTGAGTTTCGCGGGCGCGGCGATCCCTTCCAGGGCCGCCGCACGGGCGACGCGGCGGGGGCGTACCCACCCGCCGCAACGCAGCGTCCAGCGGGCGGGCCACCGCTCAGGTGTTGGCATCCCCGCCTCCCACGCGCCGCCCCATCGCTCCTTCCAACGAAATGTTCGCGTCCAGGGCGGCACGGTGGAGGGCGAGCCATTCGTCGATGGCGAGCGTCTGCGCGCGGCGCATCCCGTCGATGTGCGCGGCATCGAGGAGCGCGCCGATCGCCTCCCGTGGGAGGCGCAGCCGGTCCGTCAGGCTGTTGTGCAACTGCTTGCGCTTCGCCCCGAACCCCGCCTGCACGAGCGCGAAGAATCCACCCCACTGTGCACGTGGTAGCGGCGGCGGCACGACTTCGAGCGCAAGCACGCTCGATTGCACCGTCGGGCGCGGCACGAACGCCTCCGGCGGCACGGCGCTGACGATGCGTGGCCGCCCGAAGAACTGCACGGCGATAGCGAGAATGCTCATCCCCGGCGGCGCGGCGACAACGCGCTGCCCCACCTCGCGCTGGATCAGCACGATCATGCGCGTCGGCGGGTGTGCCGCTTCAAGGAAGTGGCGAAACGCGGCGGAGGTGATTTGATACGGCAGGTTGGCGACGACCGCGTACGGCGCAGACCCGACGAGATCGGCGGGCGTCGCCCGCAAAATGTCGTTCTGGATGACGCGGACGTGGGGGAACCCGGCGAACGCGATCTGGAGATACGCCGCGAGCCGCTTGTCCAGTTCAACCGCGACGAGTTGGCCCCCCGGCCCGACCGCGTCTGCGAGCGCGGCGGTCAGGATGCCCAGCCCAGGGCCGACCTCGATGATCGTCTGCCCCGGTTGCACCCCCGCTGCCGCGACGATCTCGGCGAGCACGGCACGGTCAATGAGGAAGTTCTGGCCCATACGGTGGCTCGGCGTCACGCCCAGATCGCGGAGGATCGCCTTCCAGTCGCCGACGCGCTGCGGGGTTGCTCGATTGTTCGGCGTGGTGAGTCGTTGTGCGCTTTCCATGGGCCGCAGTGTAGCAGACAGGCGCGCGCCGCTCTGCTATCGTGCGAACCGTGGGCCGTGATGCCGCGCTGCGGAAAGGATGTCGAGAACGCGCATGTGGATACTACAAGCCGCCATTGAGGGATTAGTCGAACCGGTTGATACGACACTCCCCGTCCCGTCGCTCCTCGCGCGCTACGGGTTCGTCGTCTCGACGCGCGCGACGGAGCAGGTGATGCTCCGGTCGCTGCCGTGGGTCTTCCCGCAGTCCGGTTCCGCCCCCGGCGACGCCGCACTCTTGCCGACGCCGTCCGGGCACGTCCTCCTCTACGACCCCGATGGCGGCTTTCGCTCCGTCTCGCTCCCCACTGTGACCATTGACGACCTGCTCCACTTCGCAAAGGAGAACGGCGCGTAACCTGACCACTTCATGCGTCGCCCCAGAGGAAGTTGACGATAGTGAGCAGAAGCCCCGCCCAGTCCGCGACGATGTTCTTCCCCTTAATGACCATGCGCAGCCCCTCGGTGCCCATCCGGTCCTGCACGAGGTCATTGACCTGCGCGATCAGCCGCCGCAGCCGTTCGGCGTCGGGCTGCCCATCGTGCGCGTCGTCGCACAGTCGGGGCAGCAGGGTCCGCAGCGTGATCCGCGCGACGTATCGCCCGTATGCCGTGTAGGCGACGTACTGGCCCGTCGCTGCGGAATTGAGCAGGTCCACGAGCGCCGCGTTCCGCGCGCCCGACGGCGCGACGAGCCGCATGAACTCCTCCATGTCGCGCCGCGTCCGCTCCTCGGCGGTCGCCTCGATCTCCGGGACGGTGCGACCGTCGGCGTAGATGTGCAGATAGAACCAGTCGTTCTCCGTGTCGCTCGGATACGCCGGTCGAGTTTGCCTCGGCGGGGTTGACGGCGCAGGGCGGTGCGATGGAGGGAACGATGCGCCTCCGAACCGGCGACGATCATATATCTGACGCCGCGCCACATTGCCGAGCACGGTGTACGCGGCGTTGACGCGCTTCATCCGCTCCTCGGCCCACGCGCGGCGCTCCGGGTTGCGGTCCGGGTGATAGAGCAGCGCGAGCCGCCGGAATGATGCCTGAATGACCGCCACATCGGCGTGCGGCGGGACTTGCAGGATGGCATAGAGATCGTCCACGCGGGTTTTCCTACTCCCATCTGCCTAAAGAGCACCCGCTCCCTCGAAGGGAAAAGGAACCGGACTCAAGCCTTGTATTCTCCCCTCCCCCTTCCCCCGTGGGGAAAGGGGGAGGGGGGTTAGGCCCTCACCCGTTCAGCCACTGACGGAGCAGCGCGCCATCGTGCGGGAGAGCGACCTCCGGCGGCTCGATGGACGGGTGCCACTTCTTCTCCCACTCCACCGCCACCCACTTGTCGTAGCCGGCATTGCGCAGGTAGGTGACGGTCTCACCGATCGGCACCTCGCCCTCGCCGAGCAGCACGAGTTGCCAGCCGGTGCGGGCGCTCTCGTCCTTCCGCGCGTCCTTGACGTGGACATGGAACAACCGGCTGACGACGCGCTCGTACGTCTCCGCGACCGACTCGCCCATCCGGTACGGATGGTGCGTGTCCCAGAGGACGCCGACATGCGAACTCCGCACCTGATCGAGCACGCGCATCACGTCCTTCGACGCCGCGAAGGAGTCGTGCGTTTCGAGCGCGACGCCGACGCCCAACTGCTCGGCGCGCTGCCCGATGCGATTGAGCAGATCCGCCATCGGTTCGACGATCTCGGCGGGGCTTTTGCCGCCCTGTGGCTCGCCGCCGAAGACGCGGATCACCGGCGCGCCCCACGCATACGCCAGTTCGAGGTACGCCGCCGCGTCCCGCTCCGTTTCGATTCGGGCGTCGGCATCCGTCGCGCTCGTGGCGATGCGCAGGGAGGTATCGAGGCAGCAGATCGGCACGTCCGCCGTTTTGCACTCCGTGGCAACGCGCTCGCGGTCGTGGGGTGGCAGATTCGGCGGGATGATCTCGCCGTCGAGCAGCCGCATCTCGATGCCGTCGAAGCCGTACCGCTTCGTCGCGTCGATCACCTGCGCGAGGGTCCAATCCGGGCACGCGAGGGTTGTGTAAGCCAGTTTGATGCTCATTTCGCCCCCGCCTTCGCCGTCGTGGCCCGTTGCCGTGGCTTCGGTGGCGCCGCAGCAACTGGAGCAGGCGCGGCGGACACCGCTTTCGTCACGCCGGGTTTCCACTTCGGGTCCATCGGCAGCGTAACCTCCCGCCCCGTCTCGGCGGAGCGATAGACGGCGAGGATCAGTTCGACCGCGTTGCGCGCCTCCCGACCGGGCAGGATGACCTCCCGCCCCGCGCGAATCGCGTCGATCATGTCGCGGACCTGGTGCGCGTGCCCGCCCCAGGCAATTGCTGATGGATCCGCCGCGCCCATGCCCACGCTGCCATTGCTCGCCGCCTCGGCCTTTTTCGCCTCCTTGCTGCGGCCATACGCGCCGACTTCGCCGAGGGCGGACTTGAGGTTCCACGCCTTAATCTCGCCGTCTTCGAGGATGACGGAGCCTTCCGTGCCAACGATTTCCAGTTTGCAGGTGTAGCCGGGGAAGGCATCGGTCGTGCCCATCAGCGTACCGACCGCGCCGTTGGCGAACTGGAGCACCGCCACCGCCACGTCCTCGACCTCGATCCGCTCATGCGCCAGCGTCCCCATTTTGGCGTTCACCGTGGACACCGGCCCCATCGCCCAGCGCAGCAAATCAACGTAGTGGACACCCTGATTCATCAGCGCGCCGCCGCCATCGAGTTTCCATGTGCCCCGCCAGCCGCCACTGTCGTAGTACGCCTGCGAGCGGTACCAGAAGGTCTCCGCATTCCCCATGACGATCGTGCCGAGCGTGCCGTCCTCGATCGCGCGCTTCAGCCGCTGCATCCCCGCGCCAAACCGGTGCTGCGAGATGACCTGCAACCGCACGCCCGCCGCCTCGCACGCCGCGATCAGTCGGTCCGCCGCCTCCAGGCTGACATCAATCGGCTTCTCGCAGATGACGTGCTTGCCCGCCTGCGCCGCGCGGATGCCGATCGCGGCGTGCAGCCCGCTCGGCACGCAGACATCGACGACCTGAATGTCGCCCCGCGCGAGCAGCGCGTCGAGATCGGTCATCGCCTCCGCGCCGAACTCCGCCGCCAGTTTCGCGGCGGCCTCCGGCACGACATCGTAGACAGCGACGAGACGCGCGTCCGGTTGGTCCGTGATCGCCCGCGCGTGGAACGGCCCGATCACCCCCGCGCCGACAATGGCGAACCCGATCCTCTCCGCGTCCGGTAGGGTCGATGCTTCCGGCTGGGCGGCGGTTGTTCCTTTTTTGCCTCTCTTGTCCTTGTCCTTCTCTTTGACCTTCGTTTTCTCTTTGTCCTTCTTCGCCATCACACCCCCCTGTTTTTCGTTTTCCGGGTTTACGACGCTGCCGCTTCCCACTGGCGATGCAAAAACGCGAGCGCGCGGTGATGCTCGGTTTCGCGATCAATCGTCTCGGCGCCGCGCACCTCGTCACCAACCGTCGCGCGCCATCGCGCCTCGACGCTGATGGCGCCGGGATAGTCCATCGATTGCAAGGTCTGGAAGAAACCGGCGTAGTCGGTCGGCGCGCCCTCGCCCGGTGCGCTGCGATCTGCGTCCGCGACGTGCGCGTGCCAGAGACGATCCCCGGCGGCCCGCATCCCGGCGAACCCCTCATCCTCGACGGAGAGGTGGTAGAGGTCCGCGAGCACGCCGATACCGGGCAGGCCGCGACCGCGCGCGAACTCGTCGGATTCCGCGACGGAGTTGAAGATGTTCGATTCCTTACGGTTCAGCGGCTCGATGACGACCCGCACGTTATTTCGCGCGCTCTGCTCCTCCACATGCGCGAGGAAGGCCGCGAGTTGATCCCCCGCCTCGGCGCGGTCGAAATTGTCGGGAATCGACCGCGCCCCGCCGCTCCCGAAGACGCAGACGCGCACACCGATCTCGCCCATCCGTTGCAGGGCGGTGGCGGCGTACGCCCAGAGCGGTTCGCGCGCGACCTGCGGGCCGGTAATCGGCAGCGTCGCCGGGATGAAGACGTTGCACGCCTCGACGGGCAGGCCGAGCGCGGCGATCTCGTGCGCGACGCGCCGGAATCCCGCCTCGTCCGGCGCGCTCATCAGCGTCCCGACCGTCAGTTCGATGTACGCGAAGCCCGCGTCCCGCACGAGCGGCGCATCCGCCAGGCTCGCGCAGCAACCGAAACGCATCGCGCGTGGCGCCATCATGCGTTCCCTCCGATCTCCGCGAGCAGCCCATTGAGGGCCGCGACGGCGGTGTGGAAGAGATCAGGGCCGGTAAAGCCGCCGAACGGCCCCGCCGCCTTGAGGTGCGGTTCGAGCGTCAGGTAGCCGCGATACCCGCGCTGCACGAGCGCCGCGAGCAATTCGCGCACCTGCCCGTCGCCCTCCCCCGCAGGCACGACACGACCATCCGTCAGCACCGCATCCTTGATATGGATATGAGTCGAAACATCGGCGAGCAGCGGCCACGCCTCGTCCATCGGGCGCACGCCGCACTGGATGAAGTTCGCCGGGTCGAACGCCGCGCGCAGGTGGGGCGAGGGAACCGTCCGGTGGATGTCGGCGCACCGCGTGGCGATGTCGCCGTAAATTTCCTTCTCGTTCTCGTGCAGGAGCGTCACGCCCGCCTCGGTCGCGAGTTCCGTCAGCATCTGCAATCGATCCATCACCGCCGGGCGATACCGTGCGGCGTCCTCACCCTGCGGGATGAAGAAGGAGAAGATGCGGATGCGCGGCGTGTCGAGCATCGCCGCCACCACGATGGCACGACGGAACCGGGCGAGATGCGCGCCGAAGTCATCGGTGATCTGCACCTTGCCGATGGGCGACCCAATGGCCGAGACGTGCATCCCGCGCTCATCGAGCAATCCCTTCGCATTGCGCACCTCGTCGTCCGACAGGTCGAGGATATTCTTTCCCCACGCGCCGCGAAACTCCAGCGCGGGCACGCCCTCCGCGCGCATCACATCGAGTTGCTCCGCCAAATCAGCGGCGATCTCATCCCCGAACGCGCTCAGCGTGAATTGATGCCCTGCTGCCGCCATGCGTACCCACCTTTCCTAAAAACGAAACAGCCAGGACGGCGGGAGAACCCGGGGAGAACCGCAGAGGACGCAAAGGGGGACCGGGTTTTACTACAGAGGGCACAGAGCAATCCGCTTTTTTCCTCTGTGCCCTCTGTGCGCTCCGTGTCCTCTGTGTTAAGACCCTTCTTCGTGTCCTTTGCGCCTCTGCGGTTCTCCCCGGCTTCTCTGGTTGCTTCTGCGCCACTGCGGTTCATTTGGTTTCTCCCGCAGTTATCGCGGCCTGAACGAGCCGATCAAGGACGTCCGGCGGCCCGATCGTGCCGCCGAGCAGCGCGCCGCCGTGCACATCGCCGTGGAAGTCGTTGCCAACGGTGGTGATGAGGCCGTGACGCGCGGCGATTGCCGCGAGCGATGCGTGTTCCTCGGCGCTGTACGCGCCGTAGTACGCCTCCATCCCGAGCAAGCCCACGGCGGTCATCTCCGCGAGCGTCGCGTCAAGGTTGTGGGTGCTCAGGGGGTGCGCGAGCACGGGGACGCCCCGCGCGGCGCGGACGAGCCGCACCGCCTCCGTCGGCGTCAGCAACTGCCGCGCGACGTGCGCGGGGCGCCCCCACCCGAGGTAGCGGTCGAACGCATCGTCGATGCTCGTCGCCGCGCCGACCTCGATGATCGCCCGCCCGACATGCGGGCGACCGACCGCGCCATCACCGGCGAGTTCCTTGACGCGCTCCCACCGCACCAGGACGCCAATTGCGTTCAATTTCTCGACAATTCGCTGACCGCGCACATCCCGCCCATCGCGGAAACCGGCCAATCGCTCCTGGAGTGCGGCATCCCCAACCGCAACGAAGTAGCCAAGCAGATGCACCTCACCCCGCGTCACCGAGCAGGTCAGTTCGACGCCGGGAATCAGCGTCATGCCGAGCGCCGCCGCCGCCGCTGTCGCATCCGAGACGCCGGCGGTCGTGTCATGATCGGTGAGGGCGAGCACGCGCACCCCCCGCTCGGCTGCCAGCGCGACAACTTGCGCGGGGTGGTGCGTCCCATCGGAGGCCGTGGAGTGGCAGTGCAACTCGATTGGGGAATGCGGCGGGAGTTGCGCTGCCTGAACCATAGCCCCTGTCCCTCCTTATATCTCGCGCGGGTGCGGCGCGCTCGCGCCGCCACCGACGAACGGGCCGTTTACCGCGGCTCGACGATCAAGCGCAGCGCGGTGCGATCCTCATCGTCAATGACGACATCGATGAAGGACGGCAGGCAGACGGCGGTAATGCCCGTCTCCGCAAGGTAATCGAGGGCGATTGCCACCGCCTTGACCGCCTGGTTCACGGCGCCCGCGCCGATGGCCTGGGCCTCCGCCCGGCCGGACTCGCGCACCACACCGGCAATCGCCCCCGCGACCGCGCTCGGACGGGAACGGGATGAAACCTTCAGGATGTCGCTGCGCTTGCCGACCGCCGCAACGTCTTGATCGGCCGATTCCTCCTCGGGGAACGATTCGTAGGCGGGGGGTGCAGTTTGCATCGTTGAATCCTCCTGATTGGCTGGCGCATCGGGCGGAAATGTCGCATCCTGCCCGACACGCAACCCACGCAGTATCCGGTCCATTCTCCTCCTCATCCCTTCCGTGGAGGTGCCTCCCCCATCATACGCCCGTCGGCCACATGGCCCGCGTATCAGAGCGCCACGTCCCAAATGTCCCATCGCCAGATGCCCCGCCCGCGCCGGGTCCGGCGGTCCACTTCGATGATGACCGCATTGAAGGTGATCGGCCCGCTCGCCACTTCGAGCCGGGTTGGCATCCCCGTTACGAAGCGGCGGAGAACCGGTGCAACATCGCTGCCGATGACCGAGTGCTGCGGCCCGACCATGCCGAGGTCCGTGACAAACGCCGTCCCCCACGGCAGGATGCGCGCATCCGCCGTGGGGATGTGCGTGTGCGTCCCGAAGACCGCCGCGACGCGCCCATCCAGATGCCAGCCCATGGCGACCTTCTCGCTCGTCGCCTCGGCGTGGAAATCGACGAGGACGATCACATCGTCCGGCGTCATCCGCACAATTTCATCCGCCGCGCGGAACGGGTCGTCGAGGCTCTCCTGCATGAAGACGCGGCCCATCAGACTCACCACGCGCACGCGCTGCCCGCGCACCTCGACATCGAGGTACCCACGGCCCGGCGCACCGGGCGGGTAATTATGCGGGCGCACAATCGGGATGCGCTCATCCGCGAGCACGGTTTCCATCTCCCGTTGCGACCACGTATGGTTCCCCAATGTCAGCACGTCGATTTCCGCGCGAAATAATTCCTCGGCGGTGGCGCGGGTCAGGCCGCGCCCGCCCGCCGCGTTCTCTCCGTTGGCGATGACGAAGTCGATCCGCCGCTCGCGTCGCACTGTCGGGATTAGCCGCGCCGCGCCCTGCCTGCCGGGCTGGCCGAAGATGTCACCGACGATCAGAAAGCGCAAGGCCGACGCCCCCTCCCCGATGGGAGAAGGCGCCGGCCGCGATGCCGACGGGACAAACCCGAGGCCATCCTCAGCGGGCATAGTCCACAACCCGCATTTCTCGAATGACGGTCACTTTGATCTGGCCCGGATATTCCATCGTTTCCTCGATCTTCTTGACGACATCGCGCGCGAGGCGCATCGCCGTCAGATCATCGACAACGTCCGGCTTGACCGCGATGCGCACCTCTCGGCCCGCCTGAATCGCGAACGAACGCTCGACGCCGGGGAAGGAGTTCGCGATGCCCTCAAGCGCCTCAAGCCGCTTGATGTACAGGTCCACCATCTCCCGCCGCGCGCCGGGGCGACCGCCGGAGATCGCGTCCGCAGTCGCGACGATAAACGCCTCGACTGTCTCCGGTTGCACCTCGCCGTGATGGGCCGCGATGGCGTGCACGATCCGCGACGACCGACCGAGCCGTTGGGCGATCTCCGCGCCGATCAGTGCGTGCGGCCCCTCGACCTCATGGTCCACGGCCTTGCCGATGTCATGCAGGAATGCTGCCGTCTTCGCGACGTTCACGTCCGCGCCGATCTCCGCCGCGATCCCCGCCGCGATGATCGACGCTTCCAGCGAGTGCTGGAGGACATTCTGGCCGTAACTGGTGCGGAACTTCAACCGCCCCATCAGCCGGATCAATTCGGGGTGGAGGCCGGCGACATTCGCCTCGAACGCGACCTTCTCGCCCTCCTCCTTGATGACTTCATCCATGTCCGACGTGACGCGCTCCGTCACTTCCTCGATGCGCGCGGGGTGGATCCGCCCGTCCTGCAGCAACTTGGCAAGGACGCGCCGGGCCGTCTCGCGGCGCACCGGATCGAACGAGGAGACCATGATCGTCTCGGGCGTGTCGTCGATGATGAGATCAACCCCCAGCGCCTGTTCGAGCGCGCGAATGTTGCGGCCCTCGCGCCCGATGATGCGGCCCTTCATGTCATCGGAGGGGAGGGGCACGGCGGTCACGAGGCCTTCCGCGACGTAATCCGGGGCGCACCGCTGGATCGCCGTGATCAGAATTGACCGGGCGCGACGATCGGCATCTTCCTTCACCTCGGCTTCGATCTCGCGCGTGCGGCGGTTCGCGGCATCGCGCACCTCATCCTCGATGGAGGCGAGGAGAATGCCGCGCGCCTCATCGCGCGTCAGGTTGGAGACGCGCTCCAGTTCGGTGATCTGCTGCGCGCGGAGATGCTCGGCCTCGGCGCGCACGTTCTTCACCTCCTGCTCCCGGAGGTCAAGGTCCTGATCGCGCTTCTCGATCTGGCCCGACTTGCGGTCCAGCGTCTCTTCTTTCTGCTGGATGCGCCGTTCCTGTCGTTGAATATTGGCGCGTTGTTCCTTCTGCTCGCGCTCGATCTCCTCACGGAGCCGCAGCGCATCGTCCTTGGCCGCGAGCGTTAATTCCCGCTCTTTTGCCTTGGCTGCTTCGATAATCCGTTCGGCGTCGGCCTGGGCTATCGCTCGCTCGTCGCGCGCGCGCGTATCTTTGATGCGCGAGGAAATTACCCATGCCGCCGCCGCTCCGATGGCGGCCCCGATCAGGAGACCCGCCACAATAGCGACGTATACCATTGAAAATCATCCCTTCGTGCCCTCCGAATCGGGAATTGCGTGCGCACACACGCGGGGCACCTGCGTTGAGAACCATTCGTTGGGGCGGTCGCAGGCCGAAGGGGAGAGAAAGGCGCACGGCGAGAATATACAAAAAACCCAGCCATGCCGGGTTAGACAGCATCTCCATCCGCATCGCGGCCCCCTTCCCCACCGGTGAAACCGTTCCACAGCCATGATACGTTTTTGCGCTTTCGAGTGTCAAGGCAACGGCGGGTTCCTGCCGTGATTTGGCGCGTCCCAATGAGATGGAATGGGGCGGCAATCAAACGATAACAATTCCGCCATGTCATCTGTCATCTTGGCTCCCAACCTCCCAGAGTGTTATTATTTGTCTGAACGGGAGGACGAGGAACGAATGGCTCGACGTGAGATTTTGCAGATCAACACCCCGGAAGGCGATGCCGTGCTGCGGGCGCGGGCACGGAAAATCAGCCGGATGGACGAATCGACGATAGCGATTGCCCGCGACATGGTCGAGACCGTCCAGGGGGATGGTGGCGGTGTTGGGCTGGCCGCGCCGCAGATTGGTGAGCCGGTGCGGCTCATCGTCGTGCACATCCCGCCTGGGTACATCGATGACGACGACCCCGGCTTTCAGATGGCGCTCTACAACCCGCAGATCGTGCGGCGGCGCGGCGGCAAGGAGACCGACGAGGAAGGGTGCCTCTCGCTGCGGAATTGGTACGGGCCGGTCGAGCGGGATTACGCCGTCACGGTGCGCGCGTACGACATGCAGGATCGCGAACTGCGCATCCACGCGGAGGGGTTTCTCGCGCGCGTCTTCCAGCACGAGATCGAGCACCTCGAAGGGATTATGTTCACCGATCACATGGAGAATTCTGAGGGGATGCTCCGGTACGTCCCGCCGCGCGACCCGAACGCGCCCGCCGATACGGAAGACGCCACCGACGACCGGGACGATGCCGACGCCCACACGGCGGAGCGGGCAGGCGTCGCGGAGTAGGGATGAGGCACGATGGCAGCGGACGACGCAACCACCCGGCGCGCGGCGCTAATCGACGAGTTGGCACGCCGCGACGCGCTCCATGATCCTGCCGTCCGCGCGGCATTGCTCGCCGTCCCGCGTGACCGCTTCCTCCCTGACGAGCCGCTGGAACGTGCCTATGCGGACGACGCCATCCCGACGAAGTTCACGCCGGACGGCACCGCGATCTCCAGCGCATCGCAACCGGCAATCGTCGCGCTGATGCTGGAGCAACTCGCCGTCGCCCCCGGTATGTGCGCGCTCGAAATTGGCGCGGGCACGGGGTACAACGCCGCGCTCCTCCGCACGCTCGTCGGCCCGACCGGGCATGTGACGACGATTGACATCGACACGGACATCACCGACGCCGCCATGCGGCACCTCGCCTCCATTGGTATCACCGATGTCGATGTGATCACGGGCGACGGCGCGCACGGCTGGGCGGCGAATGCGCCGTATGACCGCGTCATCCTGACCGTCAATGCGAGCGACATCGCCCCAGCCTGGTTCGATCAACTGACGGAGGGCGGCATCCTCGTGCTGCCGCTGACCGTCGGGCCGGCGCAACTCTCGATCGCCTTCGAGAAGCGCGGCGGCGTGCTTAGGAGCCGGTCCCTCTGCCCGTGCGGCTTTATGTCGCTGCGCGGCAGCATGGGCGACGGTGCGATGGGCAGCCGTCCGACCGCGCCCGCGCCCGGTTTGCGCGTGCGGCTCACGAACGCGACCGCGCACCTGGCGGAGACAATCGCTACACTCTTGCAGACGCCGCCGACACCGCGCGATCTCCCACAGGTGGGGGCGGGCTGGTTCTACGCGCTCGCGTTCACGCTCGCGACGCCGGGGCAATCGTTCACCTTCGCCCTCGTCTCGTCCGAAAACGTGCGGTACGGCTTCGTGGGGGATGCCTATGGGTTGTTCGATGCCACGGGCACGAGCGGATGCATCATCGGCATCCCGGAGGCGATGGATGGCAAGATGACCGCGAGCGTCCGCGCTTACGGCAGCGCGGAGACCGCTGACTGGTTGGCGCGGGTGCTGGATAGATGGAAAGCGGCGGGTGCGCCCCGCCCGCAGGCACACCGCATCGTCGCATACCCAACGGGAGCATCGTCGATCCCCTCCGATGGCCCGGTGATTGATCTGCCACACTGGCAGCTGGTCGTCGAACGCCCCATGACACCCTCCACAGCGGCACACACGGCCCGTACATAGATGGGCAGGGGGATTCACCACAGAGGGCGCAGAGCACACAGAGCACACAGAAAAGATAGACGAATTTTAGATCTTCTTTGTGCTCTCTGTGCCCTCTGCGTCCTCTCTGTTCAGTCCCCCCTCGGCGGTTCGATGTCACTGTTGTGGAATGTGCGCTATAGATCGACTTCGCGCGGATGGATGCGACGTTTCTCCACCGCGATGATCTGCTCGATCTGCTCGACCGTCCGGTCGATCTGCTCCGACTCGTTGATGACGTAGTAGTCGAACAGTTCGCTCGTCGCGATCTCACGGCTGGCGATTGAGATGCGGCGGGAGAGGGCGAGCGGGTCTTCCGTCTTGCGCGAATGGAGGCGGCGCGCGAGTTCGCCCATGTCGGGAGGCAGCAGGAAGATCAGTAACGCCTCCGGCGCGAGCCGACGGATGGCCGCCGAACCTTGCGGGTCCACCTTGACGACGACATCCTTACCCCGGCGGAGGGCCTGCCGCACCGGCGATTTCAGCACCCCGTAATGGTTGCCGTACACCTCCGCGTGTTCCAGAAATTCTCCCGCCTGCTCATCCTCCACGAACCGCTCTCGCGTGTAGAAGATGTAGTGCACGCCATCGATCTCACCCGGTCGGCGTTCGCGCGTGGTGGCGGTGACGGCATAGTAGCAATCGGGCAGGGACTGCCGCATCCGCTCGATCACGGTATCCTTGCCAACACCGGACGGGCCGGAAATGACGATCAGCAGGGGGCGCGCCGCGTTGCGCAGCGAATCGATCAGATCGTTGGCGCGGTCGTTCATGCCACCATCACGCTCAATCGTCATAGAAACCTCGGAGTGAATACTCCCGCATAAATGCGGGAGAGGAAACGACGTCACCCGTCGCACAACACTACGGAATGTACGATACTTGAAGAATGAAGTTGACGATTGCCGTGAAGTTGCAACCAACCCAGGAGCAAGCCTTCTTCCTGCATGAAACGTTGGAACGGGCGAACGCGGCGTGCGACCATCTCTCGGATATGGCGTGGGAGATGCAGACCTTCGGGCAATACGCGCTGCACAAAATCGGCTACGCCCCCACGAAAGCGGCGTTCAATCTCTCCGCACAGGTCGTCGTGCGGGCAATCGCGAAGGTGGCCGATGCCTACAAACTGGACAAGAAGACGAAGCGGTCGTTTCGTCCGCTCGGTGCCATCGCCTACGATGACCGCAGCCTGCGCTGGTATGCGGGCGGCGTATCCATCTGGACGATGGCGGGGCGCCAGCGCATCCCATTCGTCTGTGGCGAGCGGGAACGCGCCCTGCTCGCCAATCGGCAAGGCGAAAGCGATCTGCTCCTGCGCGACGGCGCGTACTATCTCTACACGACCGTCAACGTCGAGGAACCGCCCGCCGGTAAGCCAACGGACTTTCTCGGCGCGGACTTCGGCATCGTCAATATCCTCACAGACAGCGATGGCGCGACCCATGGCGGCGCGCACCTGAACGGCCTGCGGCATCGCCACCGACGGCTGCGCAGGCGATTGCAAGCCAAAGGCACGAAGTCCGCGAAGCGGCTCCTTCGCAAGCGGCGGTTGACGGAAAGCCGCTTCGCTTCCCACGTCAACCACACGATCAGCAAACGCATCGTCGCCACGGCTCAAGGCACCGGACGCGGCATCGCCCTCGAAGATTTGCAGGGTATCCGCGACCGGGTAACGGCTCGAAAACCGCAGCGGGCGACGTTGCACAGTTGGTCGTTCTTCCAACTCAGGGCGTATATCGAGTACAAGTTCCGATTGGCAGGAGTGTGCGTGGTCGCGGTAGACCCGCGTAACACGAGTCGCACCTGTCCGTGCTGTGGTCATGTCTCGAAGGGCAATCGTCCGCATCGTGATTCGTTCCTCTGTCAGTCCTGCGGCCTCGCTGGGCCTGCAGATTACATCGCTGCGATCAACATTGGTCGCGGGGCGGCTGTCAACCCGCCGTACGTGGGAGGGGAAAGCGCGAGCCTTCTCGCTACTCACAAGCCTCCGGCTTTAGCCGGGGATCGTTGATGCACCCCTCGCATCTCTCGGTTCCCCGCGCGACGACTCATCGCACGGGGCCGTGTCGTCGTCCGCTCCGCCGGGTGCTCCACGGCCCTGCCGCCCGGCGCCGAGCCGTCCCGCGATGGTCTCCGGCCCGAGCGCCGCCGCGAGCACCATGCCGTTGTCGAGATACAAGAGCGACTTCGTCCGACGCCCCGATGTCGCGTCGATCAGCGTCCCGTGGTCGCGCGCCTCCTTCATCACCCGCTTGAGCGGCGCGCTTTCCGGCGCGACAATCGCCACCACGCGATTCATCGCGACCAGATGACCGAACCCGATGTGGATCAACTCCGTCGCCATCCCTGCACCTCGACCTCCGCGACACTGCGCGTGCGGTGTACACTCTCCTGTACGTGTCGCGCGGCGGAAAGGATTACTCGTGTTCGATGCGCTCACCATGCGCGCAGTTGCCGATGAACTGAAACGAACGATCCTCGGTGGTCGCATCCAGCGCGTCGGCCTCGCGGACGAGCGCACGCTCATTGTCGAAATCTTCAGCCACGGCGCGCGCCATCAACTACTGATCAGCGATCATCCGCAGGCGGCGCGGGTGCATCTCGTCCACGAGCGGCTCACACCGGACGCCGCGCGCGTCACGCCCTTTCTGCTCCTGCTCCGCAAGCATGTGCGCGGCGGGCGCATCGTCAACCTGGCGCAGCCCGCCCTGGAGCGGACGTTGGCGCTGAGTATCGTCAAGGCGTCCCCGCCCGTCAAGGAGAGCGAAAGCGACGACCGCGATGACCGCGACGAACCTGACCCCGCACCCGACGACGCTGATGACCCGCGCACATTGCCTCCGGGATGGACGCTGACGGAGACGACGCTCATCATTGAGGTGATGGGCCGCCACTCCAACACGATCCTCCTCGACGCGCACGGCACGATTCTGGACGCCTTGAAGCGCGTGCCGCCCTCCATCAGCCGCGTGCGCCCCATCCTGCCGCATCTGCGGTACGCGCCCCCGCCGCCGCAGGAGAAGGCGGACCCGCGTTCGGTCACAAGCGCGCGGCTGCGCGACGCCTGCCTCCTCGCCGGCGACCGGATCACCCTCACCACGATGCTTGTCGGCTCGCTCCGGGGCATCAGCCCGCAGGTTGCCCGCGAGATCGCCTTCCGCGTCACCGGCGATACCAACAGCCCCGCCACCGCCTGCGACCCCGCGCAACTGGCAACGATCGTGCACGAACTCGTGCAGCCCATCGACCATAATGCGTGGCAACCGACGCTCTACACGCGCGACGCGCGCCCGGTCGCCTTCTCGCCGATACCGCTGGCGTCGTTCGCCGCCGATCCGTCGGTGATGGGCGAGACCGCCCCCTCGATCTCGGCAATCGCCGCGCGCTTCTTCGCCGAAACGGACCGCGCGACGGCTCATGGCGAACGGCGCAACCGCCTCGTGCAGACGATTGCCGATGCCACGGCCCGCGTGGAGACGCGCCTCGCCGCGATGCGGGGCGAGTTGCACCGCGCGGAGGCGGCGGAACTGAACCGGCGCAAGGGCGAGGCGATCTACGCCAATGCCTACGCCATCACTCCCCGGCAGACGACACTGACGACCGATGACGGGCTGACCATCGCTCTCGACCCTGCGCTGTCGCCCTCCGCAAATGCGCAACGCTACTTCGAGCAGTATCGCAAGGCGCAACGTGCGACCGAGGGCTTGCCGGAGCGCATCGCGCACGCCGAGACGGAGCGTGCCTATCTCAGCCAGACCGCCGCCCTCGTCGAGACCGCGACAGCGTTCGACGACCTCGTGACGCTCGAACGCGAATGGCGTGAATACGCCAGCGCGCGGGAGGCGAAGCCCACCACGCGCAAGCCGACGCGGGCCAATCAGCGCCAACCCACCGTGCGCCGCCCGCGCCCCTATATCACGGGCACCGGGCACCGCATCCTGATCGGACGCAGCGGGCCGCAGAACGATCAGGTCACCTTCTCGCTCTCGCACGGCGACGATACGTGGCTGCACGCGCGCGGTGTCGGCGGCGCGCACGTCATCATCCAGTGGGACGGAGAGCAGATTGCCCACGGCTCCGGCGACGCCGCGACCATCGAACTCGCGGCGCGGCTCGCCGCGCACTACAGCCAGGCACGGAACGGCGGCTACGTCGAGGTCGATTTCGCGCCGCGCCGTCAGGTGCGGAAGATCGCGGGCGCGGGGCCGGGCATGGTGACGTACCGGGGCGAGCGCACGCTGCGCGTCCAGCCCGTGACGGTCGAGACGCTGATCCAACAGGGCGCGCTTCGTGCGCCAGCGGGGTATCTGTTCAGGGATGAGGGGAAATGAGGAGGGCGCGGCAGGCGAGGAAGGGATTGATGCCGCGCACTCGCCACGTCCCGAACAGTGAGGCGAGCGTCATCTTTGTCTC
>JAABUT010000617.1_pt1 | contig 53154 bp, 47 predicted proteins | sample 5559281 | NCBI WGS metagenome assembly JAABUT01 (sample SAMN10711880, study PRJNA513359) | rock metagenome | isolation source: Antarctica rocks | place: Antarctica: Victoria Land, Ricker Hills nord | collected 2016-01-04
CGCGACCGACTCGGCATCCAAAAGCTCACGCTCATCAAGCGGAGGACCCTGCATACGCCCATCGTCCCGACCCCCCGGAATCAGAGGCCACCACGACACGCGTTATTCAGCAGAGTCCTAGAGGGCGGTGGCCGGAGCGTAGGTGGTGGTTCGTTGACGGACCGGGCGCCCGATGCCGGCGGCGATGTCGGTGAGCTCCGCCACCGTTTTCGCCGAGCCGTGCTCCGAGCCGGCCATCCGACTGATGGTCTCCTCCATCAGGGTGCCTCCGACGTCGTTCGCCCCGCCCCGGAGCATCACCCGAGTCCCTTCGACGCCGAGCTTGACCCACGAGGTCTGGACGTTGGGGATGCGCCCGTGCAGGAGGATCCGGGCCACGGCGTGCACGGCCCGGTTGTCCCGCAGCGTCGGGCCCGGGCGGGCGATCCCGGCCAGGTAGACCGGGGCATTGGTATGGATGAAGGGCAACGGCACGAACTCGGTGAAGCCTCCGGTCCGGTCCTGCAGGGCGGCGAGGGTGCGCAGGTGCCCCACCCAGTGACGAGGGTGGTCCACGTGCCCATACATCATCGTCGAGCTGCTGCGAATCCCCAGCTCGTGCGCGGTCGCAACCACCTCGACCCACTGCGCCGCCGGCAGCTTCCCCTTGGTCAGGACCCAGCGGACCTCATCGTCGAGGATCTCGGCCGCGGTGCCCGGGATAGAGCCAAGCCCGGCCGCCTTGACCTCGGTAAGCCAGTCACGGACCGGGACACCCGCCTTGGCGGCAGCGGTGGCGATCTCCATCGGCGAGAAAGCGTGCACGTGGATGCCCGGTGCCGCGGCCGTCACCGCGCGGACGATGTCGACGTATGCGGTGCGGCCCAGCGACGGGTCGATACCGCCCTGGAGACAGACCTCGGTGGCCCCCAAAGCCTGGGCCTCCGCAGCCCGCTGCCCGATCTGCTCCAACGACAGGGTGTAAGCGTCAGCGTCGGTGCGTCGTTGCGCGAAGGCACAGAAGCGGCACCCCACGTAGCAGATGTTGGTGAAGTTGATGTTGCGGTTGACGACGTACGTGACGTCGTCACCGACCGCCTCCCGCCGCAGCTCGTCCGCCATCGCGGTCACGGCGTCAAGCCCGACGCCGTCGGCGGTGATGAGCGCCAAGTAGTCGTCGTCGCGGCACCCGGCCGGGTCATCCTGCGCCCGGCGCAAAGCGGCGCGCACGTCAGCGTCGAGGCGCGCCGGCGCGGCCGCCCCGGCGTCCACCCGGGTGGCGACCTGCCGCCAGTCGCCGTAGACCTCGTCGAAGTCGCCGCGCCGGTCACCGGTGCGGCCCTCCTGGTCGACCCCCCGATGCAGGTCGACCCGGCCGGTCCCTGACCCGGACACGGCGATCCCACCATCGGGCTCCTGCCACGGCATACCGACCGGAAGGGTGTCCTCGCGAGCCAGCCCGGCCGGGTCGGCCAGCGCCCGCACATGCGCGTGCAGCCGCGGGTCCACCCACGCCTCATCCCGCTCCAGCGCGCCGAGGACAAACCGCGGGTGCACCGTAAGCCGCTCCCGCAGCCGCAGCCCGGCCGCTGCCGTCCAACCCGCGAGCTGCTCAATGTCGGGCCACGGCCGTTCCGGGTTGACGTGGTCGGGGGTCACCGGGGAGACGCCACCCCAGTCGTCCACCCCAGCGGCCAGCAGCCGCCCGATCTGGTCCGGCTGAGAAAGATTCGGCGGAGCCTGGACCGACACGCCGGGGCCCAGCAGAAGCCTGGTCACCGCGATCGTGGCCAGGTACTCCTCCTCGCCGACATCAGGCACCGACCGCATCGCCGTGTCGTCCTTGGCCCGGAAGTTCTGGACGATGCACTCCTGGACCGCGCCGTACTCGCGGGCCACCCGGCGGATCGCCAGGATCGAGTCAAGCCGGTCCGCGACCGTCTCCCCAATGCCCACCAGGATCCCCGTCGTGAACGGCACCCCCACCCGTCCGGCGTCCTCCAGCACCCTCAGCCGCACCGCAGGGTCCTTGTCCGGCGACCCGAAATGCGCCTGGCCCGGTTCGGTGAACAACCGCCGCGACGTAGTCTCCAGCATCATCCCCATCGACGGGGCAACCGGCTTCAGGCGCTGCAGGTCCGACCACGACATGACCCCCGGGTTGAGGTGCGGCAGCAGACCGGTCTCCTCCAGGACCCGGATAGCCATGGCCCGCACATAGGCGAGCGTGTCCCCGTACCCCCGCGCGTCCAGCCACTCCCGTGCCGCGGGCCAGCGATCCTCCGGGCGGTCCCCGAGGGTGAACAGCGCCTCCTTGCAGCCCTGCGCGGCACCCCTTCGGGCGATGTCGACCACCTCGTCCGGGGAGAGATACGCGGCGGGCAGACGATGCGGGACCGTCGCGAACGTGCAGTAGTGGCAACGGTCCCGGCAGAGGCGGGTCAACGGGATGAAGACCTTGCGGGAGTAGGTGACCATCCCAGGACGACCGGCCACGAGCATCGCCGCGTCCCGGACCCGGGCCGACGCGGCGAACATGGACTCCAGGTCCCCACCTCGCGCACCCAACAGGACCAGTGCCTCCGCGTGGTCAAGGGCCTTGCCGGCGTGGACGCGGGCGAGCGCTCGTCGCATGGAGGAATCAGGCACGCGCGGCAACCTACCGCCTCCTTCGGCCGACACGACCGAGCGAGGCCGCCGCTGCCGAGGAAACTTGGCGGCGGCCAGCAGGTTCAGGTGCTACGTTCTGTCGATTCCACCACGGGAGCCCGCGACAACGGGCTGAGAAGGGGCTGACGTCGCCCCGACCGTCGAACCTGATCCGGGTCATGCCGGCGAAGGAAGCGAGGAGCGGCCATGGTGCCCCGTGTCCACTGCATCACCGACCTGTCCACGGCGGTCGGGACGTTGACGGCTAAGACGCCGCTGGATGGTGCCCGGGTCTGGGCGCTGCTCGACCTGCTCGAGGCCGCAGTGCGAGCGGGCGTCGACGCGGTCCAGGTCCGGGCGAAACAGGCCACCGACCGTGACCTCCTCGACCTCACGACCCTGGTCGTTGACCGGCTCCGCCCGCTGGGGGCCACGGTGATCGTTGACGACCGGGTGGACGTCGCACTGGGCGCCGACGCCGACGGTGTCCACCTCGGCCTCACCGATCTGCCTGTCCGCACCGTTCGCCGCCTGGCCCCCGACGGTTTCCTCGTGGGGGCCACCTGCCGCAACGACGAACACGCCCGGCAGGCGCGCGACGAGGGGGCCGACTACCTCGGGGTCGGACCGGTGTACGCGACCGATACGAAGCAGGGGCTCCCTGACCCCGTCGGCCTTGGGGCCGTCCGGGGGGCCGCTGCGTTCCTGCCGGTGGTGGCCGTGTCCGGCATCACCGTGCAGCGCATCCCGCAGGTCATGGCCGCAGGCGCGCACGGTGTGGCGGTCGTCGCCGCCATCTCCCGCGCCCCCGATCCTGGGCAGGCTGCCTGGGAGATCGTTCAGGCGGTGCGTGCGGCATGAGGGTCGCGGTCATCGGCGCCGGCATCATCGGGCTCGCCTGCGCCGAGGAGCTGCTGAGGGCGGGACATGACGTGCGCGTCTTCGACCCCGCTCCGGCCCGAGGAGCCACCTACGCCGCGGCGGGGATGCTCGCCCCCGAGGCTGAGGCCTGGCACGGAGAGTCCGCCCTGCTTCGGCTGGGGCTCGTCTCCGCGGCGATGTGGAAGGCGTACGCCGCGCGGCTCGGCCCCGCGGTCGACTACCGGCCCCACGGCACGGTCCTCGTCGGCCACGACCACGATGACCTGTGCACGGTGCACCGCTGCGTGCAGTTGCTTCGCGAGCACGACCTGCCCGCCGAGACTCTCGGTCGGCGCGCGCTGAACGAGATGGAGCCGACCGTATCCACCCGAGCAGCGGGGGGCGCCTTCCTTCCGGGCGACCATCAGGTCAACCCGCGCCGGGTCGCGGATGTCCTCCTGGCGCGCGTCGGTGGCCGGTTGGTGCCTGACAGCGTGGAGCAGACCGCGGGTGGCGTGGTCACCAGTACGGGCACGATGTACCCGGCCGACGTGGTGGTGGCGGCCACCGGCACGGCGGCTGCCGGCACCCGGTGCGTTCGCGGTGAGATCCTGCGCACCCGGATGGACGACCCTCCGGTCAGGGTCGTCCGGGGGTGGGTGCAGGGGTGTCCCGTCTACCTCGTCCCCCGCGCCGACGGGGAGGTGGTCGTCGGGGCCACCGAGGAGGAGCACAGCGGGAAGCCGGTCCCCACGGTCGGCGGGATCGCCCGGATCCTTGAGGCCGCGAGACGCCTCGTGCCGGGTGTGGACCGCGCCGAGATCCTCGAGGTCCTGGCCAGGGACCGTCCGGGGACGGCCGACAACGGTCCTCTCATCGGGCCCGTGACCGACGGGCGTGGCACCCGGATCGTCGCCGCCGGCCACTACCGCAGCGGTGTCCTTCTCGCGCCGGTGACCGCTCGAGCCGTCCGTGCCCACGTGGAGGGGTCGCCCGTCCCCGACGTTGTCCGTCCGTTCCGGGCTGACCGCTTCGAACCCGCCACCTCAGGAAGGCCGTCATGAGGATCACCGTCAACGGCCAGCCCCGTGAGCTGCCCACCGGCGCCACGCTCGCCACCGTCGCCGCGGACCGACCCGGGCCCGGCACCGCGGTCGCGCTCAACGGCGCCGTCATCCGGGCGGCCGAATGGTCGGCGACCCGGCTCACCGAGGCGGACCGGGTCGAGGTCGTCATGCCGATGCAGGGTGGCTGAGGTGCACGAGCCCCCCGCCCTGCACGTGGGAGACGTCGCGCTGCGCAGCCGGCTGTGGGTCGGCACCGGCGGGCTGACAAACCTCGAGACCCTTCACCGGGTGCTCGAGGCGGGACAGCCCGGCCTCGTCACCGTCTCCATGCGCCGCTCGAGCAACACCGGCGACGGCTCGCTGCTGGCGGCGCTGCGAGAGAGCGGAACGCCGATCCTGCCTAACACTGCTGGCTGTCTCAGCGCCCGCGAGGCTGTCCTGACCGCCCAGCTCGCCCGCGAGGCGCTGGGCACGGACTGGGTCAAGCTGGAGGTCATCGGCGACGAGGTCAGCCTGATGCCCGACGTTGTCGAGCTGTTGTACGCCGCAGAGACGCTCGTTCTGCAGGGATTTACCGTGTTTCCGTACACGACGGACGACCCGGTCCTGGCCCGCCGCCTGGTCGACGTGGGCTGCGCGGCCGTCATGCCGCTTGGGTCTCCGATCGGGTCCGGGCTGGGTCTGCGGAACCCGCACGCCATCGAGGCCCTGCGCGCGGCGGTGGACGTGCCGGTGGTCCTCGACGCCGGGATCGGTACGGCGTCCGACGCCGCCTTAGCGATGGAGCTCGGCTGCGACGCCGTCCTCGCCGCCACCGCGATCACGCGGGCCGAGCGCCCGGCCACCATGGCGACGGCGATGCGGCTCGGGGTCGAGGCGGGCTACGCCGCGCGAGAAGCAGGGCGGATCCCCCGCCGGCGCACGGCCCGGGCCTCGAGCCCGATGCACGGGCGGGTGCAGGGGTGACGCTGCCGCGGCTCTTCGTCCTGACCGACCGCAGACAGCTGCCCCCCGGACGCCACCTCGAGGATGTCATCGAACGCTGCGTCGCGGCCGGGGCAAGCGCCGTCGTCGTGCGCGAGCTCGACCTCCCGGTGAGCCGGCGCGCGCAACTGGTCGCGCACACCGCCGCCACCGGGGCCCTGACCATCTCGGCCCGTCAGCCCCTGCCCGGCGCCGACGGCGTCCACCTCGCCGCCGGGCAGCCGGCCCCCAACGACCTGCCGCCGCTGGTGGGCCGATCCTGCCACCGCTGCTCCGAGATCCGCCGCGCGGTCACGGCGGCCACGGCGGCCACGCCGGCCTACCTGACCATCTCCCCGGTGGCGGCGACCCGGTCCAAGCCCGGATACGGACCGGCGATCGGCACCGACGGGGTCAGGCGCGCCGTCGAGGCAGCGGGGCCGACCCCGGTCCTCGCCCTCGGCGGGATCGACCCCGTCCTGGCCCGCCAGGTGCGGCAGGCCGGGGCCCACGGGATCGCCGTGATGGGCGAGGTCATGCGCGCCCACGACCCCGCCGCGGTCGTGGCCCGGCTCCTGGCCGAGGTCGGCCCATGATCCCCCTTCTGCGGCCCCCCGCGCCGTGCAGAACCTCGTCCACCCCGTCCCCGCAGAACAAGGAGCAGTCATGAGCAGCCAGCACATCCACCCGTCGCACCACACCGTGCACAGGACGGGGCCGCGCCCCGATATCACGGTGCCCTTCACCCGGGTCGAGCTGACCAACGGCGAGACCTTCGACCGGTACACCACCGCCGGACCCGGGAGCGACCCCGAGATCGGCCTGTCGCCGGCGCGCCTGGGGTAGATCGAGGAGCGTCAGGACACCGAGGCGTATGCCGGGCGCCGGCCGCAGCTGCTCGACGACGGACGCGCGGCCCTGCGCCGAGGGGTCGCCTCGCAGCAGTGGCGGGGTGACTGGGTCGACCCGCGCCGGTCCCTCCCGGGCCGCACGGTCACCCAGATGCATTACGCGCGACAGGGCGTCGTCACACCCGAGATGCAGTACGTCGCGGTCCGCGAGGGGTGCGACGTCGAACTGGTGCGGTCCGAGGTCGCGGCCGGCCGGGCGATCATCCCCGCGAACGTCAACCACCCCGAGGCCGAGCCGATGGTCATCGGACGCCGCTTCCTCGTCAAGGTGAACGCCAACATCGGGAACTCGGCGGTCACCTCTTCCATCCAGGAGGAGGTCGACAAGATGAGCTGGGCGATCACCTGGGGCGCCGACACCGTCATGGACCTGTCCACCGGAGACGACATCCACACCACGCGCGAGTGGATCATCCGGAACTCGCCGGTGCCGATCGGCACGGTGCCGTTGTACCAGGCGCTGGAGAAGGTCAACGGAGAGGCCGACCTCCTTACCTGGGAAGTCTTCCGGGACACGGTCATCGAGCAGTGCGAGCAGGGCGTCGACTACATGACCATCCACGCCGGGGTCCTGCTCCGGTACGTGCCCCTCACCGCCGGCCGGGTCACCGGCATCGTCAGCCGAGGCGGCGCCATCATGGCCGGCTGGTGCCTCGCCCACCATCAGGAGAACTTCCTCTACACCCACTTCGACGAGCTGTGCGAGATCTTCGCCCGCTACGACGTCTCCTTCAGCCTCGGCGACGGGCTGCGTCCCGGCTCAGTCGCCGACGCCAACGACGACGCCCAACTCGCGGAGCTGCGGACCCTCGCCGAACTGACCCAGAAGGCCTGGGAGCACGACGTCCAGGTGATGGTCGAGGGCCCCGGCCACGTCCCGCTCAACCTCGTCGAGGAAAACATCCGCCTCGAACAGGAGTGGTGCCACGGCGCACCCTTCTACACTCTCGGCCCGCTCGTCACCGACATCGCGCCCGGCTACGACCACATCACCTCGGCTATCGGCGCGGCCACCATCGCCATGCACGGCACGGCGATGCTGTGCTACGTGACCCCGAAAGAGCACCTCGGCCTGCCCGACCTCGACGACGTCAAGACCGGGGTGATCACCTACAAGGTCTCCGCCCACGCCGCCGACGTGGCCAAGGGCCACCCCCACGCCCGCGACTGGGACGACGCGCTGTCGAAGGCCCGGTTCGAGTTCCGCTGGCGCGACCAGTTCGCGCTCTCCCTCGACCCGCAGACCGCCGAGGCGTTCCATGACGAGACGCTGCCCGCGGAAGGAGCCAAGACCGCGCACTTCTGCTCCATGTGCGGCCCGAAGTTCTGCTCCATGAAGATCAGCCAGGACGTCCGGAACCGGTTCGCCCTACCCGCCGACCAGATTGAGAAGGGCATGGCCCAAAAGTCCCGGCAGTTCCTCGAGCTGGGCAGCTCCGTCTACCTGCCGGTGAGCCAGACACAGTCGCTGACGCCATAACCAAAGCCCACCCGCAAACCGCCACAGAAGCAGGTTCGTATCGGCCGAGAGGGCGTCAGTGCCCGGTCCAGACTCGATGGAGTTACACGGGTGGGGAATTTCATTATGCAGGACCGGGGGCTGAGAGATCAGCGCCAACATTTGCACCCGGCTGCCCACGCCACGCGAGGGCCGGCCTCTGTGCGGGTCTAATCCCGCGAACGACGGCGAGTGCTCCGGTGATCGTCGTACCCACCGGACCGCCGCAGGTCCAGCCAGGGAGACAGGTGGTGCTGCCCTCCGACGTTCTCTTCGGCTTCGACTCCGCCCAGCTGAGCCCCGAGACGCAGAACACCCTCACCGACCTGGCCCAGCAGATCCGAGCCGCTCACGTCACGGGTCAGATCCAGGTCAACGGTTGTACCGACAATCTCGGCTCCTCCGCCCATGGACTCGAGCTGTCCGGTCATCGGGCCCTTGCCGTTGCGCAAGCCCTGCAAGCCGCGCTCAGCGACAGCGCGGTCACTCTCCTTCCGCAGGGCTTCGGGGACGCGGATCCTATCGCCGACAACGCGACCGAGCAGGGTCGCACCCGTAACCGCCGCGTCACCATCGTGCTCCCTGTAACCACACCCTGAACCCGGCCCGCCTGCAGTCTGCAGAACCGCGACCTCCGCGTGCCCCGGACCCGCGCCGCGGTCTCAGCCTTCGCCGACCACCGTCCCGTTGCGGCCGAGCAACACGCATCCGACTCGGGGGTTGACACCCTCCGGACCTCGGGCGGCGAACTCCACAGCGCGCCGAAACCCCGGTCCTCGTGCGCCATGATCACGGACCTGGCTCCTGCCGACGGTGGGTCAGCGGCTCCGGGGTAAGCCAGCGGCAGTCAGCCGTCCCGCGCACCTACCGCGCTCAGCAGACGACCACGTGCACGACGTCAGCACTCTCGTGCGATGCAACGTGCTCCTCCCATCCGGGCTTTCACCGTCGGTCCTGGAGTTCCACCAGGTCAACCGGCCGCTGGCCGCGGCCGGGTCGCGGACTGTCACCGCCGGTTCGGACTCTCACCCACCCTGGAGCACGCTTGTCATGAATGACCCCGCGACCATCCCTCAGCGAAGCTGAGGCCCGTCCTCCTGCCGGCCCCGTAGCATCCTCGACGTGCGTGTCCTGGTGCTCGGCGGAACGGCCGAGGCCCGGGCTCTGGCTGGTCTCCTCGTCGCGGCGGGCGTCACCGTCGAGTCATCCCTAGCCGGCCGGGTCTCGCGGCCGAGGCTCCCGGTGGGCCCGGTGCGGATCGGTGGATTCGGTGGAGCTGTCGGCCTGGCCGGCTATTTGAGGCGTGGCGGGGTGACCCACCTCGTCGACGCGACCCACCCGTTCGCCGCCACCATGTCGACCCATGCCGTCGAGGCCGGGCGCGAGGTCGGGGTCCCGGTGCTGCGGCTCGCCCGTCCCGGATGGGTGGACCGAGAAGATGCCGCGACGTGGCACTGGCTCCCGACGCTCGCGGAGATGCGCACGACGGCCGAGCGCCTGGGGTCACGACCGTTCGTCTCGACCGGGCGTCAGACGCTGCCGGCGTTCGAGCCCTGGGGCGACCGGCGGGTCCTCGTCCGGGTCGTGGAACCCTTGACCGTCAGTCCACCCCCACGCTGGACGGTCATCGAGGACCGGGGTCCCTACGCCGTGGACGCGGAGCGGAAGCTGTTGTCAGACCATCGGATCGACGTCCTGCTCACCAAGGACTCCGGGGGGTCGTACACCAGCGCGAAGCTCCGCGCCGCGGCCGAACTGGGGGTTCCGGTGGTCGTGCTGCTCCGGCCGCCGGCTGTGCCGGGAGCGGTCGAGGTCACGTCCGTCGAGGCGTGCGTCGAGCGGCTGCTTTCAGCAGCACCCGCGCCGTGACGATGCAGAGCAAGCTGATTGCCCCGATCCGCTGCTGGAGGGCAACTGCGGAGGGGATGTCCTCGGGGGACACCGGGGGCCCGTCACCGAGACGGCCGCGCTCCTCGGGCACTCCGGCGTAGGCGTTGCGGCCCCCGAGCTGCCGGCCGAGAGCGGCGGCGAAGGCCGCTTCGACCGGGCCGGCGTTGGGGCTGGGATGGGCGGGGGCGTCGCGGCGGACGACGGCCAGCGTGTGCCTCGCGCCGCGCAGTGAACCCGTGGCGATGGCGGTGCTGGCGACGGTGACGCGGGCCGGCAGCCAGTTGGCCAGATCGTCGAGCCGGGCTGCCCCCCAACCGAACTCGGTATAGCGCGGCGACCGATGCCCGATCATGGCGTCGAGGGTGTTGACGGCCCGGTAGCCGAAGAGCCCGGGGAGACCGGCCACTGCCCCCCAGAAGAGGGGGCTGACCACGGCGTCGGCGGTGTTTTCCGCGACCGACTCCACGCACGCCCGGGCGAGCTGGGAGCGGTCGAGGTTGCTGGGGTCGCGGCCGACGAGGTTGCGCACCCGCGACCGGGCCCCGTCGAGGTCGTCGGCCTGGAGAAGGGCGTCCATGGCGCGGGCTTCGCGCGCCAGCGACCGTCCCCCGAGGACGGTCCACGTGCCTGCCGCCACGACAGGGAGCTGCATGGCGTGAGGCAGTTTCGACAGGCCACCACCGAGAGCCAGAGCGCCCCCCACGAGTGCGATCTCGTGGATGACGCCGGCTCGACGTCGAGGCGCGTAGGTGTAGCCCTCCAGAACCGTGGCGATGCGGCCGAACCCGGAGACCGGGTGCGCCCTCCTGGGGTCGCTGAACAGCTGGTCTGCGGCATACCCGACGACTAGGCCGGTCGCGACGGCGTCGAGTCTCACGACTGCCTGGCCCGTCCGATCCGTTCGGCGTCGAGGTGGTCGCAGGCCGGCCGTCCACCGTCGGCCGGGTGGCCCGGTGCGGTCACGGGCGTGGCTCGCTGAGCGCCGCTACGGCCGTCCCGATGACGGTCACGGCCGGGGGGCGGAGGTCGGCGGCGGCGACGGCTGAGGCGAGCCGTGAGATGGGGGCGCGGACGACGCGCTGGCTTGGGAGGCCGGCGTCGGCGACACAGGCGGCTGGTGTGTGGGCCTGGAGGCCGCCGCTGATGAGCGCTTCGACGATGGGTTCCAGCGTCGCCAGCCCCATGAGGACGACGACCGTGAGACCGGTGCCGGCCACGGCACCCCAGTTGACCGTGCTTTGCGGGTCGTCGGGGCCGACGTGCCCGGAGACGACGACGAAGCCTTGGGCGAGGTCGCGGTGGGTGACGGGAATCCCGGCCAGGGCTGGTGCGGCGACCGAGCTGCTGATTCCGGGGATCACCGTGACCGGGATCCCCGCCGCGACGCAGGCGTTCCACTCCTCACCGCCTCGGCCGAGCACGAAGCTGTCCCCGCCCTTGAGCCGCACGACGGTGCGCCCGGCGAGGGCATGCTCGACGAGGAGGGCGTTGATCTGCTCCTGGGGCGTGAACTCGCCGCGCGGGATCTTGCCGACGTGGACGACTCGGACGTCCGGGTCAAGGGTGTTCAGCAGGCCGAGCGGCGCGAGCCGGTCGCAGACGACGACGTCGGCCTCGTGGAGAGCGGCGTAGCCCGCGAGCGTCAGCAGCCCCGGGTGGCCCGGACCGCCACCCACCAGGACGACCCGGCCGGCGCCCGGCGCCGCCGCGGCGGGGTCGGCCGCCAGCGGTGCGGCGGTGAGCGGGTCACGGATGACCACGTCGTAGGCGGTGATGGCGGGGTCGGCCTCCAGCGTCACGAGCCGGCGGCTCGCGAGGTCCGCGACGGTTCTGGAGACCTCGACCGGGTCGGCGACGACGGCGACGACGGCGCCCTGGTCGAGCAGGGCGTGCACGGTCTCCGCGATCCGGGGGCCGGGCGTGTGCACCAGGACTCGGGCTCCGGCGGCCGATGTCGAGAGCCTCACGTCGGCGTCCCCGCCCTGTGGCCGAGCGCGTTCGCCACGGGGGTGCTCGCCGTGGCGAGGGGGGACGTGAGCGGCGTGAAGGTCGCGTCGAGAACATGGGACCGGGCTGCGGTGAGGGCGTGGACGAGCGCGTCGCTCGTGGCCGGGTCGCGGACGGCGATCCGCACCCAGCCGGCGTCGAGGCCAGGGAAGGAGTCCCCGCGTCGCACGGCATACCCCTTGTGCCGCAACGCGTCTCGCACGCCTCGACCCACCTCGACCAGGACGAACGGCGCCTCGCCCGGAACGGGTCGCAGGCCGGTCGCCTCCAGCGCGCGGACGAGGTGGACGCGGTGCCGAGCGAGCACCCGTGCGGCGGCCTCCGCTTCCTGCAACGCCTCCGGGGTGGACGTGGCCACTATCACGGCGGCCGCGGGTGTCGACACGGACCAGTGCGGCTGCTGCTCGCCCAGCGCCGCGACCAGTGCCGGGTCGCCGACGACGTAGCCGGCGCGCAGTCCCGCAACCCCCCAGGTCTTGGTGAGGGAGCGCAGCACGATCACCCCGGTGAGGTCCGTCCCGACGAGGCTCTCGCGTTCACCGGGGACCGCATCGGCGAAGGCCTCGTCGACGACGAGGACCCGACCGGGTCGGCACAGGGCCCGGAGCGTGGACCGGGGGTGGACGACACCGGTCGGGTTGGTGGGGTTGCCGACGAAGAGGAGGTCGCAGCGGGGGTCGACGAGGGACGCGTCCAGGGTGAAGCCGGACGCGGCTCGCAGCACCAGCCGGTCGGGTATGCGGCCGGCCCGGCGGAGAGCGGCCTCGGGCTCGGTGAACTGCGGGTGCACCACGAGGGGGTGGCGGCCGCTGATGGCCCGGGCGACGAGGGTGAACGCCTCGGCTCCGCCGCTGGTGAGGAGCACCATCTCCGCTGGAACGCCGTGGCGACGGGCGACCGCAGAGCGGGCGTCGGTGACGTCGGGATAGGAGCCGAGGTGGTCGGTCGTGTCTCGGATGACGGCAGCGAGCCAGGGCGGCGGGGCGGGAACGCGCACGTTGACCGCAAGGTCCACGAGGCGGTGGTCGCCGCGCACCTCGGCGTCGCCGTGGTGGTCGAGGTCCTCGAGGCTCGCGTCGGTCTCGCGGGATGCAGGGCGGAGCGCCCCGGGCTGCAGGGGCGCCGGGTCAGGGGAGCCGGTCGGTGGGGCGACGGCCGTCGAGTGCGGCCGGGCCTCGGTGACGTCGTGGACCGCGTCGGCGAACGACCGCGCCAGGCTCGGTGTGCCCGCCCAGTGCACATGAAGGTAGGACGCGTGGACCGTGGCCCGACCGGCGCCCGCCGGGTCGAGGGCGAAACCGTGCTCGACGTCATCCACCCTCCAGGCGCCCGACGAGCCCTCCGAGGGGCTCGTTGCCGTGCGGTGGAACTCGTGGGCGGTGACGCTCGTCCCGGCCGGTCCGAGCACGCCGTCGGCGGCGAGCGTGGCCGTGACGTACCGCAGCGTGAGCCGAGGGCTCATGGCGGCGGTGGCCGGGACCGCGCCCACCATGCGCTGCCCGTCGAGGGACCGGGCGAGATAGAGCAGGCCGGCGCACTCCGCCACCGTGGGCAGGCCACCGGCGATGGCGTCACGCACCTGCCCGAGCAGGGGGGTGTTCCGGGCCAGGGCCGCAGCGTGGGCCTCGGGGAACCCGCCACCGAGGTACAGGCCGCACGTGCCTGGGGGAAGCGATGTGTCCGTGGCGGGGTCGAAGACGACGGGCTCGCACCCGGCGGCGCGCAGCAGCTCGTCGGTCTCGGCATAGCGGAAGGTGAAGGCGCGGCCACCGGCTACGGCGACGACGCGAGGCGGGCCCGACCGGGGGACGACCGGCGCCGACCATGGGGTGCCGTCGAGGACCGGTGCCCCCCGCGCGAGGTCGAGAACGGCGTCGAGATCGACATGCGTGGCCGTCTGCTCGGCGAGCCGGCCCAGACCGTCGGCCGCGTCGTGACGCTCGGCGGCCGGCACCAGCCCGAGGTGCCGGGACGGAGCGCTGACGCCGGCGTCGCGAGGGAGGACCCCGAGCACGGGCAGGCCGAGACACTCGACGGCACGGCGGACCTCGTGCGCGTGGCGTGGGCTGCCGGCCTTGTTGAGCACCACACCGGCGATCCCGACCTCCGGGTCGAAGGTGCGGAGCCCGTGGACGACCGCGGCCACGGTCCGCGAGGCGGACGAGATGTCGACGACGAGCAGGACGGGAGAGCGGGTGAGGCTGGCGACGTGAGCGGTCGAGGCGAAGCCTTCGGTGCCGAGCCGGCCGTCGAACAGGCCCATGGCCCCCTCGATGACCGCGACATCAGCCGGCGCCGGCGTCCGGAAGCCGTGCAGCAGCAGGGGCACGACGAGCTCGGGAGACGTGAGCCAGGGGTCGAGGTTGCGGCCCGGGCGGCCGGTGGCCAGGGCGTGGTAGCCCGGGTCGATGTAGTCGGGACCCACCTTCGCCGGCGCCACGGCATACCCCCGGCGGGTGAGTGCGGCCATGATCCCGACGGCGACGGTCGTCTTGCCGTGACCCGACGCTGGGGCAGCGACGACGAGGCGGGGAACGCTCACCACTCGATGCCCTTCTGGCCCTTCTGACCGCGGTCGAAGGGGTGCGCGAGCTTGGTCATCTCGGTGGCGACGTCTGCGACGGCCATCAGGCGCGGGTCAGGGTCCCGCCCGGTGATGACGACGTGCTGGTAGCCGGGGCGGGATCGTAACGTCTCGACCACCTCATCGACATCGACCCAGCCCCACTTCATCGGGTAGGTGAACTCGTCGAGGACGTAGAGGGTGTGCGTCTCGGCGGCGAGGCGTCGGGAGATCTCCGCCCAGCCCTCTCGGGCGTCGGCTGCGTGGTCCTGCTCCGTCCCGGCCCTGCGGGACCAGGACCAGCCCGAGCCCATCTTGTGCCATTCGACCGGGCCTCCTTGCCCGGTGGTGCGGTGGACATCGTCCAAGGCCATCAGGGCGCCCTCCTCGCCGACCCGCCACTTGGCCGACTTGACGAACTGGAAGACGCCGATGGACCAGCCCTGGCTCCATCCGCGCAGCGCGAGCCCGAACGCGGCGGTCGACTTGCCCTTGCCGGCTCCACTGTGGACGACGACGAGCGGGCTGGCGCGTCGTTGTCGCGTCGTCAGACCGTCGACGGCGACGACGGGGGTCCGGCCCTGGGCCATCAGGCGGCCTTTCTCTCGCGGATGATGGTGACGAGGCTTGCGGCGGCCACGTCGCTGAGGGGGATGTGGTCGGCGCCCATCCGACGGGCGATGTCGGCGGCCAGGCCGAGCCGGAAGCGCCCGGTCTCGCAGTCGACCACGACGGCGTCGACGCCGGTGCCGCGCCAGCGGTCGGCCACCCATCGGGCCCGCGCCAACGCGTCGGCTCCGCTCGTCGCCCGGCCGTCCGTGACGAGGACGAGAAGGGGCCGCAGCCGTGCGTCACGGATCCTCTCGACCTCCAGCACCCGCGCCGCCGTGCGCAGGCCCTCGGCGAGCGGCGTGCGTCCACCGTGGGGGAGGGCGGTGAGACACCGCGCGGCCGCCTCGACCGAGGAGGTCGGCGGCAGCACGAGCGACGCGTCCTCCCCCCGGAAGGTCACGACGCCGACCCGGTCGCGACGCTGGTAGGCGTCAACGAGCAGGCTGAGGACGGCGGTCTTCACGGCCGACATGCGCTGCTGGGCGCCCATCGACCCCGAGGCGTCGACGGCCAGCAGGACGAGGTTGGCCTCACGACCCTGGGTCACCCGGTGCCGGAGGTCGCCGGGCTGCAGGACGACCCGGTCGGTGCGGCCGCGCCGTGCCTGGTGCGGCGCCGCGGCCGCGATCGTCGCCGGCAGGTGGACGCGCCCGGTGCGGGCGGTCGTGGAGTCGACGGTGCGGCCCCACGAGGTGATCGCGCGGCTGCGCCGTCCGGCGCGGCCCGCGCCGATGCCCCGGACCTCCAGTCTCCGGGCGCGGAAGGGCGCGTCCGAGGCGGCGATGCCGGCTGGCGCCGAACCCGAGGCGGGAGTGGAGGCCGGGTCCGGGTCCCTCTGAGAGTCCGGCTCCACGTCCGGCTCCACGTCCTGCTCCACGTGCTGGCCGGCGTCTATGGCGGGCCCGGGTGCAGACGGAGGGTCGGTGGGTTCAGGCCCCTGGGTCGAACCCGGGTCGGAGGCGGTCGGGGGCGGGCTAAGCGGATCGCCCGCGGACCCGTCCGGCTCGCCGTCGAGGTCGGGGCCACCCGGGGGCGGGCCGTCAGGCTCGGGCTCCGGGTCGCGCTCGTCGTCACCGAGGAGGGCCTCGAGCAGCTCGTCGTCGAGGCCGGGGGCGTCGAAGGGGTTGCGCCGGCGACGGTGGGGGAGCGCGAGCCGGGCCGCGACGCGGATGTCCTCCCGCGTCACGTCGGTGCGCCCCTCCCAGGCGGCATGGGCCCGGGCGGCGCGGGCCGTGACGAGGTCGCCGCGCATCCCGTCGACCTCGAGCCCCGCGCACACGGTCGCGATCTTGGTGAGGGCCCACTCGCTCAGCCGGACGAGGGGGAGTGTCGCCTGCGCGGCCTTGATCCGGTCGCGCAGGACCGACTGGGGCGCGGCATACCGCTCGCAGAACCCGTCCGGGTCGGCGTCGAAGGCCAGTCTCCGCCGCACCACCTCGACCCGCTCGCCCGGTTCCCGCGACGCGGACACCTCGGCGGTGAGGCCGAAGCGGTCGAGCAGCTGCGGCCGGAGCTCACCCTCCTCGGGGTTCATGGTTCCCACGAGGACGATCTGGGCGGCATGGGAGACCGACACGCCGTCGCGCTCCACGGTGTTGCGGCCCATGGCGGCGGCGTCGAGGAGCAGGTCGACGAGATGGTCGTGCAGGAGGTTGACCTCGTCGACGTAGAGGATGCCGCGATGGGCGTTGGCGAGCAGGCCGGGCTCGAACGCGGTCTCGCCGCCGCCCAGCGCGCGGGACAGGTCCAGAGAGCCGGTCACGCGGTCCTCCGTGGCACCGACCGGCAGCTCCGCCAGCCGGGCCGGCCGGGTGGTCGTGGGGGCCGCGTGCTGATGGGGGCCGTCCGGGCAGGCCGCGTCAGGGTGTCGGGGGTCGCAGCTGAACCGGCAACCGGAGACGACGTCCTGCCGGGGGAGGACCTCGGTGAGGGCCCGCACCATCGTCGACTTCGCGGTGCCCTTCTCCCCGCGCACCAGGACACCGCCGATGTCGGGGCCCACGGTCGTGAGCACGAGGGCGAGGGCCATGTCGTCGGCGCCGACGATGGCCGTGAAGGGGTAATGGGGCACGCGTCGGACCTCCTGGGCGAGTGACCACGCTCGCCGGTCGCAAGACCGCCCTGCCCAGGCTCCGGACCGGCGGGACGCAGGACGACGTCCTGGCTCACGACCGGCGGTGCGGCCGCTCACAGTGGCGGGACCGCTTCGGACTCACACCGAATTCCACGCCCTGCGTCGGGCGTCACTATGTCACATAGGGTGACCGGCGTGATCGACGTCGTGGGTCTCGGGGACGGCGGCTTCACGGACCTGGGCGACACGTCTCGCCGACTCGTGCTCGAGGCGCAGGTCCTCGTCGGCGGCCCTCGTCACCTCGGCCTCGTCCCCCCGGTCCAGGGCCAGGTCCGCACACCCTGGCCGCGCCCGCTCGTGGCCGGCCTGGGCGCCTTCCTCGAGGAGCAGGTGGCCTCGGTGGGGGGCCGGACGGACGGGGCGGTGGTCGTCCTCGCCAGCGGCGACCCCCTCCGCTCGGGCATCGGGACCACGCTGGTCGACCTGCTCGGGGCCGACGCCGTGCGCATCCATCCGGCCCTGTCCGCCTCGACACTGGCGCGCGCTCGCATGGGTTGGTCGGCGGAGACCACAACGGTGGTCACGGTCGTCGGACGGTCGCTCGGGGTGATCCGCCGCCATCTGGACCCGGCCGGACGCCTCGTGGTCATGTGCTCGGACGGGTCGACGCCCGCGGCCGTGGCCGACCTGCTGAGGGACGCCGGCTGCGGTGACTCCGTGCTCACCGCCTGGTGGCACCTCGGTGGCCCGGCGGAAGGGGGCCGCACTGCGACGGCCTCGCGCTGGGATCCGTCGCCGACGCCGGACCTCGTGGTCCTGTGCGTCCTGGTGGACCGGGCAGGCGCCCTCGCCCGACCGGGCCTCGGGCCGGCCCCCGGGCGTGCTGAGGCGGCCTTCGACCACGACGGTCAGATCACCAAGCGGGACCTTCGCGCCTCTGCGATGGCCCATCTACGGCCTGTTCGCGACGCTCACCTGTGGGACCTGGGTGCGGGATCCGGCGCGGTGGGGATCGAATGGGCGCTCAGCGCCCCCGGGGCGACGACGACGGCAGTCGAGCGCGATCCGGTCCGCGCCCGCCGGATCCGCGACAACGCCGACAGGCTGGGAGCCGACGCGTCGGTCCGGGTCGTCACCACGGACACGGCGGACGCCGTCGCCCACCTCGACCCGCCGGACGCCGTCTTTTTCGGCGGGGGACTCACGGCGGAGCTGGTCGACCTGGCGTGGGAGGCGCTGCCGCCCGGTGGCCGGATCGTGGCCCACGCCGTGACGCTGGCCACCGAAGCCGCGGTCGTGGAGGCGTACCACCGGTTCGGGGGGGTCCTGACGCGGCTCGCCGTCGACCACGTCCGCCGGCTCGGCTCTCACCTGTCGTGGAGCCCCTCCCGGCCCGTCGTCCAGTGGAGTGCGACCAAGCCGCTCGGCACGGCCGACGCATGCGCGGCAGACCAGCCACCGGCGAGCCCGTCGTGACCGTCCACTTCATCGGAGCCGGCCCGGGTGCCGCCGACCTCCTCACCCTGCGGGCGGCACGCCTGCTGTCCCAGAGTCCCGTGTGTCTCTACGCCGGGACGTACCTCGACGCCGAGGTGCTCGCCCACTGCCCCGACGGGGTCGAGCTCATCGACACCCAACACCTCGACCTCGACACCATCACCGACCTCCTCGTCCGGGCGGCGGCCGACAGCGAGCATGTCGCTCGGCTGTGCTCAGGCGACCCGTCGGTCTACTCCGCGGTGGCCGAGCAGACCCGCCGGCTCGATGCCGCCGGGGTCGACTGGGACATCACCCCAGGTGTGAGCGCGTATGCCGCGACCGCGGCCCTCCTCGGACGCGAGCTCACGGTTCCGGGGGTCGCCCAGTCGGTCGTCCTCACCCGGGCCCATCAGGACTCGACGCAGATGCCGCCGGGGGAGACCCTGGCCGCGTTCGCCGCGACCGGCGCCACGCTCGTCCTGCACCTCGCCATCCGGCATACCCGACGGCTGGCCGCGGAGCTGGTCCCCCACTACGGCGCCGACTGCCCCGTCGTCGTGGGGTCCCAGGTGAGCCAACCCGGCGAGCTCATCCTGCGCGCCACCCTGGCCGACGTCGCCGACCGGGTGGAGGCGCACGGGCTGCGGCAGGCTGCGGTCATCATCGTGGGTCGGGCCCTCGCCGTCGAAGGCTTCGTCGAGTCCCACCTCTACTCGCGGCGGACGCGGCCGGCCCGGCCGACCGTGTAGCGTCGCGCTTGCTCGACGCCGTCGAGCCAGTGGTCCCGAGCGAAGTCCGGTGAAAACCCGGCACTGTCCCGCAACGGTGGTCCTCCTCCGGCAGGAGGGGGCGAGTCCGGTCGCCTCGCCCACGTCCTGTGTTCCGTCCCGAGGAGGATGGGCCGTGGCCCCCATGGACGACCCGCGACCGTTCCCGCCCGCGAGCACGGTGCCGCCGCCCGTTGTCGCGAGCCCCCACAGCAGGCCCTGGCGTCGTGAGGACTGGGTCGAGGTGGCGGCCTACGGCACGGTCATCCTGCTCATGCACGTCGTCGGTTTCGGACTGCTGCTCTTCGTCATCGCCCCGCAGAACCTGGCGGTGGGCACGCAGGTCTTCGGCGTCGGCCTCGGCGTCACCGCCTACGTGTTCGGCCTGCGTCACGCCCTGGACGCCGACCACATCGCGGCCATCGACAACACGACGCGCAAGCTGCTGGCCGAGGGCGGTCGACCTCGGTCGGTCGGGTTCTGGTTCGCCATGGGGCACTCCGGGATGGTGTTCGTGCTCACCGCGGTGCTGGCCTTCGGCTCGCGTGCGGCCGCGACACTGGTCGGAGGTGGCTCGGCCGTCCACGCCGTGCTGAGCACGGCCGGCACCGTGGCCTCCGGAGGCTTCCTCCTGGCCATCGGGCTGCTCAACCTCAAGGCCTTCGCGGGCATCTGGCGTCTTCCGGGGCCTGCGAAGCGGAGGGCCCGACGAGGAGGCGCTCGAGCGGCACCTCGCCTCGCGGGGGGTGGTCACCCGCCTGCTGGGCCACGTCGGACGCTCCATCAGGCATCCGTGGCAGATGCTGCCGGTGGGCATGCTGTTCGGGCTGGGCTTCGACACCGCCTCGGAGGTGGCCCTGCTCGTGCTCGCCGGGATGGGCGCGACGGCCGGGCTCCCGTGGTATGCGGTCCTGCTGCTTCCGCTGCTCTTCACGGCCGGGATGTCGGCCCTGGACTACCTGGACGGGGTGTTCATGACCGTCGCGTACGACTGGGCGTTCGCCAACCCGGTGCGCAAGATCTACTACAACCTGTCCGTCACGGGGCTGTCCGTGGCGGTGGCCGTGGTCATCGGGTCGATCGAGCTCCTGGCCGTCCTCCACGAGCGGTTCGGCTTCGACTCCTGGCTGACCGACGGAGTGGCCGAGCTCGACCTCGGCAACGTCGGCTTCGTCGTCGTCGGGGTGTTCGTCCTCGTCTGGGCGGCCGCCGTCTCCTACTGGAAGTGGGGCCGGGTCGAGGAGCGGTGGGCCGGGCCGGCCGGTCGGCTCTGACGAGAAGGCGGCGCGAGGGTCAGGCCGACGAGACGGAACGGGGCGTCCACACCCGTCCCGACCCCGACACCCGCGTCGCCGAGGCGCCGACGATGACCAGGCAGGCCATATCGACCTGGTCGGCGTCCAGAGCGCCGAGGGTCGTCACGTCGAGGGACTCGTCGCTGCGTCCCACGTCGCGGGCGACGACCACCGTCGTGTCGGGGGACTTGACCTGCAACAGCACCTGCTGCGCCCGACCCAGCAGGTCAGGGCGCGATCGGGACCGTGGGTTGTACAAGGCCAGGACGAGGTCGGCCTCGGCGATGTGACGCAGTCGGGACTCGATGACCTCCCAAGGCTTGAGCCGGTCCGACAGGGACATCATCGACCAGTCGGCACCGAGCGGTGCGCCGGCGAGGGCGGCGGCGGCCGTCGCGGCGGTCACCCCCGGGCTGACGTCGACCGGCACGTCGGCGTACCGCTCGTCCTGCGCCGCCTCGAACACGGCCGACGCCATGCCGAAGATGCCGGCGTCACCCCCGGAGACCACGGCTACGTCCTCCCCCGTGAGGGCCAGGTCGAGCGCGAGCCGGGCCCGGTCGACCTCGACCGTGTTGCCGCTCGCGTGGCGGGTCAGGCCCTCGCGTTGCGGGACGCGCTGGACGTAGGGCGCGTAGCCCACGACGTGGGTCACCCGGCCGAGGATGGCCGAGGCATCGGGCGTGAGCCAGCGGTCCGGGCCGGGACCCAGGCCGACGACGTGGACCGTGCCCCTGGTGCACCCCTCTGGACCTGGGGCCGGACGATCGGTGGGCGTGCGGCCCAGGGGGATCGAGGGTGAACGGGACGAGCGGCCGGCGGAGTCGGAGCGGGCGTCCTGACCGGGGACGACGATGATCGACATGTACGGGACCGTATCGGCGTCGACGTCGGTCACGGGCAGGATCCGTTGACCGTCGCGGGTGGCGCGTTCGACGTAGATGGCCCGGTCCAGCACACCGGCCTGGCGCAGCGCTTCCCTGACCCCGGCGAAGGTGCGGCCGAGCTTCATGATGACCGCGGCCTCCGTGTCGGCGAGCCGACGCGCCAGCTCGGGCACCGGCAACGTTCCGGGCAGGACGGTCAGCACGTCCTCGTGACGCGAGAGCGACTGTGCCGCAACGGCGGTCGCCCCGGACAACGCCGTGACACCAGGGACGATCTCCGTCGGGAAGCGGTCGGCGAGGCGGTCGTGGAGGTACATGAAGGACCCGTAGAACATCGGGTCGCCCTCGGCGAGGACCGCGACCGACCGGCCGGCGGACAGGTGGACGGAGAGTCGCGAGGCGCACGCCTCGTAGAACTCCGTGAGCCAGACGTGATAACCGCCGGGGTGCGTCACCGCCCCCGTGGTCACGGGGTAACGCAGCTCCTCCTCCACGGTGCCCGGTGCGATGAGGTCACCGGCGATGGAACGGGCGATCGAGGCTCGGGTCGTCCCGGCGTGGTAGGCGACGACGTCAGCCGACGCGATGATCCGGGCCGCCTTGCGGGTGATGAGCTCAGGGTCGCCCGGGCCGACGCCGACCCCGTAGAGCCGACCGGGCGGCAGGCTCGCTGCCGTGGTCACGCCAGCTCGTTCGGGGTCGCGAGGGCGTTGACGGTCGCGGCTGCCATCGCGGACCCGCCCCGGTGCCCGTGGACGACGATCCAGGGGAGGCGCGCACCGTCGCTCAGGACATGCTCGGCGAGAGCCACCTTGGACTCGGCGGATCCGACGAATCCGACGGGCATCCCGACGACGGCGGCCGGCCGAGGTCCGCCGTCGAGCACCAGCTCGAGAAGATGGAAGAGCGCCGTGGGTGCGTTACCGATCGCGACGACCGCACCCTCGAGCCGGTCTCCCCACAGCGAGACGGCCGCGGCCGCGCGGGTCGTCGACCACCGGCGCGCCAGCTCGGGCACGGCGGGGTGGCGCAGCGTGCAGACGACGTCGTTGTCCGCGGGCAGGCGCCGACGGGTGATGCCGTCGGCCAGCATCAGCGAGTCGGTGAAGACGGGGGCGCCACCCTCCAGTGCAGACCTGGCCGCCACGACGACGTCCGCGGAGGCGGCGAGTTCACCGACGACGGCGAGGTCGCCGCAGGCGTGGACGATGCGGGTGGCGACGGTGGCGAGGTCGTCCGGAAGACCATGGAGATCGGCTCTTTCGCGGATCATCCCGAAGGACCGGCGGTAGATCTCCGCGCCGTCGGTCAGGTAGTCGTACCGCCGGCGGGGCGGGTCGGTCACGGGTGGGTGCGCAGCCGGGCTCGCATCGAGCCACGTCACGGAGTCGTTCCTGCCACGGCGAGGACGTCGTCGACGGACCTGGGGTCGAGCACGGTGAGGTGGTCGCCGGTCGGGTGCCCGCACCGTCGTTCGCAGCCCACGACGTGGACCCGTGGCCCCACGGTCGACACGCGCGCTGCGGCCGCCGACGTCAGGTCGAGGGTGCGTGAGCTCGTGCGCCGGCAGGACGGGGCGCCCACGCAGGCCGACAGCCGCGACCAGGGGGACGAGGCCGCGGTGACGAACCCCGCCGCGGCCAGGCTCGCCTCGTGGGCCGCGCCTCCGTCGATGACGAGCGAGCGCCACGGCGTGAGCGTCACCACGTCGGTCACGAACGAGAGGGCGGAGACATGACGGGCCCGGAGCAGACCGAGCGGAACCCCGGCGACCAGGGTGTTCTCGACCACGCCGGGAAGGAGCGGCTCGGCAGGGGAGACGACATAAGGGCTCATCCCTGCGACGACCGGAGACGAGTCGAGGGGAAGGTCGGCGAGGTTCCAGATCCGCTCGCCCGCCCGGTGGGCGAGGAAGAGGCGGGCGCGGTGGAGGATCTCGGCGACGGCGTCCTCTCGCCGAACCTCGACGGCGAACGTTCCGGCCATTATCCTCCCACGCCGGGCGTCGGTGACCTCGTAGGCCAGGTCCCAGGGTTCCCGGAGCACGGCGCCCCCGGCCGTGCTCACCGCGAAGAGGAAGCGGCCGGGAAGGCCGGCCAGCTCCGGAGCGGCGACGAGGGCGGCGTCGAGCTCCTGCACGAGGCGCCTGATGTCGGCGTCAGCAGGGGACGCGATGATGTTGCGGGCCTGCTCGTGGGACGTCGACGGGAAGAGCCCCGTGGACTCCAACCGGGTCGTCAGCGAGCGGGGGAACGGGTCGGGTAGGGCACGCAGCTGGAGGTTGCCCCGGCTCGTGAGCTGAAGCACAGGGGCGCCGTGATCGGTCGCGATGCCGAGCAGGTCAGCGATCGTCGCCACCGACAACCGCCCACCCGGTACACGCACTCTGAGGAGAGCGCCGTCGTCCGCACGGAACGGTCGCGCCAGGCTCGGGCAGCGGTCGAGCGCGGGGCATTCACTCACGGGCGAGAGCATAGATCGCCCCCAGCGCGCCCACGGACGCCGAGAGATAGGGTGTCGTCCGGTGCCGAACGGCGGAACCCGGTGTGAGTCCGGGACGGTCCCGCCACTGTGACCCACGCGAGTGGGAAGCCAGGAACGCCGACGGTGTCGCCGCACCCGACCGGGTGCGGCCTCATGGCAGCCGGAGCGCGGACTCCCGGCGAAGGAGCTTCCCGGATGCCCCGTATCGCCCTCCTGTCCACGTCGGACACGGATCTGCTCAGTGCACGCGCGAGCGGCGCCGACTTCGTCTGGGCCAACCCGTCACGGCCCGGTCACGCCGACCTCTCCGAAGTCCTCGCCACGGCGCAGGTCGTGGCCGTTCGCATCCTCGGCGGTCCCCAGGACCTCTGCTCGGGGTTCCGCAGGATCGCCGAGACGGGCGTTCCCGTGGTCGTCCTGGGTGGGGAACAGGCGCCCAACGCTGCACTGATGGAGCTGTCCCGCAACGTCCCCGCAGGCGTGGTGCACGAGGCGCACCGGTACCTCGCCCAGGGGGGCAGCAACAACCTCCGCAACCTGCACGCGTTCCTCTGCGACACGCTGCTGCTCACGGGCGAGGGTTTCGACCCCCCGGTCGAGCTCCCGGCGTGGGGGGTCCTCGACCGGGTCGCGCCCCCCTCGGAGGCGCCCATCGCGCCCACCGCTACGGCTGTCAGGCCCCGGGTCGGGGTGCTCTTCTACCGTGCTCAGCATGCAGCGGGGAACACGGGCTACGTGCACGCCCTGTCTGACGCGATCGACGCTGCGGGTGGCGAAGGGGTGCCGATCTTCGCGGCGTCGTTGCGCAACGCGCCCACCGATCTGCTGGACCACCTGGGCACGCTCGACGCACTCGTCACGACCGTCCTCGCCGCCGGTGGCACCACGCCGGCGGCGGCCCAGGCCGGCGGCGACGACGAGTCCTGGGACGTCAGGGCCCTGGCCGAGCTCGACATTCCCATCCTCCAGGGGCTGTGCCTCACCTGGAGCCGAGCCGACTGGCTCGCCTCGAGCGAGGGCATGACCCCTCTCGACGTCGCGACGCAGGTCGCGGTCCCGGAGTTCGACGGCCGCATCATCACGGTGCCGTTCTCGTTCAAGGAGAACGACGCCGAGGGTCTGCCCTACTACGCGGCCGATCCGGAACGGTGCGCCCGGGTCGCGGGGATCGCGGTCAAGCACGCACGCCTGCGACGCACTCCCAACGAGGAGCGGCGGGTCGCGATCATCCTCTCCGCCTACCCCACCAAGCACTCCCGCGTCGGCAACGCCGTGGGCCTCGACACCCCGGTGTCGACGATCCGCCTGCTGCGGGCCATGCGGGAGGCCGGCTACGACCTCGGCCGACGCGGCGGCATACCCGGTCTGGACGACGTGCCGGCGGTGGAGGGGGAAGCGCCCGACACCACTGCTGGCAACGCCCTCATCCACGCCCTCGTCGCGGCCGGTGGGCAGGACCCTGAGTGGCTGACGCAGGAGCAGGTCAGCGGAGCCCAGGTCCGCATCCCGGCGGCGACGTACGGCGCGTGGTTCGACCGTCTTCCTGACGACCTGCGGAAGGCGATGACGACGCACTGGGGGCCGGCACCCGGGACGCTCTACGTCGACCGGACCCTCGACGCTGACGGCGAGATCGTCAGTGCCGCCATGGTCTCGGGACATGTCGCGCTCCTCGTCCAGCCCCCACGGGGCTTCGGCGAGAACCCCATCGCGATCTACCACGACCCCGATCTCCCGCCGAGCCACCATTACCTCGCCACGTACCGCTGGCTCGAGGAGGAGTTCGGCGCGCACGCCGTCGTCCACGTCGGCAAGCACGGCAACCTGGAGTGGCTATCCGGCAAGAACCTCGCCATGTCGGCCTCGTGTGGTACGGACGCAGCGCTCGGCTCCCTGCCGCTCGTGTATCCCTTCCTTGTCAACGACCCGGGGGAAGGGACTCAGGCCAAGCGGCGTGCCCACGCGACGATCGTCGACCACCTCGTGCCACCCATGGCCCGCGCCGAGGCCTACGGCGACATCGCCCGGCTCGAGCAGTTGCTCGACGACTACGGCAACGTCCTCGCGATGGATCCGGCCAAGGCGCCGGCCCTCCGGGGCGAGATCTGGACGCTCATCCAGGCGGCCAAGATGGACCAGGACCTCGGGCTCTCCGAACGCCCCGACGACGAGGCGTTCGACGACTTCATCCTCCACGTCGACGGGTGGCTCTGCGAGATCAAGGACGTGCAGATCCGTGACGGCCTGCACGTCCTCGGCGAGGCGCCGTCGGGGGAGGGACTGGTCAACCTCGTCCTCGCGGTGCTCCGCGCCGGGCAGGTATTCGGCGGTCGCAGCTCCGGGGTTCCCGGGCTGCGCTCCGCCCTGGGCTTGGTGGACGGGGCCTCGACGGCGGAGACGGACCGAGTCGAAGCGCTCGCCCGTGATCTCGTATGCCGGGTTGCCGAGTCGTCGTGGAAGGCCGCCGCGGTACCCGACATCGTGCAGTCGGTCTGCGGTGCGCCGTGGCCGGGGGCCGTGGCCGCGCTGGAGTTCGCGTGCGAGGAGGTGGTGCCGCGTCTCGCGGCCACGACGCGGGAGCTGCCCATGATGCTCCACGCCCTCGCGGGGGGCTACGTCCCGGCCGGTCCCTCGGGGTCACCGCTGCAGGGTCTGGTCAACGTCCTTCCGACCGGGCGCAACTTCTACTCGGTGGACCCCAAGGCGATCCCGTCCCGGCTCGCCTACCAGACGGGTGCGGCCATGGCCCAGTCCCTCCTGGACCGCTACCTCAAGGACGAAGGCCGCCTGCCGGAGTCGGTCGGGCTGTCGGTCTGGGGGACGTCGGCGATGCGGACCTCCGGCGACGACATCGGCGAGGTCCTCGCGCTGCTGGGGGTCGCACCCGTGTGGGACGAGCAGTCTCGGCGCGTCACCGGCCTCGAGCCGTTGTCGCCGGCGGAGCTGGGGCGCCCGCGCATCGACGTCACCGTGAGGATCTCCGGCTTCTTCCGTGACGCCTTCCCCCACGTCATCGCCCTCCTGGACGACGCGGTCGCCCTCGTGGCCGGGCTCGAGGAGCCCGTCGAGCAGAACTTCGTCCGCAAGCACGCGTTGGCCGACGTCGAGGTTCATGGTGACGAGAGGCGCTCTCGCACCAGGATCTTCGGGTCCAAGCCGGGGGCCTACGGTGCGGGCATCCTCCAGGTGGTCGAGTCCGGCACCTGGCGGGACGACGCCGACCTCGCCGAGGTCTACACGACATGGGGCGGCTTCGCCTACGGTCGCGGACTGGACGGTGTCCCGGCGCGGGACGACATGGAGCGCAACTACCGCCGGATCCAGGTCGCCGCGAAGAACGTCGACAACCGTGAGTCGGACATCCTCGACTCCGACGACTACTTCCAGTACCACGGCGGGATGGTGGCCACCGTGCGAGCCCTCACCGGTGCCGACCCCCGTGCCTACGTGGGCGACTCGACGTCTCCCGAGTCGGTGCGGACGCGGACGCTGCAGGAGGAGACCAACCGGATCTTCAGGGCGAGGGTCGTCAACCCGCGCTGGATCGCCGCGATGCAGCGGCACGGCTACAAGGGGGCGTTCGAGCTCGCCGCCACCGTCGACTACCTCTTCGGCTTCGACGCCACAGCAGGGGTGGTCCCGGACTGGATGTACGAGTCCATCGCCCGGGAGTACGTCCTGGACGACGTCAACCAGGCATTCCTCCGGCACGCCAACCCCTGGGCCCTGCGCGGCATCGTCGAAAAGCTGAGCGAGGCGGCGGAGCGGGGCCTCTGGGCGGACCCGGACCCCGCGGTCGTCGAGGCGATGCAGCAGGTCTATCTCGACGTCGAGGGGCAGCTCGAAGCGTGACCGGCACCTGGCCGCGTCCCGTCCCCGTCGTCGGGGACGGGTCGAGTGCTCGACAGCGAGGGCAGGACCCGCGCGGCTGGGCCATGGGCGCCGATGCCGCCCGCGCGCTCGAGGCCGTCGTCGCCGGTCGCCGCGACATCCGGCGCTATCGCCCGGACCCGCTTCCCGACGAGCTGCTCGACGAGGTGCTGACCGCGGGCCATCGTGGCCCGAGTGTCGGCCATTCGCAGCCGTGGCGGTTCATCGTGATCCGGGACCGGGCCGTACGGGAGCGCGCCGCGCACCTGGCCGACCAGGCCCGGTTGGCCCAGGCCGAACACCTCGACGACGACCGTGCCAGCCGGCTCCTCGACCTCAAGCTCGAGGGCCTCCGGGAGGCGCCGGTCGGGATCGTCGTCGCCTGCGACCGACGGACGTCCGCTCGGGGAGTGTTGGGGCGGGCCACCTTCCCCGACGCCGACCTCTGGTCGTGCGCGTGCGCGATCGAGAACATGTGGCTCACCGCGCGGGTCCACGGCCTCGGCATGGGCTGGGTGACCCTCTTCGAGCCGACCGACCTGGCCACGCTCCTCGAGCTGCCCGACGGCGTCGAGACCTTGGGCTGGCTGTGCCTCGGAGGCCCGACGAACGCCCGCCCGACCCCGGACTGGAGCGCGCAGCCTGGTCCCGGAGGCTGCCCCTTTCCGAGGTCGTCATGCACGACCGCTGGCCCGCCCCGGACCAGGCTCCAGCCCCCCCGGACTCGCATCTGCGAGGCCCCTCGGAGGCCCGTCTCGTGGCAGCCACGGACGCCGCGGACCAGCTCCTGGCCCCGCCGGACGCTCTGGGCGCGCTCGACCGGGTGCTCAACCGGGTGGAGGCCGTCGCCCTCCGCCCGGTTGACGGCGGGACGCTCGTCCTGGCCGCCGCCGACCACCCCGTGACCGACCTCGATGTCAGCGCGTACCCCACCCACGTCACTTGTGACGTGGCGGTCGCCGCGGTCGCGGGTACCTCCATGGGCGCCGTGGCGGCCGGCACCGCCGGCCTCGGTGTCGTCGTCGTCGACGCGGGCATCGACGGCCCCGCCCTGCGGGGGGCCGAGGTGCTGCGTCCCCGGGGAGCACGCGGTGATCTCGCGAGGTCCGACGCCCTCACGGCCGGCGACGTGGATCTCCTCATCGAGGGTGGGCGCGAGCTGGGTCGACGTGCTGCCCGGTCCGGGCTGGTCGTCCTCGGCGAGGTGGGCGTCGGCAACACCACCGTGGCCGCAGCCCTGGCGTGCGCACTGCTCAACCTCAGCCCCGAAGAAGCCGTCGGGCTCGGGGCGGGGGCCGACAGCGGCATCCTCGTACGCAAGCGTGAGGTGGTCGCCGCCGGACTGGAGCGCACAGCCGGGCGTCGGGCCGCAGCCAGTGCTCGAAGCGACCACGCGCGCATCTGCGTCCAGGCCCTCGGCGGCCCCGAGGTGGCCGTCCTCACCGGAGTGGTCCTCGGGGCAGTCGAGGCCCGCGCCGTGGTCGTACTCGACGGCCTCTGCACCTCCCTGGCCGGCCTGCTCGCCACCCGCCTCGAGCCAGCGGTGCAGTCCCATCTCGTCGCGGGTCAGGTGTCCAGGGAACGCGCCCACCCGGCCGTGCTGAGGGAGCTGGGCCTCGAGCCGCTCCTCTCACTGCGGTTGCGCGCCGGGGAGGGCGTCGGCGGCTGCCTCGCCACGTCGCTGGTCCTGCAGGGCCTAGCGATCCGCAGGATGGTCGCCCGCACGGCGCCCCCGGCCGAGGTGTGACCGACGCTGGACCCGACGCTCAGTCGGCCGAGAGCGTGTACACGTCCATGATCCAGCCGTGCCGCTCTCGAAGCGCAGCCCTCAGGGCCACCAGGTCGTCGAGGACGTCCGCCAGCCGCCCCGCCCGCAGCACCTCTTGGGGGAGACCGAGGTAGGCCCCCCAGCGGATAACCAGGCCTGGGGCGGTGGCGACGAGCTCGCGACAGGTCAGGCGACCGTCGAGCATCACGACGACGGTGCCGATGTCCGGGTGCCAGTCGTGCACGAGGCGCCGGCCGGTCGTGACGTGGACCGGCTGGCTGACGGCGTGGAGGACAACCCCGTGCGCCGCCGCCAGAGCCTGGAAGGCCGAGATACCGGGCACGACCCGCACGTCGAGCGGGGTGCTGCCGGCCATGGCGTCCACGATGCGGATCGTGCTGTCGTAGAAGGCCGGATCGCCCCACACCAGGAAGCCGACGACGGCGTCGGGTGCGATGCCCTGGAGGGCCTGCAGATAGGCCGCGGCCCGTGCCGCGTGCCAGTCGGTGACGCCCTGCTCGTATGCCGCGGCGCTCCGCTCGGCGTCCGGTCCGCGCACGGGGTCGGGGACCGGGACCAGCTGGTACGGGTGCGCGGGGTCGATGAACCGATCGCAGACGGCCCGGCGAAGAGCGACGAGCTGGTCCGTGGTGTCGCCCTTGTCGGCCACGAGGAAGGAGTCGACCTCGTTCATGGCCGTGATGGCCTGCAGGGTGACGTGCTCGGGGTGGCCGGACCCGATGCCGATGACCCAGACCTTCCTCGGCGGACGACCGCCGACGCCGCCCACGCTGCTCATGTCGGGCTGCTCGTGGCCCATGCCAGCAGCCCGTCGAGGTCGAGGTGCGCGGACACGGCGTCGGCGAGCCGGTCGATCATCGCCTCTCGGCGGGAGCGGAAGGAGGGTGCTCCAGGTTCGGGCCGCCACGCCGACCCCGCCGCCACGGCCACCTCCGTGAGCCACCCCCGGCGGAAGTCGTCGCACTCCAGCGTCCCGTGCCACATCGTCCCCCAGACGGACCCCGAGCTCGTCCCTCCGGGAAAGGTCGGCTCGGCCGTCACGACACCGTGGTGGATCTCGTAGCCGCAGACCTCGTGCCCGTTCCACGACCCGTGGGGTCGGCCGAGGACCTTCGCCGGCCGGAACCGGGTCGTGGCGGCGAGGTGACCGAGTCCGACGACCCGACCGGCCCCCGACTCGACGGGATCGTCAATGCTCGTCCCGAGCATCTCGTACCCCCCGCAGACCCCCAGGACGGGTTGGGCCGCCGACACCCGAGCAGCGACGACGTCGGCGAGGCCCCGGGAGCGGAGCCACGCCAGGTCGGACACGGTAGCCCGGGAGCCCGGGAGGACGAGAAGGTCGGCGTCGCGGCATACCGCGAGGTCGGTCGTCACCTGGACCTCGACCCCCGGCTCGGCGGCCAACGCGTCCACGTCCGTGGCGTTGGAGGTCCGGGGGAAGCGAACGACGGCCACGCGCAAGGGATCCGGCGAGGTGCTGCTGGGTGCGAGCGGACTCCAGCGCCCGACCGACAATGCGTCCTCCGAGTCGATCCACACGTCGTCGAGCCACGGGATCGTGCCCAGCCACGGCAGGCCGGTCCGATCGGTGACGACTCCCAGCCCGGGCTCGAGGACGTCGTGGTCGCCGCGGAACTTGTTCATCACATAGCCACGCAGCAGCGCTTGGTCGTCCCGCGCCAGCAGGCTCCACGTCCCGACGACCGCCGCGAGCGCGCCCCCCCGGTCGATGTCGGCGACGAGCAACGTCGGCAGTCCGAAGCGTCGGGCCAGGCCCATGTTGACGTAGTCCCCGGCGCGCAGATTCACCTCCGCCGGAGATCCGGCCCCCTCAGTCACGACCACGTCCACCGATCCGGCCAGCTCCTCGTACGCGGCGTACGCCGCCCGGGCCAGGTGCTGGCGTCCGGTCGCGTACTCGCCAGCGCGGAGCTCTCCGGCGGGGCGCCCACGCAGGACCACGAAGGACTGCCGGTCGGAACCGGGCTTGAGGAGGACCGGGTTGTGGAGCGACGACGCCACCACACCGGCGGCCTGGGCCTGGAGATACTGGGCCCGCCCGATCTCCGACCCGTCCACGCACACCATCGAGTGGTTGGACATGTTCTGGCTCTTGAAGGGGGCCACCCGCACACCGGCCCGAGCCCACGCCCGACAGATCCCGGTGACGACCAGCGACTTCCCGGCGTCCGACGTCGTCCCGGTCACCAGGAGGCCGCCCACGCCGCGAGTGTACGCAGGCCCGGGTCCACGGAAGGCCTAGCCTGTGGGCGTGCGCGTTGTCCACGTCCACCTCGTCCGTCATGGGCAGTCGACGTGGAACCGGGAGGGCCGTCTGCAGGGTCAGACCATCCATCCGTCCCTCACGGCCCTGGGCCGACGCCAGGCCGCCACCGCCGCGGCCACCCTCTCCGGCCGCCTCGATGGCCCGGCGATCCTCTGGAGCAGCGACCTGGTTCGGGCGGCCATGACCGCGGCGGTCATCGGCACCCGTCTCGGGCTGCCGGTCCACCATGACGAGGCGTTGCGAGAGCAGTCCCTCGGGCGATTCGAGGGTCGGCTGGCTCGCTCTCTGACCCCCGAGCCAATCCCACCCGGTTCCCACGTGGCTCACATGTGGTGGGGCGGGGGCGAGAGCACCGCGGACGTCTACCGCCGGGTCGGCCGATTCATGACCAGGGAGCTGGTCCACCCGGCGACGTCGGCGACGCACGTCGTGGTCGTCAGCCACGGCGACACGATCCGCGTGGCCCGCGCGTGGCTCCTGGGTCGAGGGCACCGCGACCTGGAGTCGGAGGAGATACCCAACGGGAGCGTGACGTCGGTGAGCTTTGAGAGCCTGGGGCCCGTGACTGCAAAGGGGGAAGCGGTGCGTTGGGGAGCGTGCGACAACCCGGGTCCGAAATGCGCCCGGGGCCCCAAGAGATGGGAGGCGTGAATCGCGTCCTGGCATCTTTCGGGTGACGAGGTCGCACCTGTCTACCGGCGCCCGGGCCGGTAGGTCGTGACGTGGGTGCCGCGCAATGAGGGGACAGTTATGCGCCGAAAATGCGCTGGGCTGCCTCCTGCTGATCCTTTGAGGACCTCGAGTGCAGATCCCGATCGGGACGGCCGCGGGCCGGGCCAGTTGCGTCGACCAGGCGCCGGCAAGGCGATCCTCGTGCGGTGACCGAGAACGCCGGTATTCGTATTCGGGGATAGCGTGCCGCCATGACGTTGAACCATGTGAGACGCGGTAACGGCAGCCCGCTGTTGCTCGTGCATGGTCTGGGCGCGGGGTGGCGATCTTGGACCCCGATTATCGACGGGCTGGCGGAGCGCCGTGAGGTGATCGCTGTCGATCTACCGGGGTTCGGCGAGACGCCACCTTTGACGGGTGAGGTCTCGATCGCCACCCTGACGGACTCTGTCGTGGACTTCATCCGCGAGCAAGGGCTGGACGGGGTGGCCACTGCCGGCCAGTCGATGGGTGGTCGTATGGTGCTCGAGCTCGCGCGGCGGGGAGTGGGCGGCGACACCGTGGCGCTTGATCCCGGCGGCTTCTGGAGCGACCGCGAGCTGCTCGTCTTCGGCGCCACGCTGCGTCCGTCGATCAGGCTGGTCCGAGCGCTGCGCGGCAGGTTGCCATCACTGCTCGGCAACCCCGCGGGAAGAACGTTGTTGCTGGCGCAGTTATCGGCGCGGCCCTGGGCGCTCTCGCGCGAGACCGTACTGCCGGACGTGCGCGGGCTGGCCGACGCCCCCGCGACCGGCGCCGCGATGGACGCGCTGACCAAAGGGCCCAAGCAGAGGGGCGCCCCGGCAGGCACCGTGCCCGGCCGGGTCACGATCGGTTGGGGGCGCCGTGACCTGGTGACCGTGCCGAGCCAGGCCGCACGCGCCACGGCGCTGTTCCCCGACGCGGTGCTGCACTGGTTCGAGCGGTGTGGTCACTTTCCGCAATGGGACGCACCGCACGAAGCGACCCGACTGATCCTGGACGGCACCGGCTGAGGTTGGTGGCGCGGCCGAGCCGGCGACAGCCCGCGTCGCCATAGCCGGATCCTCGTCCGGGAACGTCGGTCGGTCAGCGCGTCCTGGGTATAGCGACACTTGCCGTGGTCCGTGCATTGGTTGGGACGGTGATCGGCGTCGGGGTGCGCTCGGCCGCCGCCGTGGACGACTGCCGGGTAGAGAAGCGTGCGGGAAGCGTGCGGGGAGCAGTGCGTGGAACAACTGACCCCGCTGGACGGTTGGGGCGGACGTGACCCTGATCCCGATGTCTAAGGCCCCGAACCTGTTCCTCCCGTTGACCATGGGCGGTTCCACGGACGAGCTCGCGCTGGGAGCCGGCGTCGACGGCCGGTTCACTTTGGTGCTGTTTTTTCGTGGTCTGCACTGCCCTGTGTGTCGTAAGCAGCTCAGCGAGGTCAACCGGCGTCTCGAGGACTTCCGCTCGGCCGGTGTGGGATGCGTGGTCGCCGTGAGCATGGAGACAGCCGAGCGCAGTGTCGAGTTGGTCGAGTCCTGGCGTTTGGACCGCCTGGCTGTGGCGTACGGCCTGAGCGAGGAGTCCGCCCGGGAGTGGGGTCTGTACATCTCTACCGCGATCAAGGACGGCGAACTGCCGAGGTTTAACGAACCGGGCATGTTTGTCCTCGACGCCGACGGCAGCCTCTACTGGAGCAGCGTCGCGACGATGCCCTTTGGCCGCCCAGCCCTTGACGACGTCCTGAACGGGTTGCGCTTCGCGCAGGACAACGACTACCCCGCCCGAGGCGCCGCTTGACGCATCGAGGGCCTGGGCCGCTCGGGCTTGTCAACGGTTTGAACGAGCCCGGCATGTGCGGGGGGTGAAGAGGGAAGATGAGCTCACGCCCCGCAGGAAGGGTGGAACCATGACCGAAGGCCGCCCACCGTTGCCTTTTGATGAGGACAGCGCCCGGCAGAAGGTTCAGGCTGCCGAGGATGCCTGGAACACCTGTGACCCCGACCGCGTCAGCCTGGCGTACACACCCGATTCCGTGTGGCGAAACCGCGACACCTTCGTCACCAGCCGCGAGCAGATCGTCGAGTTCCTGACCGCCAAGTGGGAGCGCGAACTCGACTATGTCCTGCGCAAGAGCCTATGGAGCTTCAGCGACAACCGCATCGCCGTCCGCTTCCAGTACGAGTGTCACGACAGCGCAGGGCAGTGGTTTCGCAGTTACGGCAACGAACTGTGGGAGTTCGACGACGACGGGCTGATGCGCCGTCGGGAGGCTTCCATCAACGACCTCGCCATCAGCCAAGACGAGCGCCGCCTCTCGGGCCCCCGCAACGACCATGAGCGTGCGCCCGGCTACGAGATCCCGCTTTAGTAGCCCCACGCAGCACAGCCAGGCGGCCGGCCCCGAGGCGGGCGCTCAGCAAGCTGGTGCCGCCGACGCCAAGGATGGCGGTGTCGTCCTCATATTCGTCCAATTACGTTGCAGCTGGTTACCGCCGAGTTCAAGGCGCTGGTGCTGGACGCCGGGTCGCACCTGATGGACCTGCGCGGTGTCGGCCCGGTGGCCGCCGGCCCGAGTCCTGGCCGACGTCGGGAACGTGGCCCGGTTCGCCGACCGCAACCGGTTCGCGTCCTGCTGCTCGACTGACCGGCACCGCACCCCTTGACGCCTCCTCCGGTGAGCAGAACGGGCACCGGCTGTCCCGGGCCGAGAACCGGCGAATCAACTACATGATCCACATCGCCGAGACCAGCCAGCTACGCGTCGACATCGACGAGAAGGCCTACTACCGGCGCAAACGAGCCGAGGGGAAGCGGCCCCTTGAAGCGATCCGACGCCTCTCACGCCGCATCTCCGACGCCATCTTCCGCCAGATGGTCGCTGACGCGGCGGCCGCCGCGGCCACAAATGGGGGCCCGGGAGGGCAAGGCGGGGCACCTCACATATCCAGGGCGGCCGGCTCACACCCCGCACACCGACGCTTCGGATCAGGCACTTCCCCCAACCGCACCCGCGACGCTACGCCCGACAGCCCCCCGGAAGACCAACCTCAGAGCGACGGCTTGACAACGGGAGCCTTCTCGAGCACGTCCTCGAGAGCGCGGCGGTTGAGTGTGCCCGGCCTTCCTCGAGTTCGCCCGCGACACCGGCTAACGGCTGCAGCGTCGGCACTCCAGCTGCAGCCTATTGTGCTCGAGGTCCTATGCCACCTAGCGCCTCTCCACTCAGCGGCCAGTGCTTCCGGGCGGCTATCTGCCTGAAGATCGTGCCGGCGCCGGTCCGGGAGTCACTCAGGGCACTGAAGACGTCGAGGGTGACGTTCACGGCGTCAACCCGTCACCGGGCGGCGCCACCCACCACCGGCGCGGCCGAGCCGGTGTCCGAGTCGCGAGACGTCGTCGGCCACGCCAGACGGGCCGATCACCGCAGTGGACGTGGTGGGAGTGGCCCACCCGGTTTGCGAGCCGGCCGGGCCGCCCCGGTCAGGCCGGCAGCTTAACGGCCTGCGTCCCGCCTCCCCAGCCGTTGGCCTGGTCGCGCCCCTCGACCACCACGTTGGTGACGCCGGCCGGGATCTGCACCCCGGATAGCGAGCGGGTGAAGGGCTGCTCGCTCGCGTGGTCGTGGGTCAGCTCGTTCACCCCGTAAACGGTGCCGTCCTCGGCCCGCACGCGGAAGGCGTCGGCGTAGCGCTGCGCGGTGTCGTACGGGGAGCTCACCGTCACGGCGAAAGTGTACCCGGAGCCACTACGGGAGACCTTGACCCCGACGATGTTGGGAAACCGCTGGGCCGCCGCCGTCCCCGGCCCGGCCGTGCCGGAGGCGGCCTGCGGCGCGGGCGCGTCCGGGCCGATCGAGCAGCCCACCAGCAGCCCGACGGTCAGGGCGATCAACACAGCGATGCGACGCATTCCTCGACCCTGCCACAGCGGTCGGTCATGGCGGCCAGTCTCGCGGCTCGGCCCGCTCGAGGGTGCGCCGGAGGCATCGTTGGCAGTCGTCCTTCACAGGGCGCCGAATGGGCACGGGGTCTCGGCTTGACCGGATACGGGCGCGTAGATGCCGTTGTGCATGTCGCTCACTCGTTGGCTGGATTCTCCAGGCAAACTTCGGCGCCGTCTTGCTGGCCAGATCGGTCGCCTGCGCCCTGTCGTCCGTGACCTTCGACATCCGGTCGAGGTTGTTGTGACCGAGTCGAGCAGCTCGAGCGGGTGGTGATTCTTGGTATAGAGCTTGGCCTGGGCGCCGTCTACGACGGGGGCCGTAGCGGTCGAGCGTGTTGTCCGGCAGGGTCTCTATGTAGGCGTTCCAGCTGATGTTTCGCGCGCTTCGACGGGCCTCAGCGAGGGGTGTCTCGAATGGACGACACGGTGACGGGCAGCATCGGACGCGCGGGCTGCTCACCGACTCAGCCAGCTTGGCGGCCATTGCGCTGATCTCTCAAACCGCCTCGGCTGCGGAGGGCCCCAAATCCCAACGCGGCGCCGAGAGACCAATTTCGGTGTCCGCACTGGTCTGGGCTGTCTTCTGGCCCCACGGGGCGAACCTGCGCGACAGGGCGCCCCGGTAGCAAGCTCGTCAAGACACGCCGCCGCAGTCCACAACGGGGTCACCTACCTGATCGCTGGATTCGTGCCGATCCAGCCCCCAAGAGCGCGCCGACCCAGGACACGACTGAGCCGTTCATGTTCACCGGCCGGGGAGATCTCGGTCTACACACCACAAGGGGAGGCCGTCGGTGGTGTGCCGGGCACGTGGGTGAGATTGCCGAACTCTTTCGTCCTTCCGGGCTGGCTGAGGCCGGACCCGCCCAAGTCAGCCGCGCGTTTTAGCGCCTGCCTCAACTCCCTCAACGGCGGCACCCCAACAGCACCGGTGACCCCCGGGTAGATCCGACAAGCTAGCGCCGGACGAGCTTCCGGCGCGGCGAACGGATCCCGGCCGTCGATCAAGATGGTCGGAGAACCGACAAAACCTCGGTCCTCCGCCTCGGCCCACGTGTTGATGACCGTGGTGCGAAACGGTGTAGTCACTAGACCGACACCATCGAGAGCCTCACGAAGTCGGACAGCGGCCTCCTCTCCATTCGGACACTCCAGGACCAGCAGCAGCTCCACATCCATGAAGCCATCATCCGCCACAAGGCCGGCACGGCGGGCCCCAGCCGCAGATGTCACGCAGATTCCGAAATGCTCCCCTCGAAGGGGCCAGATTTCTGCCCGACCACAACTGGGGCTCAAGAATTGGACGAAACCCCACTCACGGTGCAGCCGCCGACCGCCCCGCCTTCCGCGATCTTGTGGGTGCCATGTGTCTTGGCTTCCTTGGGCACAAAGACCGTCGGCAAACCCTGCACCCCGTCAGCAGTGGGGCTCGGCCGCAGATCGCCGTCCCGGTGGGCCCAATCCTCATCCCGCTCACCGACCCCGCCGGGCTGGACAGGTTCGTCCAGCCGGCGTCAGGCGCAGGAGATGGCCGACGAAACTTTGCCGGACGACGGTTGCGTCATCCGCGCAGTGCGGGAACACCACCGGGAGCCGGCAGACCGGCCCCCACCTCACTCCAGAGTTGCAAAAGGAATGGCGGACCTCATTGGCACGCCGGGGAGCGGGGGCCTGGTCAGGCCGCGACGCCGCCCAGCTGAGCTGCGAGGTCGACTAGGGAGGTAGCTTCCATGTTGGGGGCGGTGAAGTAGGTGGGGTAGCGGGCACCGGTGCGGTTAATCCATGCCGTAGCGAGGCCCGCATGGTGGGCGCCGTGGATGTCCCACGGGTGCACGGCCACGAGCATCGCCTCGGACGGCTCACACGCGCAAGCCTTCAGGGCGTAGGAGTACGCCGATTTGGCCGGCTTCCACAGCGGCGCCTTGTCTACGGACAGCAGCCGGTCGAAGCAGTCGGCGATGTCGTTGCGGTCGAAGACTCCCTCCGCAACAGATGTGGAGCCGTTGCTGAGCGTCACCAGACTGATCTTCAGAGTGTGCAGGGAGCGGATCCCCTCGACGACGTCGGGATGCACCGGGAGGCTCGTGAACCCAGACATGATGTGCTCCACGGCGGCGTCCACGTCCCCGACCTGGTCGCGGAGGCTGTTGCGCAGTGCCTCGGCCCCCAGTTCGGCGAATGCGGGGTTCGCCCCGGTCGCTGTCAGGGCGAACCCGTCCCGCAGCAGGGAGGCGAACCAGGTCGCCGCTTGATGGGCGGGGGCCCCGACGTCGGTGAAGCGCTGCGCCATCGGCGCCATATCGGAGAGGGTCTCGTTGACGTCGAACACCATCACCCGCGGCTGCCGAGGACTGTCCCAGCCGACGAGCCGGTCACCATCGTGGCCATCCGCTTCGGGGTGTGACGTCATCGCGTGCTCCTGTCCGGTCGACTTCCGACTCTTGGGCCGCTGCCCTTGAGGTCAGGGACTCACCTGCAGGCTAAACCCGGGCCCTTTGGCTCGTTAGTCGGCGACAACCCCGTCAAGCGTTCATCAGCGTGGTGAGGCGGCCTAACTAAGAGGTGCGTCACACCGGCCGCCTGTAGGTGCACCAGTGTTATTGAAAGTACCGGAGCGAGGTAGTTCCGTCGCTGTCGGGTCTTTACCCCGTCTGCCAGCCGGTGATCAGCGCGTCGAGGGCGGTACGGATGATGGCGTCGATGTCGGTGGGTACAGAGGCCGGTAGCTGGTGGAGGGTGGAGAGCCGAGCGATGCCGTAGACGGTGCTCAAGGCCGTGGCTGAGCGGCGCAGCACCTCGTCCTCGGTGATGCCAGGTGGCAGGTATGCGGCGACCGTGTCGTGGATAGCGCCGAGTAGTCGATGGCGGCGTTGTGCAGCTGCGGGTGATCGTCCTTGGCGACGGTGGGTCCGTAGGCCAGGTCGTGCACGTGGGGGCGGGTGCGGATGGAGTCCAGGTAGGAGCGCGCGAGCGCCTGTAGCCGACGCGGCGCCTCTTGTCCTGCGCCGCCACCGCGGTGCTGGCGTCGTGGGCTGCCTGCTGTAGCCCGGCACCGGCGACCGCGGCCAGGAAGCCCGCTCGGTGGGGTCGCCTCGACCGCCGACGCGACCGGGAGGCCGGCGAGCGACGGGTCCCGCAGCACCTCGACGGCGGCCACGAACTGGTCGAGGTCGGCGGGCAGCACCCAGTCGCCCGCAGGGCCGCCAGGTCGGTCAGCCCAGGCCGTTCTTCGCGAGGAAGTCCTTGGCCACGGCGGAGGCGTCCTTCTTGTCGACGTCGACCTGCTTCACCAGGTCGGTCAGCGTGGCGGTGTCGATCTTGGCCGACACCGCGTTGAGCGCCTTGGTGACCGTGCCGTTGACCTTGTCCTTGCGGACCAGGGGCACCACGTTGTCGGAGCCGAACTCGAGCTTCGGGTCCTTGAGCGTGACGAAGCTGTTGGTGACTAGCGAGGGGTCCGTGCTGAAGACCAGGCCGACCTGCGCCTGACCGTTGAGCAGCGCGTCGACGATGGCCTTGCCTTTGAGGGGGCGAAAATCCCTCGGGGCGATGTCATAGACCGCTTTGAGCCCAGGCAGGCCCTGGACGCGCGTCTGGAACTCCGGCGGACCGGCGATGGTGATGTCGCCTTCGTGCGCCTTGAGGTCGGCGATCGAGCTGAGGTTCCACTTCGCGGCCAGGTCCTTGGTCACGGCCAGCGAGTTCTTGTCCTGCGCGGTCGACTTGTCAAGCGCGACGAGGCCCGGCGCCAGCGCCTTCTGGACGGCGGCGAAGACGGTGTCCGGCTCGTTGTTGGCGGCGCTGCCCTTGAGGTAGGCCAGCAGCGAACCCGTGTACTCCGGCACGATGTCGATCGATTTGTCCTGCAAAGCTTTCAGGTAGACCTCACGGCTGCCGATGTTGGGCTTCGTCGAGACGTTGATGCCCTTGGCCTTCAGCGCCCCGGCGTAGACCTCGCCCAGCACCTGGGACTCCGAGAAGTCGGCCGAACCGACGACGATCGCACCGCCGCTGCCCCCGCCGCTGCCGCCGCTTGCGGTGGACCCGCCGGCTGCGCCACCCCCCGCGGCGGGGGCAGTGGGGTCGGAGGCGGCCCCGCAGGCCGCCAGGGACAGGGCAGCCACGGCGGTCGCCGCGGCGAGGAGGATGGAGCGGTTCATACGAGTGCTTCTCTCTGGTCGTCGGCACGGTCGGTGGGAGAAGGGGAACCGGGGCGTCGCCCCGGGCTGTAGTGGAGACAACCGGCCGGTTGTCCTGTTGCTTCCCGAACCGTCCGGTCAGTCCGGGAGAGACGACGGTGCGCTGCACGAGGGCAAGGATCCCGTCGACGAGCAGCGCGAGCAGGGCGACGAGCACGGCGCCGCCGGCCATCTGGGCGTAGTCGCTCACCGACAGGCCGTCGATGAGGAACCGGCCGAGCCCGCCCAGGCTGATCGACGCGGCGATCGTGGCGGTCGCGATGACCTGCAGCGTGGCGGTGCGCACCCCGGAGAGGAGGAGGGGCAGCGCGCACGGCAGCTCGACCCGCCGCAGCACCTCGCCACCGCGCATACCCATGCCCTTGGCCGCATCGCGGGCAGCCGGGTCGACCTCCTGGATGCCCGAGTAGGTGCCCGACAGGATCGGCGGCACGGCCAGCAGGACGAGGACGATGACGCTCGGGATGACGTAGGCCAGGTTGTTGGCGATCTTGGGTCCCAGCCACAGCGCGACGGCGAAGAGCAGCCCGAGGCTCGGCACCGCCCGCAGCGAGTTGGCCAGGGACACGGCCCACTTGGCCCGACCGGTGTGGCCCACGAAGATGCCGAGCGGGATGGCGATCGCGGCGGCGATGAGCAGGCTCACGCCGGCGTAGAGCAGGTGCTCGAGGATGCGCTGCGGTATGCCGCCGGGCCTGGTCCAGTGAGCCGGGTCGGTGAGCCAGGCTCCGATGTTGGTCAGCATCAGCCCCTCACCCCGCGACCCGTTGCCACGGCGTGGCCGCCCAGGCTCCGGCGCGGATCACCGTGTCGAAGATGAGGGCGAGGATGACGCAGCTGACGATGCCGACGACGATCTCGGTCGGAAAGGTGCGCTGGTAGCCGTCCGTCAGGTGGTAGCCCAGCTGGGGGAACCCGACGAGCGAGGCGACGCTGACGATGCTGACGTTGCTGACCGCAGCGACGCGCAGACCCGAGGCGATGACCGGTACCGCCAGGGGCAGGTCGACCTTGACGAGCCGCTTGAGCCCGGTGAACCCCATCGCCGTCGCCGCCTGCCGGGTGGCGTCGAGACCCGCCCCGAGCCCGTCGGCGACGAGATAACCGACTCGCCCAACACCAAGGACGCTACTCCTCCGGCTTCCGCAACCACAGCCGACGCATACGGCGGGCTGTCAACAACCGACGAGCACAGCCAAGACTACCCAGCAGCCACGTCAAGTTTGAAGAGCCGGTAAAGCTCATCAGTCACTCGAGTTGGGAGGTAGGACAGGCGGTTGCTGCAGTGTGTCTTGGGTTACGGCTTTGCCGGGTGGCCGCTTGGTGTGGTGGTGCCGAGCAGGCCTTTTTCTGTGTAGGAGCCGATGTCGTTGCCGGTGGGGCCGAAGGGGCGCTGAGGTAGTTGCAGGGTGCCGGATTGGTTCCCGGTGACGGTGATCGTGTCTTGTGCGGTGTTGCCGCCGGCGCCTTGCACGGCGACGGTGATGGTGTGGTCACCGTCGCTGAGTGTGGTGCAGGCGAGGGGCACGCTCCACATTTGGGTGGCGCCGATCTGCACCATCGGTGCGGCGGTGCCGCCGTCGACTTGGTAGGTCGCTGCCGCCACGCCTTTGTCGTCCCAGATTTTCGCGCGGATATCCATCGTTCCGTGCATGACCTGTGCTCCGTTGGTCATGAGTTGCTTGTCCGAGGGGGCAGTGATCATCACGAAGGGCCAGCTGCCGAGGGGCTTGAACTTCCATGAGACGACGCCGTTGTCGAGGGTGAGCATCGTGAAACCGACGGGGCCTTCGGTGACTTGCCCGGTGTTGCGGCCTGCCGCGTAGATGGTGTGGCCGTCGTTGGCGACGTCGTTGTAGTGGGTGTGCCCGGAATCCACGAGGATGACGTTGTCTTTCTGGATCAGGGCCTGCAGTTGCGTCGCGGCCGTGAAAGAGTGCATGACGAGCACGTTCTTCAAGCCCGCGGCCGCCGCCGCGTCGAGGTCGTTGGTGAGCCATCCTCTTTCTTCTGCGCTGATGTCGTTCATTACGTCGAGGAAAGCGAAGTGATCGCCGCCTGCGGAGAAGCTGTAGTAGTCGGTCGGTTCGAGGTAAGTGCGGTAGTTCGTCAGACCGCTTTTGTGGTCGTGATCGCCCGGAACGGCGTAGAGCGGCACCTGCAACTGATCCGTCGCCGCCTTGATGAGCTGGTACTCGGCGGCGGTGTCGTCGTTGGCGTTGTCCCCGGGGAGGACCGCGATGTTGACCCCATTTTTCAGGTACTGGTTGGTGTTGGCGATGATCGCCTGGAGGTCCTTGTAATTTTGCTGATCCGCCGTCGTGATGTGCAGGTCCCCGAAATGGACCCAGCTGACGACCCCGGGGTTGAGGATCGTGGTGGTCGCCCCGATACCCGCCTGCCTGTTGACCGGGACCGGTGGGGAGGTGCTGCCCTGTGGGGTGGTGGGCGGTGTCGGGCTGGCACCCGGGACACCCGGGACACCCGGGACACCCGGGACACCCGGGACACCCGGGGCGCCCGGGCTGCCGCTGCAGGCGGCGAGCAGCAAGCTGGCCAGCGCCACCATGCAGCTCGTGAGCAGTCGGCGGTGAGGTCGTTTCGGGCGGGCGCACGGTGTCATGATCAATTTCTTTCCTGGACGAACGGGTGATATGGCAGCCGCCGTGTTTCGTCGGAAGTGACCTTGCTGTCTTCACGGGACCCTGCCTGCCCGGGTGAGCGGGCGGCGAACACGGTGGGCGAGCAGTAGGGCGAGCAGTAGGGCGATGTCCGGCCCTGGCGGTTGGCCCACGGCGGTCTGCCCGACCGGGCCGGTGGCGAGGTGGGGGCTTGGTCACCGCCGGTCGGCCGGGTTGGTGGTCAGGAACCGTTGGGTGCTGCGGTGGCCGGGTTGGTGGGCGGCTGCTGCGGGGAGGTGGTGCCGCCGCTGGAGGGGGTGGTGGGCGTGCCGTTCGGCGTAGCGGGAGCGGTGTCCTTTCCGCGGCCGGGTGCGGGTTTGGTGTTGTCGCCGGAGGTGCCGGTCGGCGGGGCTGGCTGGTTGGCGGCGGCTGTCCCGGTCTTGGGCTGGTGGGGGACCGGGGCGACCTTGACGGCGGTCGCGTCCAGGCTGGTGCCGTTGGCGTCGACGGTGCCGTCGGCGTGGATCTTGGTCCCGGCCGGCAGGGGGGCGGTCAGTCCATCGCTGTAGCGAGTGTTCGGGCTGGTGACGATGGTGCGGGTGAAGCCGTCGCGGTCGGTGACGGTGACGGTGGTTCCGGACACCCTGGTGACGGTGCCGTCGATGTGCGGTTGGTGCGGCGCCGGTGTCGTGGTGCTGGCACTGTCCGGCCGGTGGGTTGCAGCCGGTGCTGGCTGCTGCGGGACGCTGGAGCCGGGGCTGGCGCTGCTGGTGGTGGTGGAGCTGGGCGTTGGGGTAGGTCCGTCGGCGCCGGCCGCGGAGGCGGCGACGGCCCCGAGCAGGAGTAGGCCCCCGGTGGCGGCTCCGGCCAAGGTGAACCGGGCGGCTCGGCTGCTGACCCACCGGGCCGGCTGGCCGGCCGGCCGGCCACGGACGGCGTCGGTGTGCTCGTCGGTGTGCTGCTGGTGGCGAGAATTCATCAGAGGGGCTCTCCTTCAATGCGGTGGTGTTGCGGACACCGCTGACGCTGGACGCCGGAACTGAAGGTGGCCTGAAGCGGACCGGTCTGCGCGGGTTCCTTCAGCAGATGTTCAGTTCCGGCGGGTCACACTGGGGGCATGTCTGCTGCCGCGGCCCGGGTGCTTGTTGTGGAGGACGAGCCGGTGTTGCGGGAGGCGATCGCGGCCGCGTTGACCGGTGCCGGGTTCGTCGTGGAGGCCGCCGCGGACGGCGATGGGTTCGCTGCCCGGGTTAGCAGGTTCCGCCCGGACGCAGCCGTGCTGGACATCCAGCTGCCGGGGGAGAATGGGATCCGCCTTGCGGGCCGGCTCCGGACGGCAGGCACGACGCCGGTGTTGTTCGTCACCGCCCGGGACGCGGTCGCCGACCGCCTTTCCGGGTTCGAGGCCGGCGCCGACGACTACATTGTCAAACCGTTCGTGTTGGCCGAGCTGGTCGCCCGGGTGCGGGCGGTGCTGCGCCGGGCGGGGCGGCTGGTGTCCCCAACCGTGCAGGTCGGGGACCTGCTTGTCGACGAGGACGCGGCCACCGCTACCCGCGACGGCACTGTCCTCGACTTGACGGCGACCGAGCTTCGGCTGCTGATATTTCTCGCCCGCAACCGGGGCCGGACGCTGTCCAAGACGCAGCTGCTGACCCAAGTGTGGGGCTACGACGACTACGACCCGAACCTGGTGGAGGTGCACATGTCGGCGCTGCGCCGCAAGCTCGAAGCGGCCGGCCCTCGGCTGATCCACACCGTCCGCGGCGTCGGCTACCGGCTGTCCGCCTGACCATGACCCGTGAGCGGCGACCACCATGCTGAGGCCCACGGCCGCTAAGGACAACGCCGCCGACGCCGGCTCGCGGCTGCGGACCACGTCGTTGCGGCTGCGGGTTAGCCTCGCCGTCCTGGGCCTGTTGACTCTCCTGCTGGTGGCGTTGGGGGTGCTGGTGAACCTGGGCCTGGGTGCGCAGCTGCGGGCGGACCTGACCCAACGGCTGGTGGACCGGGCCGGGTACGCCCGGGTGCTGGCCGGCCAGGGTCTGGACGCGCAGACTCTGGCCGACCAGCTGACCGGCGCCGATATCGCCGTGAGCTACGTCGTAGACGGGCAGACGGTGTACGGCAGGGTCAAGCCCGCCCCGGCCGCCAAGGGCACACCGAAACTTCCCGCTGGACCCAAGGTGCCGGGCACCCCCGGGGATGTGGTGCAGCAGTCCGGTGAGGACCTGACGGTCACCCAGACCCTCGCGGGCGGGACGCTTACCCTGACCGCCACCCAGGTCAGCGTGAACGCGGCGTTGGATCGGCTGCGCACTATCGAGGTCGTCAGCGGCCTGGGGATGTTGGCGGTCACCGCTCTGCTGCTCACTCGGGTCGTCGGCGTGGCGCTGGGACCGTTGGACCGGATGACCGCACTGGCCACCGCCATCGGCCGAGGAGATCGGGGCACCCGGCTGCGACCGACCAACTCCGGCACGGAAATCGGTCGCACCGCTTCCGCCTTCGATGACATGCTCGACGCCCTAGAGCACGCCGAACTGTCGGCTCGAGGCTCCGCCGACGTCGCGGCCGTCGCCGAGGAACGGATGCGTCGGTTCCTCGCCGACGCCTCTCACGAGCTGCGTACCCCGGTCGCCGGCTTACAGGCCGGCGCCGAGACGTTGCTGCGCGATAACCCGGGCCGCGCGCAACGTGAACAGCTGGCCTACGCGATGGTGCAAGAAACTCGACGCGCGGCCCGGCTGGTCGAGGACCTGCTGCTGATCACCAGGTTGGAAGGGGCCGCGGCCGGTTCGGACCGGACGCCGCTGGAGCGCGAACCCGTCCACGTGCTTGACCTGACCTCCCGGATCGTCGACCAGCAACGCCAGCTCGTTCCCGGCCTTCACATCGAGCTCCACACCCATGCTGACCGCCAACGGCCCATGGTGGTGGACGGCGACCCCCAGCGGCTCACGCAGGTCCTGACCAACCTGCTCGACAACGCCCGCCACGTCACCCCACCCGGCGGCCGGATCACCGTCACTGTGCAGCACGGCGACGTGGACCTCGGCGTCGGCGGCCGTGAGCACGGTGGCGCCGGTGCAGCTGCCGACGGCGGGGCGGTCACCGTGCAGGTTGATGACACTGGGCCAGGAGTTCCAGCCGGCGACCGGGAGCGAATCTTCGACCGGTTCGTCCGCCTGGACCCAGCCCGCAACCGCGCCCACGGCGGCTCCGGCCTCGGCCTGCCGATCGCCCGGGGGATCGCCGCCGCCCACGGCGGCACCCTCAGTTGCCTCCCCAGCACCGGCGGCGCCCGCTTCCAACTCACCCTGCCAAGCGAACCACGATCCGGCCAGGCACCCTCCACCGTCAACAGCGAACAGAACTAGGCCTCGACGTCGCCGTAACAGTCAGCCGCCCCTTCCAGTAGAGGCCCAGCCGATGCGCGAACCCCACGCCCCGTCATCGGCGAGAAATCGTCGGGGTTCACCTCGCGGTCCCTCCCAACGGGGCTCCGCCGAAATGTTACTTCTCCGAAGATCCTCCACCCGGGAGCAACTTCAGCTATCCCAACTTCAGCTATCCCAACTCGTCCACTTCGCTGCCCGGCCCGTGCTGCTTGTACCCGTGGACCTGCCGGATCGTGTCGACATCCACGAACGCGACCGCGTCGGTTCCGGCCAACAGCCACGGCACCACCACCGACGTGAGCGTGAGCCCGGACAGGGCGAGCGCGGAGGCCGCGTCGAGCTGGCGCCGTGCCCGAACGTGAACATGCGCAGGACGGCATAGCGAGCGTCGGCGGTTTGTGGGAGTTCGATCGAGATGTCACCGGACCGGCAGGGTGCACTCTGGGTGGGATGTCTTGCCGCCCCGGCCTGCGCCCGGCGGCGAGGGAGGTGACGACTATGGGAACGTTGGAGCGCCCGCTGCCGAGCGGACCTCCGGACACGGTGGCGGGATGGCGCGCCGCGGCCGACGCCCTGCTCAGCTCACCCTGCTGCACCTTCCACCGCAACATGGAGATCTCCTCCCGCTATGCGTGGCTCCACGCGCAGCAGCCGACCTGCTAGGCCGGCTTGCGGCCCACGACCGACAAGGCTCGTTGCTACGCGCCAGTTCGCCATCCGGCTGTCTGATTGCCGACCGGTTCAGCGGATCTCACCACCGGCCCGGCGGGTGACGTTGGGCGGGGTTCGGGCTACAGGGGGTCTGTGATCAGGCGAGCAGCGGCCCGTCACGGACGCCCAGTGAGGTTCTCGCTGCCCCAGGGCGGGGGCCACCTCGTTGCCTGGGAATTCAGGCCGTGGTGCTGGAGGTGAGGTGGGCGTAGACGACGGTGTTGCTCTTCCAGGTGTGGGCTGCCTGGTCGTAGTCGGAGCAGGTGATGAGGCGTAGTTCCGCGCGGGTGGTGTCGCCGTAGACGTCGAGGGTGGGGAAGTTTGCTTTGGCGACGTTGTCGGTCCGGTCCACTTCGAACTGCGCCACGACCCCGTCGGCTCTGGTGATCGTGACGGTGCTGCCCTGGCCCAGTTCGTGGAGGTGGGAGAACACGCCGATGGGGCCGTTGCTGGAGTTGACATGGCCGAGGATGACCGACGGGCCGAGCTGGCCGGGGGTAGGGGAGTACCGGTACCACCCGGCTGGCGAGCCGGGCTGGATCGGCGGGACGTCAAGGGTGCCATCGCTGTTCAGCCCGAGCTGGATGAGGTTCGTGTGCAGGCCGAGCTGTGGAATGTCCAGGGCCACCGGTGTTGAGGGCGGCAACACGGGTGCTGCCGGTGGGGGCGGCGTGTCCCTGGAGGGCGCCCCCGTGGGGGTGTTCGTGGGGGTCGGCGGTGCGGTTGACGAGAGGGTGGACGGTGCCGGGATGCTGGTCGGTGTGGGCTGCGGTGGGCTCGGGCTGGAGGTGGGGGGGAACGCCGGCATGGCGACGGCGGCCACTTCAGCCGCCGCCGGGGAGGTGCCCAGGTGCAGCCCGAGCCGGATCGTGTTGACCCCGCCCGCGAGCAGCAGGACAGCCGCCGCGGACGCGGCAAAGCGTCCGCGGCGACCGTCAAGTCGCATGGTCATCGAAGCGACAACTTGTTAGGCCTGGTTGGCCATCCGGCGCCGAAGGGCGTAGGCCCCGCCGGCGGCGAGGACGAGGAACGTGCCTTCAGCGACCACGGTCAGGTCAGTCCTGGCCGGGTCGGTGGGACTGATCACGCCGGTGGCTGGGGCCCCGACGGGCATCTGGCTCATCTGCGAACCCATCGGGGCCGACGACGGCGCCGCGGCCGGAGCCTGCGATGCGGGGGCCGGGGCGGAGCTGGCCGCAGCCTGGACCACCAGCGAGCCGTGCATGTTTCCGTGGAAGTTGCAGTGGAAGGCGTAGCTGCCTGGGGCGGTCGGAGCGGTGAAGGTTGCGCTACCTCCGGCGGGGATGGTGACGTTAAAGCCACCGGTGTCTGCGGTCACCGTGTGGGCCTCGGAGTCCTGGTTGCTGACGGTGATCTTAGCGCCGGGCGCGACCGTCCCGGGCCCCTGGTAGGCGAAGTTCTTGATGGTGATGGTCCCTGAGCTGGCGGGCACCGCAGCGACGGTCGTCGTGGAGGACGCGGCCGCGGGGGCGGGCGCGGCCAGGGCGGGACCGCCGGTCAGCACAAGGGCGCCGAGGGTGAGCATCGGGGCGATCAGCAGGGTGGAGGTTGTTCTCGACACAAGTTCTCCTTGAGAGTGAGGGGCGGACAAACCCGGGATCGGGCACCATCCGCGTGTTCCTGATTCGTCGCCATCTGCCCCCCGGATGGGCGCGCCGCACGGTTTCTCCGCAGCTGTCCGCTCCCTCCCTCCTGCCGTCCGGCCCGATCCCTGCGGATCGGCCCCGGCCACACCGCGTGGGGTCTGTAGGAACTCCGTGGAGCGCGGCCCCCGGCAACGCCTCGGCGGTCGTCGCTACTCAGCCCCAGGGGCCACCTGTCCACGACCCGGCCTCGCGCCAAAGACCCGTCCCGGGAAGCGAGCAGAGCCGAAACGTCAGCGTGCGTCCACCACCGCTCCCACGCCAGCCTTGGAGCAGCGGTGAAAACGGGCCGGGTGAGGGGGGATGAGGTGGGCCGGGAGGGTTCGCCACCGAACAGATGGACCCTGGGGGTTACGACGCCAGGCGATAGGCGCGCGCCAGGATGGAGCCGCCAGGGGTGCGCGGACGGAGCAGCTGGTCTAGGCCGAGGGTGCGTCCAGCCGCTATCCCGAGGATGGCCAAGTGGGTGGCAGCCATGAGGAAGTAGCTCCACTTCCACTCGTTGGGCAGGTTCCCCACGGTGAAGTAGATGGCGAACGACTGTAGGACGCCGACCAGCGCCCAGAAGCGGGTGGCCAGGCCGAGGGCGAGGAAAAGCGCCAGCCCGGACTCGGTAAGGAAGGTGAACCAGCCGAAGAGGGCGAAGTGCGGCAGCACGACGTTCTCGATGGTCGAGGTCCAGACCCCGAGCACCGGGTGGGTGACCGCGGCGTTGGTGTAACCGTAGAGCCCACCGCCGGTGGACTGGCCGAAGTCGGGCGGGTTCTTCCAGGACAGGTTCTCGTACCAGAGATAGGCGGCGGCCAGCCGCAGCACGACGCCCGCCGTTATCGTCGCTCGATCGTGGGCCGCGGACGTCCCGCTCGTCCGCTCGGTCCTGGGGGCGCTCGTCGTCGTCATGGTCCTTCTCCTTGAGTGGTGGCCAACCGGACCCAACGGCGCTGACGCCATTGGCAGGAGCCCAATGCTGACGCTAGGAAGTGCGCGAGGCGTGCGACCGCACGAGGCCCCCCCATTGGTCCGGTGGGGGCGATGTACGGCATTGTAGAAAAGGCGGTGGCCCGGTGGATGCGGCAGATGCGCTTACCGCAGGGTGACATCAGGGAATCTGTCGGTGTGACGCCCGACCGCATCGACCGGCCAAATGCGGAGACGCGGCGGCTGGTGAACCTAACTGCGTCAAAGGGCCCGCCTGTTCACGGCGCCAGAAGGTTGACGGTGGCGATCGGAGGCGGGTGCGAGGGTTACGTGGCCGCCGGCCGACGAGGGGGTTTGCGGGTGAGGGCAATGGCAGCGAGGGTGGCGGCGAGGGCTTCCGCGACGGCGCTGACTGCCTTCTCGGGGAACCAGAGGGGCTCGTACATCGCGGGAAGCGGTCCGATCGCGGGGAGGTCGACGTACCGGGAGAGCAGGACCGCTAGCAGCGCGGCAGCGGCGACGAGGAGGGCGAGCAGGTAGGCGCGTCGGGTGCCCCGGGCCAGCACGTACAGTGCGGCGCCGACCGCGGCGAGTGCCTGGATGATGAACAGGGTGCCGAGCCCGATCCCGTCGGGGCTGGCTTCCTGGTAGCCGGGTGCGAGGTGCAGATGAACGACCGCGTCCACGACGAGTCCGGCCGCGATCACGGTTCGGAAGACGTTGTGGGCGGGGCTGCGGTGCACGCGGCTGTGAGCTGCCTGGGCGGCCATGGTGTTCCTGTCGGCCTGATGGGGGTCATCGGGATGACGTCTCTGGATGGGCTGGGGGGGCGTGAACGACTGCGGTCGGGCGGCCGGCCGGCCGGCAAGGGGGTCTCGGGCCGGCCGGGGGTTACTTGACGGTGAGTGAGCCGGTCATGTTGGCGTGGAAGTCGCAGGTGAGGGTGTAGGTCCCGGCGGTCTTGGGGGCGGTCAGGGTGGCCACGCCGCCGTGGCCGTCGACCTTGACGTCGAAGCCGCCGTCCTTGGAGGTGACGGTGTGCGACTGGGCGTCGGCGTTGGTGACGGTCACTGTCGCCCCGGGCGCGATGGAGGCGGGGACGGTGAACATGAAGTCCTTGATGGTGATGGCGGCCGGCGCTGCCGCCGGCGCTGATGGGGCGGCCGGTGGGGAGGGCGGCGGCGTGGAGGTGGGGGGCGCGACGGCCGCGGTGCTCGAGGCCGACCCGGTGGCCGCGGTCGAGGAGGTCGGTGCGCTAGACGTGGTTGCCGAGTTGCCGGACGAGGCGGCGGGCTGGGCTGGCGGGCTCTGGGCCGAGCCGCTGCAGGCGCCCACCATCAGGGTGCCGCAGGCGGCAAGCAGGACGATCGTGGCGCGCAGGGGCGTTGCGGTGGTCACGGTGGGCTCCATGCGGGTTTCGGTTGGGCAGGGATGTTGACTGGCGGCGTGGGTAGTGAGGGGAGTTCCCCGTGGGGCGCCCCTCACCAGCCTGACAGTCGTAGAAGTGGTTGAGCGTCGATCATTGACTGTTCGGCGCCACCCGCGGCGTCGTCTCTCAATGCGGTGGGCCTCGAACCAACGGAGGCGGCGGAGAGTGTGCGGACCGACAGCAACCGGGTGCGCTCGAGGTGGCCGACGCCACCTCGGCTGGGGTGGGCCTCCTACCAAACGACGGTTCGGTGGGCGCGTTGACCCCTGACCTACGGTGGCGGCGGCGATGGCCGCGGCATCCGTTGGAATGTCGCGGCCACCACCGTCCCCCATCGTCCCCCAGGAGGAGGGGGTTCAGGCCTGGGCGCGCTTCCGGCGGGCGGCCAGGGTGCCGGTACCGGCAGCGGCGAGCAGAGCGGCGCCGCCGAGGGCGATCATGCCGGCGTTGGAGCCACCCGCGGCGCCACCGCCACCGGTGGCCATGCCACCGGACGGCGCGACGCTGAGAACACCGCACAGCGCCGGGTCGGTGGCCTCAGTCGGCAGCGACGGGTCGAGGTCGCTCTTCACGTCGCCGTCGTACTTACCGTCCTTGTTGTAGTCCACCCCATGGATGACCACGACCGCCTGGCCCTTGCTGATCGCGGCCGCGACCTCCGGGGCGACCTCGATGTTGCCGCGCTCGTAGGAGATCTTCCCGCCCGCCGCGGTGTCGAAGCGGTCGACGGCCAGCACACTCTTCGCGCTGGTGTCACCGGTCTTGGTCAACGAGACCACCACCGGCCCGTACGCCGGGCCGCCCTCCGTGGTGTTCAGGTGCCCGTCCTTGTTCGTGTCATCGGCCAGGGTGGGGCACTCGTGCCGGGCGCTGGCCCCGAAGTGGATGTGCGCCGCGTGCGGCTGGTCCGCCAGGAGACCGGTCGCCGCCATGGTCACGGTGATCGTGGTGCCGGTGACCTGCACCATGGCCGTGCCGCTGCCGGTGACGCCGCTGCCCGGGTTGGGCTTGAGGTTCGCGTTAACCGAACCATCGGCCGCGAACGCCGGTCCGACGCTGAGCGCCAGCACCGTGGCCGCACCAAACGCGGCGCCAACAATCTTCTGGGTGGTGCGCATGCTTCCTCCTGAAAAGAACGGGACGACGCTGCCAGGCGGCAGCCGTCACTGCCACGTCCTTCGACACCAGAACACCCCCGGATGGCTGGTTCGCCCCGACAATCCTCCAGGGACCGGCCAGCCTGAAGACCCCCTCACGCCGTGCCCGGCCGATCGAACTCCGGTCAGCCGATGGCGACCTGCCTGTTTCAACCCTGCCGGAAGGCGCGACGTCGAACCGCCAAGAAGAAAGAAAACTCGATAGCCAGCTGGGGCTGACTGCACCCACTTGGGCGGGCTGCTGTGCCGCCGGGCCACGCCCTTTCTGGGCCGAAGTGGGGCACCCAGCTAGTGGGGGTGTGCGTCGCATCAGGCCGCGTGACCGGCCATCTGCAGCGGCGCCCTGACGTCGGTCGGCCTACTGGAGGGGCGCCGGGGATGTAGGAATTCTGTAGGAACCGCAGCGGACGCGTCGCCACGGGCTGGACCATCGGGACGAACTGGCACGAACGGGTTGGACGTTTCCGCAGGTCATCCCTGTAGGAGTGGGGCC
>JAABUT010000618.1_pt1 | contig 53068 bp, 52 predicted proteins | sample 5559281 | NCBI WGS metagenome assembly JAABUT01 (sample SAMN10711880, study PRJNA513359) | rock metagenome | isolation source: Antarctica rocks | place: Antarctica: Victoria Land, Ricker Hills nord | collected 2016-01-04
CGGCGCCGGCGCTGGACTTCACCTGGTTCCGCGACTACGTGCCCTACACGGGCAATGCGGCCCCGGCCTTCACCAGCGCCCCCAGCTACCCGCTGCCCGGGACCACGACGCTGTACGGCTCCGGCAGTTCGCTCGTACCGACCTCGAAGGGACTGAAGGACGGCTCGACGCAGCTCGGGGTGCCGGCACAGGTCCCCCTGAGCTACACCGAGACCTCGGCCCTGGACCAGAGCCAGCCGGTGACAGACGCGCCCGGCGCCACGGCGACCCTGTCGAGCGCACCCCTGGCGCACGACGTCGACGTCGTCGGCATCCCGACCGCGACCCTACGGCTGGCCTCGCCAACCGCCATGGCGGCCCAGGGTGGTGGCGCCGGCGGCCAGCTCGTCGGGTTCATCAAGCTGTACGACGTGGCGCCCGACGGTTCGATCGACCTGCCGCACCGGGTGATCTCGCCGATCCGCATCGCCGACATCAGCAAGCCAGTACAGGTGTCGCTGCCGGGGCTGGTGCACCGCTTCCGCAAGGGCCACACGATGAAGCTGGTCGTGTCGCTGTCGGACGCGGCGTACAAGAACAACGACCTCGCGCAGCTCGTCACCCTGTCAACCAGCCAGAAGGCGCCGACGACGCTGACCCTGCCCGGGAAGCTGTCGGTCACCGCAGCAGCCGCCCCAGCGCGTGTCGCGGCTGTGGCACCCGCGGCCGCTGCGGGAGCCGGTGCCGGCGCGCCCGCAGCAGCCCCCGTCAGCTCGGCCGCGGAGCTGCCGCGCACCGGCGGATCGGCCCGCCTGCCCGCGCTCGCCCTCGCACTGCTCGGCGGAGCGGCCTGGGTCCGCCGCCGGCGTACCGCCTAAGATCCCGTTCCAGCAGGAGCGCAGACCCGCACAGAGTGGACTCCGGCGGCACGCCGACCTTCGGGCGCAGCCTGACATGATCGGCGTGCCGGAACCCGTCATCCGGCAGGCACGGACTTGGCACGCCGATCTTCACACCGACCGGACATGATCGGCGTGTCGGACGGCTCAGCCCTTGCCCGTGGGGAGCCGACCGACGATGTAGGCCAGGACGAGGTACACGCCGCCGGCCAGCAGATAGTTGATGACCAGCGCGTTCTCCTTGTCCTTCGGTGAGAAGACGTCCTTGAAGGGTCCGGCCGCGTCCCGGGCCAGGTCCAGCACGTTGCTGACGATGGTGTTCTTGGCATTGGTCGGCGCCTTGGTGAACACGATCCCCAGGATCACCACCACCGCCAGCGCGAGCAGCACCAGCTGTGAGATGCGGTAGGTGACGCGCAGCACGCCCGCGACGGCGGCCGGCCCGCGCCGCTTGCGTGGGACGGTCTCGTCGGCCATGCCTTGTCCTCCTCGGAGCCGGTCACCAAGGACGCGGTCGTCGAGCCCACGCAACTTCCCGATGACGTCCATCCGGACAGTCTTGCCGATCTGCCCGGTCTGCGGGTGCAGCCCTGCCACAACGGTGACAGGTCAGAGGCCGGGCAGACCGTCGATGCTCACGGCATTGTGCTGGGCCCTGTAAGCCGCGAGACCCTCCGGTCCCTTCTTCTGGGCCGTGAGCCGCATCAGGTCACGCTCGCCGACGACCTCCATGACCGGGACGCCGTACCCGCAGGAGTCACTGACCCGCTCGACGTCGACCAGCACCACGGCCCGCGTACTGGGGTGCGCCGGGTGCAGGGCCACGACCTGCTCGTACGCCGCCTCGCCCGGCAGTGCGACGGTGCCGCGACCGTGCAGGCGGACGATGCGCGGCCGGGCGTCGTAGGAGCAGAACATCAGGGTGATGCGGCCGTTCTCCCGCAGGTGCGCGATCGTCTCGACGCCGCTGCCGGTGTAGTCGACCCACCCCACCCGGTGCCGTCCCAGCACCGAGAGCGTGTCGTGGCCGCGGGGAGAGACGTTGACGCGCCCCTCGCGGGCCAGCGGTGCGGTGGCGACGAACCACAGCGGCGCCGCCGTGATCCAGTCCGACAGGTCCGCGTCGATACCGTCGAAGATCTTGCCCATGTCCGGGACCCGCTCAGACCGCGGCGGCGCCGACGTTCGCGCGCACCCACTCCACGATCGAGGCGGTGGTCGCGCCAGGGGTGAACACCTTGCCGACCCCGACCTCGGCGAGCAGCGGGATGTCGTCCTCGGGGATGATGCCGCCGCCGAAGACCACGACGTCGTCCGCGCCGCGCTCGCGCAGCAGTTGCATGACCCGCGTGAACAGGGTCATGTGCGCGCCCGAGAGCACCGACAGCCCGACGCAGTCCGCGTCCTCCTGGATCGTCGTCTCGACAATCTGCTCCGGTGTCTGGTGCAGGCCGGTGTAGATGACCTCCATGCCGGCGTCACGCAGGGCGCGCGCGACGACCTTGGCGCCGCGGTCGTGCCCGTCCAGGCCGGGCTTCGCGACGACGACGCGGATGCGGGTGGCGCTGGTCACGGTGCCTCCTCGGGCAGTCGTGGGACTGCGGTGGGACAGTACGCGCCCGGGACAGCTCGATGGTGTGCAACTGCTCACAGCGGCGCTCGCCCGGGCGTAGCGTGGGAAGGAAGCCTCACACGGACCGCCCCTGACACCGGAGGACACGTGCGCGACCCCCGCCGGGGCCTGGCCAGGGCCACGCGTACGACCTCGCGCGGCCTCCAGACGCTCTGCCGGCCCAGTGGGCTGAAGGGCGCCGGCACCGAGCTCGCCTGGCTGGCGGCGCATGCGGCCCTCTACCCCCTCGGGGTCGTGCGCGAGAAGACCGGTGAGCGGGGCCGCGAGGACCTCGAGCGTTTTACCCTGGCCGACCTGCCCCCCGTGCAGCGCGGCTTGCTGCTCGGCGACGTCGTGGCGGCCGGGACGCCGATCATCTTGGTCCACGGGATGGTCGACAACCGGTCGATCTTCACGCTGCTGCGCCGGTCGCTGCGCCGCCGCGGGTTCGGCCGGGTCCTGACCCTCAACTACAGCCCGCTGGCTCAGGACGTGCGGTCCGTCGCCGTACGCCTTCAGCAGCTGGTGGAGACGACCTGCCAGGAGACCGGGTACGAGCGGGTGCACGTGATCGGGCACTCCCTCGGCGGCGTCGTCGCCCGCTACTACGTGCAGCGCCTCGGCGGCGACGCACGCGTCCACACGCTGTGCACGCTGGGCTCGCCGCACTCGGGCACGCACACCGCCCGTCTGTGGCCGCAGCGCTTCGTGCAGCAGCTGCGCCCCGGCAGCGACGTGGTGGGCGAGCTCGCCCAGCCCGCGCCCGGCTGCCGGACGCGGTTCGTGGCGTTCTGGAGCGACCTGGACCAGATGGTCGTGCCCAAGCGCTCGGCCCGGATCGACCACCCGGACCTGCAGGCCCGCAACGTCCTGCTGCGCGGGGTGGGGCACATGAGTTTGCCGATCGACGGCCGGGTCGTGCACGAGATCGCCTTCCTGCTAGCGCATCTGGACGAAGACGGCAGTACGCTCACGCCCGGCGTCACCCCGATCGACGCGGCGCCCCCGGTGGCGTCGACGGCTGCCGCTAGAGCTTCTCGAGCGGGGCGTAGCGCAGGAGCAGCCACTTGACGCCGGTCCCGGTGCCGAAGTCGACCTCGGCCTGCGTCGAGTCCCCCGCCCCACGGGTCGCGGTCACCAGCCCCAGCCCGAACGCGTCGTGGCTCACCCGGTCGCCGACCTCGAGCTGCGGCACCGGCCGAAGGCCCGGTCCGGCGCTCTTGCCGCGCGGGCTCGCCGCGAGCCGGGTCGCCGCCTGCGACAGCGCCGGCGTCGAGGTGACCGTGCTCTCCAGCCGGCGCCAGTCCATGAGGTGCTCGGGCAGCTCGTCGAGGAAGCGCGACGGCGGGTTGTAGGAGATCTGCCCCCACGCGCTGCGCAGGTGCGCGCGGCTGACATACAACCGTTCGCGGGCGCGGGTGATGCCGACGTAGGCCAGCCGGCGCTCCTCCTGCAGCTCGCTTGCGTCGCCCAGCGCACGCAGGTGCGGGAACACGCCGTCCTCGAGCCCGGTGAGGAACACCACGGGGTACTCCAGGCCCTTCGCCGCGTGCAGCGTCATGAGGGTGACCACACCGCCGGTCCCGTCGGCGTCGGGGATGCTGTCCGCGTCGGCGACCAGCGACACCTGCTCGAGGAACTCCGGTACGCCGCCGTCGGGCACCCGCTCCTCGAACTCGCGCGCGACGCCGACGAGCTCGGAGAGGTTCTCGACCCGGCTCTCGTCCTGCGGGTCGATGCTCTGCGCCAGCTCGCTGAGGTAGCCGGTGCGGTCCAGCACCGCCTCGAGCACCTCGGCCGGCGGCATGTTGCCCACCACCAGGGCCCGCAGCTCGTCCATGAGATCGGCGAACTCCCGTACGTTCTTGGCGCTGCGCGGGGCCATGCCCTGCACCTCGTCGCAGCGCCGCAACGCCTCGCCGAACGGCACCCGCTCCCGGCTGGCGAAGGCCTCCAGGCACGCCTCGGCGCGGTCACCGATGCCGCGCCGCGGGGTGTTCAAGATGCGTCGTAGGGACACGACGTCGGCGGGGTTGGCCAGCACCCGCAGGTAGGCCAGCGCGTCCCGGACCTCCCTGCGCTCGTAGAAGCGCACACCGCCGACCACCCGGTACGGCAGGCCCACCCTGATGAAGATCTCCTCGAAGACCCGGGACTGCGCATTGGTCCGGTAGAACACCGCGACGTCGTGCGGCTGCACGCCCTTGTCGTCGCACAGCGCGTCGACCTCACCAGCAACGAAGGCCGCCTCGTCGTGCTCGTTGTCCGCGACGTAGCCGACGACGCGGTCGCCGTCGCCGGCGTCGGTCCAGAGCCGCTTGTCCGTGCGCCCGGAGTTCTTGGCGATGACCGCGTTGGCTGCGGACAGGATCGTCTGGGTCGAGCGGTAGTTCTGCTCAAGCAGCACGACAGCGGCGTCCGGGTAGTCGATCTCGAAGTCCATGATGTTGCGGATGTCGGCGCCCCGGAAGGCGTAGATCGACTGGTCGGCGTCGCCGACGACGCACAGCTCCGCGGCCGGCAGGTCGCCGACCGCCTTGGTCAGCTCCCGCACCAGCGTGTACTGGGCGTGGTTGGTGTCCTGGTACTCATCGACCAGGACCTGCCGGAAGCGCCGCCGGTAGTGCTCCGCGATGTCGGGGAAGGCTTGCAGCAGCTCGACGGTCGTCATGATCAGGTCGTCGAAGTCCATCGCGTTGGCCTCGCGCAGCCGCTGCTGGTAGAGCGCGTAGACCTCGGCGCGCTGCTCCTCGATCACGTTTCCGGCCTTGGTACGGGCCGCCTCCCAGTCGACGAGCTCGTTCTTCAGGTCGCTGATCTGGTTGCTCATCGCCCGGGCTGGGAAGCGCTTGGGATCCAGGTCGAGGTCGCGGCAGACCAGGGTCATCAGCCGCTGGGCGTCGGCCTGGTCGTAGATCGAGAAGGTCGTGGTGAAGCCGAGCTTTCTGGCCTCGGCGCGCAGGATCCGGACGCAGGCGCTGTGGAAGGTGCTCACCCACATGGCCCGGGCGCGGGCGCCGACCAGCGCGGCCACCCGCTCCTTCATCTCGCCGGCGGCCTTGTTGGTGAAGGTGATGGCAAGGACCTCGCCGGGCTGGACCGAGCGGGCCGCGAGCAGGTGGGCGATCCGGGTGGTGAGGACCCTGGTCTTGCCCGACCCGGCCCCGGCAACGACCAGCAGCGGGCCGCCGGCGTGCACGACGGCCTGCCGCTGCTGCGGGTTCAGCCCCTCCAGCAGCCGGTCGGCTCCCGGACGCGCCGGAGCCAGCACCGCCGGACCGTCCTCACCGTCGAACATGAGTTCCACTCTAGGACTGCGCATCGCCCCGCTCGGCGAGAAAGCGCTCGAGCTCCGCGCCCAGCTCGTCGGCGGAGGGCATCTCGGTGTCGGCCAACAGCGACTTACCGCGACCGGCGATGAAGGCGTCGTACTGCTCCTCAAGGGCGTGCACGACCTCGGCGACCTCGGGAGCCGCAGCGACCTGCGCGTCCAGGGCCTCGCGGGTCACCGTCGCCGCCTCGTCCAGCGCAGCGGTCGGCAGCACCAGGGCTCCGGAGGCCGCGACCTCGCGCACCAGCTGCGCCGCCGCCGCGGGATAGGGCGTCTGCGCGACGTAGTGCGGGACATGCACGGCAAAACCCATCGCCTGCATGCCGGCCTCGCCGAGGCGCAGCTCCAGCAGGTGCCCGGCGCTGGCCGGGACCTGGACCGTCTCCACCCACGACTCGCGCCCCTCGACGAGCGACCGCGGCGAACCGTGGGCGATCACGCCGACGGGGCGGGTGTGCGGCAGCCCCATCGGGATCGCGTTGAGCCCGATGGACAGGCGCACCCCCAGGACCACGCACAGCTGCTGCACGGCGGCGATGAAGCGCTCCCACTGCACGTCGGGCTCCGGGCCGGCGAGCAGCAGGAACGGCGTACCGGCCTGGTCGTGCAGCAGGTGCAGGGCGAGCTGCGGTGCGTCGTAGAACTCCCAGTGGTCCTTGGCGAAGACCATCACTGGACGCCGAGCCCGGTAGTCGAAGAGCTGGTCGACGTCGAACCGCGCGATGACCGTGGACTCCAGGCTGTCCAGCAGGTGGGTGCTGGCCAGCTTGCGGGCTCCGCCGGCGTCGATGAAGCCCTCCAGGGCCTGCACCAGGACGGGACCGTCGAGCTCAGGACGTACGGGATCGAGCTCGTACAGCTCACTCGGGTCGAGCTTGCGCATGGCTGCCTCCTTCGTCGGCACAACGTCGCCGGGCCGTACGCGCCTTCCCTGGTGCAGGATGCCCACATGGACCAGGAGAAGACCGAGCGGGCCCTGGTGGTTGTGGCGCACCCCGACGACGTGGACTTCGGTTCGGCGGGCACGATCGCGACCTGGACCGCCGAGGGCATCGCCGTGACGTACTGCATCGTGACCGATGGTGACGCGGGTGGCTTCGACCCCGCGGTCCCCCGCGATCAGATCGGTGGCATCCGGCGGGACGAGCAGCGCGCGGCCGCCAAGGAGGTCGGCGTCGAGGACGTTGTCTTCCTGGGCTACCCGGACGGCCAGGTGAGCGCCAGCTTCGACCTGAGACGGGACATCTCCCGCGTCATCCGGCAGGTGCAGCCGCAACGGCTGCTCATGCAGTCCCCGGAGATCAACTGGGAGCGCATCGGCGCCAGCCACCCGGACCACCGCGCGACCGGCGAGGCGACGCTGTGCGCGGTCTACCCGGACGCGCGCAACCCGTTCACCCACCTCGAATTGGCCGCCGAGGGCCTGGAGGCCTGGAGCGTGCACGAGGTGTGGGTCATGACCGCCGGCGGCGCGGGGGCGAACCGCTGGGTGGACATCACCGACGTGTTCGACCGCAAGCTGGCGGCCCTGCGTCAGCACGCCTCCCAGACCGCGCACATGCCCGACCTGGAGGGGATGCTGCGCGGCTGGCTCAGCACCGTCGCGGCCGACGCGGGGCTGCCCGAGGGGCACCTCGCCGAGTCGTACAAGGTCATCAGCATCCCCTGACGCCCCGGGTCCGCCACGCCGTCGATCACCCGCCCAGCGGCAGGCCGACGTCGAAGACCGCGGCGAGCAGCAGGCCCAGGACGAGCAGCTCGCCGGCCCTGCGGATGTGCACGAACATGATCGCGGCGAACCACAGGGGCCAGACCGGAAAGCCGGCCGGCGGCTCGTCCGGACGGGGCGACCGCAACGCGCCGATGACCTTCCGCAGGACCGGCAGTCCGCCGAGCACGAGCAGGGTCGGCCACGGCAGAGCGCCGAGCAGCACGGCACCGGCGAGCGTGACGTAGAAGGCCACCAGCAGCCCGCTGGTCAGGGACCGCGCCCGGGCCTCGCCGAGGATCACCGGGATCGTCCGGGTGCCGGTCGGCGCGTCGTACGGGATCTTGTCGATGTGCTTGCCCATCAGCACGGTGGTGCAGAGCAGGCCGTACGGCACCGAGGCGACCCACACCTGCCACGGCAGGTGCCCGACTGCGGAGAAGTAGGTCCCGGCGACCATGAGCGGGCCCCAGGTGAGAAAGACGTCCGGCTCGCCCAGCCCGTGCTTCTTCAGCCGCAGCGGCGGGGCGGTGTAGGCGTACGACAGGGCGAGACCGCCGACTGCAAAGGCGATCACCGGCCAACCACGCTGGCTGAACAGCACCAGCATGATGACGAGGTCGGCGAGGTTGATGCCGAGGATCGCGGCGTACAGCTGCTTGCGGGTCACCAGGCCGCTCAGCAGCGGGTGCGGCGCGTAGAGGGCACGCGGGTAGCTGTCGGTGTCGAGTCCGACATCGGTGTCGGCGAGGTCGTTCATGAGGTTGTTGGAGGTGTGCGCAAGGGTGATCCCGAGCAGCGCCAGCAGGAACAGCTCCGTGCGGAACCCGTCCGCGCGCACCGCCAGCAGGCCGGCCACGAGCCCGGCGAACACCGTCATCGGCAGCACCGCGGCGCGCGTCACGACGACCCAGCGCGTCACGCCGTCCAGATCGGCGATGGGCCGGTCCGGGGGCGGGTTGGTCGTCTTCAGCGCGTACAGCAGCGCGCCCTTGCGCCCCGGCCCGGCGGGCGCCAGCAGGCGGGTCTCACGGCTCGAGATCACCTGCCCACGGTACGCCGGAGCGGCCGCGCAGGGCCCCGGCGGTCCGGACGTCAGCGCTTCGAGGATGGACGGTGCCACCATGCGCGCGTGACCTCGCGCCCCGCTGCCGGTGGTGGCCGCTGGGTGAGCGTGCCGCCCGAACGGCTGGCCCGCTGGCTGCTCGGGTTCGCTGAGCGCCACGACGGCGCCACCCCGTCCTACGACGGGAACGTGGTCCGGCTGGCCGGTGGCGACGGTGCGGTCGCCGAGGTAGAGGTGCCGTTCGGTCCGCTGGTCCTCGACGTGCCGGACCACGACGCTCCCGACGGACAGCGCGACGCAGGTGACGACCTCATAGCCGGACAGCGGTGCAGCGCGGCCCTCGTGGCGCACTGCCTGCGCGAACGACGGATCGGTGTGCTGCTGGTCCGCCTAGGCGGGCATGCGGCGGGGGTCTTCGAGGGTCGCCGCCTGGTCAGCTCCAAGGTCGGTTCACGGCAGGTGCACGGGCGCTCGGCAGCAGGCGGCTGGTCGCAGCAGCGCTTCGCCCGTCGGCGCGAGGGTCAGGTGTCGGTGGCGCTGGCCGCGGCCGCCGACAACGCTGTGACCCACCTGCTGCCGCAGGCGCCGACCCTTGAGGGCGTCGTGGTCGGCGGCGAGCGGACAGCCGTCGAGGCGGTACTCGCCGACCGCCGGCTGGCCGCGCTGCGCCCGCTGGTCACGGGGCGTCTGCTGGACGTCCCGGACCCGCGGCTGGTGGTGCTCCGGGGCGCCGGCGACCTGGCCCGCCTGGTGCAGATCCGGGTCCTGGACGCCGGCTGACGGGAGCGAGGGTCGGGATCCGCCCCGGTCCTCGAGCTCCAGCGGGGCGCAACCCGACCCTCAGCACTCCGAGCAGTCGCGAACGGGCTACCGACCAGCGCCGATCTGGCCGAGCTTGCCGGCGATCCCACCGGCGGCCCGCAGCGCCGCTCCCGGCTCGAAAGCGCCGCTGGCGTCCCGCGGTGCACGTCGTGCCTCCTCGACGGCGCTGAGCAGCAGATCGGCCGGCTTCACCTCGGCCGGCCACAGGTACAGGCCCATCGACCCGGGAATGGTGTTGATCTCATTGACGTGCAGCACCCCGTCGACGAGCAGGAAGTCCAGCCGGCACAGGCCCCGGATGCCGGTCGCCGCAACGACGAGCCCGGCGAGCCGCTCGGCCTCCGCGGTGACCTCGGCGCCCACCTGCGCCGGCAGCTCACGAGGGGCCGACGCGAGGCCCTGGCTCGAGAGGTACTTCTGCTCGTAGGAGTAGATCCCCTCGCTCTTGTCCGGCGACAGCGGCTTCTCCAGCAGCGACACCTGCAGGGCCGGATGGGTCCGCAAGGCCAGGTTCAGGTCCTGCGCGCCGGCGTGGAACGGCTCGACCACGGCTCCGGACCGCATGAGCGGGCTGCTCGTCGCGAGCGCCCGCGCGGTGGCCATGTCCTCGACGACCTCGATGCCGATGGACGAACCACCGAAGCGGGGCTTGACGATGTAGGGCCCTTCGAAGCCCGGCTCCGCGCTGGTCACGACCGCCCGCGCCAGGGTCGGGACGCCACTGGCGGAAAGGACCGCGCCGAAGGCGAGCTTGTCCATGCCCAGTGCGGCCAGCGGCGGCGGGCCACCGGTCATCGCGATGCCGAGCTGGTCGAACACCGCGTTGAGACCGCCGTTCTCGCCGGCCCCGCCGTGGCAGCAGTTCAGTGCGGCGTCCAGCACCAGCGGCTTCGCGCCACCGAGGCCCTTCTTCGCCAGGATGCCGGCGCCCATCTGCAGCACGAGCTCCCGGCCGCCCTTCGGGGGCCCCTCGAGGAAGTCCTTGCCCTCCTGCGCCGGCGGGCACAGGACCCAGTCACCGGTCCGCGTCCAGTACAGCGGCGTCACGTGCACGCCCGCGTCACGAAGCACCCGCTCCGCGAGAAGGCCGGTCAGGATGGAGATGTCATGCTCGGGCGAGGGACCGCCGAACACGACGGCGACGGAGCCGTCAGCCACAGGGAAACCTCACGGGTAGTGGTCGGGAAGGTCGTTCTCGAACAGTACGACGTCACCGGCGCGTGTCCTGGTCTCCAGCAGGGCGACCGCCCCCTCGCGCGTGGCGCACCCGAGGACCTGCGTCGACCCGCCGCCGGAGACCCCCCGGTGCAGCGCCGGGGCGTTCGTGCGGCCGACCACGACGAGGGTCGAGACCCCACTGTCCGCTACGTCCCGGGCGAGCTCGGCGTTGCGCTCGGCCTGCACCGAGCCCAGCTCGACCATGCCCGGGGTCACGACGTGCACGTTTCCCTGCGTACGGGCGCCGAGCGCGACCGCCCGTCGTACTGCTTCGCGGGCACCGGCCGGGTTGGAGTTGTAGGTGTCGTCCAGGATCCAGCTGCCGTTGGGCAGCTCGACCGGCTCGAGCCGGTGGGCCACGGAGGGCAGGCTCGCCAGGCGGACCAGCAGCGCGGACGGGTCGTCGCCGAGGGCCACGGCTGCCCCGACGGCGCACGCGACGTTGCTGGGGTGCACGGACTCGGGCAGTCGCACCGCGCCGAGGTCGGCACCGGCGGCGTACAGGTGAGCATCAACGATCGCAACATCGGCTGAGCGATCCGTCACCGAGCAGCAGATGACCTGCTGCCCGCGGGCCGTGCACTCCTGCGCCAGCCCCCGAAGCAGGTCATCGTCGGCGTTGACGACGACAGCCCTTGCGCCCTGGGTGATCTCGGACTTCGCCGCGAGCACACCCGCGCGGTCCTTCATCCGCTCCAGGTGCATCTCACCGATCGCGGTCAGCACCGCGATGTCGGGCGGGAAGACCTCGCACAGCGCGCGGATCTCGCCCGGGCCGTAGGTTCCCATCTCCGCGACGAACACCTCGGTGCCGGGCACGAGCCCCTCGTTGACCGCGCGCGACAGGCCCATCGCGTTGTTGAAGCTGGCCGGGGTGGCCAGGGTCGCGTGGCTCTGGGTGAGCAGGTGCGCGAGGTACTGCTTGGTGGTCGTCTTGCCGTACGAGCCGGTGATCGCGATGACCGTCGGGCGCACCCGCTGCATGCGCTCCCGGGCCTGGACGACGTACTTGCGCGACAGGCGCGTCTCCACGGGCCCGAGCAGCAGCAGCGCGAGGTCCACCACGACCGGCAGCAGGACGCTCACGACCGCGGCGACGACGGCGCCGCCGAGCGCGCCCAGCAGCAGGAGCGCGGCGGTGAGGGCGGCGATCCGGCGTACACGGGGGGTCCAGCGCAGCGGCGAGGTGCGGCCGCGGTAAGGCAGCCCGAGCGGTACGACCTGGGCTAGCACGACAGCCGCGGCGAGCAGCAGGATCGTGGCCGAGCTCGATGCTCCCGAGAGGTCGGCACCGATCCCGGCGAGCAGCAGCACCGCGGTCAGCGCGGCCAGCCCTAGGGACGCCCGCGACCGGGAGAGCCACAGCTGCCAGGCCCAGGAGGCGCGGCCGGCCAGATAGTGCTCGCGCTGCGCGACCCGCAGCCACCTCGGCAGACCGGCCAGCGCCACGACGAACGCCACGACGGGTAGGACGAGGCTCACGCCAGCGCCGCTGTCTTCTCGCGCAGCAGGACGTAGAGCGCTGCGTCCAGCAGGTGACCGGAGCTCTCGCTGACCGACAGTGAGGCCTGCGGCACCAACCCCTGCGCCTCGCGCGCCATGGCGAGCGGCGCGGCGGTATCGCCTGCCCCCCAGACCATCTCCACCGGCGCCGTGATCAGCGGCAGCACCTCGCGGTAGTCCTCGTTGATGAGCTTCACGAGGCAGTCACGCACCACGCCGGTCGCGTTGCGGTAGTCCGCGGAGCCGTGCAGCCGGCGCTGCTGCTCCATCCGGTCGTCACTGACCAGCCCGGCGCGGTGGAGCCGCTTGGCCAACCGGTAGGCCAGCGGAGCCTTCGTCCCGGAACCGGCCGGACGCAGCAGCGGGACACCCGTCAGGACGACGCCGGACACCAGCTCGGGCCAGCCGGCCGCCAGCTGCACGGCGACCCGGCCGCCGAAGCTGTGCCCGATCACGGTCCAGCCACCGTCCGCAAGCAGGGGGGCGAGCTGCTCGGCGTACTCGCGTGAGCCCCAGGCGGTCGGGGGCGGCGGGCTGGCACCGAAACCAGGCAGGTCGGGTACGAGCGACGCCCAACCCTCGACCGCGGGCAGCAGGTCCGCGCGGGTGCGGGCCCAACCGTGCAGAGCGAGCACGCGAGCGTCGCCGGCGCCGGTCCTCTCGGCGAGCACGGCGCCGTCGAGGAGCGCGGTCAGCATGGGCAGCAGGGTAGTGGGGCCGGCCGCCGGAGGTGCTCGGACCGGCTCAGCCGCCGCGGGCGATGGCGAGCTCGACCAGCCTGGCGTACACCTCGGCCAGGTCCAGGCCGGAGGACGTCACGGCCAGCGGCCAGGTTGAGGTCTCGGTCAGGCCGGGCGTGACCGCCGCCTCCAGCACCTGCAGCACGCCGTCCGGCTGTACGAGCACGTCGACCCGTGACAGGTCGCGCAGGCCGAGCAGCCCGTGCACCTGCTCGGCGACCCGCTTCAGCGCGGGTACGTCGAGCAGGTCGCTGTCGTCCGGGAGAGAGGTGTACCGGACGCGGGACGACGCGTCGTAGCGAGCCTGGTAGTCGTAGGTCGTGCCCTCCGGCAGCTCGATGAGCATCGGCGCGAGCGCGCGCGGGCCGTCCCCGAGGTCCACGACGGGGACCGTGACCTCGAAACCCTCGACATGGGCCTCGAGCAGCACGTCGGACCCGTAGGCGTAGGCCTGGACCAGCGCGCCGGGCAGGTCGGCCTCCTCCCGGACGACCGTCACGCCGAGGGCGCTGCCACCCGCGACCGGCTTGACGACCAGGGGCAGCCCGATGACCGAGTCGACCAGCGAGTAGAGGTTCTGCGGGCCGACCTCGCGAAAGATGCTGCTGGGCAGGGTGACCCACGGGGGGGTGCACACGCCCGCGTCGGCCATCCGGGTCTTGGCGATCGCCTTGTCGTACGCGCCCCGGCACGCACCGGCCGTCGACCCGACGTAGGGGACGCTGGCAAGCTCGAGAAGTGCCTGTACGGTGCCGTTCTCACCCGATCCGCCGTGCAGGGCGACGAAGGCGACATCCGCGTCATGATCGGTCAGGAGCCGCATGAAGCGCTCGTCGACGTCCCAGTCCTCGACGCTCAGCCCGCCCCGTTGCAGCGCCTCGGTCAACCGCCGCCCACTGCGCACCGACACGTCGCGCTCGTGCGACAGACCACCTGAGACGACCGCGACCCGGACCACGCGCCGCACCCTACGGCCCGAGCAGTGCGCGGGTGGGTCAGGAACGCATCGTCAAGGCATCGGGGTCCAAAGACGTCGTCGGCAGCGCCGAGCGCGGAAGGGCCGCCGAAGCACAGTGAGGACGGCTGTCCCTGCGTTTCGCCAGGCGTCGACCAGGGGGACGCCGACGCCATGTCAACCCCACAGACCAACACGTCCGCCCTGCCGAGCGGCGCCGACATGCCGCTGCTGGGTTTCGGCACCTGGCAGCTCACGGGAACCCAGGCTCGCGAGGCCACTGCCTGGGCACTCGAGGCCGGTTACCGGCACCTGGACACCGCCACCATGTACGGCAACGAGCTCGAGGTCGGCGCCGCGCTCGCCGGCAGTGGGGCGGACCGCGAGGACGTCTTCGTGACCACCAAGCTGCCGCCCGGGAAAGCCGGCCAGGAGCGCGCGACGCTCGAGCAGAGCCTGGAGCAGCTGGGCGTGCCGTCGGTGGACCTGTGGCTCGTGCACGCCAAGCCCTCGGGCCGCGGCACCAGCGTTTCCGTGTGGAAGCAGTTCCTGCAGGCGCAGGCCGACGGCCTGGCGACCGACATCGGCGTCAGCAACTACTCGCTGCAGGACCTGAACGAGCTCGCCGACGCGACCGGGGTCCTGCCTGCCGTCAACCAGATCAGGTGGAGCCCGCTGCTGTTCGACCAGGCCGAGCTCGACGGGCACCGGGACCGCGGCGTCGTCCTCGAGGGCTACAGCGCCCTGCGCGGCGGCACGCTGGACAACAGCACGATCGGCGCGATCGCGGAGCGACTCGGCCGCAGCCCGGCCCAGGTCATCGTCCGCTGGCACCTGCAGCACGGCGTCGTCGTGATCCCGAAGTCGCGTGACCGACAGCGCATCGCGGCCAACGCCGACGTCGACGGGTTCACCCTGACCGACGCCGACATGACCGCACTCGACAGCCTGGGGCGCTGAGCCGGCCGGGCTAGCGGACCGGCGCGCCCCACTCGGTCTGCGTCCGCAGCACCGGCTTGAGGACCTTGCCACCGGGGTTGCGCGGCAGCACCTCGCCGCGCACCGCGACGTACTGCGGGACCTTGAAGTCGGCCAGGTGCTCGCGGGCGTGGGCGAGGAAGGCGTTCGAATCGAAGGTCGTGCCCGGCACCGGAACGACGATCGCGCCGACCTTCTCGCCCATCATCGTGTCCGGTACCCCGACCACGGAGACCTCGTAGACGCCCGGCGCGGCCGCGAGGACGTTCTCGACCTCCACGCAGTACACGTTCTCGCCACCTCGGTTGATCATGTCCTTGGCCCGGTCGACGATGTAGGTGAAGCCGTCCGGGTCGATGCGGGCCAGGTCGCCGGTGCGCAGCCAGCCGTCGACGAAGCTCTCCCGGGTCGCCTGCTCCTTGCCCCAGTAGCCCAGGACGACGTTGGCGCCCCGGATGAGCAGCTCGCCCACGCCGGTCTCCGGGTCGGGGTCGAGCAGGTCGAGGTCGACGACCGGCACCGGGAAGCCCACCGAGTCGGGGTGCGTTGCGGCGAACTCGTCCGGCAGGAAGGTCGACAGGCTCGACGTCTCGGACAGCCCGAATCCGTTGCCGACCTTCGCCGATGGGAAGCCTGCCTTCACCTGCCGGACGAGATCGGGCGCGATCGGCGCCCCGCCGTACGTCGCGAAGCGCACGCCGGACAGGTCGATGTCGCCCACGTTCGGCTGGCTCAGTGCGAACCAGAAGATGGCGGGCACGGTCGTGACCACGACGATGCGCTCCTGCGCGATCGCCTGCAGGAAGCGCTGCACGTCGAAGACCGGCATGACGACGGCGGTACCACCTCCCTGCAGGGTCGGCAGGAGCTGGGAGTTGCAGCCGGTGACGTGGAACAGCGGGACGCTGATCAGGTTGCGCACCTCGGGGTCGTACCGCGGCAGGCCGACCGCCCGGCGGCAGCTCTCGCTGTTGGACAGGAAGTTCTCGTGGGAGGTCATCGCGCCTTTGGGGAAGCCCGTCGTCCCCGAGGTGTAGAAGATTGCCGCCAGGTCGGTCAGCGCCAGGCCCTGCTCGACGTACGCCTCGCCGTCGGGCAGCGCCGCAGCAGGTTCGAAGACGTACGACGCCCCGGAGTCCTCCAGGACGTAGGCGACCTCGCTGTCGGTGAAGCGCGTGTTCACCGGGACGACGACGCCGCCCGCCATCAACGTGCCGAAGAACGCGCGGACCCAGTCGACGCCGTTGCCGTAGCGGATGGCCACGCGGTCGCCGCGGGTGACCCCGGCCGCCCGCAGCCCCCCGGCGACGCGCGACGCGGTTTCCCACAGCTGCTGGTAGGACACCCGCGGCCCGTCGAGCTCGACCACCGCCTCGTCCTGCGGGCCGCGCTCGACCGAGGCGCGCAACATGGACACGACATCGGCCGGCAGGTCGTCGTACCGCTTGATGCCGTCCGGGTGGCGGGTGACGCCGCTGCTGTCGAAGGGACTCACTGCGGACCCTCGAAGAAGCGGCGGGGTGTGGTCACGAGCATCGTCTCGATCTGGGCGTCGCTGACACCGTGGCTGCGCAGATAGGGCAGCACGTCCTGTTCGATGTGCAGGTAGTGCCACTGTGGCAGGAAGTCCATGACACCGGGCGCCAGCCAGTCGATGTAGCACGACGCGTCGTGCGCCAGCACCATGGCCTCGGCGTAGCCGCGCTTGCACATCTCGATGACGATGTCGGCGCGCGCTTCGAACGTCGTGTCCAGGTTGATGCCGAAGCGGTCCATGCCCAGCACGAAGCCGAGGTCGGCGAGCTGCTGCAGGTGGTCGGCGTCGGTCGTGTCCCCGCTGTGCCCCAGGACCACGCGGCGCGGGTCGACCCCCTCCTCGCCGAGCACGCGGGCCGCCTGCAGGCCCTGCTCGCTGCCCGGATGCGTGTGCACCGTGATGGGTGTGCCGGTCTGCAGGTGCGCCTTGGCGACCGCCCGCATCACCCGTTCGACCCCGCCCGTCATGCCCTGGTGGTCGATGGCGCACTTGAGCATCCCGGCCTTCGCCCCGGTGCCGGTGATTCCGTCGGTGATGTCGGCGACGAACATGTCGACCATGGGATCGGGGACGTCCGCGCCCAGCGCGGCGTTGAGCGCCGGCCCGCGGTAGTGGAAGAAGAACGGCACGTCGTCGTAGGTGTAGCAGCCGGTCGCGACCACGATGTTGAGGTCCGGCACCTGCTCGGCGATACGCTGGATGCGCGGGATGTAGCGCCCCAGTCCGATGACCGTCGGGTCCACGATGGTGCGCACGCCGGAGGCCGCCAGGGCCGTCAGCTTGGTCACCGCGTCGGCCACCCGGCTGTCTTCGTCGCCCCACTCCTGCGGGTAGTTCTGCTGCACGTCCGGCGTGAGCACGAACACGTGCTCGTGCATGTAGGTCCGCCCGAGATCGGCGCTGTCGACGGGACCACGGACGGTCTGCACCTGTGTCATGCCATGCACCGTAGTCCGACCTGTGTGAGGCAGAGCACAGGTGAGGGTGATGTCGCGATCCCGCCAGACACACCTTCGTGCGGCGTGGATGCTCGGTGGGTGCACACCGACACCGAACGCTGCCTGCGCGCCGTGCAGGGCAAGGACGCCCGCTTCGACGGTTGGTTCTTCACCGCCGTGGTGACCACCGGCATCTACTGCCGGCCGAGCTGTCCCGTCGTACCGCCGAAGGCCTCGAATGTCCGGTTCCACCCCAGTGCGGCGGCCGCCCAGGCGGCCGGGTTCCGGGCCTGCAAACGGTGCCGCCCCGACGCCTCGCCCGGCTCACCGGAGTGGGATCTGCGCTCAGACGTGGTGGCCCGGGCGGTGCGGCTGATCGCGGACGGGGTGGTGGACCGCGAGGGTGTGCCAGGCCTGTCGGCCCGGCTCGGTTACAGCCGGCGGCAGCTCGAGCGCCTGCTGCACGCCGAGCTAGGCGCAGGTCCGCTCGGTCTCGCCCGGGCGCAACGGGCCCAGACGGCACGGCTGCTCGTGGAGACCACCCTGCTGCCACTGGCCGACGTCGCGCTGGCCGCCGGCTTCGGCAGCGTCCGGCAGTTCAACGACACGGTGCGCGAGGTGTTCGCCACGACGCCGGGTGACCTGCGCGCACGGTCCCGGCGGGACGAGCCCACGGTCGCCGGGACCATCGTTTTGCGGTTGCCGTTCCGGGTGCCTCTGTGGCCGGACAACCTGTTCGGCCACCTGGCCGCCACCGCCGTACCGGGAGTGGAGGAGTGGCGGGACGGTGCCTACCGGCGCACGCTGCGGTTGCCGCACGGCACGGGCGTGGTGGCGCTGTCCCCCAGGGCCGGCCACGTGGCCTGCCGGCTCGCGCTGACCGACCTGCGTGACCTGTCGGTGGCGATCGCCCGGTCCCGGCGGCTGCTGGACCTGGATGCCGACCCCGTGGCCGTCGACGCGCAGCTGGCCCAGGACCCTGTGCTGGCGCCGCTGGTCGCGGCCGCCCCGGGACGTCGGGTGCCGCGCACCGTGGACGAGCAGGAGCTGGCGTTGCGGGCCGTGCTCGGGCAGCAGGTCAGCACGGCGGCCGCCCGCACCCACGCCGGGCGGCTGGTCGCCTCCCTCGGCGAGCAGATCCTCGACCCAGCCGGTGGTCTCACCTCGCTGTTTCCCACTGCGGGTGCGGTCAGTGAGGTGGATCCGGCCTCGCTCGCCCTGCCGGGAGCCCGCATCCGCACCTTGCTCGGCCTCGCCCGCGCGCTGGCGGCCGGCGACATCGACCTCGACCCGGGGGCCGACCGCGAGCAGGCACGCGCGGCGCTGCTCGCCCTGCCCGGCATCGGTCCGTGGACCGTCGAGACGATCGCCATGCGCGCCCTCGGCGACCCGGATGCCTTCTTGCCCACCGACCTCGGTGTCGTCGCACTCGCCCGACGGCTGGGTCTGCCGACCGGCGCCGGGCTCGTTGCGCGCGCCGAGCGCTGGCGTCCCTGGCGGGCCTACGCCGTACAGCACCTGTGGGCCGTCGGCGACCACGCCGTCAATGTCATGCCGACCGAGCTCGCCCCGGCCCGTCCCGGAGGACCCCCGTGAGGACCCACACCGTCATCGACAGCCCGATCGGACCGCTCACCCTCGTCGCCGACGACGGCGCCCTCGCCGGGCTGTACATGGACTCCCAGCGTCACCTGCCGGGCGCCTCCACCCACGGGCCCTTGGACGAGGCCGGGCTCCCTGCCGTGCGCGAGCAGCTGACCGCGTACTTCTCGGGCGCCCTCCTGGAGTTCGACGTGCCGATCGCCATGAGCGGCACACCGTTCCAGGTGCGGGTGTGGGAGGCGCTGCGCCGGATCCCGTACGGCTCGACGTGGTCCTACGGCCGGCTCGCGGCCGAGCTCGGGCAGCCGGGCGCGAGCCGCGCGGTCGGTCTGGCGAACGGCCGCAACCCCGTCGGCATCGTGGTGCCCTGCCACCGCGTGGTCGGCAGCACCGGCAGCCTGACCGGGTACGGCGGGGGGCTCGCCCGCAAGCAGTTCCTGCTCGACCTGGAAGCCGGCCGCCCGACGCTCCCCTGGTGAGGGCCGTACCCGGCAGCGCCGGCTGCTTTCGTGACGAGGACGTCCTCCCACACCTGCGGCCCCCGCCGTCGCCACCGAGCCGGACCAGATCCGCTCGGTCATCAGAAGCTTCGATGATCATCCGGCTGATCTGGTGGCGCTGCGCCCCTCGATACTTCTGATGATCAACGAACCGTCACAGCGGCTCAGGCCCCGAGGAAGAAGCTCGTGCCCCCGTCGCCGGCTCGGGCGTCCAACGTCTGCCCGGCCAGGCGTTGGGCGGCGATCGGTCCCAGGAAGACGGTCGCGTCGTGCTGCGTGAGCACGACATCGTCGGGTCCCGCGACACCGGTCAGCCGCATGGCGAGCGCCGGATGGTCGTCGCGCTGCGCGATGCGCAGGCCACCGGCGGGCAGTTCGGCCTCGTGGACCAGGTCGCGGATCATGGTGGCGGCGCTGTCGGTCACCTCGAGCACGGCGCTCCCTCGGGGCTGCAGGTCTGTGCAGGACACCCCTCACCATGGCCCCTGGCCGCGCTCGGAGGTCAAGCACCTTCACCGTGAGGACAACCTTCCCCCGTCCGGCCCGACGCGCAGGTCGGATCGTCTACTCCCACTCGATCGTGCCGGGCGGTTTGCTGGTCACGTCGAGCACCACCCGGTTGACCTCGCGCACCTCGTTGGTGATCCGGGTCGAGATGCGAGCCAGGACCTCGTACGGGACGCGGGTCCAGTCGGCGGTCATCGCGTCCTCCGACGACACCGGGCGCAGCACGACCGGGTGGCCGTAGGTGCGGCCGTCGCCCTGCACGCCCACCGACCTGACCTCGGCGAGCAGCACGACGGGGCACTGCCAGACGTCCCGGTCGAGCCCGGCCGCCGACAGCTCGGACCGCGCGATCGCGTCGGCCTCGCGGAGCAGTTCGAGGCGCTCGGCCGTGACCTCGCCGATGATGCGGATCCCGAGCCCCGGGCCCGGGAACGGCTGCCGCCAGAGGATCGCCTCGGGCAGCCCGAGCTCGAGGCCGACCCGTCGTACCTCGTCCTTGAACAGCTCGCGCAGCGGCTCGACGAGGGCGAACTGCAGGTCCTCGGGCAGGCCGCCCACGTTGTGATGGCTCTTGATGGTGGAGGTGCCCGCGCCCCCGCCGGACTCAACGACATCCGGGTAGAGGGTGCCCTGCACGAGGAAGTCGACGGGCGCGTCGGCGCTGACCTCGCGGGCGGCCTCCTCGAACACGCGGATGAACTCGCGGCCGATCGCCTTGCGCTTGGTCTCCGGATCGGTGACGCCCACCAGCGCGTCGAGGAACCGCTTCGAGGCGTCCGCGACGTGCAGGTTCACGCCTGTCGAGGCGACGAAGTCCTGCTCGACCTGCTCGGCCTCGCCCTTGCGCAGCAGGCCGTGGTCGACGAACACACACGTGAGCTGGTCGCCCACCGCGCGCTGCACGAGTGCAGCCGCGACGGCCGAGTCGACACCGCCGGACAGGCCGCAGATGACCCGCCGGTCACCGACCTGCTCGCGGATCAGCGCGACCTGCTCCTCGACGACGTTGCTGATCGTCCACGTCGGCTCGCAGCCCGCCGCCTCGAGCAGGAAGCGGCGCAGCACCTGCTGGCCGTGCTCGGAGTGCAGCACCTCGGGGTGGAACTGCACGCCGTACAGCCCACGCGCGGTGTCCTCGAAAGCTGCAACCGGTGTCGCCTCGGTCGTCGCGGTGACGGTGAACCCGGGGGGCGCCTGGGCCACCGCGTCGCCGTGCGACATCCAGACCGACTGCTGATCAGGCAGTCCCGCGAACAGCAGCGAGTCGCCGGTCCGGCCGAGCGCCGTACGGCCGTACTCAGCGGTCCCGGTCTGCGCGACGCGGCCACCGAGGGCCCGGGCCATCGCCTGGTGGCCGTAGCAGATGCCGAAGGTCGGCACGCCCGTGTCGAAGAAGCCGGGCGGGACCTGCGGGGCACCGTCGGCGTACACCGATGATGGGCCGCCGGACAGGATCACGGCCTTGGGTGCCCGTGCCCGGATCTGCTCAGCGGTGATCGTGTGAGGCACGATCTCGGAGTAGACCTGGCACTCGCGCACCCGGCGAGCGATGAGCTGGGCGTACTGCGCCCCGAAGTCGACGACGAGGACGGTGTCGGTCACCCCCGCGATTCTACGGCGAAGACGGCCGCCTGGGCCTCGGCCGGCAGCCGCACCAGCCGCCCGGCGGCCGGCGGCCGCAACAGCACAACAGCAAGTTCGCGGAACGTGCGAGCAGTAGGTGAGCCGTCGGCGAGCGTCCTGGGCGGACGCAACGGGCCGCCGACCTGCTGTTGTGCTGGTCGCGGCTCAGCGGGGGCGGGAGGACCGCTGCAGGTCCTTGCCCTCGGTCCGCAGTGCCGGTGCCACCATGACCTCCACCTTCTGGAACTCCTTGATGGAGCTGTAACCGGTCATGGCCATGGCCCGGCGCAGGCCGCCGAAGACGTTGGTCGTGCCGTCGTCGGTGACAGCGGGGCCGAGAAGCACCTGCTCGAGCGACCCGACCTGGTCGACCTTGAGCCGGGTGCCGCGCGGCAGGACCGGGTGGTGCGAGGCGTGCCCCCAGTGCCAGCCCCCGCCCGGCGCCTCCTGAGCGCGGGCCAGCGCGCTGCCCATCATCACGGCGTCCGCGCCGCAGGCGATGGCCTTGGCGACGTCGCCGCCCGTACTCATCCCACCGTCGGCGATGATGTGGACGTAACGGCCGCCCGACTCGTCGAGGTAGTCCCGCCGGGCCCCGGCAGCATCCGCGATCGACGTCGCCATGGGTACGCCGATGCCGAGCACCGCGCGGGTGGTGTTGGCCTGACCGGGGCCGACCCCCACGAGGATCCCGGCGGCGCCCGTGCGCATCAGGTGCAGCGCCGACTGGTAGGTCGCACACCCCCCCACGATGACCGGTACGTCGAGCTCGGCGATGAACCGCTTGAGGTTCAACGGTTCTGAACGTGAGGACACGTGCTCAGCCGAGACCACCGTGCCCTGGATGACGAACAGGTCGACGCCGCTGTCGAGCACCGTCTGCGCGAACTGCACCGTCCGCTGCGGGGTGAGCGAGGCCGCGACGGTGACGCCCGCGTCGCGGATCTGCTTGACCCGCGCGGTGATGAGGTCGGCCTCCATCGGCTTGGCGTAGATCTCGCGCATCCGCGCGGCGGCCTGCTCCTCGGGCAGCTCGCACAGGCCCGCGATCTCCTCCAGGACCGGCTGCGGGTCGTCGTACCGGGTCCACAGGCCCTCGAGGTTGAGCACGCCGAGACCGCCGAGCCGGCCGATGGCGACAGCGGTGTCCGGCGACATGACGCCGTCCATCGCGCTGCCCATGAGCGGCAGCTCGAAGCGGTAGGCGTCGATCTCCCAGACCAGCGAGACGTCCTCGGGATCCCGCGTCCGGCGGGAGGGGACGATCGCGATGTCGTCGAAGCCGTACGCACGCCGGCCGGACTTGCCGATGCCGATCTCGATGTCGGGCACAGCTCTCCTAGCGCGCGCTGTAGTTGGGGGCCTCGACGGTCATCTGCACGTCGTGCGGGTGGCTCTCCTTCAGGCCCGCGGCCGTGATCTGGACGAAGGTCCCCCTGTCCTGCAGCTCGGCGATGCTCCCGGCGCCGACGTAGTACAGCGACTGGCGCAGGCCGCCGATGAGCTGCTGGGCGACCGAGGACAGCGGCCCCCGGTAGGGAACCTGGCCCTCGATGCCCTCGGCGATGAGCGCGTCGTCGGAGTTGATGTCGCCCTGCGCGTAGCGGTCCTTGGAGTACGACCGGTTGCCGCCGCGCGACTGCATCGCGCCGAGCGAGCCCATTCCTCGGTAGGTCTTGAACTGCTTGCCGTTGATGAAGACCAGATCGCCCGGGCTCTCGTCGACGCCGGCCAGCAGCGAGCCGAGCATCACGCTGTCGGCACCCGCCACGATTGCCTTGGCGATGTCGCCGGAGTACTGCAGACCACCGTCCCCGATCACCGGTACGCCGGCCGGGCGGCAGGCCAGCGACGCCTCGTGGATCGCCGTGACCTGGGGGACGCCCACGCCGGCCACGACCCGGGTGGTGCAGATCGAGCCGGGGCCGACCCCGACCTTCACGCCGTCGGCGCCCGCGTCCACCAGGGCCTGCGCCCCTGCGCGCGTCGCCGCATTGCCCCCGACGACATCGACGTGCGCGGCGGCACTGTCGGCCTTCAGGCGAGCCACCATGTCCAGGACGCCACGGCCGTGACCGTTCGCGACGTCGACGACCAGCACATCGGCGCCGGCCTCGACCAGGGCCATCGCCCGCTTCCAGGCATCACCGTGGAAGCCGATCGCGGCCGCGACCACGAGACGTCCATCGGCGTCCTTGGTCGCCAACGGGAACTGCTCGCGCTTGACGAAGTCCTTGACGGTGATGAGCCCGCTCAGCCGCCCGGCGCCATCGACCAGGGGGAGCTTCTCGATCTTGTTCGCCTGCAGGAGCCGCAGCGCCTCCTCGCTGGACACACCCACGCGCGCGGTGACCAGCGGCATCGGGGTCATGACGTTTCGCACGAGCCGTTCCTGGTCGATCTCGAACCGGGTGTCCCGGTTGGTGACGATACCCAGCGGGATGCCGTCGGCCGCCACGACCGGCACGCCCGAGATGCGGTAGTGCGCGCACAACCGGTCGACGTCGGCAAGAGTGTCGTCGGGGGCGCAGGTGACCGGGTTGGTGACCATCCCCGCCTCGGAGCGCTTCACCAGGTCGACCTGCGCCGCCTGGTCCTCGATCGCCAGGTTGCGGTGCAGCACCCCGACACCACCCTGGCGCGCCATCGCGATCGCCATGCGCGCCTCGGTCACCGTGTCCATCGCGCTGGACAGCAGGGGGATGCGCAGGGTGACGCGCCGGCTCAGCCGGGTCGAGGTGTCGGCCTCGTGCGGGATGACGTCGCTCTCGCCTGGGAGCAGCAGCACGTCATCGAACGTCAGCCCCATCCCGGCGAACTTCGTGGTGGCCGGCGGGTCGAGGGGTGTCATCACAGCTTCCCTGCAGGGGCGTCGGGACAAGCCCGAACTCTACCTGCCGTACGACGCCGAGCGCCGCGCCCGGGACGCGAAGCGCCGCCGCCGCTCAGCTGACCAGACCGCGCCGGAAGCCCAGCGCCACCGCCTGCGCCCGGTCGTTGACCTCGAGCTTGCGGAACAGCCGCCGGGCGTGGGTCTTGATGGTGTCCTCGGACAGGTAGAGCTCGCGCCCGATGGCGCCGTTGCTCTTGCCCTGGCTCATGCCCCTCAGCACCTGCAGCTCGCGCTCGGTGAGCTGGGGCGGGCACGCCGCCCCGGGATCGACGGGACGGCAGGCGCTCGGCCCGCGGCGCACGGATACGGCCACGAGGTCCATCCCGTCCAGGGCGTGGGCGACTGCCGCGCACAACTCCTCGTGGCTGACCTCCTTGAGCAGGTAGCCGCGGGCACCGTAGGACACGGCCGCAGCGACCTGGTCCCGGTCGTCTGCTCCCGTGAGCATGATGACCTTGGCTTCGGGGTGGGCCGCGACGAGCCGTCGCGTGGTCTCGAGACCGCCGAGCCCGGGCATGCGGACGTCCATCAAGACCAGGTCCGGGTGCTCCAGCGGATAGCGTGCGAGCACCTCCTCCCCGCTGGCCGCGGTCTGGACCTTCTTGACGCCCGGGACGCCGGACACGAACTGCCGCAACCCCTCCCGCACGGTGCGGTGGTCGTCGCAGATCAGCACGGTGGTCACAGGGTCGCCTTCGGATCGGAGGGGTCGCGCGGTGTCGAGCGGCGGTGCGCGTTCCTGGAGGTATTCGGCAGGACAGCGCCCTGACGTGAGGCCCTGCCGGCCCTGACTCAGAGGCGAGCAGGGGCCGTCAGGTCTCGAGCAGGGCGGCGACGTCAGGGCGACCGAGCCAGGCCGTACGCACGACCGGAGGCAGGTCCCCCGCGATCGCGAGCACGGCTGTACGGGCCGTCCGAAGGCTGCGGTCGCTCTCGACCCGGTCGGTGTCGGCCAGCAAGGCCCCGAGCAGGGCGTGTACCGGCCAGAGGACGGGCAGCACGGCCAACGGCTCGGCAACGGTCGCCGAGCGCCGCAGTGTCCCGACGGCCTCGTCGTTGCCGGCGCTGACCTCCGCGAGCCCGAGCAGCAGCAGACCCTTGGCCACGTGCCGCGGGGCGCCGGCGTCCTCGGCGCGTTGGACGGCCGCGGCTGCGTGCGCCGCGGCGTCGTCCGTGCGGCCCTCGAGCAGGGCGAGCTCCGCGGTCGTCCATCCGCACCGCACCCGTTGGCGCCACCACTGCTCATCGCCCGCGGGCAGCGCTGCCGCCGCCTGCGCCAGCCGTTCGACGGCCTCATCGCCCTCGTCCAGACCGATCGCGTCGGAGGCCAACCCCAGCAGCGCGTCGAAGCCCGCCTCGGCGGAGCCGTCGGTGAGGGCAAGGGCAGCCAGGTCCGCCTCGCGGGCGACCGCGTGCCGGCCGAGCTGGCGGTGGATGCTCGCGACGGTCGACCCCGACAGTGCAGCGAACAGCCGGCACTCGGGGCTCGCGCCCTGCTCAGAACCGGACGCGACGAGAGGGGACAGGACGGTCAGTGCGCCCCCGTAGCGACCGCCGGCGCCGAGCGCGACGCCCAGCAGCCAGGCGGCCTCGGCGACCTCGGTGACGAGCCCCTGGGACTGCGCAAGCACCACGGCCTGCTCCAGAACGCCGACCGCAGCAGCGGGTCGGCCGTGGAACACCGCGTGCTCCCCGCTCGCGAGCAGCTCGGGGAGCCCAGATCCGGTCACACCCAGACGGTACCGGGGTACGCTCACCCCGAATCGGGCCGCGCTACCGGCCGAGCGCCTGTTCCACCAGGTCCAGCGCGCCGGTCAGGTCTGCTGTGGAGCTCACCCTCGCGGGCAGCTCGACGGTGTCCCAGCCGGGTCCGCCGACGACGACAGCGGTCGCGGGACGGGTCACCGGGAGCCCCGACAGCACGGCGGCGTCCGCGCTGGTCGGCAGCTGCGACCACACGAACAGCACGGCGGGCCCGGTCCGGCGTACGGCGGAGTGCAGCGCCTCGACCGGCAGCGCGGGACCCAGGACGCGGGCCGCCGTACCGCGCTCGGCAAGTCCGGCAGCCATGACCTGCAGTGGGAGGGCATGCTGGTCCTCGGGCGCGCAGGCGAGCAGCACCGGACGCGGGGGCTCGGGGACGCCGGGCCCGCTGTGCCGCCGAAGTGCCGCGACGATGCACTCTGACAGCAGGTGCTCCACCTCCACGCCCTCGCCCGTCGCTGCCCAGCGGTTGCCCGCCGCGACGAGCACCGGCACGAGCACGTGCTCCCAGGTGTGCACAACGCCCTGCGCCGCCAGCTCGGCCTCCACCAGGGTGGTCACCGCCCCGCTGTCCAGGGCCATGGCCGCCCGCCCGAGACCGCGGGTGACTGCGTCAGCACCGGGCAGCGCCAGCACCTGGCCCCCCGGCCCCCCCGGCCGCCGCCGGCCCTGCCGGTCGGGCAATGCCGCGCTGCCCCACGGGCGAGCAAGGCTCGAGCTGTGGTCCGGACCAGCCGAGGCCAGGGCGACCCGGGCCGCCTCCCCGGGCGCGACGCCGGCCAGGATCAGCCGCCGCATGACCTCGAGCCGGGCCAGGTCCGGGCCCGTGTACTGCCGGTGCGCACCGGCCGCGTGCTCGCTGGGGCCCAGGCCGTACCGGCGGTCCCAGGTGCGCAGCGTCCCGGGCGCGATGCCGAGCCGGTGGGCGACGGCGGCGACGGTGAGCCGGGGGTCGGGCTGCGCGTGCTCGTCCCCGGTCATCGTGCTCCAGCATGCGGGCGCCGGGGTGCGCCCACAACTTGGACCACCGGTGACCCGATCGTCGCGCCCAGTGAGGAGGCCGCCGTCACCCGACGACGCTGGCGCCGGGCACTTGAACAACTCTTGGATCGGTTATAGGCTCGTCCACACAGTGTCCGAGAGAAGCAGCGCGACCCGACGAACAGGACAGGCCATGACCGACGTCTCCCGCCTCCCCGGCCCGCAGCTCGAGAAGTGGGAGTGGCAGATGTTCGGGGCCTGCCGCCGCGAGGACACCGAGCTGTTCTTCCATCCCGAGGGCGAGCGCGGACCGTCGCGGTCCAATCGCGAGGCCTCCGCCAAGGCGGTCTGCGCGACCTGCCCGGTCCTGATGTCCTGTCGCGAGCACGCCCTGACCGCGCGGGAGCCGTACGGCGTCTGGGGCGGCCTGTCCGAGCACGACCGCGAGGAGATCCTCGGCACCGTTCACGCCACCGCTGTCTGAGCCGCCGGGATGCACGCTGCCACCACGACGGGCCCACGGGCCCGCGGGTCGATCCGGTCAGGCTGCGGGCGCCTCGACCTCGGGGGTGGCCGGGAAGGCCGCCACCAGCTGGTCGAGCTCCTTGCGCCAGTACCGGTGCACGTTGAGCCGCTTGGGCTTGCCGTCGGGGGCGAACTGCAGGTAGATCGAGCTCCACACCCGGGTCCGCTTGGCCTTGGTCATCGGGAAGTGGTCGCGGGAGTAGACGACGACCACCTCGCCGGGGCGGTTGGTGAAGCGGTTCGCCGAGTTGACGATGACCGAGGTGTTGGTCAGGGTCAGGAAGTAGAACTTGCGGGTCAGCGCGATGACCAGCCCTAGGAGGGGCACCTCGTCAAACAGGCTGTTCAACCACGGGCTCGGCCCGGTCTCGCAGTGCACGCACGCGATGAACGTCTCGCCGGGTGGGGCCGCCTGGCTGAGCTTGGAGATGACCTGGGCCTTCTGCTTGGCCCTGCGGATCGCCATGGGACTCCCTCGTCGTGGAGCGCGCGACGCTAGCAGTCACCTCTGACGCTCGTAGGACGTACGGGCCCGGCTCCTGCAGGTGCAGGTGCCGAGTCCGTACGTCTCGTGCGGGTGCCTAGTGCGAGTGGCCGTGACCGCCATGGCCGGCCTCGTCGGCCTCCTCGGCGGGCTTGTCCGCGATCAGCGTCTCGGTCGTCAGCAGCATGGCGGCGATCGAGGCGGCGTTGCGGACGGCGGAGCGCGTGACCTTCACCGGGTCGACCACACCCTGGGCGACCAGGTCGCCGTACTCGCCCGTCTCGGCGTTCAGGCCGAAGCGCGGGCCGTCGGCCAGACCTGCCTCGCGGGTGCGATTGACGGCGACGCGTCCCTCCAGGCCGGCGTTCTCGGCGATCCAGCGGGCCGGCTCGTCCAGCGCCTTGCGCACGATGTTGACGCCGACGAGCGCGTCACCGGTCAGGCCCAGACCGCCCTCGAGCGCCTTGGCGGCGTGCACGAGCGCGGCGCCACCGCCGGGGACGATGCCCTCCTCGACCGCCGCGCGAGTCGCCGAGATGGCGTCCTCCAGGCGGTGCTTGCGCTCCTTGAGCTCGACCTCGGTGTGCGCGCCGACCTTGATGACGCCCACGCCGCCGGCCAGCTTGGCGAGCCGCTCCTGGAGCTTCTCTTTGTCCCAGTCGCTGTCGCTGGACTCGATCTCCTGCTTGATCTGGGCGACCCGACCGGCGACGTCCTCCTTGCTGCCGTTGCCGTCCACCATCGTGGTGGTGTCCTTGGTGACGGTGACGATGCGGACGCGGCCCAGCACCTCGAGCCCGACCTGGTCGAGCTTGAGGCCGACCTCGGCGCTGACGACCTGGGCGCCGGTGAGCACGGCCATGTCCTGCAGCATCGCCTTACGGCGGTCACCGAAGCCCGGCGCCTTGACCGCGGCGACCTTGACGGTCTTGCGGATGCTGTTCACGACCAGGGTCGACAGCGCCTCGCCATCGATGTCCTCGGCCACGATCAGCAGCGGCTTGCCGGACTGCACGACCTTCTCGAGCAACGGCAGCAGGTCGGCGATGGCCGAGACCTTGCCATTGACGATGAGGACGCTGGCGTCCTCGAGCACGGACTCCATGCGCTCGGCGTCGGTGACGAAGTACGGGCTGATGTAGCCCTTGTCGAACTGCATGCCCTCGGTCAGCTCGAGCTCGAGGCCGGTGGCCTGGCTCTCCTCGACGGTGATGACACCGTCCTTGCCGACCTTGTCCATCGCCTCGGCGACAAGCTCGCCGACACGCGGGTCCTGCGCGCTGATCGCGGCGACGGCCGCGACCTCGGCGGGGGTCTCGACCGGGCTGGCGGCGGCGAGCAGCGCCTCGCTGACGGCCTCGACGGCCGCGTCGATGCCGGCCTTCAGGCCCATCGGGTTGATGCCGGACGCGACGGCCTTGAGGCCCTCGTGGACCATGGACTGGCCGAGCACGGTCGCGGTGGTGGTGCCGTCCCCGGCGACGTCGTTGGTCTTGGTGGCGACCTCCTTGGCCAGCTGGGCGCCCATGTTCTCGTAGGGGTCTTCCAGCTCGACCTCACGCGCGATGGTGACGCCGTCGTTGGTGATGGTGGGGCCGCCGTACTTCTTGCCGATCACGACGTTGCGGCCCTTGGGGCCGAGCGTCACCTTCACGGCGTTGGCGAGGGTGTCGACACCGCGCTCGAGGGAGCGGCGGGCGTCCTCGGAGAAGCTCAGGGTCTTGCTCATGCAGGGTCCTCTCGGTGGTGCTGGAGACGGTGGTACGAAGGGAAAGCAAGCGACGCCCCGGGTCCCCGGGCGGGGTCTCGGGGCGTCGCTGTGTCGAGCAGGGCCGCTAGCCCTCGATGACGGCCAGCACGTCGCGGGCGGAGAGCACGAGGTACTCCTCGCCGGCGTACTTGACCTCGGTGCCGCCATACTTGCTGTACAGCACCTTGTCACCAACCTTGACGTCGAGCGGGACGCGGTTGCCGTCCTCGAACCGACCCGGTCCGACGGCCAGGACGGTGCCCTCCTGGGGCTTTTCCTTGGCGGTGTCGGGGATCACGATGCCCGACGCAGTCGTTGTCTCGGCCTCGACGGCCTGGACGACGATGCGGTCCTCGAGCGGCTTGATGGCGACCTTGGTCGCAGTAGTCACTGTTCCTCCTGTGGAGCGTGGACGTGGGGGCGAGCTCGGTGCCTGCCGTCGCGGGGTCAGGTGCCGGTCGCTGTTGGCACTCTAACCAGTCGAGTGCCAGCCGCACAAGCCTGCCCCGACGAGATGGCCCGGGGGTCAGCGGCACAGGACCAGCTCGACGGGCATGGCGCTGTCCGCGGGCAGGTCCAGCGGGCTCGGTGCGACGCCCGCGTCGACCAGCCGCGCGCCCAGCGCCGCGACCATCGCCCCGTTGTCGGTGCACAGACCCGGCCTGGGCACCCGCAGGCGTACGCCGGCCGCGTCGCACCGCTGCTGGGCCAGCGCGCGCAGCCGGCTGTTCGCCGCGACCCCCCCGCCGATCAGCAGATGGTCCACGCCGTGCTCGCGGCAGGCCCGCACCGCCTTCGCGGTCAGCACATCGACGACCGCCTCCTGGAAGCTGGCGCAGACGTCGGCCACCGGTACCGGGCCCTCGTGCCGCTCCACCCATCGCGCGACCGCCGTCTTGAGCCCGGAGAAGCTCACGTCGTACGACGGGTCGGCGGCCATCCCGCGCGGGAAGGCCACGGCAGCCGGGTCGCCGGAGCGGGCGAGCCGGTCGATGGCCGGACCGCCCGGGAAACCCAGCCCCAGCAGTCGGGCGACCTTGTCGAACGCCTCGCCCGCGGCATCGTCGACGGTCTGGCCGAGGGGGGTCATGGCGACCGTGACGTCCTCGACGAGCAGCAGGGAGGAGTGGCCGCCGGAGACCAGCAGGGCGAGGCAGGGCTCGGGCAGCGGGCCGTGCTCGAGCACGTCGACCGCGACGTGCGCCGCAAGGTGGTTGACGCCGTACAGGGGCAGGTCCAGGGCGAGCGCGTAGGCCTTCGCAGCGGCGACGCCGACGAGCAGCGCGCCGGCCAGACCGGGGCCGGCCGTGACGGCAACGGCCTCGAGGTCGGCGAGCGCCACGCCTGCCGACGCCAGCGCCCGGTGGACCGTCGGCACCATCGCCTCCAGGTGTGCCCGGGAGGCGACCTCCGGCACGACGCCGCCGAAGCGGGCGTGCTCCTCGACCGAGCTCGCAATCGCGTCGGCGAGCAGCGTCCGGCCGTGCACGATCCCGATCCCCGTCTCGTCGCAGGACGTCTCAATGCCGAGCACCAGCGGGCCACTCACGGTGCCGTCCTGGTCATGACCCAGGCGTCCGTGCCGCTCGGGGCGTAGTAGCCGCGGCGCACCCCGGTCCGGACGAAGCCATGCCGCACGTACAACCGCTGAGCCACCTCGTTGTCTGCCCGCACCTCCAGCACCACAGTGCGCTTTACGCGACGTCCCGCCTCCTCGAGCAACGCCGTCAGCAGCAGCTCGCCGAGCCCCTGGCCCTGGTAGCCCGGCGCGACCGCCATCGTCTGCACGAACCCCTCGTCGGGGTAGTCGCAGAGGCCGGCGTACCCGGCGAGCCGCTCCCCGTCCGTGGCGACCAGGTAGTAGCGGGTGTCGACCTGACCCAGCTCGGACCAGAACGTGGCCGCCGTCCAGGGCTCCGCCCCGAACAGGACCTGCTCGATCGCCAGTACGGGATCGACGTGCCACCAGCGCATCCGGGACAGCTCGACCACGGCGCTCATCGCGGCACCGGCTCGGTCGCGTCCGGGCGCCGCAGGTAGAGCGGGACGAGCGGCTCCGGACCGCCGCCGAGGTCGGCCCGGTGCACCAGCCGTCCCACTGAAGGGGCGGTCGGCTGCTCGCGCACGTCCAGCCCGGCGAAGGCTTCGCGGTACAGCAGCGCGCCGGCGCCGACGACCCGGCAGCCGGCCATCGCGGCGGCCGCGACGTCGGGCCTGGTCACGTGCGGGCCGTCGATGCGGGCACCGTCGCCGTCGTACACCGCCCAGTAGACCTCCCGACGGCGGGCATCGGTCACCGCCGCGAGATCGCCCGGCCCGTCGACGTACAACCCGTCCAGCGAGCACATGCCGTACGCCGGGACGCTCAGTGCGTCGGCAAGCGAGGCCGCCGTCACGATCCCGACCCGCAGCCCGGTGAAGGGTCCCGGTCCGAGGCCGACCACGACGGCGCCGAGATCGCCTGCCCGGACGCCTGATTCGGCAAGGACCGCACGGATGCCGACCGCAAGCACCTCGCCGTGCCGCCGCCCGTCGAGGACCACCCGCTCGGCGAGCACGCCGCGGCCGGTGTCGACCAGCGCCACCGAGACTGCGGGCGTCGAGGTGTCGAGGCCGAGGACGAGCACCTGCGCGAGGCTAGTCCGCGTACGTCGCCACGAGCTCGCGCTTGAGCACCTTGCCGGACGGCCCGAGCGGGAAGGCGTCGGTGAAGAACACCCGCCTCGGGTACTTGTAGGCCGCCAGGTGCTGCTTGGACCAGGAGACCAGATCGGCCTCGCTGACCTCGCCGTCCAGGACGACGACGGCGCAGATCTCCTCGCCGGACGTCGCGTCCGGCAGGCCGATCACGGCGACCTGCGCCACGGCCGGGTGGCGCAGCAGCACCTCCTCGACGTCGCGCGGGTAGACGTTGTAGCCGCCGCGGATGACCATGTCCTTCTTGCGGTCGACGATGCGCACGTAGCCGTCGGCGTCCTTGGTCCCGAGGTCGCCGGTGCGGAACCAGCCGTCGATGATGGCCGCCTCGGTGGCCTCGGGCTTGTTCAGATAGCCCTTGAACACGTTGTGCCCGCGTACGACGAGCTCGCCGAGCTCGTCGGTCGGGAGCAGCTCGATGCGCTCCTCGACCTCGGCCCTGGCGATCTCGACGTCGACCCCCCAGATACTCTTGCCGACCGTGCCGGCGACCGGAGGGAAGCCCTTCTGGTTGAAGGTCGCCACCGGCGAGGTCTCGGTCAGCCCGTAGCCCTCGAGCACCTGCGTGTCGTACAGCTCGTTGAACTGCTCGAGCACGGCCTCGGGCAGGGCGGCGCCCCCGGACAGCGCGCTCTTGAGCGAGGGGCGCTTCTCGCTGCTCTTGGCTGCCTCGATCAGGCCGACGTACATGGTGGGGACGCCCATGAAGATCGTGCACTTCTCGTCCACGAGCAGGTCGAGTGCGGCCGGCCCGTTGAAGCGCGGCAGCATCACCACGGTGGCGCCCACGTAGAACGAGGTGTTCATGCAGCAGGTCTGCCCGAAGGTGTGGAACAGCGGCAGGCAGCCGAGCACGACGTCGGTCTCGTCGATGTCGAAGCTGTGCTGGGCCGACACGACGACGTTCATGGTCACGTTGAGATGGGTGATCTCGGCGCCCTTGGGCTTGCCGGTGGTCCCGCTGGTGTAGAGCACCACCGCCGTGTCGTGGGCGTCGCGCGGCACGATCGCCTCGATCCCCTGCGCCGAGGCGGCCAACTCGTCGAGGCGCTCCACCGACGCGTCCCCGCCGTCCATCACGGCCAGCACCGGTACGCCGGCGAGCTCGGCGCCCTTCGCGCCCTCGCCGAGCAGGGGCGCGGCGCAGACCAGCGCCCTGGCCCCCGAGTCGGTCAGGACGTACTCGATCTCCTCGGCCTTGAGGAGCGCGTGGACGGGCACGGCGACGCCCCCGAGCGCCAGCACGCCGAAGTAGGCCAGCGGGAAGTGGTGGGTGTTGGGCAGCAGTAGCGCGACCTTGTCGCCCTCGCCGATCCCCTTGCTGCGCAGCACCTCGGCGTACCGCTTGGCCTCGTCCCACAGCTCGGCGTAGGTGATCCGCAGCGGACCGAGGACGACGGCGGTCCGGTCGGCATACCGCACGGCGGACTCGGCGAGGATGCTGGCGATCGACAGGGGCATGGGGGCAGCTCCGGGGCTCGAGGGCGGTCGGCGACGAGTCTGCCCTGTCCGGACGTGTCTTGTCGGGTGCTCGAGCGTCGCCCTCCGCCACGCTCAGGGCGGCCTCGCGGCGCAGCACCGCAGCAGGGGCGTTCCCACGCGATCAGACAGGTGCCGGGCAGGCCCGCCCCGGCCCGGCCCAGCGGAAGCCGACGCCGCGGACGACCGCCGTACGCCGGTCGTCCTCGTGCCGGGTCAGTGCGATCTCGAGCCGGTCCTCCGACAGACCCTCGACGAGTCCGTCGCCCCACTCGACGACGGTCACCGAGATGGGCAGGTCGGCGTCGAGGTCCAGGTCGTCGAGCTCGAGCGCGGACGACGCGCTCCCCCGCAAGCGGTAGGCGTCGACGTGCACGAGCGGCACCGGCCCACGATGCACCCGGGCGAGCACGAAGGTCGGGCTGGTGACCCGGCCGCTGACCCCGAGCCCCAGCCCGATCCCCTGTACCAGGGCGGTCTTGCCGGCGCCCAGCGGCCCGGACAGCACGACCAGGTCGCCGGCGCGCAGGACCGAGGCGAGCCGAGCGCCGTAGGCCCGCGTGTCCTGCACGGTCGGCAGCTCGACGATCTCGTTCATCCCGGCGAGGCCAGGCGTACGGCGAGGGCGAGATCCTCTCGCAGCAGCCGCAGCGGTTCCCCCCGAGGGCCGTGGCGCAGAGCGGCGCTCGGGTGGTAGGTCGCCAGCACCTGCCGGCCCGCGACCTGGTGCACCCGGCCGCGCGCGGCCGTCAGGGTCGTCCGGCCGAGCCACCAGGTCGTCGCCGACACCCCCAGGGTGACGACGATCGCCGGGTCGAGCAGCTCCACCTGCCGTTCGGTCCAGCCCCGGCAGGCGGCGGTCTCGGTACGGGTCGGCACCCGGTTGCCGGGCGGGCGGCACTTCAGCGTGTTGAGCACTGCGACCTGCTCGCGGGGCAGCCCGGCCTCGGCCAGCAGCCGGTCGAGCAGCTGTCCGCTGCGGCCGACGAACGGCTGCCCGCCGGCGTCCTCCTGTGCGCCGGGAGCCTCCCCGACCACGAGCAGTCGGGCACCCGCCGGTGCGGAGCCCACGACGACGTTCCTACGGGTCGCCGCCAGCTCCGGGCAGGCGGTGCAGCCCTTGGCAGCGGCCGCGAGATCGTGCCAGTCGAGGGCGCGGCGGGCCGCCTCCCGTACGCCGGCGCCCGGGTCGCCGGCCGGTCCGCTCACGCCGTACGGCTGTGCGCGCGGGTCGCGCGGCGCAGCAGGGCCTGCAGCTGCAGGGTGACCAGCGGCGCACGCTCGAGCTGCACCATGTGCCCGGCGCCCTCGACGACGACCAGGTGGGCGTGGGGCAGGAACTCGGCGATGACCCGGCTGTGCTTGACCGGGGTCACCATGTCCTTGCTGCCGACCAGCACGAGCGTCTCGACCTGGTCGAGCACCTCGAGGGCCTTGAGCTTGTCGTGACTGCGGAAGGTCGCGTAGAACTCCGCGATCACGTCCACCGGGGTCTGCTCGATCATCTGCTCGACGAACTCCACCAGCGCCGGGCTGACGTCGCTGGACCCGAAGGCGCCCCGGCGGGTCGCCACGAAGGCCAGGTCGGTGCCCATCCGGCGGCCGCGCTCGAACACGCGCGGTCGGGCTTTCATCCCACGGGTCAGCCACGGCAGGACCGCGCCGGTGACCGGCCCGAGGGCCGCCGGCAGGCCGAGCGTCAGGGCGAGCTTGCCCGTGGAGGTGGACATCAGCGCGACGCCGACGACGCGGCTGCCGAACAGCTCCGGTCGCTGGTCGGCCAGCGCCATGATCGTCATGCCACCCATGGAGTGGCCCACGAGCACGATGCGCCCGGTCGGGGCGCAGTCCGCCAGGACCGTCTGCAGGTCCTGGCCGAGCTGGTCGATAGTGGAGTGCTCGGCGCTGCTGCGCTCGCTGCGACCGTGCGAGCGCTGGTCCCAGAGCACCAGCTTGCGCGAGCCCCTGTCCTGGCTGAGGGCCTGCCGCTGGTAGTGCCACACCGCCAGCTGCTGGGTGTAGCCGTGGCAGAACACGATCGTCAGCTCGGCGTCGGACGGGCCCAGCTCCTCGACGTGCAGGAGCACGCCGTCATCGGCCGGCACCCGCTTCACCCGGTCGGCCGGCAGGTCGAAGAACGGCTCCCGCTCCTCGGGGTCCGGGGCGAGGCGGGCCCGACCGACGGCGTACCGCTCGGCCGTCAGACCGGCCGCGGCCCCGACGGCGACGACGCCGAGCAGGCCGCCGACCAGCCCGCGCCTCACGCGAACTCCCCGACGTGCTCGCGGGGCACCCGGGCGCCGACGCGGCTGACGATCTCGTAGTCGATCGTGTCGAGCGCGTCGGCCCACTCCTGGGCGGTGGGTTCCCCGTCATCGCCCGGGCCGAACAGCAGGACCTCGTCGCCGGCCGCCACCTCGTCGCCGCCGACGTCGAGCACGAACTGGTCCATGCAGACGGTCCCGGCCACCCGGCGTCGCCGGCCGCCCAGCAGGACCTCGACCGTGTTCGTCGCCGAGCGCGGTACGCCGTCGGCGTACCCGAGAGGGACCAGGGCCAGGGTCGTCTCGCGCGAGGTCGTGTAGCGGTGCCGGTAGCTGACCCCGGCGCCGGCCGGTACCCGCTTGACCAGCGCGACCGTGGAGCGCAGCGACATGACCGGCCGCAGCCCGAAAGCGGCCGGCCGGCCGAGCTGCGGCACCGGGGACAGGCCGTAGACGGCCAGGCCGGGGCGGACCAGGTCGTAGTGGGTGGCAGGGGCGGTCAGCGTCGCGGCGGAGTTGGCGAGGTGGCGCACCTCGGGCCGCAGCCCGGCCCGGTCGGCGACCTCGAGCGCCTCGGCGAAGACGGCGGCCTGGCCCAGGTTGACCTCGTGGTCCGGTCCCCCGTCGGCGAAAGCGAAGTGGCTCCACAGCCCCGTGACCTGTACGCCGCCGGCGGCCTCGGCCTTGGCGGCCGCCTCGCACAGGTCCGGCCACTGGGCCGGGGTGGCCCCGCCGCGGGATAGGCCGGTGTCGGCCTTGAGCTGGATCCGGGCTGTCCGGCCGGTCGCTGCTGCGGCGGCCTGCGCCCGGAGGAGCTGCGACACGTCGTACACACCGAGGTCGATCCCGGCCGCCACCGGCGGGGCGAGGTCCTCCAGCGGGCTGTACAGCCAGGCCAGCACCGGGACCTGCAGCCCGGCCGCCCGCAGCGCCAGTGCCTCCTCGAGGAAGGCGACCCCGAGCCAGCTCGCGCCGCCGGCGACCGCCGCCCGGCTGCTGGGCAGCAGCCCGTGGCCGTAGCCGTCGGCCTTCACGACGGCCATGACCTGCGCGCCCGCCGCCCGCTGGAGGAGCACCGCGACGTTGTCGCGGATCGCGTCGGTGTCGATGACGACCCGAGTCCGCCTCGCTGCACCGTCCTCCGCGCCGACATCCGTCATGGCTCGATCGTCCCAGCCCGCGCCTCGCGCACCGCATCCGGCCACGCCGTCAGCACCAGAGACGCGCTGGTCGTGGCGCCTGCGGCCGACAGCGACCCCGCTCGGCCGTGCAGATGGGCGGCCACGCTGCCGGCATCGAGCGGACCCAGCCCCTGCGCCAGCAGGGCGCCCGCCCCCCCGGAAAGAACGTCCCCGGAGCCGGCGGTCGCGAGCACCGGGCTGCCCGTGGCGTTCACGCGCGCCGGACCCTGCGGACCGGCGACGATGGTCGCGTCACCCTTGAGCAGCACGTGTACGCCGAGCTCCCCGGCCAGCCGGCGGGCGCTGTTGACCCGGTCCGGCCCGACCTCGTGGCCGAAGCGGGCGAACTCCCGGTCGTGCGGCGTGAGCAGCGTAGGGGCGGTGCGCTGCTGCAGCCACTGCGGGTGCTGGGCGCAGACCGTCAGCGCGTCGGCATCGACCAGCACCGGCACATCCTGCGCGAGCACCGCCTCGACGGTCCGCGCCGCCAGGTCATCTGTGCCCAGGCCGGGTCCCACCACCCACGCCTGGACCCGGCCGGCCTGGACGACGTCCGCGCCGGTCGCCTCCGTCACGACGGTCTCCGGCCAGCGGCTGCGCACCTGCTCGGCGGCGTGCGGCGCGCCCACGAAGCGGACCATCCCGGCGCCGGCCCGCACAGCGGCCCCGGTGCACAGCACGGCCGCACCGGTGTACTGCTGCGAACCCGCCGCGACCCCGAGCACGCCGCGGGAGTACTTGTCGGCGACAGCACCGGGGTCGGGCAGCAGCAGCCCGACGTCGTACGCCATGAGCACCTCGACGGGCGCCGGCTCGAGCCACGGGCCGAGCCCGATGTCGACGAGCAGCACCCGTCCGGCGTACCCACGCCCCTGCCCGACCAGCAGCCCGGCCTTGCGCGTGCCGAAGGTGACCGTGACGTCGGCGCGGACCGCCGCACCGTCCACAGCACCGGTGTCGGCGTCGACCCCGCTCGGCACGTCGACGGACACGACGAGCGGCAGCCGTCCACCGGTGGCCGGGGCACTGCGCCGACCCACCAGCTGCTCGCAGACGGCGCCGGACCCACGCTGCGCCGCCCTCCGACCGACGGTGCAGTGCTGCTCGAGCTGGTCAGCCAGGGCCGCAGCCAGGGGGCGCAGCGCGCCACGACCACCGATACCGACCAGCCCGTCGAGCACCAGGTCCGCCCGCGCCAGAGCCTGTCCAGCGTCCTGGCCGCCGCGCCAGGACGGGGCGACCCGGTCGGCCCGGCCCCCACTGCGCAGCAGTGCCTGCAGCGCATCGGCCACCGGCTCGGCGGCCAGCAGGGCCGTCACGTGCGCACCGCGTCGGGCGAGCATTGCCCCGGCCCACAGCGCGTCCGCCCCGTTGTTGCCGGACCCGACCAGCAGGACCACCCGGGCGCCGTACGTCCTGGGGAGCAGGTCGGAGCAGGCGGCCGCGAGCCCGGTCGCCGCCCGCTGCATCAGCGCGCCCTCGGGCAGCGTCGCCCTGAACGCGGCTTCGGCTGCCCGTACCTGCGCAACGCTGTACGCCACCCTCACGTGGCCGCCTGCCGGGCCGGCCCCGCGCCGCCGCCGCCCCCTCCCACCGCGCCGCACCCACCCCCTCCTGCAGCGCCGATCAAGGCGAAAGGCCCATGATCAGTCGCGCGATCATGGGTATCTCGCCTTGATCGGCGCGGTGGGGGACGGCGCCGCGGGCCCTCGGCCTCACGACTCGGCCACGACGACGGCCGTGGCAATCCCCGCGTCGTGCGACAGCGACAGGTGCCAGCGCCCGATCCCCTGCGCCTGCGCCTCCTGGGCCACCCCGCCGTGCAGCCGCAGCGACGGCCGGCCGGATGGCGCGCTCACGACCTCGGCGTCGCGCCAGCGCAGGCCACCGGGCGCACCGAGCGCCTTGGCGACGGCCTCCTTGGCGGCGAAGCGCGCAGCCAAGGACTCCGGGCGGGTCGACAGCAGCTCGCCCGGGGTGAACAGCCGGTCGCAGAGCCGGGGCGTGCGCGTCAGGGCGCGGGCGAGACGGCCGACGTCGACCACGTCGATCCCGACGCCCACGATCACTCGACCGTCACGCTCTTGGCGAGGTTGCGGGGCTGGTCGACGTCCAGCCCCCGAAGCCGGGCGATCTCGGCGGACAGGACCTGCATCGGCACGATGGTCAGCAGCGGGGCGAGCAGCGACTTGGTGTCCGGCACCCGCAGCACGTGGTCGGCGTACGGCGTGACGCTGTCGTCGCCGTCGGTCGCGACCACGATGGTCCGCGCGCCCCGGGCGCGGACCTCCTGCACGTTGTTGATGAGCTTGGCCTGCAGGGCGTGCCGCGTGGCGAGCACCACGACGGGCGTGCCCGGCTCGACCAGCGCGATCGGCCCGTGCTTGATCTCACCGGCGGAGTAGCCCTCTGCGGAGACGTAGGCCAGCTCCTTGAGCTTGAGCGCGCCCTCCAGGGCGATCGGGTAGCCGACGTGCCGGCCCAGGAACAGCACCCGGGTCGCGTCGGCGATCTCGCGGGCGACGGCCCGTACGTCCTCGGAGCGGGTGAGCAGCTCGGTGAGCAGGTCCGGGATGCTCTCGAGGTCCTGCAGGTGGGCACCGACCTCGTCGGGGTCCCGCGTCCCGCGGACCTGCGCGAGGTAGAGCCCGACGAGGTACATCGCCGTGATCTGGGTCATCACCGCCTTGGTGGAGGCCACCGCGACCTCGGGGCCGCCGCGCGTGTAGAGCACCGCGTCGGCCTCGCGCGCGATCGAGCTGCCGACAGTGTTGGACACGGCGAGCACCCAGGCACGCTGGCTGCGGGCGTGTCGCACGGCCTCCAGGGTGTCGGCGGTCTCGCCGGACTGCGACACCGCGACGACCAGCGTGTTACGCCCGATGACCGGGTCGCGGTAGCGGAACTCGCTGGCCAGCTCGACCTGCACCGGCAGCCGGCACCAGCGCTCGATCGCGTACTTGCCGATCATGCCGGAGTGGTACGACGAGCCGCAGCCGATGATGACGACCTGCTCGATGCCGCGCAGGTCGTCGTCGGACAGGGCGATCTCGTCCAGCTGCAGCAGCCCGTCCGGTCCCATACGTCCGCCGAGCGTCTGGCGCACGGCCTCGGGCTGCTCGTCGATCTCCTTGAGCATGAAGAACTCGTAGCCGCCCTTCTCCGCGGCCGCAGCGTCCCAGTGGACGTGCATCGCCTGCGGTACGACAACGGCGCCGGCCAGGTCGGTGACGGTGATGCCGCCGCGGCGCAGCTCGACGACCTGGTCCTGGTCGATGACCAGGGCCTCGCGGGTGTGCGCGATGAAGGCGGTGACGTCGCTGCCGAGGAAGTTCTCCCCGTCGCCCACCCCGGCGACCAGCGGCAGGTTGCGCCGGGCGCCGACGACCAGCTCGGGCTCGTCGGCGTGCGCCACGACCAGGACGAAGGAGCCCTCGAGGTCGCGGCACACGCTGCGGACCGCGGCGGCGAGGTCGCCCGCGCACTCCGGCCGGCTGAGCTTCTCCTCGAGCAGGTGGGCGACGACCTCGGTGTCGGTGTCGGACTCGCGCCGGTGCCCGCGTGCCTCCAGCCCGGCGGCGAGCACCTCGAAGTTCTCGATGGTGCCGTTGTGCACGACGGCGACCCTGCCCGAGCAGTCCACCTGCGGGTGGGCGTTGCGGTCGGTCGGCGGCCCGTGCGTCGCCCAGCGGGTGTGCCCGATCCCCAGGGTCCCCGCGAGCGGGTCCACGGCCAGGACCTTGTCCAGGTTGGCCAACTTGCCCGAGCGCTTGCGGACGGCCAGCTCACCGTCCTCGGACAGGATCGCGACGCCGGCAGAGTCGTAGCCGCGGTACTCCAGCCGGCGGAGGCCGTCGAGCACCACCTCGAGGGCGTCCTGCTGGCCGACGTAGCCGACGATGCCGCACATGCGCGTCAGGCTAGCCCGCGGGGGCCGCCTGACGGGCCCGCAGCGCCCGGCGGAGGTCGTCGGACTGCTCGAGCACGATGCGCCGCGCGCCGGTGACCAGGTCGGTGGCCAGGACCGTCTCGACGCGCTCGAGCACGTCCTGGCGCACCAAGGTCGACGGGAACAGCAGCAGCGTGGCGATGCGCGCGTTCTGCGGTGTGCCCCCCGACCAGAAACCAGGTACCGCCGCGAGGTAGCGGTCGACGTACGGCTCGAGCACGGCGTCCTGCCCGTACTGCCAGAACCCGCCGGCGAGCGCCCTGACCTGCGCGTTGCTGAGCGCGTCGCCGGTCAGCAGGTCCCAGACCCCGGCCTTGGAACGGGCGTCCGGCCGGGCGGCCCGGGACCACTCGGCGTGCCGCAGGGCGGTGTGGCTCCGGTCCCGCGTGAGCTCCCGCGCGAGCCGCTGCTCGTCGACCTCGCCGAGCACCGCCAACCGGCGCAGCACCCACCAGCGCAGCTCGGTGTCGACCACGACCCCGTCCGGGGCGCCCCCGTCCAGCAGGGCCTCCAACGTCGCGACCTCGACGCTCGCCTGCACGTACGCCCGTACGCGGGTCAGCTGCAGGTCACTGCCCGGCGGCAGCTCGACCGCCGCGTTCCAGCAGTCGTCGGCGATCTGCGTGCGCAACCCGGCACCCGACAGGACATACGCCGACGCGGCCGACGTCACCTGCTGCAGCAGGGTCTCCACGAGCGCCGGATCGGTCTCGGTCGGCGCGGCCCGCAGCACGGCGTCCAGGTGGTCGGCGGGTGCGAGCTCCGCGTCGCGGGTGGCGTCCCAGAGCGCGCCCCAGCACAGGGCCCGCGCCAGCGGGTCCGCCAGGGCACCGAGGTGGCCGAGCACGGTGGCCAACGAGCGTGGGTCGAAGCGGATCTTGGCGAAGGTGAGATCCCCGTCGTTGAGCAGCAGCAGGTCGGCCGGCTCCCCGGGCAACGCGGTCGTGCCGCCGGTCACGTCCACCTCCTCGCGGGCGCGCAGCACCGCGTGGCCGTCCACGAGGTCGTACCGCCCCACGCCGATGCGGTGCTCCCGCAGCACGTCGGACTCCTGCCGCACCTGCGCCTGCTCCTGCCCGACGGCACGCAGGGTGCTGACCCCTGGCGTGCGCAGCCAGCTGTCCGCCCACCCGGTGAGGTCGCGTCCGCTCGCGGTCTCGAGCGCCGCCAGCAGGTCCGCCAGCGTGGTGTTCCCCCACGCGTGCTCGGCCAGGTAGGCGCGCACCCCCGAGAAGAACGGCTCGCGCCCCAGGTAAGCCATGAGCTGCCGCAGGGCGCTGGCGCCCTTGGCGTAGGAGATCCCGTCGAAGTTGAGCAGCCCGGACCGGTTGTCCGGCACCTGTCCGGTGACCGGGTGGGTGGTCGGCAGCTGGTCCGCCCGGTAGCCCCAGGCCTTGCGCCCCAGGCAGAAGTCGGCCCACACCCCGTCGTACGGCGTGGCCTCGTCGACGGTCAGCAGCCCCATCAGCTCGGCGAAGGACTCGTTGAGCCAGATGTCGTCCCACCACCGCATCGTCACCTTGTTGCCGAACCACATGTGCGCCATCTCGTGCGAGATGACCTGTGCGCGAAGCCTTCGTGAGCCCTCGGTGACCCGGGACGGGAACAGGAACAGCTCGTCGCTGTAGGTCACCATCCCCGGGTTCTCCATCGCGCCGGCGTTGAACTCCGGGCAGAACACCTGGTCGTAGGTGTCGCCGAACACGTACGGCGAGCCGAACTGCGCCTGCTGGAAGGCGAACGCCCGCTGCGTGATGTCGAACAGCTCCGCCGCCTCCAGATGCGGCCGCAGTGACCGGCGGCACCACACGCCGAGCTCGATGCCGTCGTGCCGGACCTGCTCACCCACCCATTCCCCAGCGGCCAGCGTCAGGAGGTAGGTCGACAGCGGCGGCGTCTCGGCGAAGCTCCACCGGCCCCCGTCCTGCTCGCCGCGCATGTTGCTCAGCACCCGCCAGCCCGGCGGCGCGAGCACCGTCAGCCGGAACACCGCCTTGAGGTCGGGCTGGTCGAAGCAGGCGTAGAACCGCTGGGCATCGTCCAGGAACGCCGTCGCGTAGAGGTAGACCGCCTCGTCCGACGGGTCGACGAACCGGTGCAACCCCTCCCCGGTGTTGGTGTAGGCACAGCTCGCGACGACGCGGACCTCGTTGTCGGCTGCCAGAGGGGCCAGCGCTATCCGGTTGCCCTCGATCTGCACGGGCTCCCCGTTGAGGGTCGCCTCGTGCAGCTCCGGTGCGTCGAGCTCCAGGAACGTCGTCGCGCCAGGGTCGCGGCAGCTGAAGCGCACCACCGTGCTGCTCCGGAACCGCTGCTCGCCGACCGTGAGGTCCAGGTCCACGTCGTACGACGTAACCGTGAGCAGTCCGGCCCTGGTGACGGCCTCGGCGCGGGTCAGGTTCCTCATGACCGCGCAACCTAGCCGCGATCTCGCGGGCGCTCAGGCGCCGACGACGGCCGCCAGCCGCTCGGCGACCTGGTGCGCCCGGTCGGTGGTCGGCGCCTCGACCATGACCCGCACGACCGGCTCGGTCCCCGACGGGCGCAGCAGGACCCGGCCGGCGCCGGCCAACGCCGCCTCCTCGGCCACCACGGCCGCGAGCACCTCCGGCGCCGTCGCCCGCGAGCGCTCCGCCCGCACGTTGAGCAGCACCTGCGGCAGCGGTACGACGACGCCGGCCAGCTCGCTCAGCGGGGCACCGGTCGCCGCCAGCCGTCCCATCAGCGACAGGGCCGTCAGCAGGCCGTCCCCGGTGGTGGCGTGCTCACCGAACACGACGTGCCCGCTCTGCTCACCACCGAGCGCGTGCCCACCGGCGCGCATGGCCGACAGGACGTAGCGGTCCCCGACGGCGGTGGTCATGACCGAGATCCCCGCGGCGCCCATGGCCTGGTGGAAGCCCAGGTTGCTCATCACGGTCGCGACAACGGTGCCCGTGCCCAGCAGGTCGCGCGCACGCAGACCCAGGGCCAGTACGGCGAGCAGCTGGTCACCGTCGACGACGTGCCCGGCGGCGTCCACCGCGAGGCACCGGTCGGCGTCTCCGTCGTGGGCGATGCCGAGATCCGCGCCGTGCTGCACGACCGCGGCCTGCAGCGGCCCGAGATGGGTGGCCCCGCAGCCGTCGTTGATCCGATCGCCGTCGCCGTCGGAGTAGATCGCGACCACAGTCGCGCCTGCCCGCCGGTACAGCTCTGGAGCGAGCGCGGAGGCCGCCCCCTGGGCGCAGTCCACGACCACGGTCAGGCCCTCCAGCGGCGCCTCGAGCGTGGACAGCAGAGCAGCGGTGTAGCCCTCGAGCAGTTCGGGTGCCGCCCCGCGCACGCGGCCGACCGCGCTGCCCTGAGGCCGTTCACCGGCCGCGCCGAGCCCTGCCTCGACGGCGTCCTCGACCTCGTCGGCAAGCTTGTGGCCGCCGCGCCCGAACAGCTTCAAGCCGTTGTCGGGCATCGCGTTGTGGGAGGCCGAGATCATCAGCCCCAGGTCGGCGGCACCGGTCGCGCAGACGTGGGCCACCGCCGGTGTAGGGACCACGCCGAGCAGCAGGACGTCGGCCCCGGCGCTGGCGAAACCCGCGGCCGCAGCGGCCTCGAGCATCGCCCCGCTGGGCCGGGTGTCGCGGCCGATGACGACCGTGCGCCCGCCGAGCTCCTGCGCAGCACTGCGGGCCAGCGCCAGGGTGAGCTCCGGGGTCAGGACCGCGCCGTTCGCGGGCCCCCGGACCCCGTCGGTCCCGAACAGGCGGCTCATGGATACCTCCGGACGTGCCGCGAGGCGGCCCCCCGGACAGGGGGACCACCTCGGCGGACAGGCGACTGGCGCTTGGAGTACTAACGCTTGGAGTACTAACGCTTGGAGTACTGGGGGGCCTTGCGGGCCTTCTTCAGGCCGTACTTCTTGCGCTCCTTGATCCGCGAGTCGCGGGTCAGGAAGCCCTCCTTCTTCAGCGCCGGACGGTCGTCGGGCTCGACCTCGATGAGGGCGCGCGAGATGGCCAGGCGCAGCGCGCCGGCCTGGCCGGAGATCCCGCCACCGTGCAGGCGCGCGATCACGTCGTACTGCTCGGCCTTCTCCAGCGTCACGAATGGCTCGTTGATGGCCTGCTGGTGCACCTTGTTGGGGAAGTACCCCTCCAGGGTGCGCCCATTGAGCTTGTACTGACCGGTGCCGGGGATAAGGCGCACGCGGACGATGGCCTCCTTGCGGCGGCCGACGGTCTGGATGAGTTCGGCAGTCACTGCGACACCTGGGTGAGCTCGTAGGGGACCGGGCCCTGGGCCTGGTGCGGATGGGTCGGACCGGCGTAGATCTTGAGCTTGGACACCATCTGCCGGCCGAGCGTGTTGTGCGGCAGCATGCCCTTGATCGCCTTCTCCACGATGCGCTCGGGCCGGGTCGCGAGCACATCGGCGTACGACGTCTTGCGCAGACCGCCGGGGAAGCCCGAGTGCGAGTAGACGGTCGACTGCTGGGCCTTGTTCCCGGTCATGACGACCTTGGCCGCGTTGATGACGACGACGAAGTCGCCGGTGTCGATGTGTGCTGCGTAGTAGGGCTTGTGCTTGCCGCGCAGTAGCCTGGCGCACTGGCTCGCGAGCCGGCCGAGCACGACGTCGTTCGCGTCGATCACGTGCCACTGGCGCGTGATGTCGCCGGGCTTGGGGTTGTACGTGCGCACGGAACGGCTCTTCCCTCGGACTTGGCGGTGGGGTTACGACCGGCGCACGTCGAAGGTGCCGCGCCGCGCAACAGCCGCCCACAGTACCCGAGCCGGAGCGCGGCGGCCAAAGCGGCACCGCCCGGTCAGGGGCGGTTCATCTCGAGCAGCGACCGGGTCGGGTCCAGCGGGTAGGGCCGGCGCACCCCAGTGGCGACGAACCCCAACCGAGCGTAGGCCGAGGCTGCCCTCCCGTTGTCCTCATGCACCTCGAGCCGCAGCCGCGACGGCGCTGCCCAGCGCTCGACCTGCTCCACGAGCGGGTCGAGCACCCGGCGTCCGCGGGCCCTCGGTCGGACGTAGACCGTGAACAGTGTCGGTCGGTCCTGGGGGTCCAGGAACCCACCGGCCATGGCGACCGGCCCCTGTCCGTCGTGCGCGAGCAGATACAGCCCGGGACGGGCCACGACCGCGCGCCACTGCTCCTCGGTTCGCCGCACGGCTTCGGCGTACCGCTCGCCGAAGCCGATCGGCGTGTCCAGCAGCGCCTCCAGCCGCAGCTCGCGCCAGAGCGCCCAGTCCTGCGGCCCGACCAGCGCGACCCGCACCTGGGGTCGCCCGGTCTCTGGTCGCCCGGTCACCCGGTCACCCACTCACCCGGTCACCCGCTCACCTCGGGCCCGTACAACGCGGGCCTCGTCCCAGACCGGCTCCGGCGCCTGGTAGACCTGCCCGTCCGACCCGAACACCAGGAAGCGGTCGAAGCCGCGGGCAAACCAGCGGTCGTGGGTCACGGCGAGCACGGTGCCGTCGAAGGCCTCCAGACCCTGCTCGAGCGCCTCCGCCGAGGCCAGGTCGAGGTTGTCGGTCGGCTCGTCGAGCAGCAGCAGCGTCGCGCCGCCGAGCTGCAGCAGGAGCACCTGGAACCGCGCCTGCTGGCCGCCGGACAGGGTCTCGAAGCGCTGGTCGGCCTGCCCGTGCAGCTCGTAGTTGCGCAGCGCGCCGACGGCCTGGCCCCGGTCCATCCCCCGTCGCGCGTCATCGCCGCGGTGCAGCACCTCGGTCAGGGTCCGGCCGGGCAGCTCGGGGACGTCATGGGTCTGGGCGAACCACCCGGCCACGACGCGCGCGCCCAACCGGGCCGTCCCGGTGTGGGCGACCTGCTGGCCGGCCAGCAGGCGCAGGAAGTGGGACTTGCCGCTGCCGTTGCTCCCCAGGACCGCCACGCGCTCGCCGTAGAAGACCTCGAGGTCGAACGGCTGCATCAGCCCGGTCAGCTCGAGCCCCGCGCAGGTCACCGCCCGGACGCCGGTGCGCCCCCCGCGCAGCCGCATCGTCACCTTCTGGTCCACGACCTGCTCCGGCGGCGGCCCCTCGGCCTCGAACCGCTCGAAGCGGGTCCGCATGGCTGCGTACCGGCTCGCCATGTCCGGGCTGATCTTGGCCTGCTCCCGCAGGGTGATCACCAGCTTGCGCAGCCGCTCCCGCTCCTCGTCCCAGCGCTTGTGCAGCTCGGCGAGGCGCTCGCGACGCGCGGTGCGCGCCCCGGCGTAGGTCGCGAAGCCGCCGCCGTGCACCCAGGCTGAGTGCGCCTCGATCGTCACGACCCGGTTCGCCACCCGGTGCAGCAGCTCGCGGTCGTGGCTGACGAACAGCACCGTCTTGCTGCTGGCCAGCAGCGCCTGCTCCAGCCAGCGCTTGCCCGGCACGTCCAGGAAGTTGTCCGGCTCGTCGAGCAGCAGGACCTGCTCGGGCCCGCGCAGCAGTGCCTCGAGCGCCAACCGCTTCTGCTCGCCACCGGACAGGGTCGCCAGGCGGCGGTACTGGCAGCCGTCGTACGGCACGCCCAACGCGGCTGTGGTGCAGACGTCCCACAGGACCTCGGCGGCATACCCGCCCGCGTCGCCCCAGTCCGCGAGCGCCTGCGCGTACGCCATCTGGGTGTTGGTGTCCTCGCGCTCCATCATGGCCAGCTCGGCCAGCTCGAGGGCCCGCCCGGCGGCAGCAACCGGCGCCGGGGAGAGGTCCAGCAGCAGGTGCCGCACCTCGGAGGCGTCGCGGATCGAACCGATGAACTGCCGCATCACACCGAGCCCGCCGTCCCGCACCACCCCACCGTCGCTCGGCGCGACGTCACCCGCGATGACGCGCAGCAGCGTCGTCTTACCGGTCCCGTTGGCACCCACCAGCGCGGTCCGGCTGCCGTCACCCAGCCGAAAGCTGACTCCCTCGAACAACGGCCGGCCGTCGGGCAGCACCACGCCCACGCTCTGCACGTCGACGTGGCCCATCCCCCCATCCTTGCTGTACGCCGGGCAGGTGCGCGACCAGGTTGTGGCCGAACAGCACCTCAGCTCAGCCGGTCTCGCGGGCCCTCGTCGCGCGGGTGACCAGCTGCCGGACGAGCAGCTCGGTGTCCGGCGGGTAGTCGACCCGCTCCAGGACCAGCCCGTGCGCCGGGGCGACGTCGAGGTGGGGCGCCCGTGCGTCCAGCACGAGCAGCGATGCAGGCCAGTCCACGCGGCGCCGACCGGTCCCGACGGCCAGCAGCGCCCCCACGAGGGAGCGCACCATGGACCGGCAGAACGCATCGGCCCGCACGGTCGCGATCAGCACCCCGTCACCGGACCGCTGCCAGTCCAGCTTCTGCAGCTCCCGCACCGTCGTCGCGCCGGGGCGGCGCTTGCAGTAGGCCGCGAAGTCGTGCAGACCGAGCAGCCCGGCCGTCGCCTCGATCATGGCGACGACGTCCAGGGGGCGCGAGCACGCCAGCGTGTCCGACCGTCGCAGCGGGTCGACCAGCTCAGGACGGTCGGCGACCCGGTAGTGGTAGGTGCGCGAGAGCGCGGAGTAGCGCGCGTCGAAGCCGGGTGCGGCCGGTCCGGCCGTGTGGATCCGCACGTCCCGCGGCAGCATCCCGTTGAGCCGGCGCAGCAGCAGCCGGTCCCCGGCCGCGCCGGGCGGGAGGTCGACGTGCACGACCTGGCCGCGAGCATGGACACCGGCGTCCGTGCGCCCGGCCACGGTGCTGCGGGGGCCCACCTCCAGCCGGCTGACGGTCTGCAGCACGGCCTCGAGCTCGGCCTGCACCGTGCGCAGGCCCGGTTGCAGTGCCCAACCACGAAAGGCCGTCCCGTCATAGCCCAGGTCCAGGCGTACGCGGACGAGCCCGCCCTCGGTGTACGGCAGGACGGGCTCGGCCGGCTGATCCTGGTCTACTCGGCGTCCTTTTCCGGAGGTGCCTGCGAGCTCGCGTCCTCGCCGGCCCCGTCGGGCTCCGAGCCGGCGGCCTCGTCGACCGCTGCCTCCGGCGAAGTCACGACGTGCTCAGGCGCTCCCGGCTCGGCCGCGGACTCCTGCGTAGCGGCAGTGCCGGCGTCCGGGGCGGACTCCTCGGCGAGCGCGTCCTCGGGCACCAGCGGAGCGTCGTCGACCGGCGCGGCGGCAGCGGCCACAGCGGCCGCCGTGCCGGACTCGCCGGCAAGGGCCTCGGCGGACTCGCGGGTGGCACCGGTGACCGGCCGCGGGGCGGCGAACCGGGTCCCGCGGGAGCGCTCGGCCTCCCCGACCGCCTGCTGAGCCACGGTCAGCGGCTCGACCAGCTCGATCAGGGCCATCGGAGCGTTGTCACCCTTGCGCGGGCCGAGTTTGACGATGCGGGTGTAGCCGCCGGGCCGGTTGGCGTACCGCGGGCCGATCTCGGCGAACAGGGTGTGCACCACGCTCTTGTCGTTCAGCCGCTTGAGCACCTGGCGACGGGCGTGCAGGTCGCCGCGCTTGGCGAAGGTGACCAGGTGCTCGGCGTAGGGCCGCAGGCGCTTGGCCTTGGACTCGGTGGTGGTGATCCGGCCGTGCTCGAACAGCGACGTCGCGAGGTTGGCGAGCATGAGCCGCTCGTGCGCCGGGCTGCCGCCCATGCGCGGGCCCTTCGTGGGGGTGGGCATGTCCATCTCCTTGTTCAGAGCGGGGGCGACGTACGCCCCGTGGGAGCCAGCGGCGGGTGCCGAGGCCCGACAGGACCTCCTGCGCCGACCCGGGGGCGGGCGCAGGAGGCGGTGCAGACGCGGGTGCCTAGAGCTGCTCGGTCTCGGCGAACCCGGCGTCGTCGTCGCCGTCCAGGCCCGCGTCGTCCGTGCCGTAGCCGACGACCTGGCTGGGGTCGAACCCGGGCGGGCTGTCCTTCAGGCCCAGGCCCATGCCGTGCAGCTTGACCTTGACCTCGTCGATCGACTTGGAGCCGAAGTTGCGGATGTCGAGCAGGTCGGCCTCGGACCGGCTGACGAGCTCCCCGACGGAGTGAATGCCCTCGCGCTTGAGGCAGTTGTAGGAACGGACGGTCAGGTCCATCTCCTCGATCGGCAGGGCGAGGTCGGCCGCGAGGGCGGCGTCGGTCGGCGAGGGACCGATGTCGATGCCCTCGGCCTGCTCGTTGAGCTCCTGCGCCAGCCCGAACAGGCCGACCAGCGTCTTGCCGGCGCTCGCGACGGCGTCGCGCGGCGTCATCGAGTTCTTGGTCTCGATGTCCAGGATGAGCTTGTCGAAGTCGGTGCGCTGCTCGACGCGGGTCGCCTCGACCTTGTAGGTCACCTTGAGCACCGGCGAGTAGATCGAGTCGACCGGGATCCGACCGATCTCCTGGCCGGCCTGCTTGTTCTGCACCGCCGAGACGTAGCCGCGGCCGCGCTCGACGGTCAGCTCGATCTCGAGCCGACCCTTTCCGTTCAGGGTGGCGATGTGCAGGTCGGGATTGTGCACCTCGACCCCGGCGGGCGGTGCGATGTCACCGGCGGTGACCGGACCAGGCCCCTGCTTGCGCAGGTACATGACGACCGGCTCGTCGGACTCGGAGGACACGACGAGCTCCTTGAGGTTCAGGATCAGGTCGGTAACGTCCTCCTTCACCCCCGGCACGGTCGTGAACTCGTGCAGGACGCCGTCGATGCGGATGCTGGTGACCGCTGCCCCGGGGATCGAGGACAGCAGGGTGCGGCGGAGGGAGTTGCCGAGGGTGTAGCCGAAGCCTGGCTCGAGCGGCTCCAGGACGAAGCGCGAGCGCTGCTCGGTGACGACCTCTTCGGTGAGCGTCGGGCGCTGTGCGATGAGCACGTAGTGTCCTTCCGGGACGCGTGCGTCCCTGAGGTTCGTCGCGGCGACCGTCATATGACGCCGCGAGTGATGCTCGGCTGGGCGGGCCGGGCAGGTGGAGACGTGCGGCAGCGGCCGGAGGGCTTCCCCTCCGGCCGCGACCCCTTACTTGCTGTAGAGCTCGACGATCAACTGCTCCTGTACCGGCGTGTCGATGACCTGCCGGGCCGGAAGCGCATGCACCAGCACGCGCATCTGGCTGGAGATGACCTCCATCCAGGCCGGTGCCGGACGGTCGCCTGCGGTCTCCCGGGCGATGACGTACGGCGTCAGCTCGCGGCTCTTGGGCCGGATCTCGACGATGTCGTTCGCGGTCACCCGGTAGGACGGGATGTCGACCTTCTTGCCGTTGACCAGCACGTGGCCGTGGCGCACGGCCTGGCGGGAGTGGTCGCGGGATCCGGCGAAGCCGGCCCGGTAGACGACGTTGTCCAGCCGGCTCTCCAGGATGACCAGCAGGTTCTCGCCGGTCTTGCCGGACTTGCTGTTCGCCTCCTCGTAGTAACCGCGGAACTGCTTCTCCAGCACGCCGTAGATGCGCGCGCACTTCTGCTTCTCCCGCTTCTGCAGGAGATACTCGGAGTCCTTGGTGCGGCCGCGACCGTGCTCGCCCGGGGGGTACGGGCGGATCTCGATCGGGCACTTCGGGGACTCACACTTGCTGCCCTTGAGGAACAGCTTCATCTTCTCGCGGCGGCAGCGCTTGCAGTCCGCACCGGTGTAACGAGCCATATGCGTTGTTCTCCTGGTTCCGGTGTCAGACGCGGCGGCGCTTGGACGGACGGCAGCCGTTGTGGGGCACCGGGGTGACATCGCTGATCGAGCCCACTTCCAGGCCAGCGGCCTGGAGCGAGCGGATGGCGGTTTCGCGGCCCGAACCCGGGCCCTTCACGAAGACGTCGACCTTCTTCATGCCGTGCTCCTGCGCCTTGCGGGCGGCGTTCTCGGCCGCCATCTGCGCCGCGAACGGCGTGGACTTGCGGGAGCCCTTGAAGCCGACGTGGCCGGCGGAGGCCCAGCTGATCACGTTGCCCTGCGGGTCGCAGATCGACACGATGGTGTTGTTGAAGGTGCTCTTGATGTGGGCGTGGCCGTGGGCGACGTTCTTCTTCTCCTTGCGGCGGACCTTCTTCACCCCGCCGGGGGCGGTCCTGCTCTTGGGGGGCACAGCTTCTCCTTGCTCGAGGTGATCGACGTGCCGGGGTGTCTGGGGCGCGGCCCCGGACGTCTACTTCTTGGGCTTCTTCTTGCCGGCGACGGTCTTCTTCGGGCCCTTGCGGGTCCGGGCGTTGGTGTGGGTGCGCTGGCCGTGGACGGGAAGGCCGCGGCGGTGCCGGATGCCCTGGTAGCAGCCGATCTCGATCTTGCGGCGGATGTCCTGGGCCACCTCGCGGCGCAGGTCGCCCTCGACCTTGTAGTTCTGGTCGATCCAGTCCCGCAGCTTGACCAGGTCGTCCTCGGCGAGGTCCTTGACCCGCACGTCCGGGGAGACGCCGGTCTCGGCGAGGGTGGCCTTGGCGCGGGTACGGCCGATGCCGTAGATGTAGGTGAGCGCGATCTCCAGCCGCTTCTCGCGGGGGAGGTCGACGCCGGAAAGACGTGCCACGGGCGATCTCACTTCCTGTCACGGAGGTCTGACGCAGCCCCGTCCCCTCCTGCCCAGGAGGGGCCCCGGCCTCCGACCGGGGGTGCCGCCCCGGCGTACCGGAGCGAAGGAGTGCGCTGTGCTTGTGGTCGTGCTGTGCTTGTGGTCGTGCTGTGCTTGTGGTCGTGCTGTGCT
>JAABUT010000619.1_pt1 | contig 52928 bp, 51 predicted proteins | sample 5559281 | NCBI WGS metagenome assembly JAABUT01 (sample SAMN10711880, study PRJNA513359) | rock metagenome | isolation source: Antarctica rocks | place: Antarctica: Victoria Land, Ricker Hills nord | collected 2016-01-04
GTCCCAGCCACCGATGGCGCGGAAGGCGAGCGTGCCGTCACTATTGACGTGTGTAATCAGCAAGCCAATCTGGTCAATATGAGCGGCAATCAGAACGCGCGGCCCGGTCGCGCTCGCATCGAGGCGGGCGATGCTGTTGCCGCTCATGTCCGTCCGCACCTCAGCGGCGTACGATGTGGCGTACGCCCGCCACACTCGCGCGGCGGGCGTCTCGTACCCGGACGGCCCCGGTATCTCCAATAGCCGTCGCAAAAAGGCCAGCGATTCCTTGCGCATGGGAACCTTACCCCCGGCCCCTCTCCATCGCAATGGAGAGGGGTGACTAATCGCATTACCCAGGCGTTCCCCGAACATTCGATTCTCACGAAAGTCGCTCCCCTCTCCATCGCGGGTGCCCTCTGGGCAGTGAGGGTACGGAGAAACCCAGAGATCGCAGAAGGAAACTTCCCGTTCTCCTCTTCTCCTCTGCGTCTCCGCGCTCCTTGCAGTACATGATATGTGGTTCGGCTTCCCTATCGGTCGATGGTGAACTTTTCGAGGTGCGCCTTGTCGAGGGCGATGTGAACGGCGTCGCCGTCGATTTCCTCGATGAACTGCGTAGGAATGCGGAGTTCCTTGCCGCCGAACAACCCCTGCTTGACGATGATCTCGGTCACTTTGCCCCGCTGCGGGTCAACGATCAACTGATCGACGGTGCCGACCTTCCCGTCGCGCGCCTCGACATCCGTCCCGGTCGTGAGAAAGACGCTCTGGGGCCGCGCTTCCTGCAAACTGTCCGACATCATCCCCGGCGCGACATTCTGTGTCTGCCCATCGCTGGAGGAACTCGCGGGCAGGCCTGCACGACCAAGCGAACCCTCATTGGCGGGTTCGTAGACCGAACCGGGCCAGAGCAGCCCGCCATCCGACGCACCCGTACCGAGCGCGCTGTCACCGAACACGCCGGGGTACATGCCAACCGGCGGCACTGCATACGATGCCTGGACAAATTCCGGCAACTTGTCCACCTCGGCGGACGAGATCGAGAGGTGGATCGTGTCGTCGTCATCGTTGCCGACCCGATCGTCCACCTGACCGATTGAGATGATGACATCATGCTGCACGAAGAACCCCTTATGGACAACAAACTCCTGCATCTCGTCCGTGCGCGGGTCCACGACGAGTTGGTCGATCTTGCCGATCTCCTGGTCATCCGAAGTCATTACCTTTGTGCCCAGATTGATACGCATGGGATATGCTCCTTTCGTCCATCATACACGGCCGCATGGTCGCACGCTCCTTTCTCAGAGCAAGATGTGTACCCGTGGGAGAAGCCAGAAGCCAGAAGCCAGAAGCCAGAAGCCAGAAATACGATGCCACCCATTTATGACACCGTAGAGGCTTCTCACTTCCATCTTCCGATTTCTGGTTTCTGGTTTCTGGTTTCTTCCCCTCTGGCTCCCGGCTTCTTCCCAGCGTTTGACGGCGGCGGCGCACAGTCATACAATGGGGATGGTCGTGCTAGATGGGGAACTGGCGGTGCCCTGTAACCCGCAACCCGCCTTAGCGGGGTTGAATTCCCTCCTGAGGTCCGGCCTTGTAGGACTGCTTCGGCGGATCGGCGCTGAGAGTTGGGTCCCATGCGTCAGGAGTCTGCGAACCCCGCCAGGACCGGAAGGTAGCAACGGTAAGAAGTTCCTTCTGAGCGACGTGGGAGTGCCTGGCTGGAGCTGTGAACCCGCAGTAAGCTGGAAGGTTGTGATCGATCCGAGGGTGCACGACCTCACTTGCTAATGAAAAGACCGGGGGCAAAATTGCCTCCGGTCTTTTTCGTTTGACGTGATGACGTGGGCCTTCGCTACTTCTTCGCGGAGGCTTTCGGCACGTTCTGCGGGCGGCGTTGTGCGGGGCGGTTCGTCGGGTCGGCGCGGTCGAGGCGGCTCTGGCGATCGGCGCGGGAGGCGGAGTCGCCGCTCTTGCTGCTCGTCAGAGCCAGCGCGGCGGCGCTGCCGGGGCGCAGATACGCCCGCCGCCGCTGCTCCTTCTGGAACTTCGCGACCACCGGCGGGTACTTCACGCGCAGCCAGTAGAGGGCATAGCCCACGAAGGCGATCATGCCGAGCAGCGAGACGTATTCCCACAGCCGCCAGCCGAGGAGATTGAGGCCGAGAACGCGGCAGCCGAAGAAGATCAACCCCACCACCCACGCCCACATCGCGCGGTAGGTGATCTTGTGCAGCGTCTCCCGATGCAGGCGGTGCGTGGGGAAGATGTTCCGCACCCGGTTGTTCACCACGACCGTCGTGAGCAGGCCGAGGACGAAAATGGCGAGAAAGACAATCGAGAGCGGGCCAAAAATCCGGTCGCGCGCCGGAACATCGGTCAAATAATCCCACGACAGCGGGTTTTGCACGCGGACGCCCCCTTCAATGCACCAGAGTATGCAGACAATGCGGATTCCGTGGACTACATGATACGTGACCACCCTTATCCGGCCACGCACATCAGTATATCAACCGGCGGTATCGTGCGGCAACCATGAATTGCCGCCTTGCAGAGATTATGCGTCCTCGACACAATACTCGCGCTTCCCCTTTCCTCGGAGGGAAGCGGGTGACCTCTGGGCAGAGGGGGGTTAGGAAATTCCCTAGAACTTCACCTCGGATAGCCCCTTGAGGTGCAGGATGGTGCGTGCCTCGTCGGGCGTCGCGGGTTCGAGGCTCAGCTCGCGGATGATGCGCGCCATCTTGGCGACCTGTTCGCCGTTGCTCTTCGCGAGCTGGCCCTTGTTGAGGTAGACATTGTCCTCCAGCCCGACGCGCACATTGCCGCCCATCGCGAGGGCAGCGGCGCAAATCGGGAACTGAAACCGCCCCGCCGCCGCGACAGACCACTCGAACTCGCCAAGCAGAAGCCTCGCCTGGTTGTAGAGCAGCACGAGGTTCTCCACCGTCGCGGGCAGCCCGCCGAGGATGCCGAGCACGAACTGGATGTAGATGGGTCGTGGGAGCGCCCCAGCGGCAATCATGAATGCGGCATTGTTCACCATCCCCGCGTCGTAGACCTCCAACTCGGGCCGAGTGCCCTGTGCGCTCATCGTTTCGAGGAAGTAGCGCATGCTCTTGAAGGTGTTCGCGAAGATGTTGTCCTCCGTCCGTTCAAGGAAGGGGTGCTCCCAGTCGTGCTGGTAATCCTTGATCTTGCTTGCGAGCGGTGCGAGGGAGAAGTTCATCGATCCCATGTTGCAGGAGGCAAGTTCGGGCGAGAGTTCCCGCACCACGCCGACGCGCTCCTCGTGGCTCATCCCCGGCGCGCCACCCGTCGTCGTGCAGAGGACGATGTCGCACCGCCGCTTGACGCTCGCGGCGACTTGCTGGAAGAGTTCAAGGCTGGGGATTGGCCTGCCCGTCTCCGGGTCGCGGACATGGATGTGCGCCACCGCCGCGCCCGCCTCGTGCGCACGCACGCACTCATCCGCGATCTGACTCGGCGTGATCGGGAGATACGGCGTCTGGGAGGGCACATGAATACCCCCCGTGATCGCGGCGGTGATGATAACCTTCCCTGGCATACTCATGGCGTTCCGCTCCTCATCTCTCGGCTCGTTCGCGATATCGCCCGCACCTGCCAGCGTATTGTAGGGGAAGAAGCCAGAAACCAGAAGCCGGAAGCCGGATGTCAACCATTTGTGATACCGCCTGGGCTTCTCACTTCTGGCTTCTGGCTTCTGGCTTCTTCCCTCACAGCGTCGTCACGCCGAGGAGCACGCCCACGAGGTAGGCGGCGGTGAGGACGCCGCGATATTCCTGATCGTGGGTTGGGTCCAGTTCGACGATATCCGCCGAGATGACCGGCAGGCGGGCGTCGAGCAGGTGCCGGAGGGCGGCGGCGCACGCGGAGATCGTCACGCCACCGGGCACGGGCGTGTTGACGGCGGTCATCGCGAGCGGGTCGAGCACGTCGAGGTCGAAACTGACGTGCACCGCGTCCACACCGGAGGCGACCATCGCCTCCACCGCCTCGCGCACAACAGTCGCCATGCCGCGCGCGTCCACGTCCTCGACGGGATGGACGCGTACCCTGCTCGTCCGCAGGAACGACCGCTCACCCGGATCGAGCAGGCGAATGCCGATCAGCGTCACGTCCTCCTCGCGCACCCACGACGGGCCACCGGCGCGGTGAAATGCCGGATGCATCTCGCGCCCGACCGCGATGGCGAGGGGCATCCCGTGGATGTGCCCGCTCGGTGTCGTCTGCGCGGTGTTGAGGTCCGCGTGCGAATCGAGCCAGAGGACGCCGAGCCGCGCGTCCGGGCCGAGCGCCGCCCGTGCACCGGGGATTGAGCCGATGCTGATCGCGTGGTCGCCGCCGATGACGAGCGCGAGCGCGCCCTGCCGGATCGTCTCCGTCACGCGATCCGCGAGCGTGTGGCAGAAGCCGGAGACAGCGGCGAGGTGTTTGAAGTTCGATTCACCACCCGCCGCCGGGTTCTCCTCCGGCCCATCGAGGCGCACGGAGGGGCGCAGGCGCGACCCAATCCCGTCCGGCCCCCACCCCGCGAGGTGCGTGCGGAGGGCGCGATCCAATGTCGCCGGGCCATCCGCGACACCGGGCGCCTCGGAGCCGAGCCAGAGTGGCGCGAGCACCGGCACCACCGGCCCTTCATGCAGCCGATTCCGCTCCCCTCCCGTCATCACACTCACCACCCTTCAGAGAAGGAGAATAGCCACAGAGACAGAGAGGGCACAGAGAGGGAAGAGCGGGAAACATTCAGAAAGATTTCCGTTCGCTTCTTCTCTTTGTCTCCTCTATGTCCTCTGTGCCTCCGTGACTAATTTGAATCTACATCACATCCGGGGCGTGCACGCCGAGGAGGGCGAGGCCATTCGCGAGGGTCTGGCGGGTCGCCATCACGAGCGCGAGGCGGGCGGTGCGGATTGGCCCCTCCACCTGCATCACGGGGCACGCGCCGTAGAAATCCGCGAAGAGTTTCGCGAGTTCGTAGACGTAGTTCGCGATGATCAGCGGCTTGTCCGTCTCGGCGGCGCGGCGCACCTCTGCCGGGAAGTTGCCGATCTGCTCCAGCAGGTTCAGTTCCTCCGGCGCGGGGTCGGTCAGGGAAAGCGCAACGGTCGCGTCCGGCAGCGCGATCCCCTCCGCGTGCGCCCGTTCGAGGATGCGAGAGGCGCGGGCGTGCGCGTACTGGATGTACGGCGCGGCGTGGCCGTCGAAGGAGAGCGCGGTCTCCCAGTCGAAGACGAGCACCTTGTTGTTGTCGCGATCCACCATGCCGTAGAGGAGCGCGCCGATGCCGATGTCCCGTGCAATCTCCGCTTTCTTGTCGTCCGGCAAAGCGGGATTCTTCTCATCGACCGCCGCGCGCGCCCGCCGCACCGCATCCGCCGCGACATCCTCGAAGAAGATCGCGTTGCCGGAGCGGGAGGACATGGAGCCTTCCGGCAGTGTCAACCGCTCGTATGGTAGGTGGCGACACTCAGCGGCCTGTGGGAAGCCCATCAGTTCGAGGACTTTGAAGACCTGCTGGAAGTAGAACGACTGCGCCGAGTCCACCACGTAGATCGACCGCGCCACGTGGTACTGATCGAACTTCACGGCGGCGAGCGCGAGGTCCTTCGTCGCGTAGAGCGTCGTGCCGTCTGAGCGGAGGACGGGCAGCGTCCGGTACGTCTCCTTCTCCAGCCCTAATTTCTCGTCGATCTTGACGACGGGCAGGCCATCGCTGACCTCGGCGATGCCGCGATCCAGCAGGTCCTGCACGATCTTGCGGCCCGGCTCCTCCACTTCGCTCTCGAAGAAATAGACATCGATCGGCGCGCCGAGTTGGGCGAAGATTTCCGTGAGTTGGTCGAGGCTCCACTGGCGTGTCTGCTTCCAGAGTTCCACGATGGTGGAGTCTTTGCGATCCCACGCCTGGAAGAGCGCGCGCATGTCGGCCTCCCACGTCGCGCTCGGCTTCCACCAGTCGCGGAAATGCTCGTTGAGCCGCTGATACTCCGTCCAGAGGCTGGCGAGCACGTCGGAATGCAGGCCATCGACCTCGTGCTTGGTCGCATCGCGCCGCCGCTCGGAGCGCAACTCCGCGCCGATGTATTCCCAGAAGGTCGGGAGCATCTCGTCGTTCGCGTAGACGAGCGGATCGAAGACCTTGTGGCTGGCGAGCACGCCGATCAGTTTCGCGACATCCCCGGCGGGGACACCGGCGTGGATCAACTCCTTCATCATCGAATCGACCTGGCCATTGAAGGCCACGTCTTCCAGCGCCAGGCGCGCGATGAAGTCGCTCACATCCTTGCGGTAAGCGAGCCGCTGGTTGGCCTCGACGTACACTTCACCGAGCCACCGCCCGCGCAGCGCGGGGTCGTTCGGTTCCTGCCCGGCGTGGAATGCGCGGTAGCACCAGAGGCACTTAATTACGTGAAGGCCGATGTCGCCCGGATACGACGCCGCGACGACGTCGTATCCCGCGAAGCGCATGATCCGCACGAGCGCAGCGCCAAGCGCCACGTTGCGGAGGTGGCCGACATGGAACTCCTTGTGCGTGTTCATCTGCGCGTACTCGATCATCACGCGCTCGCCCACCGGTGCGCTGCGACCGTACTCCGTCCCGCCCGAGAGGACGGCCTGCATGAGCGCGGTCGCCACCTTGCCGGTGTCGAAGATACAGTTGATGTAGCCATTCTCGGCGCGCACATCGGCGAAATGATTCAGGGCGCGCAACCGCTCCGCGACGCCCTCGGCAATCGCGGCGATCTTCGTCCGGTCCCGCTCACCGAGCGCCATCGCGACGGGGGAGCCGACACCCCACTGCCCTGCGAGCGGGATACGCCTGAGCGGCGGCATCTTCGCGGGTAGCGCGTATCCCATCTCCTGGAGCGCCCGCACGATGGCGTCCGCAGCGTACTCTTCTTCCTGCTCAAGCATCGCTCTATCCTTAGGTAGGACTAAGGACTAAGGACTAAGGACTAAGAGGTTTGATAATCCGGCTTAGTCCCCAGTCCTTAGTCCTTAGTCCTCGCTACGCTCGATCGCCGAGGGCCTTGTCCGCCCAGTATTTGTTCGCTCCGTACAGGCTCTCGAAGGTTCCGGCGTCGCTCCAGAAGCCATCCAGTTCCTCCCACGCCAGCGCGCGGTCGTGCAGGTAGCGGTTGTTGACATCGGTGATTTCCAATTGCCCGCGCTCGGATGGCTTGATCGTGCGGATGTACTCGAAGACCTTCGCGTCGTACAGGTACAGCCCGGTGACGGCGTAGGGGCTTCCGGGCGTGACGGGCTTCTCCTCGATCCGCTCGATCTTCAACGGGTCCTCTGGCGAGAAGACCGGGCAACCGAACCGCTCCGGGTCCGGCACGTGCTTGAGGAAGACCATCGCGCCGCCATCGAAGCGCTCGACGGCGGGCCGGATCTCCGCGTCCGTCGTGTTGTCGCCGAGGATGAAGGCGACGCTGTCGTCCCCGACGAACTCCTCGCACAGCCCAAGCCCCTGCGCCAGACCACCCTCAGGATTCTCCTGATAGGTGTACTCCAGATGGCGCATCCCAAACTGCCGCCCGTTGCGCAGCACCTTGATGAAGTCCCCCGCGTGCGGCCCGCCGGTGACGACCATGATGTCGTCCACCCCCGCGCGCACGAGCGTCTGGATCGGGTAGTAGATCATCGGCTTATCGTAGATGGGCAAGAGTTGCTTGCTGGTGGCATGGGTGAGCGGATACAACCGCGTGCCCAATCCCCCCGCGAGAATCACTCCCTTCAACCTTCACGCTCCGTTCCGCCCGCCCGCGTCCGGGTGATCTCCCACCAGCCGCGCGCACCACCAAAAAGCAAACCCGCGCCAAGGGTCGTACCGATCAACTGCTTCCAGCCGAAGTCACTCCCGGCCGCGCCAATGCCGAGCACATCCGCGAGCAGCGTTACGATGAGGATGAGCGCGCCACCGACCATCAAGCCAATTGTGATCGTGATCCATCGCACCGTGTCGCCCCCGCCATACCCCGCTCCCGGCTCCCGAACCGGAGGGTCAGTATACCACGCTCTCGGCCACATCGCGCGGCACGAAAAACGCTTGCCACACAAGGGAAAATGCGGGCGCGGTGAAACAGTTCGGCCAGCCATTGCCTCTCTGTCACGCCGCGCTGGCACCATTTTTGCGCGCTCGTGTGCGGGATTATCGTTTCATGAAGGGAGCCTTGCATCCATGAGCACAACGCAGCAACAGCACAAGAGCATCCGGGAACTGACGTCTGGGCACAAGGTCGTGGGGTTCATCACCATCGGTGAGGACGGCAAGCCGAATTGCCGCGCGATGATGACGCAGGAGGTCGAATCGGGCATGGACCTCTGGTTCGCCACGCGGCTCGCCTCGGAGAAGATCGATGAGTTGCGGAAGAACCCGAACGTTGGGTTGTATTACTACAACGCGGCGGACTGGTCCTACGTCTCGATCGGCGGGACGGTCGAGGTCATCAAGGACACGGAGCGGTTCAAGAAGTACTGGAAGGAGGACTGGCGTCGCTGGTTCCCCAACGGGCCGGACGACCCGGACGCGGTGCTCCTGAAGGTCGATGCGGAGGTCGTCACGTACGAGGATCGCGCCGAGCCGGTTACATTCCATCCAAAGCGGAATCAGTAACCGCCGATTCCCCCCGCAATCAGTAAACGCGGATTTTGACGGCGAGCGTGGCATCAAGTGCCACGTTCGCCGTCTTTTGTGTGTTCGTCTCATGGGAACCGGGCATGCGAACGGAACGTCTCTCCATTACGATGATCGAGAGAATCGTTTCCAATAGTACGTGAAAGGCGAGCGGTTTCGATGAGCGCAACAGAGGCACTCCCAAGCGCCGTGCTGGACGGTCACTACACGGTTGAACGCTCCCTCGGCACGAATGCGTGCGGCAACGTCTATCGCGCGATCGACACACGGCAGCGGCGCACCGTGGCGATCGCGGAATCGCGCGCCGATTCCGCGACGTACGACCGCTGCCGCCAACGCTTCCAGCGCGCGGTGGAGGTGTCGGACGCCGTCCGGCACCCCAACCTCGTCACGGCCTATCAATGCCCGAACGACAGCGACGGCAACGCCTACCTCGTGATGGAGTACGTCGATGGACCGACCTTGCAGGGCACGCTCGCATCCGTGGGACGCCCGACGATTGCGCAGGCGATGGGCATCGCGCACGATATTGGGCAGGCGCTCGTCGCGCTGCACGAGCGGGAGATCGTCCACCGCGACCTTTCCCCCGCGCACATCCTCCTCGGGGCGGACGGCGACGCGAAGGTGATGGAACTCGGCAACGCGCAGATCGGGAGGGAGCGCCCGCTCTACGGGCTGAGCGCCGACCACCTCGGCACACCCGGATACATCAGCCCGGAGCAGGAGTCCGGCTTCGGCGACCTCGATGGACGGAGCGACCTCTACAGCCTCGGCGCGATCCTCTACGAGATGCTTGCTGGGGAACCCTACGACCGCACGCAACGGCCTATCACGAGCGTGCGGCCCGATCTCCCGCCGCACCTCGCGGCGCTCATCACCAAACTGCTGGAACGGCAGGCCGCGTTCCGCTATCAGCGCGCGGCGGATGTCGTGCGGGACCTCGACGCAATCCTCCATCCGCCCGTGGCAGAGGAGACGGAGCAGCCGGGGGCGCCGCAGTCATCGACGCTCCCGACGAGTCTCGCACCGAGCGAACTGCTGCTACCGGCGCCAGCTACGCTCGTCCCGCCCCCGCCCCCGCCACTGTCGGCGCCATCGGCGGTGACATTCGCGCCAAGCGCCTCGGCGCCAATGCCGACAATGCCCGCGCCAACGGTCGCCGCCATCCCTTCGGTGCAACCATCGCGCGTGGCCTTTCCGGTCGCGCCGCCGCGCCCATCGGTCGGCGCGCCACGCGCCCGTCCACCGGAGGCGGAAATCGCGCGGCCCGTTTTCCGTCCGCTCCCGCAGTTTTCCGACGCGCCCACCCCTCCGGTCGCGGAAACCCGGCGCAAGGGCAAGGGAATCGCGCTAATCGTGGTTGGCGTGATCGTCGCGATCCTCGTGCTCAGTAACGGCTCCCGGTCAGGCGGGGCAGTCAAGCCGACCGCGACGCCGTTCCGCACATCTCCGACGCAGACCGCCATCGCGCGGCAACCGACGGTCTGGAATGACCCGAAGGGCCGGATCAACCTCACCCTGCCCCCCGGCTGGCGCGTCCTCTCGACCGGCACCAAGCCGGACGATGTGGCGTCGATCTTCGGCCCGGACGGCGTCTTTTTCCTCATTCAGACAGAGGCTATCACCCAGACCCCTGATGCCGAGTTGCAGACAATCCGCACGAATCAGTCCCGCTCGACGACGCGCGCGTACACGCAAGGGCCGATCACCGATGTGACCATCGATGGCGAACCGGGAAAGTCGATGGAGTATCGGGTGGTCTACCCAACGCCCACGGCAGCCGCCGCAACCGCGACACCGCCCGCGACCGGGGTGTTCTGGCTCGTGGATCATGGGGGCAAGCGCTTCAGTTTCCTCACCAACGATGTCAGGACACGCCGCGCGGACCTGGATGCGATCATCGCATCGGTGGTCTTCTCGAAATGAGCGATGCTACAGCGGTGTAGGCGGTTCCTCGCGCTCGATGACGATGCGGCGGGGCTGCGCGGTCTCCTGCGGCGTGCGCGGGTCCGCAAAAACTCGATCAACCGCCATCAGGCCCGCCGAACTGATCGCATCGACGAACGACTGCACCGCCAGCACGCTCTCCCGCGCGCCCTGCCGCAGATGCTCGCGCGTCTGCACCGGCAATGCACCGACGACGCCGGAGACGACCTTCACCGGAACATTGAGCGCCCGCCGCTGCGCCTCGTCCATCCGCTCGGAAGCACGCCGCCGCATCTCATCCATCCGCGCCTGCCGCGACCGCCCGCCCGGCATCGCCTCCGCCGCGTCAAGGTCGATCTCGTGATCGTGCTCAAAAACATCCATGTCCTGCTCGTCCATGACTTCCCCCTGTTATGTTGAGCGTCCGTCCATGATAGTATACCCCGAGTTCGCTTAGCATCCGAGACACATTCGGATGAGGATTGAAACGAACGAACGAACTACCCCAGAAAGACGCGCACGACGATGTCCGTCAGGGTGTGGTTGTTGCGGTCGGTGATGTCGTCTGTGCTTGAGGCGACGCAGATGACGATATCCATCTCCGCGCGCAGGAGCACGCTGTCGTTCTGCTCGGAGAGCGGCGGGCGCAGTTCCCACGCGCCCTTCTCGCGGAATCCAACGTGCTGGAAGAGGTTGACCGGGTCGGGCATGCGGTCGTACCCGACATCGTACCGCTGCAAGGCGATGGCGAGCGCGTCCCGCGTCGTTTGGTGTGAGGAGGTGACGCCGCGCGTGACGTAGAACCGCGCGTCATCGACGGGCAGGAGCAGGTCGTGCCGCCCGACACTATCCCGCACGAGTGTCAGCATCGCATTGCCGAGGTTCGAGAACAGCGTCTGCCCGCTCTGGAGCATGATGCTGCCGGTGTGCACAATCGTCTGGCTGGTAGAGAGGTACTCCTCGACGTAGCCGAGCCGGAAGGCGCAGAAAGGCGCGACCTGCCCGCCGCTGGTGTCCGTTACCTCGATGTACTGGCCACGCAGGACCTCGGTCGTGTCCGCCTCGCCGGGATGGACGGTGAGATAGGCGCGGGGCGCCTGCCCAGTGAAATCCGGGGCGTCAATGGTGCTCATCGGCGGGCGCCATCCTTTCGGTTGCGGGCGATCAGGGCGAGCATTTCGTAGATGACATTCGCGGCGAGCATCGCCGTTGTCTGCGTCGGGTCGAACGCGGGCAGCACCTCGACGCAGTCCGCCGCGACGATCTCCAACCCGACGAGGCCGCGCACCGCGAGCAGCGCCTCCCACGCGGTCGGGCCACCGACCTCCGGCGTGCCGGTGCCGGGCGCATAGGTCGGGTCAACGAAGTCAATGTCGTAGGTTAAGAAGACCGGGCCACTGCCAACGACCTGCTTAATCGCGGCGTGCGTCGCCTCCCACCCCTGTCGGCGTACCTCCTCCATCGGCCAGAGCGTGAAGCCCATGTCGCGCGCGTCCTGATAATCGGAGGGGCCGTAGAGCGAGCCGCGCATCCCCGCCTGGAACGAGCGGTGTGGGTCGATCAGCCCCTCCTCAGCGGCGCGGCGGAAGGGCGTGCCGTGGTTGTACTTGCGCCCGAAGTATTCGTCCCACGTGTCGCCGTGCGAGTCGAACTGAACGAGCGCGACTGGGCCGTGCTTCGCCGCCACCGCCCGCAATTCGGCCAGCGTGATCGAGTGGTCGCCACCGATGCCGATGGGGACGACGCCCGCCGCGAGCACCGGCTCCAGGGCGGCGGTGATGCGCGCGTACGAGTCCTCGATGTACCCCGGCACGACGGAGGCGTCGCCGTAGTCCACGCACGAGAGTTCGTCGAAGACCATCACGTTCACCGAGGGGTGATAGGGTCGAAGCAGCACCGAGGCATCCCGAACCGCCGCCGGGCCGAACCGCGCCCCGACGCGGTACGTCGTCGCGGTGTCGAAGGGGATACCGACAATCGCGACATCGACGCCGTCCATCGCCGTGACGTGCGGCAGGCGCGCGAAGGTGCGGATTCCACAGAAACGGGGCGACTCCTGCGCGTCGCTCGGACGATAATGCGGCACGATCATTCCCCCTCTTGTCGGCTATGGATACGCCCACAACCGTCCGCCGATTGTGGGCGCGCGCTGATGGAGTGTCAAGGGAAGCGCCAGTCACAGACCCGTGCATCGTCGAATCATCTCCCACGGCACTGAATGTGCAGTCGATGGGCAAGTAACTGCGAGTACGTCGGTCGGGACGTGCTGCCACGGATGCTGCGGGGGAGAAAGCAGGTCCGCCTACTTCAACACTATAGATGAAATGGGAGCGTGAGCACATGCGGCAACAATTCGGTGGGACAGCAGATATCGTGATCCCGACGGGACGCGGCGGCTTCTGCTGCATCCTCCCGTGCGCCCTGCTCGTCACCCTGTACACCATGATCGGGTGCGGAGCGTTCCTTCTGGTGCGGCACGCTGTTCGTCGGCGACACCCCGACGCGCTCGACGTGATCCTCCTGTCTGACGCCACGCCGGGCTTCCTGGGCGCATCCGAGGGATAAAAGGCGACCACGCGGGGCGGTTCTTCGACGACGGATGGGCGGCCTTCGCTCCGCTCCCCGAATTATCATGCCCGCACCTTGTACACTGCACACCGCCGGTGCATGTTGGGTGGTCGTCGGCAGGTCGTCGGGAGGAGGGCGCGCAATCCATGGCGATCAACGCACCGCAGGAGAGGCCGGGGATCGTCCGCGATAGCGACGCGGGGAGCTACCTGGAGCGTTTCCTCGTCTGCGCCATCCTCTCCATGCTGGCGATCCGCGCCTACCTGCGCCTCACTGGCTATCCGCAGATCGGTGGCCGGGGCCTGCACATCGCGCACATGCTCTGGGGCGGCGCGATGATGGTCGGCGCGGTCTTCATCCTGCTCGCCTGCCTCGGGCGGCGCGCCAAGCAATTCGCGGCGACCCTCGCCGGCATCGGCTTCGGCTTCTTCATCGACGAACTCGGCAAGTTCATCACCCAGGACAACAACTACTTCTTCCGCCCGACCTTCGGCATCATCTACCTGATCTTCGTCGCCCTCTACCTGCTCTCGCGGGCGATCGCGCGCCTGCGCCCGCTCTCGCGGCGGGAGTACCTCGTCAACGCGGTGGACATGGTGATTGACCTGCTCGAGGACGGCGCGACGCCCGAGGAGGCGGCACGGGCGCTCTCTTACGTGCAGCGGAGCGGGGTGGAGAGCGCGCTCGCCGAGGGCCTCCGCGAGACGATCGTCCTGGCGGCGCGTCGAGAGCGAGAGCGACCGTCCCTCCGTGCCCGGTTCTGGGCAACGATCCGGCGGCTGTACCGGCGGTGGGCGGGGCGGCGGCGGTTCGAATGGATGGTGGGCGTCGTGTTCGCTGCGGACAGCCTGCTCGCGCTGCTGCTCGCGATTGGTCTTGTCGTGGCGCTCGGCGAGGGGGCGCTGCAGGTGGATCAGCGTTCGTTCGCGGCGCTCGGCTGTCTGGCCGCATCCGCGTTGGCGGCGGGGATGATCCTCGTCGGCGCGGTGCAACTGCCCCGCTCGCGGCGCGCGGCCTATCGCTGGTTCAAGGACGCGATGCTCGTCTCGATTTTCGTCGTCCAGCCCTACCAGTTCTTCGAGGATCAACTGGGCGCGCTCGGCGGGTTGGCCGTGGACTTCGTGCTGCTCGTGTGCGTGAACTACCTGCTCAGAGAAACCGCCGCCGAGCGCCGGGGCGGCCTGTCCGATGGCGCAAGTGCGACGGATGCAGCCGCGCGCGATGGCATACAGCGGTGATCCAACCGCAGGCGCGATAGTGGGGTTTCGATACGCGAATAGGTTGGAATAACGAGTTGACGCGGCGCTACGGGCGGTTGGGGCGCGGTGCACGCCCGGTGTACCACTGACCGCGCCATTCGAAGAGTTGATTCGGTGCGAACTCACGATGTTGAACGAAATCGTGAATGCCCTGTGCGGCATCGGGATAGGGCCAGTCAGCGGCTATGATAAGAATACCGGCATGGGTCGGATTGACGCCCCATGCGGCACTCCAACGTTGCCACGCACGATGAAGCAGCGCGAAATCGTCCCCGTTTTTCGTCACAAGCACCCGATTATCCTGTGCGGCGACGAACAGTTGTGCGTCATCCGGCGCGTATTTCATCCCAATCTCCTGGGAATGAACAACATCATGCCCCGACTGCCGCAGCAGTGCGGCGAGTCGTCGGCCAACGCACTGGTCCAGATGGAATCTTGCCACGGGCTAAGGGCGGTGGAAGGCAAGAGTGGGGTCGATCATCGCGTCGAGCGCGTCCTTATGCTGTTGGTAGTAGAGGACTGCCGCTTCGACCGCAGCGGTGGGAATCTCGTAATCCTTGGCGGCCTGCCGGACATCCCATTTCACACCGATCAAATGACCGATGAGCGCCCACACCGGGATTCCCTCGTCGCGGAGGATCGCGTAGTGCGCTCCGTGACGATGCGGATCCGCGCCGATGTACTGCGCTATCGCTTGTTCGGCAATCGCTGCCATCGGTCATACTCCCGTTCTGCATCGCCACTCCAAGACGGTCTGCCGATCTCAAGTGTACTATGGGATGCAAGAACGTCCGTGCTTTCTGGAATTCTCTTTTCCGTCTTTCTTCGTGTCCTTCGCTTTCGTGGAGTTGCGCCGGTTCGGTGGACACGCGATGATTTGCACACGAGCGAATCGATGGAGGTGTCCCGATGCCGAACCCTCATGCCCCCTATACCCCGCGCTCAAGACCGAGGCCGTCCGCCCCATCCATAGTGGCGAGGAATCCAACCACGCATTCCTCCTCCGTTCCCGAGGACGCGGAGGGCGTTCGTGGTGACGGGGGGCGAGATGGTCCTTGTTCAATCGCTTTGTCAGGCAGAACTGCGCTGAAATGTACGGAGATACCGAATCACCGACCATATCTCCTGATCGGTGAGGGAGTTCGCGTAAGCGGGCATCCCGGTACCGGGTATGCCACGAGTGACCCACCAGTACAGGTCGCCGTCCGTGTGGGTCTTCGCGTGGATGGCGGCGAGATTCGCGGGTCGTGGGTTGAGTTGCTGACTGAGCGTGCCGTCCCCCCGGCCGGTCGCACCGTGGCAGACCGCACAGTTTTGCGCGAAGAGTCGCTGTCCACGGGCGAGCATCGCGGCGTCATTGACCGTCGGATTCGTGTGGGCGCTCGTCGGCGTTCGATCGGTCGAGAAGTACCCGAAAACGATCACCCCGGCGATGAGTGTCCCGATACCCCACACGCGAAACGACCGAAGCACCCGTTCGGACAGCGACACGCGAAATCCGCCGCCTATGGCCAAGCCAGAAAGCAGCGCGCCAAGCCCCGCAAGGCCGAGGCCCAGGAACGCATCGGATGCCGAGATGCGCGCCGGGCCGCCGCCGACAGTCCGCCCGCTCGTATCGATGAGGGTAATCTGCCTCAGCGACGGGTCCCCCGACTGATCGAGTTGCACGCGAATGACCTTTGGCGGTTGACCGATGGTGGTGTCCGGCACCGGCGTCGCAGCGGCGAGCGCGGCATGGGCGGAAACCGCTCGCGTGGTGAGTGCGAGCGCGCAGATGGTGAGAAGGAGCGCGATGAGGATGTGACAGATGCGAGTTCGGGCGGACCACGCCGTTGTGGTCATTGATGCCTCCATGTGTCCCGGAAACACAAGCGCGTTCCGCGCTTTCCTATACGCTCCCTGCCGTCGCGAGGTGGCAGAGATAGGCGGGATCACCCGTCTCCACCTGGAGTGTCGGGTGGACAATCTCGAACTGATCGTGCAGCCCGTTCATCGCCTGGCAGAGCAGCCCGTCGATGCTGCCGTCGAGGGCGGGGATGACGAGGTGCGCGGTCAGCGCTGTCTCTGTCGTGCTCATGCCCCAGACGTGGAGATCATGGACTTCGGTGACACCGGGCAGGCCCGCGAGATACGCGCGGACCTCGCCCATATCGATCCCCTCCGGCACCGCGTCGAGCGCGAGATTGACGGACTCGCGCAGCAGGTCCCACGTCTCGTAGAGAATAACGGCAACGAGGATGAGGCTGACCACGGGGTCGAGCCAGTGCCAGCCGGTGAGGAGGATCACGAGGCCCGCGACCGCGACGCCGAGCGCAAGCGCCGCATCCGCCGTGAAATGGACGAACACGCTGCGCACATTGAGATCGCCCTTGCGACCGGCAGCGAACAGGAACGCCGTCACCGCGTTGATAGCGACGCCGATCAATGCGACCCAGATGACCGTCCCCCCGGCGACATCCTTGAGGTTTCAGAAGCGACGGATCGCTTCATATCCGACCACGCTCGTCGTGATGATGAGGACGACCGCGTTGGTGAGCGAGGAGAGAACGGAGGAGCGGCGCAGGCCATAGGTGCGCTGCACGGTCGGTATCCGTCGGCCCAGGATGGTGGTGAACCACGCGAGGAGGAGGCCAAGCACATCGCCCATGTTGTGCACCGCGTCGGTGACAAGCGCGAGGGAGTGTGACAGGCCACCGAAGACCAACTCGAAGATCACGTAGATGATGTTCAGCGCGGCCCCAATAGCGAAAGCCTTCCCGAAGTTTGCCGACGTGTGGCTGTGTCCATGCCCACCCCCGTGCTCATGCGCCATCAGGCATCCTCCGCCGGTATCTGAAGCACCCGGAGGGCGTTCGCGGTGACGAGGAGCGAGATGCCCATGTCCGCGAAGACGGCGAGCCAGAGATTGGTGACGCCCGCGAATGTGAGCGCGAGGAAGACCGCCTTGACGACGAGCGACGCCGCGATGTTCTGGCGGATGATGCCGAGCGTTCGGCGCGCGAGGCGGATCGCGTACGGCACGCGCCCAATGTCGTCCCCCATCAGCGCGACATCCGCCGCCTCGACCGCGACATCCGTGCCCGCCGCGCCCATCGCGATGCCGACCGACGCGGTCGCCAGCGCGGGCGCGTCGTTGATGCCGTCGCCGACCATCGCGACGGGGCCATCCGCCGCGAGCGCGCGGACCGCCGCTGCCTTGTCCCCCGGCAGCAGATCGGATCGCACCGTCGTCACGCCCGCCGCCGTCGCGACCCGCGCCGCCGTGCGCGCGTTATCCCCCGTCAGCATCACGACCTGGCCGACGAGCGATTGCAGCGCGGCGACCGCGCGCGGGCTTTCGGGCCGGAGCGCGTCCCGCAGCGTGAGCAGGCCAATCATCCGGGCCGCCCGCTCCACGCAGACGACCGCGTTCCCCTCCGCCAGAAAATCCTCGTGCCCCGCCTCCTGCCACAGGCCGCGCTCGGTGAACCAGCGCACGCTGCCGACGCTCGCCGCCGCGCCATCGACCGTGCCGCCGCCGCCCAGACCGGGCACCGCGCGATAATCCGCGACGGGCGTCGCGTCAACTGCATGATCGCGCGCATACGCCACGACCGCGCGCGCGAGTGGGTGCTCGCTCCGCTGCTCCAGCGCGGCGGCGACCCGCACCACCGTCGCCGCGTCACTCCCGTCGCAGGTGTGCACCGCGATCACTTCCGGGCGACCGACGGTGAGCGTCCCCGTCTTGTCGAACGCAACCGAGCGCACCGCCGCGAGCGCCTCCAGCGCGGCCCCACCTTTGAAGAGCACGCCCCGCCGTGACGCCGCCCCGATCGCCGCGACGAGGGCGACGGGCGTGGAGATCACCAGTGCGCACGGGCACGCGACTACGAGCAGCACGAGCGCGGTGTAGACCCACTGACCCCAGTCGCCGACAAAGAGCGGCGGCACGACCGCCAGCAGGAGCGCGCCGAGGATGACGAGCGGCGTGTACACGGCGGCGAAGCGATCAACGAACGCTTGTGCCGGCGCGCGCGACGCCTGCGCCTCCTCCACGAGGGTGATGATCCGCGCGAGGGTCGTGTCGTGTGCGGGTTTCGTCGCACGGAGATCGAGCGCGCCGTCGCCGTTGACGCTCCCCGCGAAGACCGCCGCGCCCGCCCGCACCTCGACCGGCACCGACTCGCCTGTGATCGCCGCCTGATCGACGGCGGACTGCCCCGTCACGACGACGCCATCGACCGGCAACCGCTCGCCGGGGAGCACGCGCACGACATCGCCCACGTTGACCTGCGCGACCGGGACGCGGTGCGCGTGGTCGCCGTGCAGCACCATCGCCTCCGCCGGTGCGAAGGCAAGCATCCCGGCGATCGCCCGCCGCGTCCGGTCAATCGTCGTCGCCTGCAAGAGCGTGCCGACGCCGAAGAGGATCAGCACGGACGAACCCTCGTCCCACTGCCCGATGGCGACAGCCCCAACCGCCGCGACGGTCATCAGGAGGTTCATGTCCGCGCGCCGCGCCCGGAGCGCGAACCACCCCGCTCGCGCAATCGGGTAGCCGCTCGCCACCATCGCCGCGACGAATGGCACGGCGCTCGCCACGCGCGGCAATCCGGCGCGTTCGAGCGCGAACCCGACGAGCCAGAGGGCAATCGCCCCCACCAGTTCACCGACCCGTCGCTGCCGCCACCACGCGCGGCGCTCCACGGGCGCGGCGGGCGCACCCCGAAGCGTCGCGCCGTAGCCCGCATCGCGGACGGCGTGCGCGACGGTCTCCGGCACGAGCAGCGCGGTGTCGGCGGTGACGACGAGCGTCCCGACCGCGAAGTTCACCCGCGCGTCGCGCACACCCGGCAACCGCCCGACGCCCGCCTGCACGGTCTGCGCGCAATCGCCGCAGTCCATCCCCACCACGTCGAATGTCCACGTCGCGGACGAAGCGTTTGATGCGGCAGGCGCGACGGGTTCGACGCGATAGCCGAGCGCCGCGATCCGGCGAGAAAATATGTCCGGTTGCACCCGCGCGGGGTCGTACGTGACATCTGCCGTGCCGCGCACGAAATTCACCGTCGTTGCCGCGACGCCGGGCAGCGCGCGGAGCGACTGCTCCACCGTTTTCGCGCAGTCGCCGCAGTCCATCCCGGTGATGTGCAACTGGCACGACACTCGTTCGGCCTCGATCACGCTCATGCGCTCGCCTCCATGACGTGGGGCGCAGGGGCGCGGTGCCCGATGTGCTCGCCGCCGACCGCGAGCAAGGCCCGCACATGGTCATCGTCCAGCGCGTACCAGACGAGTTTGCCCTCCCGACGCGCCCGCACGAGGCGCAGCGCGCGCAGCAGCCGCAGTTGATGCGACACGGCGGACTGCGTCATCCCGAGCACCGCCGCGAGGTCGCAGACGCACAGCGGGCCGGTCGCCAGTGCCGCGAGCAGCCGCACGCGCGTCGGGTCGCCGAGCGCGCCGAAGAGCGCGGCGAGGTCGCTCGCCTCTGCCGTGTCCGGCAGCGCGGCGCGTGCCCGCAGCACACCTTCGGGGTGCACGTGATCGATGTCGCAGGTATCGAAGTTAGTTTGGCTCGAAAATGACCGCATGATGACTCCCACTACCTCATATGAACGACTGCTCATATGTTCGTACGAGCGCGCTTCATTGTCAAGGAGGATATGGAGACAAATGTGCGCTTTTTTCTTTTTTGTACGGTTGGGGTGGCACAAATCTTGTGTTCCCCTTTGCACCATGCAACCCTGACGCGGCTTTTGCGTAGATGGGGGCAGCGAAGGATGGCAAAGAGACGCGCCATCCGATAACGAGGAGGAAGCATGTCGGTTCAAACCCCCGCCGCCTTACTGACCCAGGCGGGTCGCGATAAATTAATCGAGGATGGCATCTACCAGAACTATCTCGCGTACTTCCGCAAGGCGGAGGACACGCGGCGGTGGAAGCTGCACAAAGATATTCCGTGGAACCTCGCGAAGCCGGGGACCTCCGACGATGTCGCCCTGATGGTGGAAGGGTTCTTCGCCGTCGAGAGCTACCTGCCGGACTACACCGCCAAAATGATCGAGTTCGTCCGCCGGTCGCGTGGGCGCACATGGTTCCAGATCAACTGGGGCTACGAGGAATCGAAGCACGCGATGGCGTGGGAGACGTGGCTCGTCACCGCCGGGAAGCGCACGTCGCAGCAGATGTCGGACTACTTCGACTTCCTCTCCGAGAAGGAATGGAACCTCCCGTACGACACGGCGCGCCGCATGATGATCTACACGATGATCCAGGAGCGCGCGACGTACCTCAACTATCACAACCTCGCCGCCCGCGCCGAGCAGGAGGGCGATGAGGCGCTCGCGACCGCATTGCGGATTGTCGCGGTCGATGAGATCGCCCACCACGGCTTCTTCTACAAGGGCGTGCAGCTCTACCTGAAGTACGACACCGCCGCCACGCTGGACGACATGTGTCACGTTTTCAAGTCCTTCTCGATGCCCGCGCGGGACTTCCTCTACAACTGGGCCGAGTTCGAGGACGTCGTCGCGAAGGCGGGCATCTACGGCCCGCGCGAGCACATCCGGGACGTGCAGAACCCGATCCTCAACGCACTCGGCTACGATAATCGCCGCGAGTTGGAGCGCGCCGCCGTCCGCATGCGGATCGTGCCGGGTGGCATCGGCCCGCAGGACATCCCCGACTGGGCGAAGGAACTGGCGGACCGCCCCGCCGAGGCACTCGTCATCTCCACCGGGGATTAACGAGGACTAGAGACAAGGACTGAGGACTGAGCGGAAGATGGTAGCGCAGGCTTTCGAGCCTGCGTTTTCTTTTTATGCACAACCAGGCGCACCCACTACTTTTTCTATTGGCACCGATTCTGCCTATGGTCATGGCAAGGGTTTCAGCATCCTTTGGGATGCGTTGTCCTTTCCCGGCCGCGCCGTTGACGCATGAATGGCATTCCGTCAGGAGCGACGCCGACTTTCTGTGTATTGTTCAATGAAGGAGATAAACAAATGAGACGGTTCCTGTTTCTCCGCAGTCTGACGCGACTACCGCAACTCGTGCGCCTCTCGTTCCGGCTCGTGCGCGATCCGCGCGTCCCGACGCAGCATAAGGCGATGGCGCTCGGCACGATCGCGCTCATCCTCTCGCCGCTCGACCTGCCGGGGTGGATACCCGTCGTCGGCCAAGGCCTCGATGCCATCGTGATCGCCGCGATCCTCGACCGCTTCGTGAAGGCGGCTCCGGCGGAGATCGTGCGCGAGCACGCCGCCGCACTCGGCTTGCGGGGCGAGTTCGAGGGCACACCCGGTCCTGCCGCCTTCGGCGGTCACATGCGGGGCGCTTAATCCGGGCGCTGAGACTCAGTTCACAGCAACGACGCGATGATCGAGACCATGGTGAGCATTGCACCGGTGAACATCAAATCGCCCTCCCGCATGATTTGCGGGAGGGTGCCTTCGCTTGTCAGTCACTGCGTGAAGAGTCGCTATGCGGTTTCCTGATCCATCGTGACGGTGGCAATGGTTGACATAGCCGCTTCCGCGTACACGTCCGCGCGACGAGAACAGGCTGCATCGGCCGCATATTCGTTTCCTCCCCCGCCTTCAGCGGTGATTACGTCGTGAGAATGTCTTTCCTGTGTCGTCGCTGACGCATCTTTCACTCACTATAGGGACGTCGTCAATGCGTCGCGGGACGGATGGCGCGTTGCGCTCTGCTGGTATGCCCTTTTCCATTGACAGGCCACCGCCGAAACTGCTATATCTGCCGCGCAACGACAGGCGGAATGGGAGAGAATCGCGTCGGCCCGGACGCTGCGGCCAACGGGAGCCGCGCGGTGATGGTGCGAGAATGGAAGAAGGGGAGCAAGTCCAATGGCAGAGCGACGTAATAATTGGCACACCTGCGACCCATATGATCTGACCCGCCGTGCCTTCCTCGGCGGGACGGCGGCAGCGGCGGCGACGGCGATCCTTGCGGCGTGCGGCAGTAGCAGCAGCGCGACGGATACCGCCGCGCCGAAGGCGTCCGCGGCCGCGTCGCCCGCAGCGAGTGGGGCAAGCCCGGCGGCGACAACGGCGGCATCCGGGAGCGCGGCAGCGGCGACGAAGCCCGCTGCGGCGAGCACGAGCGCGCCCGCCGCGACCGGTGGCGCGGCCCCCGCGCCCACAACGGCGGCAGTGGCGGGAAACGCGAAGAAGGGCGGCGTCCTCAAGGTTGGCGTGCAGGGCGACCCCGTCGCGCTCGACCCGCACAGCACCAGCCTCACCGCGACGAACCACATCGTCGAGCACATCTACGGCCGCCTCGTGACCATCGACGCGACCCTCTCGCCAAAGCCGGACCTCGCGGAGTCGTGGGAGATCGCGCCGGATGGCCTCGTCTACACCTTCAAGCTCCGCAAGGGTGTCAAGTTCCACAACGGTCAGACGCTCGTCGCAGGGGACGTGAAGTATTCGTACGAGCGCGTGCTGGACCCGAAGACGAAGTCCACGAGCACGGCGGGCCTCGCCAGCATCGACAAGATCGAGACGCCGGACGACGGCACGGTGAAGATTACCCTGAAGAAGCCGAACGCCGCCTTCCTCGTCGGCCTGTGGAGCCCGAACTACGCGATTGTCCGCAAGGAGGACATCGACAAGAACGGCGACCTGACGAAGTTCGCGAACGGCACCGGCCCGTTCAAGTTCAAGGAGTACGTCCCGAACACGAAACTGACGCTGGAGCGGTTTGCGGACTACTACGAGGCAGGCAAGCCCTACCTCGACGGCATCGAGTTCGTCCCGGTGCCGGACGACACGGCCCGCAGCACGGCGGTGCGCACCGGCACGGTGGACTTCGTCGAGTACGCCCCCGCGAAGGACATCCCGCAACTGAAGGCGGACAAGAGCCTCGTCATCGCAGGGGATCAGAACACGAACATCCGCTACCTCGGCTTCAACCTGACGCAGAAGGACAAGCCGTGGGCGAACCCGAAGGTGCGGCAGGCGATTAGCCTCGCGATGGACCGGCAGGCGATTGTCGATGCCGCCTTCTACGGCCTGGCGATCCCGACGCTGACCGTATTCCCGCCCGGCTACTGGGCAACGCTCGACACGAAGGTCGCGCCGCAGGACATCAAGACGGCGAAGGCGATGCTTGCGGACGCCGGTTTCCCGAACGGCTTCAAGACGACGATCAAGACGTGGTCGTCGTACCCATTCCTCTCCAACGCCGCGATCGCGGTGCAGGATCAGTTGAAGCAGATCGGCATCCAGGCCGAGGTCTTGCAGGAGGACAACGGCACCTTCATCGCGGACAACAACGCCAAGAGCTACGAGTTGCTCGTCAGCGGCACCTCCGGGTACACCGATCCGAACGAGATCATGCTCGGCAACTTCGGGACGGGGCTGGCCTCCAACAACTCCGGCTACAGCGATCCCGACTTCGACAAACTGGTCACGGACGGCGTCGCGACGACGAAGCAGGAGGACCGCAAGAAAGTCTACGCCCAGTTGCAGCAGAAACTGCTGGCGGACAACCCGTGGGTGATGCTCTACGTCGGCAGCCAGTACGAGGCGATGAAGACCTACGTCAAGGGGTACGTCCACAACCCGACCGGCACGAACATCGCACTCAAGGATACGTGGCTGGACAAGTAATGAGTAACGAGTAACGAAGGGAGTCGCATCCACTCGTTACTCACTACTCGTTACTTGTTACTTCTCAGGAGCGCCGCATGGGCAGATACATCACACGGCGATTGGCGCTGCTCCTGCCGGTGCTGATTGGCGTGTCAATTGTTACGTTCATTCTGATCCACCTGCTGCCCGGCAATGCGCTCGATCTCCTGATCGGTGTTGACCAGCGCATGACGGTGGAGGACAAAGCGCGGCTCCGCCACGAATACGGCTTCGACGCGCCGCTGCCCGTGCAGTACCTCAAGTGGGCGGATCATGTGGTGCACGGCGATCTCGGCAAGTCGCTCCGTAGTGGCCGCTCGATCACGGAGGAGTTGCGCCTGCGGATGCCCGTCACGTTCGAACTGACGCTCCTCGCCGCGATCTTCGGCGGCATCCCGGCGATCCTCTTCGGCATGGTCGCCGCCGTGAAGCGGAACAGTTGGATGGATCACGCGGCGACGCTTGTGACGCTCATCGGCGTCTCGCTGCCGAATTTCTGGCTGGCGACGCTCCTCGTGCTGATCTTCTCGCTCAAGCTTCACTGGTTGCCGCCGATCCAGTACGTCACGTTCTCCGAGAGCGTCGGCGAGAACCTCAAGCACATGATCCTCCCCGCGATCGCGCTCGGCGCGCCCCTGGCGGCGGTCGTGATGCGGCAGACGCGCTCGGCGATGCTCGAAGTGCTGGGGCAGGAGCATGTGCGCGTGGCGCGGGCGAAGGGGCTGCGCGAGGCGCTCGTCCTGAACCGGCATGTGCTCCGCAACGCCCTCATCCCGATTGTGACGGTCTTCGGCATCCAGATCGCCCGTCTGCTCGGTGGCGTCTTCATCATCGAGCAGATTTTCGCGCTGCCGGGCATTGGCCGCCTGACGCTCGACGCGATCCAGAACCGGGACTACGCCATCGTGCAGGGCGTGACGCTCGTGCTCGCGGTCGTCTTCGTCGTCATCAGCCTGATTGTGGACGTGCTCTACGCCGTCATCGACCCACGCATCCGGGTGAGCTAAGGGGAAACCAATTAAACCGCAGAGGCGCAGAGGACGCATGAGAGTGGATGGAGGAAAATGAAATCCAGCAATCCTCTTGTTTTTCGTTGCGCTCTTTGTGTCCTTTGCGCCTCTGCGGTTCAATCGGTTTCGCATTTGGTCCGGGAGGTTGGCTGTGCAATCTGAGGGTGCGGTGGTACTGCCGCTGCAAGCAGCGCCGGAACAGCGGCGACGGGGGCGCGCGTGGTCGTCGTTCCGGCGGCAGAAGCTCGCGATGGCGGGGGTGGTGATCGTCGGCTTCTTCATGGTCCTCGCGGTCGTCGGGCCGATTGTCGCGCCGTACGACCCGCTGAAGCAGACGATCAAGGAGCGGTTCATGCCGCCGCGGAGCGCACACTGGCTGGGGCAGGACGAGTTCGGGCGGGACATCCTGAGCAGGCTCCTGCACGGTGCGTTCATCTCATTCGAGGTTGGTGTGGTGAGCGTCGCCCTGGCGGGGGTCTTCGGCGTTCTGTTCGGACTGGTCGCGGGGTACTGGGGCGGCTGGCTCGACACCTGCCTGACATTGGCGATGGACGTGCTCTACTCGTTCCCCGGCCTCCTGCTCGCGATTGCGCTCGTCGCGGTGCTCGGCAACTCGCTGCGCAATGTCTTCATCGCGATCTCCGTCACGAGCATCCCGACCTTCATGCGCATCGTGCGCGGCTCCGTCCTCTCCATCCGGCAGACCCCCTACATCGAGGCAGCGACGGCGGCGGGCGTCTCCACGCCCCGAATTCTCGCCCGCCATATCTTCCCGAATGTCACGCCGCCGCTCATCGTCCATAGTTCCCTGACCTTCGCGTTCGCGGTGCTGGCGGAGGCGTCGCTGGCGTACCTCGGGCTGGGGAACAAGCCGCCGTCACCGTCGTGGGGGTCGATGCTGAACAGCAGCTACGGCTTCCTCGAAACCGCGCCGTGGGTCTCGATCTTCCCCGGCGTCGCCATCGCGCTCACGGTGCTCGGGTTCAACCTGCTCGGCGACGGCATCCGCGACGCGCTCGATCCCCGGCTGCGGTGACAGAAACCGGAGATCAACCACAGAGGGGAGACAGAGAAAATGCGTGATAAGCGGATTGCTTCGCATCGTTTTGGGGAGTGGGGCGAGTGGTGGGTGGCGGCGCAAGGGGTGTTATTCGTCGCGGCGGCGATCGCGCCGGGGAAAGGGCGGGCGTGGTCGCCGGGGTGGCGGCGGGCCGGACGCATCGTGGGGCTGCCGCTCGCGCTCACGGGCGTGGGGTTGGCGAGGGCGGGCTTCCGCAATCTTGGAACGAACCTGACGCCGCTGCCGCACCCGAAGGATGACGCGACGCTCGTGCAGGACGGCGTCTACAGCGTCGTGCGGCACCCGATCTACGGCGGCGTGATCCTCGGCACGCTCGGCGCGGGCCTATTGACCGGCAATCGGACGCGCACGCTCCTCGGCCTTGTCTTCCTCGCCTTCTTCGATGCCAAAGCCCGCAAAGAAGAGGCGTGGCTGACCGAGAAGTTCCCCGCCTACCCCGCCTATCGCCGCGCGGTCAAGAAACTCATCCCGTACGTCTACTGACAACCCGGAGGGAATTGAACCACAGAGGCACAGAGAACACAGAGAAAATGCAGAGAAGCGAAAAGAATTTGTTCTTCTTCTCCTCCAGTCTCTGTGTTCTCTGTGCCTCTGTGGTTTATCCCCGTTTTCCTTCCTGTTTTATTAACCGAGGCGAAGAAGGAGCGACGCGCCGAGGGGGCCGACGAAGGGGAGGGGGCGGACGGCGTTCGTGACGCGGCGGAGGCGCGTGGGATTGGTGAGGAGGCGTTGCGCCCATGCTTCCGCGTGGTGCTGCGTCAGGAACCGGCGGCGGACGCGCCGCTCGTACGGGAGCAGGGCGCGGCGCGAGAGATCGCCGCTGTCGAGTGTGGCGATGAGCGTCTCCGCCGCCCAGATGCCGGATTGGAGCGCGGGGTAGATCCCCGCCCCCGTCATCGGGCCGACGAGCGCAGCGGCCTCCCCGACGAGCAGCACGCCATCACCCACGAGCGGGCCGCGCCGGGGCGCGAGCGCGAGCGGCCAGGAGCGTGGGGGCAGTTCCTCCATCACGGTCGCGCCCGCCAGCCACGGCGTGCCCGCCATGAACCGGGCGAAAAGGTCGCGCAGGTGGGCGGTCTCCGCCGCGTCAGCCGAGGGCGCGAGCGTGCCGATGCCGACGTTCGCGCCGCCATCGGGGAGGGGCAGCAACCAGCCGTACCCCGGCGCGGTCTGTGCGTCGTACGCGAAGACGATGCAGCCCTCCCATGCTGGGGGAAGTGAGACGCCCGTCGCGTAGGCGCGGAGGGCGACACCGACCTGCCCGGCGTGCGTCGTCTCGTCGCCGCGCACTGCTCGCGCGATCCGGGAGCCGTAACCATCCGCGCCGATCACCGCGCGGGCATGGATGGTTGTTGTTGCGCGCGCGTCGCCGCCCGTCACACCGACGACAACGCCGCGCTCGCGCAGGAGGTCGCGCACGTGGAGGTGCAGCACCGTCGCCCCCGCACGCTCGGCGGTGCGGACGAGCGCGGTGTCGAAGACATGGCGGGGAATGACGCGCGCATCGCCCCGGCTCCGATGTTTGGTGCGCAGGACGAGCGGCCGCGTTCCCGGCGCGACGATCACCGCGCCGTTCAAGGGGCGGTACGGCGCGAGCGTTGGGGCATCGACGCCGAGCGCGCGGGTGAGCGTGATGCCGCCGCAGCCGATCAGGTCGCCGCATGGCTTGGTGCGCGGGAATTGCTGCCGGTCGATGAGCGCGACGGTGAACCCTGCCCGCGCGAGCGTGATCGCCGCCGCGCTCCCGCCCGGCCCGGCCCCGACCACCGCAATGTCGTACTCGTACGCCGCCAATCGTCCTCCCGCTCATTGAAAATCGAAAAAGCAATTCGAGACAGGCCATTGTGTCGCATGGTATACTACCCACGTGCGTCCTCGCAGAACCGCTGGTATGGATCAGCCGCGAGACGAAAATGCGCGAGCGAGGTTCCGACCAGCGAGCGAGAAGGTAAGGACTGTGGCAAAGAGTTTGTATGTTGGTGGGCTGCCCTATTCCACGACGGAGACCGCCGTGCGCGAGCTCTTCACCGATGCCGGTGAAGTGAGCACGGTGCGCCTCATCATGGACCGCGAGACGGGGCAAAGCAAGGGCTTTGCGTTCGTTGACATGGTCGACGATGCAGGGGCGCAGGAAGCGATCACGAAGTTCAACGGCTACCAGTTCGGTGGTCGGTCGTTGGTCGTCAACGAAGCCCGCCCGCGCGAAGAGCGCACTGGCGGTGGCGGTGGCGGTGGCTACGGCGGCGGCGGCGGAAGCCGTGGTGGCGGCGGTGGTTACGGTGGCGGTGGTGGCAGCCGTGGTGGCGGCGGTGGCTACAGCGGCGGCGGCGGCGGTCGCCGGGACTACTAGACCGCACCAGTTTCCAGCAACTACAAAGCGACGGGGGCCATTGCGGCCCCCGTCGCTCTTTTTGTGTGAATGGTGGTTTTCCCTACCCCCCAGCCCCCTTCCCTCGGAGGGAAGGGGAAGCCGGATGCGCTAGAAATTCGGGGCGGGAACGGTCACGACGGGCGGAGCCACCTGCGTGACGCCGTTCGCGCGGAGGAGGTCATTCGTGACGTGGGCAATCTCCTGCGCCGCGTGCGCCGTCCGGCTGGCCTGCTCGCTCTTGCCGCCGTTGTAGAGGTCGTACGCCTGCTTGTACAGGTTCTGCGCGGTGGTCACGTAGAAGCCGAGGTCACCGGCGCTCCCGTTCGCCTTGGCGATGGTGCCCGCGTTGACGATGTCCTGATACGCACGGGCAAGGTCATTGCTGGCCCGCGCCTTCAACTGATCTGCGGTCGGGGTGGTCTGGGGTGTCGGCGGGGCGGGGCGGTTGGCCGCCGACGGCAACCCCGTTGTCCCGATTGCCGCCTCGATCAGTTGCCGCGCGCTCTGGATCGACCCCATCGCGGCGCGGGCGTACCCGGACGCCTTCGTCAGGTCATTCGCCGTGGACGCGGTTTGCGCCTGCCCCTGGAGCGTGGCTGCCCGGTCAATCAGGCTGTTGACGATGCTCAAATCCGTCTTACCATTGGCGAAGTCCCGATCCGCTTTAATGCTCGTCAGTTCCTGCGTCAGCCGCGTGAGGTCGGCGGTGACGGATGCGGTTGTCGGCGTGGCGGAACCGCGTCCGCCCGGTCCGCCCCTCGGACCGTTGCCATCCATTCCACGTCCGCCCGGCCCGGGCTGGCCCATTGGTGGTCGGCCGCCGGTCTGGGCGGTGGGCGCGGTACCGCCCGGCGTCGCCGTCGGTGGGTCCGCCGCCATTACGATGCCGCCCGTCAGCCCAATGCCGAGTAGCGCTGCCGCGAGAGCACGTTGTGCGCGTGTTGCCATCTGGAACAATCCTTTCGTCATGGGCATGGCGCCCGTCCGTCGTACCGGACCATTTCCGGTATGTTCTAAGCGTATGCGCCCGCGCTGAGAAGACGGCGCGCCAAGAATGAGAGATCGGTGAGAATAGCCCCGCGTGGCAGCGACACAAACGCTGGCGCAGAGAAAATGCAGATCTGGTGCTCGTGCGCTGTTATAGCGGGGGTATTCCGGGGAGGATGAGCGTGACGGTTGTGCCGTCACCGGGGCAGCTGGCGATCACCGCCGTGCCGCCGTGCGCCTCGACAATCGCGCGCACGATGGCGAGGCCGAGGCCGAGGCCACCCTGACCCGCCTGCCGCGCGCGGGCGGTGTCCGCGCGATAGAAGCGATCCCAGATGTGCGGCAGGTCATCGGGCGCGATGCCCGTTCCGTTGTCCGCGATGGTGACGACGGCGCTATCGCCCGACCGCGCGACGCCAATCGTGATCGTGCCATCCTCCGGCGTGTGGGCACGGGCATTGGCGCAGAGGTTAAGGAGCACCTGGTGGAGTTGGTCTGCGTCACCCTGCACGACGACTGCGGCATTCACCGGCATATCGACCGTGACGGTTCGGCCCGGCGCGAGCAGGCGCGTTTCGTCCGCGATCTGCGCCGCGAGGACGGAGAGATCGACGGGCGCGCGCCGCATCGTTGATGACGGGTTGGCGTCGAACCGCGTGAGCGTCAGAAGGTCGTCGACGAGGCGACCCATCCGCGCGATCTCACCCTCCATCCGCCGCAGCAGGCGGGTGCGCGCCGCCGGGTCGTCGTGATCCGCGCCGAGCAGCAGCACGTCCACGCCGCCGCTGAGCGCCGCGAGGGGCGTGCGCAGTTCGTGCGACGCATCGGCGATGAAGCGGCGCTGCGTGCCGAACGCCGCCTCGACGCGGCGCACCATCTCATTGAAGTCGTGGGCGAGGTGCGCCAATTCGTCGTCGCCCGCAGGCACCGCGACGCGACGGCTGAGGTCACCCGCCGCGATGGCACGGCTCGCGGTCGCCATGCGCCGCAGCGGGCGCAGCACGCCGCGCGTGAGCGGGATCATCAGCGCGGCGGTGAGCAGGATCGCGAGCAGCGTGCCAACACCGAGGAGGAACCGAATCCGACCGAGCAGGTCGTCGATGCTCTGGAGCGACGTGCTCAACTGGAGCACGCCCACCGGCTGATTCGCCGGGCCGGTCTCCCGCGTCAGCGGAATCAGGACAATCAGCACCGGGCCATCCGGCGTCTGATAGCGAAAATGCCGCTCCTGGTTAGCACTGGCGACGGCGCGGTACGTCGCGGGGTCGAGGGCGGGGGCAAGCACCGTTGTGATTCCGGCGAGCGCGGGGCCGTCGCCGAGGGTGGCGCCATCCGCAGCCATTGTCCGCGCGGCGGTGTCGCGCGTCGTCAGATACCGCGCGAGGTCGGCGATGGGGCGAGCATCGTTCGGCACGGGGAAGGGCTGATCGGTGCGCGGCGGCGGGCGCGCGCCGCGCGGGCCGGGGCCGTTGAGTCGCTCGTTGATCGCGGCGCGCGCCGATGTCTGGAGGTTCGCTGCCGCGTTGTCCGGCAGCACGCGCCCCAGCGTCACGAGCAGGATCACCCCGAAGAGCAGGAGCGTCCCCGCCAGCACGGTCGTCGCGAGCAGCGTCAATTTCCAGCGCAGGGGCAGCGCCAATCGGTTCATCGGTGTCAGGGCCGCAGGGTGTAGCCGACGCCGCGCACCGCCTGGATGCGCTCGTGGCGACCATCGCCGAGTTTGGCACGGAGATAGCGCACGTAGACATCGACGACGTTCGTATCGACCGCCTGATCGTAGCCCCAGACGCGGTTGAGGATCGCGTCCCGCGTGAGCACCTGCCGGGGGTGCACCATGAAGCATTCCAGCAGATCGAACTCGCGCGGCGTCAGTGGGATCGCGGCGCCATTGTCCGTCACTTCGCGCGTATTGCGGTTCAGCGTCAGGCCACCGACGGTCAGCACGCTCCCAACGGTGATGTGATGCCGCCGCAGCACGGCCCGGATGCGCGCCAGCAATTCGGCGAACTTGAAGGGCTTCGGCAGGTAGTCGTCCGCGCCGTGATCGAGGCCGGCGATCCGGTCCTCCACCTCGCCGCGCGCGGTCAGCATGATGATCGGCACCTCGCTGCGGGCGCGGAAGGTGCGGCAGAGCGTCAGCCCGTCGATGCCAGGGAGCATCACATCGAGCAGGATCAGTTGGGGCCGCACCCGCTCGAATGTCGGCAGCGCGTCCCGCCCGTCGCGCACGCTGTGTACCGCGAAGCCCTCGTAGGTCAGGCCCATCGTCAGGAACTCGATGATCGTCTCCTCATCCTCGACGAGGAGGACGGAGAGGGGTGCGCCGTCGGAATGCTCCATGCGTTTGTCCTTGCTCCCGCGTCCGTGCCCGGTGCGATGCCGTCTCCGCGCAGTGTAGCGGATGTGCATGAAACCTCACCGTGCGAAAAATGAGAGAATGATGAGAGTCGCCCCGTGCATCGACGGCGACAATGAAGATTGTCGCGACCGCGAACGCCTGCGTATCCGCTCATGCATAAAAATCGGGCGACTGCTTCAGTGTTTTCCATTGTCGGCGGTCGTGCCCGTAGATGATGAGGGCAACCCGCTCACGCTCCGCGAGGTCGCGCAGTTTGCGCGTGCTGGCGCGCACCGCCTCCTCATCCGCGTCGAAATGGCTGACTTTGCGCGTTTCCGGGTCGCGCTGCCCGGTGTGGTCGATTGCGTCGATAGTGAGCAGCACCGGCCCCGTCTTCGGCAGGCGCACCAGCACGGACTGATGGCCGGGCACATGTCCACTTGTCTCGATCAACACGATGCCGGGGAAGAATTCGGTGTCGCCGTCCACGAAGCGGTAGCGCAGACCCGGCGCGTCCCAGTGCGACCGGTTCATCGTGTAGCGACGATCCGTCCCCGTCTTCGCCGCGTGGTACTGCGCGCGCTGAATGACGATCTCAGCATTCGGGAAGGCGTCGTGCTGCCCAGCGTGGTCGGGGTCGAGGTGCGTCGCGATCACGTACCGGACATCGGCAGGCGCGATGCCGAGGGCGGCGAGCCGTTCGGTAATGAGAACGGCGTCCCGAATCGGCATCCCGGTATATCCCGGCTGCCGTGAGGCCGTCACGATTTCCGGTGAGAAGCCCGTGTCAACGACGATGTTGACGCCATTATCCGTCTGGATGAGGTAGCCGGGCACCGGCATCTCCCGGCCCGCCATCACCCCCAACTCGAACACGTACAGCCGCATGGTACTCCCTGTCGTTAGAGATGGTCGTGGAACCAGCCCGTCAGCCGTTCGAGGCGTTCGAGGCGGTGCAGGGGCTGGCCGCTGCGCGAGAGTTCGTGCCCCTCATCGGGGAAGCGGACGAGGACGACCTCGCGGCGCAGGTACGTGAGCGCGGTGAAGAACTGCTCGCCCTGCTCGATGGGGCAGCGCAGGTCGCGCTCGGAGTGGAGGATGAGCAGCGGCGTCACGATGTTCTTGACGTGCGTGAGCGGCGAGCGGTCGATGTAGAATTGCATGTTCTCCCACGGTGGCCCGCCCCACTGGAGGTCGTTACCGAGGTAGCCATTGTCGCTGACGCCCCATTTCGAGACCATGTTGCAGATCGACCGCTGCGTCACCGCCGCCTTGAAGCGGTCGGTCTGCGTGACGATCCAGTTCGTCATGTAGCCGCCGAAGGAGCCACCCGTCACGCCGAGGCGCGTCGCATCGATCCACGGTGCGCGGGCAATCGCGGCATCGACACCGAGCATCAGGTCGCGGTAGTCGTTGCCGCCCCAATCGTCGTTGGAGACCATCGTGAACCGCTCGCCGTAGCCCGTGCTGCCGCGCGGGTTGATGAAGAGCACTCCCTGCCCCCGCGCGGCGAGCAACTGGAACTCGAAGGTGAACATGTTGCCGTACGCGGTGTGCGGCCCGCCGTGGATTTCCAGCACGAGCGGGTACGTCTCGCCCGCGACGGCGTTCACGGGCGGCATCAGCCAGCCCTGAACATCCCACCCTTCCGCGCCCGCGAAGACGAATGATTCCGGCGCGGTGAGTGCGACCGTGGAGAAGAATTCACCGTTCACGTCCGTCAGCCGTCGCGGCTCGCCGCCCGTCGTGACGGCATGAACATCGCCGGGGTTGAGGGCGCCCCCGATGTTCAGCGCGAGGGTCGCGCCATCCGCCGAGTAGGCGAAGGATTGCACCTGCCGGTTGCCGTCAATCACCCGTTGCGGCGCGTCGCCGTCCAAACCGACGCGCCAGAGAGGCGTGTCGCCGCGCGCAGAGGCGAGGAAGAGGAGCGCGCCACCATCGGGTGACCAGACCGGTCGGGCGGCGGAGAGACCCGCGCGGCTGTCGCTGGAGACATCGAGGCCGATGTTGCAATCGAGCGTGGCGGTCAGGTTGCGCGGTGCACCGCCGCCGTCCGCCGAGATGACCCAGAGGCCACTCCGCGCCCCGGCGACATTCGCGCGGTCGCTGCCGACGTAGGCGATCAGCGCGCCGTCCGGCGACCATGCGGGGGTGTCCAGCGGGCCGCCCGTCGCGGGCAGGCGGCGCGGCTCACCCCCGATGGCGGGCACAACCCAGAGTTCCATCGCGTTCGTGAAGTCCGCGTCCGCCATCCGCTTGGAGACGAAGGCGATGCTCCCGCTGTCCGGCGACCATGTGGGGGAGGTGTTGTCGTGGTCGCCCTCCGTCAACCGCGTCTCCGTGCCGTCGAGCGCGACCATCCAGAGGTGGTTGCGGCGGTCGTGGATGAAGCCGCGCCCATCCGCTTTGTTGCGGATGCGCGTGATCGTCAGCACGTCCTCCGTGACGCGCCCGGCTGGCCCCTCCTTCGGCGTTGAGGGCGCGATCTTCTCGCCGCGCACGAAGGCGAGGCGCGTGCTGTCCGGCGACCATGCGAAGTCGCTTACCGCTGTCTCGCCGCTCGTCAGCCGCCGCGCCTCACCGCCGACGCCGCCCGTCGGGATCACCCAAATCTGCCGCTTGCCCTTCTCGTCGCGATCGGAGAGGAATGCGAGCCACTGCCCGTCCGGCGACCAGCGCGGCTGCCCCACCCCACGCGCCTGGTGCGTGAACCGGACGGTGTCGCCCGCGCCGCCGCTGGCCAGGAGGGTCCAGAGGTCGCTCTGGTACGCATTCGTCTCGCGATCCATCCGCGTCTGCACGAAGCAGATCGTCCGACCATCCGGGCTGACCATCACATCGCCGACAAAGTTCAGAGAAAAGAGGTCGTCCGCACGCACCGGACGCCTCGCCGTTTCACTCCCCATGTTCGCTCCCCCATCCTGCACCGGCGCGGTGCATCATTTCCGTTGCGGCGCCGTCGCTGCGGCGCGACTCAGTATAGTGGAGCGCGGGATGATTGATGCATTCAGAACGCCTCGATCACCTTTCACGCCTGATAGCGACGGATCGCCGGCACCAGCCAGGCGATGATCGCCACGGTGAGGACGCACGCCACCCCGCCGGAGACAATTGAGAAGGGCGTGCCGAACCGCGCCGCGACCACGCCCGCCTTGAGTTGCCCCGCTTGCGGCCCACCCCCCGTGAAGAGTTGCTCCGCCGCCGTCACCCGACCGCGCAGGACGTCCGGTGTCAGGAGTTGAAGAATTTGGCTGCGGAAGGTCATGCCCACCGTGTCGGTCAGCCCGATCGCGGCGAGGAAGAGGAGGGCGAGGGGAAATGTCCGCGTCAGGCCGAAGCCCGCCGTCGCGAGGCCATACGCCGCGATCGCGCAGAGTAGCGGCCATCCCGGCCTGCGGACGCGGTGCGAGACCGCCGTCATCGCGACCGCGCCGAGCACCGAGCCGACCGCCGGGGCGGAGAAGAGAATGCCCAATCCGGTCGGCCCGACATGGAGCGTGCGATCCGCGAAAACGGGCAGGAGCACCGTCGCGCTCCCCCAGAAGGTCGCGAAGAAGTCGAGCGACATGATGGCGAGCACAATGTCGTTGCCACGCACGAAGCGCAACCCCTCGACCGCCGCGTGCCAGCCGCGCGGGCCGTCGATTGCCGCCGCACCGAGCCGCGCCCGCATCCCAAGCAGCGTGGCGATCACGACGACAAACGAGAACGCCTCGCCGCCGTACGTCGCCGCGATGCCGACCACACCGATTGCCAGACCACCGAGGGCGGGGCCGACAATCGTCGCGACCTCCGCGAGCGTGATGTTCCACGAGAGGGCGCTCGCCAAGTGCGCGCGGGGGACGAGCGCGGGCAGGAGCGCGTCGCGCGTGGGGTCATCCACGGTGCCAATCGTCGCGGAGATCGCCGTGATCGCGTAGATCACCGCGAGGCTCGCCCACCCCGCGAGCGTCGTCAGGATCAATGCCACCGAGCAGCAGAGCAGAATGGGCTGGGTGATGAGCAGCAAGCGGCGGCGATCCACCTGATCCGCCATGACGCCGCCGATGAGGGAGAAGACGAGCATGGGGACGAGACGAACGAGGCCGAGGAGGCCGAGGTCGAGCGCGGAGTGGTGCAACTGATAGATCTGATAGGTGATGGCGACGGTCTGCATCTGCCGACCGAGCGTCGCGATGCACTGACCAATAACGAGAAGGCGGAAATCGCGGTGCTGCCAGACGGCGAAGGGGCCGGTCGGCGGCGCTGCCGTGACGGTATCCGCATCCCCGCGCTGATCGTGCGGCGTATCGGACATGCGCGGGAGTCCTCCCTGTCAGAGCTTATTCAGGGTCGCCATGCCGGGGAAATCCTAACCCCCGGCCCCTTCCCTCCGAGGGATAGGGGTGACTCACTGTGCATGCCGTGGCCTTCCCCATAACGCCTCAGTCTCTCGGAGGCTCGCTCCCCCTTCCCTCGGAGGGAAGGGGGCTGGGGGGTTAGGGTTCCCCGATTCAGAGCGAATAGTCGCCCGTGTGCGCTTCTTCGAGGTAGCGCGCGAGCAGGTCGATGCACGCCTGCACATCCACCGCGCTGACCATCTCGTTGACGGTGTGGACGTACCGCGTCGGGATCGAGAGCGTGATGGCGGGGATGCCGCCGTGGAGCCGCTGCACGCCGCCCGCGTCCGTACCGCCGAAGGGTAGAATCTCCATCTGGTGCGGGATGCCCTCGCGCTCCGCGATGGCGCGGAAGTGCTCGACGACCTTCGGGTGGCAGATGAGCGAGCCGTCCATGATCTTGATCGCCGCGCCACCGCCGAGCGACGTGACCATATTCTCCCCGCCGCCGCCGGGGAGATCGACCGCGAGCGTCACATCGAGCGCGACGACAATCGTCGGGTTGAGCGCAGCGCCGCTCGCTGCCGCGCCGCGCAGCCCGACTTCCTCCTGCGCGGTCGCGACGGCGTAGATCGTCGCCTCGCTCGACTTCATCGCGCGGATCGCTTCGAGCATCACGAAGACGCCGACGCGGTCGTCCATCGCCTTGGCGATGTAGTTGTCCCCGACTTTCTCCATCGTGCGATCCATCGTCACGTAGTCGCCGACGCGCACCGCTTCCTTGACAGCATCGGCGGACATGCCGAGATCGACGAAGAACTCGCCGACCTCCGGCGTCTTCCCCCGGTCCTCGGCGCGCGTCAGGTGTGGCGGCTTGCGCGCGGGCTGCAACGCGCCTCGGAGCACAGCCCCGCTCGCGGTCGTGACGAGCACGCGCTGGGAGACCATGTTCGCGGGGTCGTGCCCGCCGATTGTCTGCAACCGCAGAAAGCCCTTGTCGTCGATGTACTTGACGAGGAAGCCGATCTCGTCCGTGTGCGCCGCGATCATTACGCGGACATCGTCGCGCCCCTTCTTCGTACCGATGACGCTGCCCATCGCGTCCGTGCGCACCTCGTCTGTCAGCGCGCCCAATTCCTCGCGGACGATCACCCGCTGCTGCTCCTCCCGCCCCGCCACGCCCGGTGTCTCGACCAACCGCTTCAGGAGCGCCTCATTGAGTGCCATGCAATTCCCCTTCTGTATCCGCAACAGACCCGACTGCCGTCGCGAGAGCGTAACGCGCCCCAATCCGAGCGTCAAACGCGATAGGGATAGGGATTAGCCACAGAGGCACAGAGAACATAGAGAAGGGACGAAGAGAACAGCGTCTCCCCGGCTCTCTTCTTTGTATTTCTCTGTGCTCTCTGTGCCTCTGTGGCTATTCCGAGTTTGCCCGGGGCGCGCTGGCAATATGGGCGGCGATGGAGGCGGCGGGGGCGCCCGATGCGGGGTGCGGCGTTGTGGCGGTGAGCAGGGGAAAGTGGACGGTGAATGCGGTGCCCTGCCCGACGGTGCTCTCGACGGCGATGGTGCCGCTGTACCCCTGGGCGATCTCCCGCGCGATCGCGAGGCCAAGCCCCGCGCCGCCGTCGTCGCGCCCGCGCGCCAGCGTGCCACCGCGATAAAATCGCTCGAAGAGGTGCGGCAGTCGCTCGGGTGGGATGCCGGGGCCATTGTCCACGACGCGCAACTCGACCGACTCGTGCTCCTGCCGCACGGAGACCCAGATGCGGCCCTCCGGCGGTGTGTACTTGATCGCGTTGTCGAGCAGGATGAGCGCGAGTTGCTTCAGCCGGTCGGGATCGCCCATCACCCAGAGCGGCGCGTTGGCGGGCGTGAAGACGATCTCGTGTCCGCGCGCCAGCCCGCGCGCGGCCCGCACCGCGCCATCGACCGCCTCATCAAAGCGCACGGGCGCGGGACGGTTCTGCTCGCCCGCCTGCGCGCGGGCAAGCGCCAGCAGATCGCTGATGAGGCGGCTCATCCGCTCCGCCTCGGTCGCGACATCATCCAGCACCTCCGAGCGCTCCGTCGCGTCCATCCGCTCGCTGTGCTGGCGCAACAGGTCGGCGTTGCCCCGGATCGCCGTGAGCGGGGTGCGCAGCTCGTGCGAGGCATCCGCGATGAAGCGGCGCTGCGCCTCGAACGCCGCTTCGAGCCGGCCGAGCATCCCGTTGAACGTCCGTCCGAGGTCCGACACCTCATCCCCCGTCTGCGGCACCGCGACTCGGCGCGAAAGGTCGTACGCCTCCTGAATGCCCGCCGCATCCTGCGCCATCCGCTGGATCGGGCGCAACGATGTCCGCGCCACTGCATAGACGATCAGCGCGAGCAGGAGCGTCGCCACGAGGACGCCACCCGCGAGGGAAAGCTGCGCCTTGCGCAGCGACGACGCGAGCGGTGCGAGCGGCTTCGCGGCGACAACCGCACCGAAGGGAGGTTTATCGAGGGGATACGATACGGGATAGAGGAAGGCGCGAACCTTCTCACCATCCGCTGTGTGGATCGTGCGGAAAGTGAATTGTCGATCTTTGATTGCCTGGACATCCGCCGGTGAAAGAATGAACGAAGACCGGAGATTCGTGGAGCGACGGATGTCAGCGCCATCGTCGCTGGCATACTCGATGTACACACCGTCGAAGGTATAGGCATCGAGCACAGACGTGGGAGGGGCAATCGCCAACGCATTTGCCCGATCGATGATGATCCGCCCCGCCGCCTCGCGTGTCCGCGTGCTGATCGTGTTATCCATGTCACTACGCCACGACCGCGCGAGGCCCATGTAAATGACGACCGCAAAGACGCTTAAGGCGACGAAGAGGATCGCGGTGTACCAGAGAGTGAGGCGGAGACGGATCGACATCGGGACGCTTTCCCCTTTGCGCTACGCGATTTCTCGCTCGCGCAAGGTGTAACCAACGCCACGCACCGTGTGAATCAGGCGGCTCTCGCCGTGCTCCTCTAATTTGGCGCGCAGGGCACGGACGTAGACCTCCAGGACATTCGACTCGCCGTAGAAATCCTCGCCCCAGACGCGATCCATGATGAGGTCGCGCGGGAGCACCTGCCGGGGGTTGCGGAGGAAGAGGACGAGCAGATCGAATTCGCGTGCGGTCAACTCGATGCCGTGCTCGCCGCGTCGCACGTCCCGTGTGCCGAGGTCCACGATGAGGTCCGCGAATCGGAAGGTTTCGGCGTGGTTTGGGTGCTCGGTCGGCGCGGCGGCGCGGCGGAGCAGGGCGCGCACGCGGGCGAGCAACTCCTCAAACGCGAACGGCTTGACGAGATAGTCGTCCGCGCCCGCGTCCAGCCCGCGCACCCGATCCGCCACGCCGTCCCGCGCGGTCAGCATCAGCACCGGGGCGCGGTCGCCCGCCTCGCGCAGCCGTCGCGCCACCTCCAGTCCGTCGATGTCCGGCAGCATCAGATCGAGCACGATGAGTTCCGGCGGGCGGTCACGCACCGCGTCGAGTGCGGCGCGGCCACCATCCGCGACCTCGACGGTGTACCCCTCTAGCGCCAGACCCCGGCGCAACACATTCGCGATGGCACGCTCGTCTTCCACAACGAGGATGCGTTCCCCACTCATCCCCAGTGCCTCCCGACCTTTCGCAGCCTGCGCCACCCCACGATCCTGTCACTGATTGTATCGCACCCGGCAACGGCACGCACCCGACCGTTGGGAACGACCGGAGCGTATGCCCCCCTCTCGTTTCGCGGGGGCGGTGGGGTGTGCGATGTCTGCGGGCGATGTGGTTCAGTGCGTGCGATTGCGGCGCGCGTTCCGGTTGATCGGCGCGTCATCCGAAACGGCGGCGGTCTCGAAATCGACCAAGCGGAGATTGAGGCTTGTCACCATGCCACTCTCATACATCTTCGAAATGCGCGGCGCGCATTCACGCGGCTTCTGTGCATCTTCCTTGATTGCCGTCTGATTCGTTGCCCACATCGTGGAAAACCAGTGTGTGAACATGGTTGAAATACTCTTTCTGTGCTTCGTCGCGTACTTTGCCATACGAGGAACTCCTGCCCGATCGATGCCCCGTTGTCCCCCAGGGATGAATCGGCGATGATAGCGCTATCGATCGCGCCGCCCGCCCGTCCGCAGGTTACACTGGATCGCTCTATAGATATGAACGACAGTACACACGGAAATGTGACGGCGCGGCAAAGGAGAAAATCGTTGCCATTTCTTTCCTTTGGCACCACCGACCCGTGGCGGGGGGAGGCGCGATGAGCGACACGACGCCCGCCGCCCCGCGCCGATGGACGAGCGACGACTTCTGCTACCTGACGACCGCCGGGCGACGGACGGGCACACCGCACACCATCGAGGTCTGGTTCGCCCTCGACCCGGACGACGCGACGCACCTCGCGATGATGGCGGGCGGAGGCGAGCGGTCCGACTGGGTGCGGAACCTCCGGCAAACAGCGGACGTGACGATTAAACTCGGCCCCTTCGTCTACCCCGCGACGGCAGCGACCGTCGCGCCGGACGATCCCGACGACCCGCGCATCCGCGCATGGCTGGTCGGGAAATACCGGAGCAGTAGCCAGCCACTCACCGAGTGGGATCGCACCGCGCTTCCCGTGCGCTTCATCCTGCGCCCGGACGCCGCGAACCCTGTACAATAACCGGGGGCCGTTCAACCACGGAGGCGCAGAGAACACAGGGGAGGGGAAGAAAGGAATAGATACGTCATCCTCCCGTTTCTCTCTTTACTCTGTGTTCTCTGTGCCTCTGTGGTTCAATGATTTTTCTATCAGAGGAGGGGAGCGTGTCTGCACCGTTTGTCGCGAAGGTCAATGCGGAGAACCTGCACACCTGCATCAAGGTGAAGGATTTCGGGGCCGCGCTCGCCTACTATCACGACCTGATCGGGCTGCCTATCCTCCGGCGATCCGGCACCGATGAGGAACCCATTTTTTATTGGCTGCCCGGTATCCAACTCGCCCGGCAGTCGGAAGGCCCCGGCGCGCACCCGTATGGCGTCTTCGATCACATCGGCCTCGCGGTGGACAACATCGAGGAGATCTGCGCGCGACTGGACGCGGCGGGCCACACAGCGGAAACGCCGCTCGGCACCCGCAGCATCCCCGGCATTGAGCGGCAGGTGATGAATGCTTTCTATCGCGATCCCGACGGCAACAAGGTCGAATTCGTCCACTGGGTGTGAGATGGTGGGCAGTGGGCAGTAGACAGTGACGGTAGACGGCTTACACATCGTCCCCTCCCTTCCTTTTGAGGGAAGTGGGTACCCACTGGGCCGTGGGGATTAGGAGGTTCCGTTGGCGGTTGAACTCTCGGACACGGCGCGTGAATTCCTCGGCGAGCAACGGTTCGCCGTGCTCGCGACGATCAACAAGGACGGCACGCCGCAGCAGACGGTGATGTGGTACGAGTTGCAGGGCGACGAGATCATGATGAACACCGCGCACGGTCGCCTGAAGGATCGCAACCTCGCCCGCGACCCGCGCATTTCGATCTGCATCGAGGACGGCCAGCGGTTCGTCACCCTGCGCGGTGCCGTGACACTGAACGACGAGGTTGAGACGGCGCAGGCGGACATCAAACGGCTCGCGGCGCGCTACTCCGGGGCGGAGCAAGCCGAGAAGTCCGCAGCGAACTTCCGTAAAGAGCATCGCATCACGCTGCGCATGAAGATCGAAGGCGTCATGGAGCGGGGGTTCTAGACGAGTTCGAGGGTTCGGGGTTCGTGGACCCCGCTTCGAATCCCGGACTCCCCAGCAGGAGGTAGGACAATGGGCTTCATCGGATACTCGGCATCACTGGAACAGTTCCACCCGAACGACCTCGTGCGCTGGTGCCAGGAGGCGGAGGATGTCGGCATGGGTGGCGTCTTCGCCTCGGAGCATTTCCACCCGTGGACGCCGGAGCAGGGGCAGGCGGCCTTCGTCTGGACGTTCTTCGGCGCGCTCGGCCAGGCGACGAAGACGATGCGCTTCGGCACGGGCATCACCTGCCCGACGTTCCGCTTCCACCCCGCCGTCGTCGCGCACGCCGCCGCGACGACGGAGGCGATGTTCCCCGGCCGCTTCTACCTCGGCCTCGGCAGCGGCGAGGCGCTCAACGAGCACATCATCGGCGGCGTCTGGCCCGAAGCGCCGACGCGGCTGGCGATGATGACCGAGGCGGTCGAGATTATCCAGAAGCTCTTCACCGGTAAGGTCGTCAAGCACAAGGGTGACTACTTCACCCTCGAATCCGCGAAACTCTACACGATGCCGGACGCCCCGCCGCCGATCTACATCGCCACCGCCGGCCCGATCACCGCGCAGCGCACGGGCAAGACGGTCGATGGCCTCATCACCGTCGGCGCGGCGGACGACAAGATCAAGGGGCTGTTCGAGCGGTTCGAGCGCGGCGCGCGGGAAGCGGGCAAGGACCCATCCACGATGCCGAAACTGATCCAGATTCACACCTCGTGGGCGGAGACGCAGGAGGAGTGCGTCGAGAACGCGATGAAGGAGTGGCCGAACGGCGGGATGCCGTGGCCGAAGGCGGACGTGAAGAACCCGGAGGATTTCCAGGCGATGGCGAAGTACATCCGCCCGGAGAACTTCAAGAACCGCGTGCTGATGACGCCCGACTGGGAGCAGCACCGCGCCCATGTCCAGAAGTACATCGACCTCGGCTTCGACGAGATTTACGTCCACAACGTGGGCCGCAACCAGTCGGAGTGGATCGATGGGATGGGCAAGCACGTTATCCCGAACCTGAAGTGGCCGGAGATGGCCATTGCACCGGCAGCGGCGGCGGTCGCGGGCGGGGTAGCGTGAACATCGTCGCGCTCGCGGGGGGCGTCGGTGGGGCGAAACTCGCCGACGGCCTCTACCGCGTCCTCCCGCCGGACACGCTGACGATCATCGGCAACACCGCCGACGATCTGGAGCTGTTCGGCGTCCACATCAGCCCGGACCTCGACACCGTAATGTACACCCTCGTGGGCCTCGCGAACCCCGCGACCGGCTGGGGCGTCGTGGACGACACATTCACGACGCTCGCGATGCTGGAGAAGTACGGCGAGGACGTCTGGTTCCGGCTCGGCGACGCCGATTTCGCCACGCACCTGAAGCGCACGGCGGGTTTGCGCGTGGGGCAGCGGCTCACCGAAGTTACGGCGGCGCTCACCGCCCCGCTCGGGATGCGCGCCCGCCTGCTGCCGATGTGCGACGAGCGCGTCGGCACCGAGGTCGAGACGCCGGAAGGGTGGCGCGACTTTCAGGACTACTTCGTGCGCCGTCGCCACGCGGACCGCGTGACCAACGTGCGGTTCGCGGGCATCGAGCGGGCACGGCTGACGCCGGAGGTCACGGATGCCCTCGCGACGGCGGACGCGATCATCTTCTGCCCGTCGAACCCCATTGTCAGCATCGGCCCCATCCTCACGGTGCCGGGGCTGCGGGATGCGCTCGTCGCCAGCCCCGCCGTCAAGGTTGCCGTCTCCCCGATCATCGGCGGGAAGGCGCTCAAAGGCCCGGCGGATCGGATGCTCGCTGAGCAAGGAATGGAAGTTTCCGCGTTCGGGGTCGCGCAGGGATATGTTGGGTTGCTCGACGCGATGGTCATTGACACGCTCGACGCCGCACTCGCCCCGCGCATCGACGCGCTCGGCATGGCTGTGCAGATCGCGCAGACGGTGATGCAGGACACGGATGACCGCGCGCAGTTGGCGCGCGCGGTGCTCACCTTCGCGCAGTCGCACGCGACGCGGCAGCCGGTGGCGTAGCGGTGCGTATCCATGCCCTCATCCCGGTCAAGGACCTCGCGCGCACGAAGAGCCGCCTGACGCCCCCCTTCACGGAGGACGAACGCGCGGCGTTGACGCTCGACATGCTCCGGCACGTCATTGTGGCGGCACATGAATCGGGCGTGCTGGCGCGAATGACCGTCATCAGCCCCGACCCCGCCGTTCTCGCACTCGCGCAAGAGAAAGGCGCGTCGGCGCTGCCGCAGCGGACGACCGGGCTGAACCCTGCGCTCGATGAGGGGCGCGCCGATGCCATCGCGCGTGGGGCGGAGGCGGTGCTGATTCTGCCCGCCGACCTGCCGCAGCTGCAACCGGGAGAGATTGTCGGCTTGATCGCGGCCCTTCCTCCGCCGCCCGCCGTCGTCATCGCACCCGACTACACGGGGCATGGCACGAACGCGCTCCTCGTCGCGCCGCCGGACGCGCTCCCGTTCCTCTTCGGCGTGGGGAGTTTCGCGCTGCACGTCGCCGCCGCCGACGCGCGCGGAGTGTCGTATGCGATCGTTCGCGCGCCGGGCATTGCCGGGGATGTCGATACCCCCGATGATGTGCGGGAACGAGTTGGCAGCGCGAAGATGGGGATGAACCACAGAGGCACAGAGCGTACAGAGGAGATAAAAGGAGAACATTGACGGTTTTCTCGATAGGACTTACGCGGTTGGGGCGATTTCCCCGGTGGTGGCGGGCTTTAGCCTGCCTCTCTCTGGCAGGCTAAAGGCCGCCACCACCAGATTGCTCTCGCGAACTGCGTTACTCCTACCAGAGCCAGTCGCAAAAACCGTCCCCTCCCCTCTCCATCGCTGAACGGGTCTGCCACATACCGTAAACTTCGGGCGATGGCTCCGTACGAAGGGGCCGGGGGTGAGGAATTGAGACCGGCTCCACAGGGGAGGCACCTGATGAGTGTGGAAATTACCGGCGTCATGGGAATTGGCGAAGTGCCGCCGGGGGCCGATGTGGCCGCGCTAATCGCGGGCGCGACACGCGCGACGCCACTCCGCGACGGTGATGTCGTCGTTGTCACGCACAAGATCGTCTCCAAAGCCGAGGGGCAACTCGTCGATCTGCGCACCATCGACCCTTCCCCGCTCGCGGTGCAGATCGCCGGGCAATGGGGCAAGGACGCGCGACAGGTCGATGTCGTGCTGCGCGAGAGCGTGCGGATCGTGCGGATGGAGCGGGGCGTCATCATCAGCGAGACCCGCCACGGCTTCATCTGCGCCAATGCCGGCGTGGACGCCTCGAATGTCGCGGGGGAGACCGTCTGCCTCCTGCCGCGCGAGCCGGACGTCTCCGCCGCCCGAATCCGCTCCGGGATCAAGGAGCGCGCGGGCGCGGATGTCGCCGTCATCATCTCCGACTCGTTCGGGCGGCCGTGGCGTAATGGCATCATCAACATCGCTATCGGCGTCGCTGGAATCCAGCCGCTCACGGACTACCGAGGCCAGACCGACCCGTACGGCAACGACCTGCGAGTCACCGTCCTCGCCATCGCGGACGAACTGGCGAGCGCGGCGGAACTCGTGATGGGAAAGGTGGAGGCGGTGCCCGTCGCGGTCATCCGGGGCTACGCCTACGACCACGCCGAGGGCACAGGCCACGACCTCATCATGGACCCCACGCGCGACCTCTTCCGCTGAAACGTGCCGGTATGACGCCACTGTAGGTTCCCTCGGATCAGGAGCGGCGCATCGGCCAACCCGCGCGCCGTCAATCAATGGGCTGTCCGCACTCGGTAGCACGCGACCCCACACGACGCAACGCCACGCGCCTACGAATTGCAGGCGGCAATACTCTACTTGCGCCCGCCAGCGCATCAAGGAACGCACCTTGCGGTGATACGCCTCGGACGACCATGCGGTGCCGCAACATTTATCATGCTGGAAGGCGCGCTCGATGCATCACGCCCTTAATCCATACCGCTCCGAGCGGACTCCTTCTTTGTCCCTCTCACGCGCTCCTTCGGACCTGTTCATTCCCACACCTCCGGCCCGCGCGTGCGAGATGTGCGTCATTGTGCCGGTTCGCGACGAAGCGCGGATGCTCGCCGGGACGCTCCGCGCGCTCGCCGATCAGTGCGACCTGCACGGTGCGCCATTCGATCACGCCCGCTACGAGGTCATCGTCTTCGCGAACAATTGCACGGACGATTCCGCAGCGCTCGCCCGCGCATTCGCCGCGCGTCATCCACTCCTCGCGCTCCACATCGTCGAGCGAACCTTTCCTGCGGGCGAGATTCACGTCGGGCGCGCGCGGCGAATGCTCATGGATGCGGCATGCCGCCGCTTGGCATCGGACGAGCGACGCGGCGTGATCGCCTCGACGGATGGGGACACGCGGGTCGCGCCCACCTGGATCGCGGCGACACTGCGCGAGATCGCGCGGGGGGCGGACGCCGTCGGCGGCCGAATCCTGACCGAAGTCCCCGAAAACACGGTGGCGGACCGACTGACCCGACAGTACCATCTGCGCGATGTCGGCTACCGGCATCTAGTCGCGGAGATGGAGAGTCTGCTCGACCCCGATCCGTACGATCGCTGGCCGCGACATCACCAGCATTTCGGCGCGAGCCTCGCCGTGACCACCGAGGCATACATACGCGCAGGCCGGTTGCCGGTTTTACCCGCTCTGGAGGATGTCGCGTTCTATCACGCATTGCGGCGCGTCGATGCGCGCGTGCGGCACAGCCCCGCCGTGCGCGTCTGCACGTCGCCCCGGCTGACGGGACGCACCGCCATCGGGCTTGCCCAGCAGTTGCGCGAATGGACGACGATGGGGCACACCGGACAGCCGCATCGGGTGGAATCCGCCATGGCGATTGAGGCCCGCGTGCGTGCCCGTTATGCTCTCCGCCGGTTATGGCGCCAGGCCGATGGCGAACACACGGACGCCGATCGCGCTATCGCCACCGTAGCGAGCGAACTCGGCATCGAGCCTGCGTGGCTCAGAAACCGCCTCGCACAGCCGCAGGCGTTCGGCGCGCTGCTCGAACAGGTCGAGGAGCGGCAAGCGGCGGCGGAGATTTGGATGCGGCGTTGGCCACCCGCCGAAATCACCGAAACGGTGCACGCTCTGCGCGTCCGGCTCTCCGCTCTCAGGAATTGCGCGACGCCGTCAGCGGCGCACGAAGAGATCGAGCCGGTAGCGCTCGCCGCGCTCGCCCGTGAGGAGCTGCAACTCCGGTTTCGCCCGCGCGATGAACGCCTCGTGCACGGCGTCGCCGGTGAGCGGGTAATCCGCGACATGGGGAGTCCAGTGGACGAGCAGCAGATGACCGCCGGGTAGGAGATGCGCGGCAATCGCGCGTTGTGCGGCGATCAGGTCCGCCATTGACCAGTAATAGCCCACCTCGGAGACGAGCGTCAGATCGAAGGACTGCTCCGGGTACTCCTGTGGCACCCGCATCTGCGCGAGCCGGACCTGCGGTAGATTGGCGCATCGCACCCGCGCGCGGTGGAGTGCCCGTTCGGAGACATCGACCGCGAGCAGGGCGTCGCACCGTGCGGCGAGGCGCTCGGTGAGCACGCCGATTGAGCAACCGATCTCAAACGCGGCACGGTAGCGCGACACGGGCAACGCCGCCAGTGTCGCGTCATACTTCGCGGCTTCGTATGCGCTCGTCTCGAACTCCCAGGGGTCATCGTGCGCGTCGTAGATCGCATCGAAGTACTCGGGTGGCAGCGACGCATCGGGTTGCTCAGTCACCATCACCCTCCCAGAGTTGATCCGCACGCCCTATTTGCTCCAGGACATACTGGCCCGCGCCCGCGAGCGCGGCATCCGGGGCGGGTTGGCGCAGGTAGAGCGTAAGATCGCGGATAATCCGCTCGAACGGGTAGGGTTGCAGCAAGCCTCGCGCGCCGACCGCCTGCTCCGCGAGCCGCATGACATCGAGGCAGATGCGCTCAATCGCGGTGCGCGCCATGTTGACGTGGGCGACGAATGGCGCGTCGGCCTCCCCACCGCCCGCGAACGCCGATCGGTCCGCCACAGTGGCCGCGCCACGCAACCAGAGCGCGCCACTCTCCACCGCAATCGCCATCTCGCCCACGCGGGCGCGCTGGTACGGATCACCCGTCCGGTTGAGATCGCGGAGGTAGGCGCGCGTCGCGTCGAGCAGCGCCATCGCCCCGCCGAGTTGGACGGCGGCGAAACGGATCGCGCCGCCGGAGAACCAGGGTTGCCGGTAGTAGTCGCCGGGCGCGCCGATCAAGGCGTCCTTCGCCAATTCGACACCATCGAACGCGATCCGGTAACTCCCGGAGGCGCGCATCCCGAGCGGATGCCACGACGACGGATCGATCCGCACCACCGCCCGCTCCATCGGCACGAGGCACATCTGCCAACCGCCATCGGGCAACGCACCGTTGACCATTGGCCGCGCCACACGCCCCGCGCCGGATGCGAATGTCTTCGCGCCTGTCATGCGGTACATCGCGTCCGTTCCCGGCGTGAGCCGCACCCCATCGGTTGCCTCCGTGTTCCACACACCGAAGAGCAGGCTCCGCTCGTGTACATCGGCGGCTGCCGTAGATACCTGCGCCGCTGTGCCGAAGCGACAGAGCAGGTGCAGTGCGTTCACATGCCCCTCGTACAACCTCCCGACCGAGAGGTTGCCGCGCCCAAGTTGCGCGAGCAGTTCGAGGAGCGGCAGGGTTGCCCCCGGCACGCCCCCAAGATCGGCCCCACCAAGCGCGCGGGGCAGCGGCGCGGCGAGGAGGCCAGCCGCCGCGATCCGCTGGAACTCCTCCTCCGGGAACGCATCATCGCGGTCGATCACCGCCGCATGCGCGGCGCAATACTCCGCGATGTCGGCGGCTTGAGCGACGAGTACGCGCCATTCTTCGTGGGATGTGGCACTCGCGGACGCAACTGAGGAAGATGTTGATGCAGGGATGGCGCCCCTCCGAATTCTTCTGTCACACTGGCGCGTATTGGCGCGCTACACGAATAATGGTACCAGAGCAGGCGGCGCATGGGGCAGTCGTGGACACGAAGAAGTCACACATTCCATCGCTTCAATGCCTCATGCGGATGTGGATCGGTGGCGTCCCAATCGTCGCGGGGTGCATCATCGCAGCGCGCACTCCAAGCGCCAGTAGCGCTCGGGGGCAAAAATGTCGTCGCAATCGAGGGGCCAGCAGGAAACAAGCGCGCGCATTTGCGACCGGTACGCGCGAACCGCGCGGCGCTTGGCGCGGTCATCATGGTCAAGCGGCGCACCGATGGGGGTGGCGATAATGCCTCCATGCGCGAGCGCCCTACGTCGCTCCTCAATCGCGCCCGGCACGCGCCGATAGATCGGTTCTTCATAGTCGAACCAGGTGAGGTCCGGTCGGCGGCGCATCACGCCCAACCCCGCCGCGTGGACCAAGGCATGGTCGGGATGGAACAGCCCGAGCGGGATGAAGGCGGCCGTCAGCGTGGTGGCAAGAATCGCCACCTCCAGAGCGTCGGTGAGCGCCACCTCCAAGGGCGAGCGATCGTGTGCATCATATTGACCGTCGAGGAAGTCGAGCCAGATCGGGCGAGCATCGAGTACTTGCAGCGCGTCCACATCTTCCTCATGGCGACGCCCAACGACATCATCTCCGGGCTGGAATCCGGCTGCGGCGTCCCAGTCTGTGACACGATCGTACGATGGTGGTTTGCCCGCGAGAGCGGTAATGACGACTGAGCGTGGATGGGCGGCCAGCAACCTCGCGCAGCCGAAGACCGCGTCGTCGAGATGCGGCGAGATGACGACCACCGGCACGTCCCTCGAAATATCAGGCCAATCTGTGCGATCCATCACACTTGCCCCTTCACTACTGGGGAAGTATATCGCGTTCGCCATTCTTCCAAGCACGGCCACCGCAGGACGTGCCGGACTTAGGGAGCGGGAGCGCACCGCTCTGATCCACACCCGTGGCGCGACCGATCCGACGGCGCTGCCCGGCGCGCCGCGTGGCTGACAGGAGCGGACGGTGCTGACCGCGGGTCACCCGACGCCGGTGCGCGTGCGCCGCCGCTCTCTGGTCGGTACTGTCTGCGGAAGCGGGCGTTCCCCCCGTGATGAGGACCTGGCCCTTGGGCCCCGCGCAGAGAGCGCGACACTGCGCGCGGGGATGAGCCGCCGTGCCACCGGGATGCCCTTCGCGCACGCGCGGCGACGGGGGATGCGAGGCCCGCGCGTCGTCACCCCGGCAGCGATCACCACCCCACCGTCCGCCACCCGCCGCGTCATCCCCACGACGGGCGTACCGCAGCTGCCCCCCCTGCCTGCGGCTACGACGCATCCGTGGCGGCATCGCCTGCTGGCGAAGAAAGCCGTCGCATCACGCTCACGTATATGATTGACGCGCACCTACGAGAAGACGAGGAGAAGCCGGAACCCAGAAACCAGAAACCAGTGGGATATCTCGCGTTCTGACATCTGGCTTCTGGCTTCCGGCTTCGTTACCGCTTCGTGCCCTTGAGGAATGCCGCCCAGAGGTGGAACGCGCGAGGGGGCGAGCCGATGAGCGAGAAGGCGGCGCGGGCATCGGGGGAGGCGCTGTCCATCAGCCGCTCGATGTTCGCGACGGCGTCCGGGGGTGTCTGCTGACGGGCTGTCCAGTCCGCGAAGTCGAGCGGCAAATTCCACCGCGCGACGACCGCGAACGGTGTGCCAATTGCCCGTCCCGCCGCGTCCCACTCCGAGAGCGTCCAGTCTCGGCCGTGCGACGGGTCGCGCAGCACCTCGACCGCGTTGATGAAGTCCGCGAGCGGTGGTTCTTCGGGCGAGATGATGTCCACGATCAGCAGTTGACCTCCCGGCTTGAGCACGCGCGCCATGTCCGCGAGCGATGGGGCGAGCGACGGGAAATGGTGTACGACCATGCGGCAGGTGACGATATCAAAGGTGTTGTCCGGATACGGAATGGCTGCGGCGGATGCCTCCTGCCAGCGTGCGTTCGCGATGCCGCGCGACGCCGCCAACCGCGCCGCCTCCGCGAGCATCGCCGTGCTGAGGTCGATGCCAACAACTGCGCGCACCTGTGGTGCGAAGGCGAGCGCGGTGTGCCCCGCCGCGCAGCCAACATCGAGCACCGTCATCCCCGGCGTCGGTGCCGCAGCCTCGACCATCAGCGCGAGATCGTGCCCCTGCGCGAAGATCGGTGAGGCGCCGTACGCCTCCGCCGCCTGGTCAAATTGCCGCCGGATCGCCTCATCCCGCTCCATCCATCACCTCCTCAATGAAGACGAATTTGCCACAGAGGCACAGAGGGCCACAGAGAAAGAGGGGGGAAACATATCACACGACCCTTCCTTCTATTACTCTCCTCTGTGTCCTCTGTGCTTCTGTGGCGAGAATCTCAAACCGCGAGTGGGGTGAGGGCACGGAGACGGGCAACGAGGCGTGGGAGGGCCTCCGCGACGGTGTCGATCTCCGCAGCGGTATTCTCCGCTCCGAGGGAGAAGCGCAGGGTACCGAGGGCGTACGACTCCGGCACGTCCATTGCCGTCAGCACATGGCTCGGCTCGATGCTGCCGCTCGCGCACGCCGAACCCGCCGACGCCGCGATCCCCTCCGCGTCGAGCAGAATGAGCAGCGACTCCGCCTCCACACCTCGGAAGCCGAGATTCGCGTTGTTGGCGAGGCGTTCGGTCGGGTCGCCGTTCAGGCGGACATCCGGCACCGCCGCCATGACGCGCGCGATCAGCCGGTCGCGGAGCGCGGCACACTGCGCAACCGTGTCCGCCCGGTGTTCTGCCGCGCGGGTGAGCGCCGTCGCCATCCCCACCGCGTACGCGACATTCTCCGTCCCCGCGCGGCGGTTCATCTCCTGCCCGCCGCCGGTGATCTGTGGCACCCAGCGCGTGCCCCGGCGCGTGTAGAGCAGCCCGACCCCTTTCGGGCCATTGAACTTGTGCGCGGAGAGCGAGAGTAGGTCCACGCCGAGCGCGTCTACATCCACCGGCAGCAGCCCCGCCGCCTGCACCGCGTCTGTGTGAAAGAGGATATGACGTTCCCGCGCGATGGCGGCGAGCGTCGGGATCGGGTTAACGGTGCCGACCTCATTGTTCGCGTAGATCATCGAGATCAGGCACGTCTCCGGGCGGATCGCGGCGGTGAGATCGGCGGGCGAGACCATACCGTGTGCATCGACGGGGAGAAAGGTCACGTCCACACCGGTCTTCGCCAGCGCCTCGGCGGTGTGCATGATCGCGTGATGCTCAACCGCACTCGTGATGAGGTGCGGGCACGCGATGCTCTTCCGCGCCTCCGCGATGATGCCGCGCAGCGCCAGGTTGTCGCTCTCGGAGCCGCCCGAGGTGATCGTGATTTCGCGCGGGTGGCAGCGCAGAACGTCCGCGAGCGCGGCGCGGGCACGGTCGAGCGCGGCGCGCGCCTGCCGCCCCGCCGCGTACAGACTCGATGGGTTCCCCCACGTCTCGCGCCAGTACGGCAGCATCGCCTCGATCACGGTGGGATGTGTCGGCGTCGTGGCGGCGTGATCGAGATAGATTGTCGTCCCGCCGGAGGAATCCGGCGCGCTATCGGGAAGCGAAGCAATTGCGTCCATCGTCTCTGTCACCTGCTCCCCGCGCGACGCCACCATTCATGCACCGTGCCGCTCACGCACCATAGACGCATTGTACGGTGCCATGCCACATGCGGCAACGCGCCGGGCGCCAAGACTTTGCCGGTCTTTGCTCGTTGCCTTGACGCCCGCGCGCGAAACCGCTACCATAGCCGCAATGCGCGGGTAGCTCAGTGGATAGAGCGTCTGCCTCCGGAGCAGAAGGTCATGGGTTCGACCCCCTTCCCGCGTACCAGTCCTCGCAAGAAAAACGGGCCTTCTCAATGTGAGAAGGCCCGTGTCTTCATACTCCGCAAGGCTTGGATATTGTGTGCCGGTCACAGATGCGTAAAGGAGGATACACTCGATGCAGCGGCAGGACAACGAGAACTTCGCGAATCAGTTGGACGAATGGCAGCGT
>JAABUT010000620.1_pt1 | contig 52927 bp, 45 predicted proteins | sample 5559281 | NCBI WGS metagenome assembly JAABUT01 (sample SAMN10711880, study PRJNA513359) | rock metagenome | isolation source: Antarctica rocks | place: Antarctica: Victoria Land, Ricker Hills nord | collected 2016-01-04
AGTCAAGTAGACTGAAAAATATCTACTTTAAGCAGCAAGTAAGACCGAAACCAAGGGTGACGACGAGAGGCGCTAGTCAATGGCCGCCGCTGACAGGGGTGCAAGTACCGTACGAGGGTACCTTACCTTACTTCAAAGCTCTGTCACTCATGTGGCATCTACAGAAGTGAACTCAACCCAATCGGTCATGCTTTGAAGCCTTCTACACTTGACTCTTATTTACAAACAGCATATCGCAATTTGTGAGTGACCTTATCCAAGTCGAGCATACTACACCGACGTCACCAAGAAGTAGAATTTGAGCATCATCGAGCTTAGAGCTTCTTTGATTCGATTGAGACATATCATCCTAAGAGTCTAGCCTAAGTATGGAGTTGTCTTCGAAGAACCAAATCCAGTGACCAAATATCCAGCCTATCCTTCAGTAAAATCTGCCATCCCTGGTTCCTGACTCCTTCTTGTCCAATTCGCCAGACACCATTCTATGCAAGTGCAGATTTACCACCGGTAGCTTTACTTCTCTCCATTTGTCTCTTCCGCTCCAGCACCAACCATCTTCCTCAATTCCCACTCCTTGGTGAACTCGCGGGAGAGTAAGCTGAGGTCATTGACGAGGTCGCGGCATGATTGGATTAAGGCGGCACGAGGTGTAAGGCTACCATCCGTTTGAATGCGGAGAATGAAGTTGCTATCCGAATGTTAATCAGATTTTCTTACCAGAATAGTGAAACAAGAGGTCTGAGAATTGTAGCCATGGTAGATGTGGACTTGGTGTTAGGGAAAACAAGTGACTAACCTGAACAAAGGATGTGGGACTTTGTAGCCGGCGAAAATGACTTGTGGGCTCATTTGGAGAAGTCGAGAGCGGAGCATGTTGCCGAGGGTATGGTCTTCTTTGTTGAATGTGAAGATTGAAGTTGATGGCATACCTAGAATGGAAGCGTTAGTAGGTTAACGAAAAGTTGTATAATCTTATGGGCGAGTAAAGCTCCCTATGCGAGCCTCAAAAACGACCTGCATGGGGTATCCTCGCTGGAGGTGATCTTGACTTATGTGCTAATTGAGCAGCCATGCACAGAGTGATAGGAAGACTTACGGGTGTCAGGCTCCTCCGTAACCTTCTTCTCTCCATCGGCTAACAGGAAAAGCTCAAATCTAGGAGGAACATTATCTTCTGCTCCGGGCTTTGGCTCGCGCTGTCTGCCCTGAGTAGCGTTGTCGATGGGATACATGGAAGATGCTAGGCCAGTGCGGACTTTGTGCATATGAGAGTGCTGCGAGATTACGGTGTCTTGTGTGACAAGACTTCCGCTTGCGCTTGGGGTTACATATTCTCCTGCCATTGTGAATGTATGATGGGTGTCGAAGTTGAGAGAAGAGTGAATCAGAAATGATATGTAATGACAACATGCTTGTTTTAAGGAAGGGGCACATGAGTGAAAACAATAAACAGTGAATCTGGTAGCCGCGTTGTGTTATAACAGGCGCGCTGTGTTGAGCAGAGCAGCATGGCTGCTCATTGCTTTGCCATTCACTTTAACCTGCTGCTCTTTCTGCTAACATGATTTGAAGACTGTGCCCAACAGACGAGCAGATGCTTGATACTGGAGGGACAACATGGCGACTCTGCCATGCTAGAAGAACTGACCTATCTGGGGCATTCATGTTGGACCTGTATAAGCTCCTAGCTTGATAGTGCTCCTAAATTCTGTGGGTTGGTCCTCCCTTTCTATGGTGCACCGTCCCATATGAAGACAAGACTATAGGGCAATCCTCCGGGTCCCCAGTTATATTTTCAAGAATCTGTTATAATACGACTCATATAGATATAATGATATTGTCCAATGTAACCATGAAAGGGGGCGGATCAGAAGGTGCAGACTTGGAAAGTCTCAAGGCAATGAATGCCCTTTGAATCTTTTATCTTCTAAACAGAAAGATCCTGATTGGTGGGAGCTCTTGCTTCCGAACTAGGTAAATTACGGTCTAGGCAAAATTCCGCCACTTCCACATTAAGCAAACACATATTCCGTATAAATTTCCATTCCAGTCATTTGCGACTTACATAAATATTGAGAGTCCAAATGTTTCTGGTCAAAGATTATCCGTGGACAGTCAGTCCGCTCACCGTCAGTGCGCCAATGCGTCTGATAGCCCTAGCACCTCTGGCAGTGGCTGTCTCCCGCGCTGGAGGGCTCGGCTTTATCGGGGCTGGCACAGACGTGACTGACTTAGAGAAGTACCTTCGGGAAGCTGCAGCCCTCCTCAAGGCATTACCAGTTGAGGGTGCTAAACGAGATATATTACCAATTGGTGTAGGGTTTATAAACTGGGGAGCTGATATTGACGTAGCCGTAGAAGCTGTCGGAAAATACGTGCCGGCAGCTGTTTGGTTCTTTGCGCCAGAGAAGAACACAGATTTGAAACAGTGGACGACGAGAATCAGAGGGGTTACGAGTGGCAGAACAAGGATATGGGTTCAGATAGGTAGGGTCTCGGATGCTCTAGAGATTGCCCGTATATGCAGTCCCGATGTGCTCGTGGTACAAGGGACTGATGGCGGAGGTCATGGCCTTCAACATGGTGCTGGGATCATCACTCTACTGCCAGAAGTTGCTGATGCACTCAGTGAAGCGGGGCATGGTAACATATCCCTCGTTGCAGCAGGCGGTATCACTGAAGGTCGAAGTGTAGCCGCTGCCTTTGCCCTTGGGGCTAATGGTGTGGTCATGGGCACAAGGTTTCTGGCCTGCAAGGAAGCAAATATTGCTAAAGGATACCAAAATGATGTTTTAAGGATGAGAGACGGAGGGCCCAATACTGTTAGATCAAATGTTTATGACCGATTGCGTGGTACCACTGGGTGGCCTGCGCATTACGGTGGGAGAGGCATAATCAATCAAAGCTATCTTGATGCAAAAGAGGGCGGGATTACCGGTGAGAACAAAACATTATACGCAGAAGCTTTGAAGAAGGGCGATCACGGTTGGGGCGAACAGGGAAGATTGACTGCTTATGCAGGCACAGGAGTTGGATTGATCAAGCAAGTCAAGTCTGCTCTGGAAATCCTCGATGAAGTCAGGGACTCTGTAGCGAGAATAAAACCAAGCCTCTCTCGGCAGTCGCCCAGACTATGAACAGCTAGTTTGTATAGTTCGTTGTGAGCTCTCAGCCTTGGAATCCGGTACGATAAGTCGACAAGCCTCTCTGCTATTTCAAGCATGTCTGTATTAAGCCGCTGCTGCTACTGGACCTTCCCCTCCTGGGATAAGCTAGATTTACGTTAGCCTCGCAGAAGCATTGACACAACAGTACTCTTACCATGCAGATATTGTTGCCGTTCAATAAGATCTTAGACAGCTTCGTATGAGAGCCACTGTAATCACTGTAATTAAATTAGTACCATATCGCTAGAACCAGACACTCCGAAGGAATGAAGATCACAACACACAATTCCGTCACATCTTCAAGAACCATATCTGGTCCAACAATTAGCAAAGGCTTATCGGAGTGCAAAGCATGCACTAACTGACGTAGTCATCGAACCCTAGCAACGTGCCTGCGAACTCTTTCAATGGGAAGAGCAGTTAGTAAAGCCATAGATAAGCCTTTTGAATTAGGGCAGAGGGATACCTTTTTCGCCCTTCATGATGACCCATATCCGTGAGCCAACACATTTGTCAATTAACTCTGAATCAAGGTCTCAGTACTCTTCCGCAAGCACTACTACGCTTGACATACCCAACGGTAAGAGCTGCGATGCCATGTCTGAGATGCGCAGAATCTAAGTTCCTCATTGGACGTGAACCTGAAGAGTTTGATATTGAGGCTCTTGCCAAAACGGGAAATACCACAGTAGCCTTATTAGGTCTTGGCAGGGGCGGGGGCTAAATTGGTCCCGCGGGCTATCCTCCACCTCCAAGCTCCAAGCGCGTTAACACGCCTCAGAAGATGTTCTGGAAAATCCTTTGACATAGTGGGCTTGACGGTCATGGAGCTGGTATTTCACCATGCTCCTCCATCACAGGCTTGTCGTGAACACGACCGGATGCTCCTACGCTGCAGGCCTGGTCGTGCCTGCTTCTAGCATTGGTATAATTGATATCGGACATGTAGATATTGGCGTGTCTCGAAAGAACATGGCCTCACGGTATTTTCGAAAGCCTTGATGACGGACTCAAGCTTAATCTGTTCACAGACCGGACATTTCACATTGTACCGCTGATCGTACGTGGAAATCCTCCCAAGGGATCGTTTTTCAGACACCACCCAGCAGTCGGACATGGCGGCCTTCGCAAGGCATCGTGTTTTCAACCTCAAAGCCATCGCTAGATTCTCCTTGGTCTGCAGAATACGGCAACGGTGGGGCAAGAGCCCTCTCCACCTCTGCTAGGAGGGATACCAGTCGTTCACTCGGAGTGCCTTCCTTCAATGACCCGAACGACTTCCCAATTTCGTCTAGCGCTCATAAACGATTGCTTGCACCCTTGGGTTCGATTGAACAGCAGGTGGGAAATATGTCTATCGGTGAGCGTCAGGCAGTGAGCAAGGCAGAGTTTCACAGCAAGAGATGGAAAAATGCAACGCTAAACAACGATGGCTATACATCTAGAGATAGCGCATTTATGACGGGAAGATCCACAAATTGGGCTGAACATCCCCCAGTGGATAATGAGATTATAATGAAGACATCCTCCAATATTCGATTGGAAGCTGATTATCGAAATGAGCCTACTGGGCCATCATGCAGACCTAGAAGTGTCCCTTCCTCAAAATTACAAAACCCGCATCCTGATCCGACCACCTCAGAACTGGACAAGCCGAAGGCGGATGTTTCTACTCAGACAGTGAAAAAAGCCTGGAACCATTCTAGCTCTGTCCAAGCAAGAGCCAAGCAAGCTCAGTCATTGGATTCGTTCTCATCGTTCCCTGATGCGAAAATGCCCAACAAAGTGTCAAAGCGCCAAACCCAAGTTCTACCAGAAAGCCAACGGAAGAGCTATAGTAGACTAAAAGCGCGTCCGGTGCAAGAGGATAAGGCTTCGGCCGAAGTCCTGGTAAGAAAGGGGCAAAATTACTTGAATTTGGATCTCAGTCCTGATCTCAATCCAATCCGGCGTGTTCAACAAGGCTACACTGAATTGCAGAATTCTATTGTTGATATACTGCGAAAAAAGTATTCTCGCAATTTCCGCTATATTGAGTTACGTTTAGGGGATGCTCGAGACCGAATCCGATTTATGAAACGAGATATAGGTAGGTGCATGAGATTATATCGCGGCGTATGGTACATGATGAAGCAAGCCGAGCAGATACGGGGTCTGCAAGGCGCTGACCGTATCAAGCATCAAAGGGTTTTCAATTTCAATGTTAGCAGAACCACACTCGTCGAGCCTAGCGCGTCACTTGCAAACTCGCAGTCTCAGATCTATCATTGCGGATACGAATTGATAGAAACCAGAATACGCCGTGGTATGGGGATCTCACCAAATCTATGCAGTATCAGGGACCTCTGTGATATAACTGCTACTCAACTCAAACCTGTTGGTCACTATAACAATCTCCTGATCATAAGATATTTTCGTCAAAACAACGGTGAAGATTTTGCGAAGATTTGGCTGCATATTCAAGACGTTTATAGAACTTCTCAAGAATTATATCGCAAAATGGAATATCTGTTGCATTTCTGGGATAGACCAAGGTTGAAAAGGTACGATGGCTGGCGAAGGAATGACCGCCACCAAAGCAGAAGAATGGCATTAACTCGAATGATTGTGGTGATGTTTGAATACCTAGAGGAATCCAAGGCAGCGCTATGGGCGTATCATAACATGATGCTCCATCAATGGGCGAGCGCTACACCTGATAGCACAGCGGGTACCATAACTGGAGTCCACCCGGCCGACAGGCGTGATCGATCTGATGAAGGAAATCGTGAAGTTAGGAAACAGATCCTTGACACCACAGATCATGAAAGCCTCCTTGATCGAAACGTGTCTCTGGAGCTTTCGCACGCGGAAGCTTTGCGCCATTTTCCTACGTCTGGGCTAACAATGGGCTTGAGCATGCGGCCCACTCACATGTTGAGCCAGCAATACGTGCAGTCTACAGACAGTCCTGCCCTGAGCACCCCAGATGATTTCTTGAGAACAAATTCCAAGATTGCGAGCTTCGCGACACCCGGCAGCGATTCTTGCTCACAACCACATGCTCTTAATGACTTTGCTGAGGCCGCAAATACAGCGCTACATGCTTCGAAGGCAGCTGCTGTCGAGGTCCTCAAAGAACCCTGGCCGCAGCTCCATCTGAGCCCACTCGGCTATCACATTCCCGAAAAAAACATGGCTGACGCTAAATCCGCGTCCCCTGGCACAAGGGCATCTTATTGGCAGTACCTACTCTATAGGGGTCCAAACGGAGAGAAAATAAAAGTACACTATTGCAAAAGCAAGGCGACCACCGAGCGTATCGCGCAATTATTTCTGAATGAAGAAATAGTGGGGTTTGATATTGAGTGGAAACCCCAAGCCTTAGCGACCGAAGGTGTCAAGAAGAATGTTGCACTGATCCAACTAGCCAGTGAGGAGCGCGTAGCTCTATTCCACATTGCACGATACTGGGAGGATGAGAAAAGTGACGATCTACTAGCACCGACTTTGAAAAAGATCATGGAATCAACCAAGATCACGAAAGTTGGAGTGTCAGTCAAGGCCGATTGCACAAGGCTTCGAAAGTTCATGGGCATCGATTCACGCGGCCTCTTCGAACTCAGCCATTTATACAAGCTGGTCAAGTTCTCTCCGGTGAACGTTAAGATGATCAACAAAACGCTAGTTTCTCTTTCTCGGCAAGTTGAGGAACATCTCCATCTTCCTATGTGGAAGGGCGAGGTTCGGTCCAGTGATTGGAGCCAGGAGCTGAACTACGAGCAAATCTACTGTAAGTGATGGAATGACAATTTAGACATATTGCCCGGACTAAATCATATTAGATGCTGCGTCCGACTCGTATGCTGGGTTCCAACTCTATCATGTCCTCGAGGGGAAGCGGAGGGCGCTCGATCCACCGCCCCCTCGCCCTTCGCATGCAGATCTGAACCTACCGATCCGCCTTGCAAACGGACAAACCGTTGCAGACTATGATGAAGGAGCCGAGGTTACCGAAGAAACTCTGACTGATTTGCCTCCGGATCCTTCAATCTCTCTTGAAGAAATGGCCCGCGATTTCCTCAACGTTGCTGTCGAAGACGTCCCAGCTCAATCAAGAACCCTGCGCAAGCCCGCTACAACACAACCTCGTTCAGCTACAGCTCCCGAAGTGGCCGCCGCAGATGAATGGGTCTCACAGTGGCGCAATAGCCTTCCTCCAGGTTACAAAGCACGTGCGACAACGGCCAGCTTACGTGCATATGCTCTTTGGCACCACCAAGACTTCGAAGTGCCGGACGTGGCGGCGCTGTTGAGAGATCCGCCTTTGAAAGAAGCGACGGTGGCAAACTATGTGCTTGAAGCTATCCGGATCGAGAAGCTGCCGCACGCAGGGAGGCAGAAGTTGGATATGGTGATATACCATTTAGACAAGAACGTCCAGGGACGGTACCAGCGCCTGTAGAGGGATATGGTGTTGGGGTGAGATTCCGAAGGAAATAGTGCAACACAATGGTAATGAATCCCACCTCGACTAAGGGTTAACTTGATTTTGTATGGCGTTTGATGCATAGTTTTAGTCAGCTGAGGCTTTGATACATGTACCGAGTGGCGTTTTACAATTCCACGCTGTTCGGAGTCTCTTATTCTAACGCCTGAACGAGATCTAGGTTCACGTCGTCAGATTAGAAGGCAGATCCTATGCATGCGATAGTGGTCTTCCATATCCACAGCATTTGTCCTAGACGAGGCTTCGGCTTTATAATATGAATACTAGTACTTTTTGTTTCCTACATTGAAATTGAAGTGCCAATGGATCAAGAGGCAGCACCTGGCAGTCCCCGTAACCCAATGCCCAGACTCGGTCCTACATAACCGTGATAACTTACAATTAAGCCAGCCCTAACCGAAGTGACAAGCGACAGCGCTAACGCAAGCTTATTCCTGCGTCCTGCAGGTACCGGAACAAACTTCTCCTCGAGTCCAACCCCCGATTGTTCATCTCCGTTTAATTGAGTTCTTTACAATGTCAAAGAATGGTTCCGAGGTTTCGGATGACTTTGAATTCATCGAGACACCAGCCGCACCTACGCCAGTACCTCCTCCTGAGGACTATGGAGTCAGGACTACTACTGTGAGTTTTGCTCCACGAAGCCGATAGCATTTTCAGGTATCTTTGAGGAGCCAATTGAGTTGAATTGATTGGTCTAGTACCCCTCGATCAAAAATGCGCTTCTCCCCGCCGACGCCGCAGGAAGTGAAAATTTCTCCAACCTACTCCTCTTCTCCTTCATAGCTATCGTACCCGCCTACTTTGCCCGCAAAGTTGGCGGAGGCCTGTTCACATGGATCTTCTTCGCGATGATTTTCAGTATACCTATCCTAGTCGCTTTCTGGGCCGTTGCGTCACGAATATCACCACGGAAAAATGAAAAGGCTCGATATCCTGGGCGTCCGACAGAGCACTATCTTGAATTTCGAAATGAAAAGGATAGAGAGCGATACCATGGCAAGAACAAAATTCCCATGGAGACGTTTCATGAGATGTACTTTGATGGGACAGTGGACTTTAAAGGGGATGCGCTGGAGGCCATGGAATACAGGCATGATTGGGCAAGCTTTAGATTTACTATCAGTTTGTTCCGGTACTTTCTTACTGGCATGATGCCCGAGGTTATCATGCATACTCGGTCTCAAGGTAAACTTGCAAAACGCAAGACTGTAAGCTGTAGTATTAACTACTACAGATGAGGAGCAAGTCCGAGACCACTACGATCGCGGTGACGACTTCTATGGCTGGTTCCTCGGCCCTCGGATGATCTATACATCCGGCATCATCTCAGATATCAACAAGGAAGAGTCGCTTGAACAGCTACAGGATAACAAGCTTGCCATCGTGTGCGAGAAAATAGGCCTCAAGCCTGGTGAGTCGCTCCTAGATATCGGTTGCGGCTGGGGTACACTAGCCAAATATGCCAGCACCATTTATGGCGCACATGTGACTGGTGTCACGCTTGGTGTAAATCAAACTGCATGGGGAAACAATGCGCTGCGCAAGGCGGGCGTCGATGAGAGCCAAAGCAAGATTCTGTGCATGGACTACCGTGATATTCCATTGCCTGATGGTCGGTACAAGAAAATTACTTGCCTAGAAATGGCCGAGCATGTTGGCGTTCGCTTTTTTGGGAAGTTCTTAAAGCAGGTCTATGATATGCTTGACGATGACGGGGTGTTCTTCCTGCAAATCGCAGGTATCCGGAAATGCTGGCAATACGAGGACTTGATCTGGGGATTGTTTATGAACAAGTACATCTTCCCGGGAGCAGACGCGTCAACACCCCTGGGCTTCTTCATCGACAAACTCGAGGGCGTCGGTTTCGAAGTCAAGGCCGTCGACACCATTGGCATCCATTATTCCGCTACGTTATGGAGATGGTACAGGAATTGGATGGCGAACCGAGAGAAGGTAGAAGCAAAGTATGGCAACAGATGGTTCAGGGTACGCTTCAGATCTTCACCAGCCACCGCACCCCGTCGATGCTGACAGCTAGAACAGATATGGGAATTCTTCCTCGCCTACTCAACCATAATTTCCCGCCAAGGCTCCGCTACATGCTACCAAATCACACTGGTCAAGAACATCAACTCCACCCACCGCGTCGAAGGTATCCAGTCGCAATTTGGGCTGCATGGGGCACTGGCAGCGACCAGGGTGAAGGATGTGGCCAGTGAATCAGGGGAGAAGGTACCAGGTGCGCTGAGATCGGAGTGAAAGCACTCGCGGCTTCGATCGATCGTCGAGGTGCCATCATAAGTCTCTCAGGTGTTGAGTGAAGGGAAATCGAGAAACAGCAGCGGCGCCATTACCTAAACTCTCTGTAAGATATCCCGCGGAGGTCGTCGTCTGTGATTTCTACAGATCAGGATATAGCTACTAGGCCTCATACAGGATAAAACGGATGTGTTGTGCCGAGGGTTAGATAGATGCTCGATGTTTCCGACCTATTGTCCTTTTATTCCAACTATCTCTTTCACTTCTCAATCTTCTAGCCAAACTGCTCCCGAATATAAATCTTTTACACCAGAACATCCCCTTCCCCTTTCGCCTTTGCTCCACCCCCCAACAACCTACCCCCGGCCCCGCGAGACCCGAAAGCAACCCCCTCCCCTCCCAAACCCCAAAACAACATTCCCCCTCCCCTCTCAAGTCCTTCCCATCCCCTACCCGCACCTCGATATCTCCATCTACGTATATAATTAACAGGAATCTGTATTGTGAACAATAGAGCTACAGAGAGCTTGGAAGGGGATTGGGGTCGGGGTGGGAGTGGCCCCGTTGGGGAGCAGTGGTGAGTAATGTCTGCATCCCTACTGAGGCTATAAGACAGATAACCCACCTTTATCAAACCCCCTCCCTCACTCACTCCCTACCGTCCTCTCCCCTCTAGCCTTGTAGTACATCTACCTACCCCGTCGCAACATCGCTGCTACCCTTGAATTTCCATATCTCGAAAACTTTGTCCGTTCCCATCAGCGCTCTCGGGTATCTTCATTTCTGGAAAATAAAAATAAAAAGGGGGGGTGTATTTTAGAAAGAAAACGCATTCCGAAATAATGGACTATCAGTTCCATAGTCACAGTATCTTGATCACTAATAAGAATAGGCGTTTCATTTCCGAGGTCGAAGGTTCGAGTTCTGCATCGTTTCATTGCAGGAGCGCTGGAGGAATGGAGGAGATCAGGTTAGCCATGGCTGCCGCTTAGGAGGTGGTGGGGACGGTGTAACAGTATCTTGTTGGTGGTATGTACTCTACCATCAGCGGGATGGGAACACTTTCGTCGGTTATAAATTTTTTGGTTTCTGAAGCATTGGTGGTAGGAGTATGGTAGGAGCAGGGTAGTCAATGTTCAAGAATCCCGGTCATTTTCATGTGAAGATTCCCCATGTTTTCTATTACTTGAATAGGAGGGGTGTATACCTAAGATGTTGTATGGGTAAGAAAAGAGGGTGTACGTGGAGTCGCTCCCTCAATACAAGCCCTAATTTCCATAGCATGAGGTCTAATCATCGTCTATCCTGTCAGTGTAATCGGCGAGTAATATATCGTCACGCGCCGGTCCTCTATTAGTACGCACTATGGGGTTGTCAGCTTCACTGTCTGTAACGTCTTGGCTTCGGCGTGGGCACTGACCCCACTCAGTCTCAACCCGAAAGAAAATCCACATCCAACGCCGAAGCACCTCAAGGAGCTCCATGACAAAAATCCCGCCTTCAAGATCGTTGAAGTGGTCCAGATGAGGAGAGAGCTTGAAACTCCATGTACACCGTAACACGAGATCAATGAGAATTGCGCCATAATACATCTCCTTGCTATGAAAATGTGTGTGCCGCCGCAGACCCCAAGGATGCTCCGGGTTGTTTCGTTCTGTTGATGATGCGAATAAGGTCAAGTCCCAATCTTTGGCCACGTCCCAATAGAATGAGTAGAAAGAGTTGAAAAAGACAAAGAAGAGCCTAAGCACCAGTGAGCCATTGTTGCAGGCTGTGGATCACTGGTTTGATACACACCATAAGCGGAAGAGGCCTGCCTCACTCATACCGATCTTATTCGGATCATAGCCACGTTGTAACGCACTTAGAATGATTACAGGGAAAGCGCTTGAGTACTTTAGGGCGTTGGCAAGGTGTTGCCCGCCCCAACCAGTTGATGCTGATCTCGGTGCTCTTCTCACCCTGGAGAATTCGATCAGACATTGCCGCAATCGGATCAAGCTCGGTATGCTAATGATCAGAGGAACCACGTATTTACCACCGCAGTTTCGGTCTGGCTTATCGGTTGAAGAAGTCCCAATCGTAAAGAACATGCATGCAGATACGAAAAGATCCCCGAGTACTTTAGAGTACGATGTCAACACATCAGCCAGAAGTATATCCCCAAATTTCCCATCCTTTGCTTCAGCAATCCCTCCAATACTGACTCGCTTCAAGGTCTTGAGAAACCAGTATCGCCCTGTGCGTGAGAGTCGTTGTAAAGGGACGACGAAGAATACGGCAAGGAGAAATAGGTAGGACTGGGGAAGAATATCCCAGGCGAGAATCAAAGATGGTTGGCCATGGGTTAAAATCCAAAAGAAGAGGATGGAGATGATCAAGGGTAAGGTCACGGTAGCGGCGAGTCTGTAGATGCGTTGATGATGAGAAGGAATAGAAGATGCTGGAGGCCTAGAATATTTGATGAGAGCAGGGACATCCTGCGGTGGGATTAGAACCAATGACACAGCGTTTGGGCACCGAAGCGTACAATATTGATGAGAGAAAGGTAGTGAAGGTTGAGGCCCCAAGCCCAGATCCCTAACGCCTGGTTAGGCTCGATTTTGCCAATGAACTCTCTCTGTTCTCTACATACCAAGTACAACGATTACCGCGATCCTATACGGTAATGGTAGGATCAGACTGACAGTGTCCAACTCGGGCTCTACCGCAGGGTCCCCATCCATTCCGCACGCATGCCAAGCGGAGTCCTCAGTAATGCAGTAGGTAGCTCACAGGCGCAAAGTGATCAAGGAATGACTGTAGTTAGGAATGAGTAGGTTCCGCAGCTATGGAAAGCTGGGTTTTTTTCAGCTGTTGGCGCGATCTTCCAGCTCGAGCCTGTCGTGCCTGTCAGACTCATTAGGACTAGTGCCTCAGGAGCTTTAGTTTAACCTCGGCTTCAATAATATCATCGTCCTCAGCTATTTTATAGACAAAGACTTAATAAAAATATCGCCGTCAAGTCTGCGTATCCTTGAAGGACTGTCACAATGGCTGTCACAACATCCTCCCCTGATCATGTCCGTGATGCTCGGCCGCCCACTTCCTCTATGACAAGTTACAACTACCCTTTTGCTGCCGCGCCGGACATAATCCGCTCCACCCAGAAGGATACTTACTTCCAAGGTGTTCTACAGGAGCAGCTATCTAGCATTCTCCGCCGCCTTTATGGCGCTCGCTTCATCCATACATATAATTCCGAAGCCCACACCTTCACCGAGCTGCTCTACCTTGGCCTTACTACTCTAATTGGCAATCGCACGCTTGGGGAGGAGTACTGCGATATCATCCAAATATCTGATCGTTCTCTCCAGTTGCCTGCTTTCTCCAGCCGAGCAGGGTATATCTTCTCTGCTGTGCTTCTACCCTACACACTCACGAAGATCCTGCCAGCATTCCGAAACCGTATGCGCCTTAAGCTTGAATTAAACTTACAGCGCAAATCGAACGCCCCCAATTCCTCCTCTTCCCAACGCCTACAATCATATATTCTCACCAATCTCTCCACCATAACCTCACCCTCTCCCATCTACGCCCTCACGCTCTCAATCTTCTACTTTACAGGCTCTTACTACCATCTCAGCAAGCGGCTCTTTGGCTTGCGTTATATCTTTACGAAACGTCTTCCCCCCTCTGACCAGCGCGTGGGATACGAAGTCCTCGGAGTGCTTCTGATACTGCAGATGGCGGTGCAGGTATGGTTACACGTGAATAGTACCGTGAGAAGCGCAGCCCCAACAGCCATAGACGCGGGGGGAGTCGGGGGTGCGAGCGCCATGGTCGAGGGGGTGGAGGTGGGCTTGGGAAGTCAAGCTTACGCCGCCAACAGTGAGACCTCTCCGTCGACTGGCCAACCTCCAGAGATCCAAAAAAGCCGCATAGAAGCAACGACACATACGCCTGTCTTAATTGATAAGCCAAGATATGATCTCAAGGATCCAGAATTGATGGGTTGGATCAACGGACGGCAGCAGCGAAAATGTACATTGTGTTTGGAGGAGATGAAAGACCCCAGCGTGACTACATGTGGTCATGTATTTTGTTGGACATGTATTGGAGACTGGGTCAAGGAGAAGCCGGAATGCCCGCTCTGTAGGCAAGGTGTAATGGGCCAGCATGTTCTGCCACTAAGGGGATGAAGCTATGGCCTGAGCAGCTGTGTCATCTCGAGGATTCTAGAGTCTTGCTAGCGTGACAGAATTTGTGAGCAATCCGACCTCTTACATCGAAAGCATTCGAGGAGTTACGTGCAGAAATACACCAGTTAATTGTCTGATGAGCAGATATAAGAGGGACAAGATAATTTTATACCTTGACCATCTTCTACCCGCAAATTGCCGACCTGACGAACTGGTTACTAAATTGCCTGGGGGTCTAGGTAGACAAATACCACACCTACTCTCAAGAAGTAATGCTATCTAGGCGCTGATCCGTTCGAGACACGTAAATACGCGACCATAGCGCGCTAGTCAACGCAACGCGTCAAATATGACGCGAGAGGGTGACGATCTTCCAACCTCGCTATCTTAAAAATCAAGACCTACCTTGTTCAACTGTCTACTGTGGTACGGTTGACTACAAGATCAAATCCTACTCCTAATTAATAGCAATTTGAATTGGAAGTAATTGCATCGAAAAGGACAATCCCAATGCCTTACCAATCTATGCCAATCGTTGCTCGCGATGTTAAAGAGTCAGATGTAAACCAATTAGTGACCAAGCTCGATGCTCTTCTTGCGTAGGCGGGCCTCGCACATTCTACTCTACTCAATGCACTGACTAACATTTTTGGCAGTGCTCTCGAGTCCCACCCTGAAATGAAGATACCCGCTTCATCTTCGCCAAAAACCCTTTTCTTCACCTACGACTTTGCGCAAACCACCAGGAACAATATTCTTGCTATTCCTATCCCAGCACTTGAAGCTGGCGACAACAAGGCGCTCGAATCTTACTCCGATTGTCTGGGACGATGCATGATGTCTAAGCAAATAATCTGTGACGAGAGTGGGAGAATGGGTGCACTCATGACAGGCGGGCAGGCTCCATTGGATTTTGGCAAGGATGTGAGGGAGAAGGCCAAGATCTTTTGAGGCGTGAGAAACTAGTTTCCGGGGAATAGGATGTCGCGGCAATGACATGGTTGGAACAGTAGAGTTGGTTTCTGGTAGATCTTGCTGTCACTCTTTTCATAGCATAGAACTGAACGTTGCGCACAAGCGCGGCAGACGCCAGCGGATAATCAAACCACATCCTGTTCATCTTTCTGGCATAAAGTACGAGAATGTTTGATTTAGCAAGTTAATTCTTTCCGTACTGGAACATCCGGCTGCTGGGAAAGGCGCGACAGGAAACTTTGATCGAACTTCTCGAAGATTGACCCATCTTACATTCACCAAGTAACGAGGATTCGAATCAATCAACGAAGCTGTCAGCTCCCAGTAGAGCAGCGTGGTGATATGTGCCTCCTAATCATGGAATATCTGAGCAGGCCCTCGATATGATCTGCAATCAGCATTCACACGCGCTTGCTTATGAATAAACATTGACGTCACAGGGCGTAACAACATGGTGATCTGTTTGACCTGCCTGCGCTCTCTCAAACTTTGCTCCACAGATCAATTGACGCCTTCAAAGCTAATTGCAACGTCAGAAGATCCACAGACGAAGGCCAAGTAGAGACGACGTTGCTGAGCGAATCGCGTCCTAAGACAAAATGTCCTTTACTGATTTGGGGGAAGTCACGCCCTCCCATGTATCTGAGTTCAAAGCGAAGCTTAATGCACTGATCCAGTAAGTCATGGTTCTTCCAAGTCGTCCTTTCTCCATATTGATCACGTATCACACGATCCTTCCTATTCATCGCCTATTCTTCACACCAACCGTCTGTCGATATCGTACTCTCGGCGTTACAATCTCCCCAGCTCAATTTTCTCCACCCCATCACAAGCACAACAGCTAACATTCCGCAAGAGCGCTCGAATCGCATCCCCAGATGAACCAGACTAACCCAGCTTCCTCCCCCAAACAACTTTACCACACCTGGGACTTTGTGAATCGCACCCTTCACAGCCTTTCCCAAATTCCTCCCGAAGAACTAGCTGCGGGAAACGAGGACGCTCTAGAGACATACTCTGACTGCTTGGGCCGTTGTTGGATGACTGATACCATCATCACGGATAGGAGCTCCAGGACTGTTGCCATGTTTGGGGCCGGGCAGCTTGTAGACTTCGGGGTAGATGTTAAGCGAAAGAGTAAAGAGTGCAAAGAATGGGCGGGGTTCGATCAACAAAAACCAAATCAGGATAATGCTTGATGAACCCCCAGAACGTGCTAAAAAGCTGCGTACTGGGATCGGCGTATTTCGTTCTTGATGGCTACGATACCGCATTGTGGTCTTCCCCTCTCATTGCTGGACGGCCAGACCAAGACTGTATGGCACGATATCTTAAGCCACTATATCTGGCTATTCTCAAGGCGTGTCTTGGGTAAAGGGAGCATTCGGTCGACAAAGTTCGTTATAAGAAGCCTACATAGAACATAGTTTATGTGAAAGTCTGAACGGAAAATAATCACTGACGAAGGTTAGCTCTTGTTACAAGTTATCTAATCAAATTCTGCACCCGGAAAAATGTAGCAATAGCCTACAACTATTGGCACGGCCCGACGCAACAGGTGTCTACATAGAAGGAGTCGAGACATGAGGCGAATGCTGGATGTGTTGAGTGCTATCCGCATAGATCAATGTGTTCGTAGAACAAGGTCACCAGCAAGAGAACCAAGCTGAAGTGATTGCTTTTCGTTGTAAGTAAGCTATCATTGTACTAACAGCGGGGAGTTAAATACAAAGTAAGGACCTTAACATTGTCTGAACCCTGACAAATTCAACTTCCCCACAAAAACCTGACGAGTTACCAACAAACAAGTGTGAGCAGTATCATGTATCATGTCCCTCTTGATTCCTGACTTCCCTGGAACCTTAGCAAACCATCAATGTGCACCGCCGTTATCGATATCGAAGTGCAAGCCATTGGTTTCGTCAAAGATTCTAGAACACAATCAGCTAGGCTATTATCTATTGTGATCTAGGAACCTGTCACTAACTACCAAGCCGACCCGTTCGAGTTATGAATTCTTCTTCTCGCCTCTGATCCTGCTCTCAGTTCTAGTCTTGACATTGGCCTTTCCGAAAAGTATCCGTTGGGATTTCCTATCAGGATAGTCCTTTGCCTCCTGTCTCTTCAATTTGGCCGGATCGTGAGGCTCCTTGAGGATTTGAAGGACATTCGCCAGACCTTTTTCGTCGGCAAACACATCAATGCCTTTCCTACGAAAAGGCTCCAAGCGTGTTGAATCAACGGTTAATTTGTCCAGACCCCGAATCTTGAGCAGATCATTCAAACCGTTAAATTTCATGCGACCTTGATATCTCCTCGAACTCCAGGTAGTACTCAAGCTTGAAATCTCCAGAGTCAATTCCGAGAGGGAAATACATGTACCCAACAATTTCATGGCCCTTGCTGGAGCATCGTTCGTAAATGGTACTGTAATCCGACGAAGCAGTCTACGGAAATCTGGCTTGAGGTGCTGCAGACATGTGATGAACGTACCCAAACATTCGAAGCGGAAATGGTTGGATCCAAAGTAGAACGTCGATGCCTCTCGGTAGATGGTTTTCGATGTCCAAAGGAGCTGGCGAATTGATCTTCCATCGATGCACACGTCGATCCCAAGGCCGTCTTTGCTTCGCACATATTCCTCCATTCGGAAACGCTTCCGCACATATTTCTGCATTAGTAAATCATTATACTGGACGCAGACCACCCCGGGCTGGACAAGGAGCTCCTTGTAGACCATGTTGCGGATCTCAGGAGGGAGGCGCATGAAAGGAAAGGGCTCCTTTGGTGCTGTCGTAACTTCGCCAATCTCGGCAGCCTGTTGCTCTGCCCTCACCTCGCCGGCCTTGTGCTCTGCCTCCAGTTTGACGTTTCGTTGGTCTACTTCCGTCTTGACAACCTGTTGCTTTGCCTCCATTTTGATGCCTTGCTGATCTGCCTCCATCTCGACGTCCCGATATTCTGACTTGTCAAGCAGTTCAGCCATTGTAGCGATAAAATTGCGTCCTGACTGAAGTCTAGAGGTTTAAATATCGAAGGCCAACCGCCAAGAACGCGTCACAAGGCCAACACTTTCAGGCCGTGTTGAAGATTAAACATAAGAGTGAGTGTCACGTTGTAAAAGGCGCGTCAACACCTCACTGAGCCATCTTAGCTGCATACAAAGACACTGACCAGAACGTGTTGAGGGTCAAAGCAGAACGGACAAGTCGATTGTTCCTGACAATGTGTCGTAGATGCACATACATGGTTGATTGTTCTTGGTGCCGTAAAGCGGGAGGTAAACATTCGGAAAAAGTGAATGACAGCCCCAAAACCGTCATCCAGGTCCAGGAAAATCACGGTCGGCGGAATTCAACGATCAGGGTTTTCTGGCGCGTCAGGATAGGGAAGGTGCGTCTGAGAAGGCGGCTATCTTGAATACATTCAAACTTCGGGTTATCAGATTCAGTCCTTTACAAGGGCAAAGGATACAGGATCTCAAGTTCAACCCCTTTTATCTGAAATTTTCTACTTTAGTTCCTTGCTCATGGTTCCCCGATGTAAACGTGCGAGACATTAGAAATTCGATTGAAGTACAGGGTTGGTGGGCGAAGGACAATTGTTATTTGGGTAAGGGGCTTGGCGTAAGGTGATGTTGAGGTTTGGAACTGTCAAAGAAATGGGATGATGTTTGAGTAACGTTGATGGTATGTGTGAGGTCGTAAGGGTTATAACAGCTGCGATATCTCATGACAGTTCAAAAAAACAGGTCTCCTTTTCCACTCTAGTACAAGCATTTGTTTCGTTTAAAGAGACATCGAGAAAATCGACATGATCTTTCGATCAAGAAACGACGAGCTCACTTTAGACGGAGACTTTTGAACACTGCAAGTAAAATTTTAAAAGACCTGAAATCATCAGTCTCGATTTTACCGTTATATTTAATAATATATTGCAGCTTTTTTCTTCTATCATCAGAGATTCTTTATGTCAAACCGTAACACGTCATAATCAGCCAATTCTTTTCAACTCTCCTTCTCTTCAACATAGCAACATCTACATTCTGAAAACGAGCACAAAACAAAAAGACAGTACAAGAAGCTATTCAGTCCCGCATCTCTCTGCACTTCAAGTTGATCTCTTATTTCTCATTTCGCGGTAACGGCTTTCGGCTCGGGAGGATCAGGTCCAAGAAAAGACGCCGTGGGGGGATGTGTTGTTTGTACATTTGAGCCAGTGGAGATTCTTCACAGTTGGGTGAAGTCAAACTGTTCTAATTCCATGAAGCCTAAAACATCTATCTTGGTTCTCTCAAACTATAGGGACTATTGCTGATGCAGTGTCCAACTTCCCACCGTACCCCCAACGACCCACAATTGCTGTTTGTTGCGCACGCGCAAGAAATGATATGCGGATTTAGCCCCAAGCAGTTACCTGATGCGACCTCTGGATCAGCTCCTCCAGTCTATTTCTTCACCCCGCGAAGAAAGAACCAAGATTGGCTTCAAGCAGGATTTGATATTGCCCCTATTTTCAGCCATCTCACACAATTCCTTCACCCGTTGCTGCGTCCTCCAGTAGCCTATGATAAAATGTCCCAAACGTCGACTCATCCTCGTCAACATACGCTTCGCTCAGTTGGCGAAACAGATGGTGCTCTCGTGCAGAGCCTTCGTCTGCGTTGTGGAGCGCGTCGTAGATGGCACGGATCGCTTTGAAGGTGGCGCGGTGGCGGTCGTCGAAGGTTGATGATGATTGAGTGACGGGGGCTGAGTGGTGAGAAGGGGAAGGTTCTTCTTTGCTGGTGTGGGGTGCGGGTGAGGATTTGATAGAGAGGGTTGGCTGGCAGATTCCAGGCTTGGGCTTGGTGGTATTGTGGTTTTGGGGATGGCAGCTCTGCTTGGACGCCGTTGACTGGGTTTCGACCCATTTCTTCGCGGGAGCTGTATGCGACTCGCCAAGCACAGAGGCATTTCTCTTCGACCTAGCCTGACTAGTAATAGTCGATGAACCTTTACTTTCCCTCGAGCAAGTGTTACCCTACAGAGTCACTGCAAGGTTCCTCGGAAACCCTTCTGCGTTATACTCTGAGGAGTCATCGTTCACTTTGGCGGAGTTCTGTGTTTGGGCATTTGCCTTTTGGAATGCCTGGAGCTTGCTGAAGACCGCTCCTTTATAACATGCGAAGTGTTCGGTACGGTTATGTCAACAAATCGATGATCTTCCCAGAACACTGGAACACCTTAATAAGAGCACGATTGTCATGGCGAACGAGCTGTGGCGACTTGCGTCTGCTCGAACGGACGTAACGAGTCCATCTCGGTTCAATATTAAAGCGCCCTTGAGCAAGGAAGTTTGCGATCAAGGCCCAAGTTTGCCATCGATGGTGGCAGCATGGAGCGTGTCGAGAATCACGATATCGGTTCGCTTTCCCAACCACCACTTCACAGACCCGACTTTTACCGCCGAAAAAATCCTTCGCTCGGTCTCTCGACATTCAAGTACCGTAAATGTCGCGCGTATTCATGAACCTATGCCTTATATGAGGTAACAATTCCAACGTCAGCCGGATTTAGATCGCAAATTGCTTCCAGTGATTGGCTTGATGACTTGAGTGCCATAGGACACGTTTTTAGATTTCACCACGAATATCCACGATGTTCACGTACACATTTTCCATTGACTGCGTTAACCATGACAGGGCTGTACTTTCTGTAGGGCTTCTTTTTATCAGGCGAGTCCAGGTGACGCGGACAAAGTCTTTCAATTGGCGAAGGCGCCATCACGCGAGCAGCCAAGGGAATATGTAGTAGGTCGGTTTCGACGAATTGATCATAGTGCAGAACGGCGCGAGGAAGATCAGCCATGCCATCTGTCATTTTCGCGGTTGCTGCTTTTGTGTCTTTCCAGATGTAGCTATTGCATTGGCTTGATATCGCCCCTCAGGACGGTTGCCGCGGTATGTGAAGATCATGAAGCATTCGATCTAGCTGCTTTATAGGTATAGAATCCTTACTAAAGAGCAACGTAACCGTCTGAGCACTATCGATCGATTTGAGGCAGGCGAACGCTTTCCGGATGAAATTATCAGAAAAGACCGAGAAGGTGTCTAGCCTTGATAGACGACATGGTACCCAGTAGAATAACTGTCTGTTGCAGCCGCCTAGCAGGCATAAATGAAGATCAATGTCTAGTCGAAACTGTCCGATAAGCGAAGGTTCGGGATACGTTTCAGTAGATGTAGGCCATAGTTCATTCATATGTTCATTAGAAGGAAGGTTTGTATGTCTTGAACACAGTAGTGGCAAAAATGGGTGGTTGGAGAATTCGGACGGAAGGGTGCAAAAATTAACAACTTAAGTCAAGGTGAAAGGTTCAACAAACTAATGTAGTTAAACTACTAAGCTCCATTAAATTTGAAGAGATTGTAACCGTGAGTATCATGGTATGTAAAAGAAAGGAAAGGAAAGAAGCATCAAGATTTTTATAGACTCGATACCTTGATGCACAGAATAAAACAAGACAAGGCTTGCTGATGTACTCAGACTTGGTAAAGAGATAATCGAAATAACGACAAATTATGAAGAAAATAAACCAGTATATTCATTATCTTTTCACGTTTTTCGAGAATTATGTTTACATAAAAGAGATTCATTTAAGAAAGAACTTTATCAAAAGAAATATCGTTGAACAGAGCATAGAGAAAAGGTAAAATAAAAGAGATTACAGAAGAAAAATAATCCAAGAACTTCCTTAAAAGAAGAACGTTAAAAGAAAGGATGATACTATCACTTTAGGCAGTTCGTGTTGTTTTTTACGACTCTTACAATGCCTTACTTACAGTGACTCACATAACCACGCACCCCTGCCCATACATCTGCTTCTCGACACGATTCTTCACCTGATACCAATCCGCCCTCCTCTCCGCAAATTCGTACACCTCTTCCGCGCGAAATATACCGTGGAAGCGCTCTCCATCTGCAACGATAGTCGCTAGCTCTTTGGCATCTGATGGGTCGACGAGATAGATCTGCGAAAGTTCACGAAGGGCGATGAAGTACAGGAGCAGGTCTTTGTTCTTTAGTGTCTGAATGTAGTTGAAGTAGTGGTTCATATCACTAGAAGCCAGTCTAGTCAGTCCTACAGAAAGAAAGGGAAAAGGGGCAAAGTAAAAAAAACCTTATCAGCTTGATAGAACCATTGACGCTGATGCGCTGCATTTTAAGATGTTTGCATAGCGCGGTAAACAGCCGCAATCCTACTTCTTGGTTGAAGACATCAAGCATGTTCTTATCCGTGCTCCCAACCAACATCTTTGTGTGAGAAGAGACCACCTCCACAATCTTGAGAGCCGTCTTAGTGGGACCGATGTCCATGACTTCGAAATTCGTACCGCTTGATGCACCAGGATTGTAATCCTCAGGCTTCTGGGTTGTGGCGCATATATACTCTACCTCCGCCATTAGGACTTCAATGCCCTTGTTCAGACCAGCAGCAACCCGCTCATCAAGCATCTGCTCGAAGCGCTTCTTTTCCTTCACAGCCGGATCCAGGAAATCATCACGGTTTGTGAGTTTCTTGGAGATCAGCTCTTGTTCGTAGAAAACATCCACCATCTGCTGAATGAGATCTCCCACATTGACAAGTTCAAGGAAGGTTACTAGTGGTGTAACACCAGATTGACCGTGCTCGCTTGCTTCCCGCGGCTTATACTTTGATAAGTGGTCTACCGCCTGGTCGAAGCCTGACTTGATATGACGACTACCTAATATTTGTAAAAGTAGGATGAAGATAAGCTCGCATTGTTTCCGTGCATCGATTCCATATTGACCTCCAAGCTTAACAAACACAGCCGCTCGCTCGATACTTGACTTAGCCGCGTGAACAAGGTTGAGAGCCACTTCTATACTAAACAAAGAGCATATGCCTTCAAGTCTTGAGGCCATGATCGCCGCTTTGGCAGCTAGCTCGGTCGTGGGTGGTTCTTGCAAAGGAGTTGACGCTCTGTTGATACTCAAGGCTGTGCCGTTCACTATCCCAGGGGTCGAAGGACGAGTAGGACCCTGAGATCCTGGTGGCTTCAACGTTTCCAGTGTCTCATCATTGACCAAAGCTTTCGCCGTAGCTGGTTTTCCGCTGAAAGGTGAAGAGATTGGGAACGTTGGCAAGACGTTAACCGGCATCATGACAACTTTCTTGAACGAAGTGAGAAAGTCTTTTTTATCAGCCTGTCGATTGACGTTTGACATATACATAGTTGTCATAGATGCATCTTGCTCTGACAGCTGCCTTTCCCACTCGCCAACTTGAGACTCAGATCTTTCTTTAAAGAACTTCAGCTCCTCCTTCAAGTACAAATCGATGTGAGGCTCGAAGATGTTGGCTATGACTTGGTCCACAGTTTCGTAGAACTCATCTCCAGATTCATTCGTGGGCCTTAAAGACTTGGCAAAGTCGAGGCTTTGCTCGTATGTAGTTGAAACAGACTTTAGATACGAATCAACCCCCATACGATGCGCTTCATCAAACAATATCGTTAGATAATCCGAGATGACCTCCTTGCCGATTTTCTCCAAAAATGGTATAACAACACCAACTGAGGTAGGAAACACCCGATCGACGATAGTCACTTGTTCATTGAAGGCAGCGGAGAGATTGCTGAAAAATCTATGGGCCCATTCCAAGGAAACAGTGCCCAGTGTTTTCTCGTCTAGACAATCCATAGGATTGCCAAGACTTCTTTTATCACTCAATATCCGCGTTCTTGACAGAAACATGTCCACGGCCTTTTGACCTCCATTTAGGCTCGCAAGAACATGTGCATATTTCCGGATTTTCCCATCGATATCTCCATCCACAAGACCATGTTCAAACTCGCGGGATACCGCAGTTTCGAAAGCTTTGACGAGATCCCTGAGCTTATGCTCTCTCTGCTGCCACCCTTGCGCCGTATCACTGTTCGCAAACCTAACCAGGTTTGACAACATCTGCGCTTGCTGATCTGGATCTCGATACGTACGGAAAACGAAAGCATCTGTATGAGTTCTGGACCGCAGAGCGTCGCTGTAGAGAGGTGCTAGAGCTCCGTGAACCTTCCCGTATTCTTCTCTACCAAAACCACGCACGGAGCGTGACTGGGAAAAGATCTTGAGCTTTAAAGCGTTGTCCATTGGATTGTACGGTGGGTTTGCATCTCCAGGCCTGCCAGAGGACAGGACAATCGCATCGAATCCATCAGTAACATTATCCGGCACAGCCGAAGGACGCTTCCCTGCTTCTAACGTAGCATCAAAGAGTGTGACACTTGCCCCTCTCGACCGTTCATTGGGACCGTCGCTGCCTGGGACCGTCCCATTGACCCCAATGCCGGCACGTTTTGCCTCTTCCTCATACAGTATCTTCTGACTCTCGGACCTTTCCCGCCTAGCAGCTTCGGCTCTCTTTCGTGCTGCTCCCTCATCCCAACAGCCCATCAGCTGTAATCGCTGTACCCATCTTGTGTCATCGTACACCATCTCCTTCATTCGCTTGGAGACTCTGGCAAAACGGATAAGGTCTGGAACGGGAAGGAAATCGAGGATCGTAGAGAGGATCTCTAGCATTATTCAGTGGTTGGATTTTTGAGGGGCTGGACACATTATACCTGCTGGCAAAATCGGCTTCGAGTTGACTATCTGGGCCATTCGTAGAGGAGCCAGGATACTTTGTCGGGGTTGACCGCCGGTCACAGTGGCCCTTTTGAAGCTGGACATATTTGTATAATGAGGGAGTCATGAATGAGACTGTGGTTTGTACTCCCAAATTGGTACGTGAGATGTCGAGTCTGTGGCCAGGGTAGTGGTGAGGGAAATGGCCGCTTAGCAGGCCGTACGCAACTACTCGTACCATATCATATATCTGAGGATCACTAAATAATTCACAAGGACGTTTAGAAAGTCAAATGTAAGGTATCCATATTCGAAACTCTATCCAGCTCTTCGTCAAGACGAACCTCCCATAAGGCGAGAATCCCCAGCAGAGAGGCTTGGTTCATTAACTTGCTAGTTTGCTATGGCCTATACATATACTAATAATATGGTCTGCACGCTGTGGAAATAAAATAACGCCCAGCCCAGATATACGCCGACTGCATTTGCCAATACAATGCATGTTATACCAAGAAAACCAGAAAAGAATCCGGGATACCCAACCGATGCCCAACCCCCAAGCTACAAAGCGCCTGTTATCTCCGTCCTGCGCCAGTCTCCCCGTGGATATCTCCTGGCGGATGATTTTCAAATAGATCCTCCAAGTACGCACTCGGTGCACGCCCTTGTGGTGGAGCCGAAAGATTCAGAGTACTTGTGCTCGCCTGTGTCGACAAACCAGCAGTACTTGGTCTGCCATATGCAGCTTCTCCACTTCTGTTTGGCGATAGCCCAGGTGATATCGGCGGACTAGGGCCCACAGACTGCGCTCTTGAGTAACGATGGCTCTTGGGTCTAAGAGTACCTAACGACGTCGGGTTTCCACCCCCGAGGTGGGTCATTCCAGTTCCACCGCCTGCTGCAGCATTACCTGCCGCATAATAGCCTGCTGGGAGATAGCCAGAGCCTCTGTTCCCTGGTGTTTGCATGCCAGCGCCTGCTGTAGGCGAGAAAAAGAGACTGCCACGAGATGGTGTATTGGTTTTACTTCCTCCCCTGCTGCTTGCCAAGTGATCAAGGCTAAGCGTCGATCCAGGACCTGTACTGTAAAATTGCGATGGCGGGGGTTTGTACCTACCCTTCTTTGTCTCACCTCCATACTTCGATGATTGTGCTATTGCCGCTCGGCGGACGGACCGGTGTAATGACCATGCTACGAGACCTCGCCATGCCAGTACAATAAGAGCAATGAAGCCGAGAGCAGCGCCGACGCAAATGAACACAGTGCCTTCTGGAAGATTCGACTTCTGCATAAAGGGAGCGTCGGCGGTTGGGGGTACAGCAGGCGGCGGATAATCGGATCCCGGTAGTTTGGGAAGATCTGTTAGGAGGCCTCCTAAGCCGGAGGAAGTGGAGGAGGTGATGCCCGGGAGAGTGGAAGTTTCAGATGAGGCTGCTCCGGAAGAACTTGAAGAGCCCGTTGCCGATGATGTTTTGGCATTCTGTGTCGATTGCGAACCACTTGTAGATGAGCCAGAGTTGCTTGATGCTGATTGTGTTGCGGATGAGCCTGAGTTGCTCGTCGCTGACTGTGTGGCTGATGAAGCGGAATTGCTGGTTGCTGACGACGCGGAGGACGACTGCGTTAATGGAGGCAGGTTGTTATTTTGTGCAGCAACGTTCTGAAAAACTAATGAGAAGGTCGCGAAGATGATAGCTGAAGCAAGCGCTATTCTCCGTCTGATTTGCATCGCTGCGATTCCCAAGCTGTATAGTCCTTAGGACTGTCTCTCCGGCCTATTCAGCGGTGGCCCTTCCAAGTATGTTCGGAGTTGCTGCCAGAGCAAATGCTTTAAAATTAAGTTATAATGAGTGATTGTAACACATGCAAAGCTGTTGACTCAAAAGATTGAGCAAGTTGAAGAATGGTAGCCCCCTTGTTGCTGGGGCTGAAATGTGCACGCCGTTTTCGTCGCAGGAGACGAACGAACGAAGGTTCTATGGTGAAGAGCTTCTGGGAACTTGAACCAGTGCTATATAATACAGGCCGTGAAGGTAAGAGCGAGTGACGAAATCTGAAGAGAAGTGAGGCCTTGCTTTGTTTCCAAAGCACGAAGAGATGGTGTGTTTGGAACATTGCACCAACTCGCACTAGCCGGAAGTGGGGGGCAACCGCCAAAAATAGCCGTCGCCAAAAACCCGCTAAACGCCAACCTCACCTCTAAAGCACGAAATCTCAATGTCCTCGCTAGAATTCCGTCAAAAGTCTTCGCAATAGGAATCGGCCTGCGTATACTTTCGAAATTTTCCTCTAAACCTTTGCAGCCCGTAAGCACTCGCGCTGTAAACATTGTGGACAAACATCAACATGGGGGTGGCAAAGAAGACGAGAAAATTTGCACAAGTCAACAATTTCTTTCCTTATAGATAGCAGCTCCCAGCTAAACAAAACTCAGGTCAAGCGAATAATTGGCCAACGTGACTCTCGATTGTACGTATATGGGAAATACTATCATAGGGACCTGTAACCAACTTGCTTACAATTACCCCAGAAAGAAGAATCAAGACAAAGGCGAAGTCGAAGCCAAAAAAAAAGCCAAAGGCAACGAAATAGTCCGCGAAATCCCTCAAGTCTCCTCTTCTCTCTTCTTTCAGTACAACACCGCCCTCACCCCCCCCTACTCCGTCCTTGTCGACACCAACTTCCTCTCTCACACTGTGCAATCCAAACTTGAGCTCCTCACTACAATGATGGACTGCCTGTATAGTAAATGCTCTCCCATCATCACCGACTGTGTAATGGCCGAGCTTGAAAAACTTGGACCAAAGTATCGAATAGCATTGAGGATAGCTAGGGATGAGAGGTGGGAAAGGCTGAAGTGTCAGCACAAGGGCGTGTATGCGGACGATTGTCTAGTGGACAGGGTAATGAAGCATAAAATTTATATTGTGGCAACGAATGATCGAGATTTGAAGAGGAGGATTAGGAAGATACCGGGGGTGCCGATAATGAGTGTGGCGAGGGGGAAGTATCTTATCGAAAGGCTACCCGATGCGCCGGAGAAGTGAGAGGCATTTCCCTGGGGACATATCCTCGTGTCTGGCTAGTACAGTGCAACAAAGCTATTCCTGTGGGCGACAGACGACGCTCAGAAAATTTGGCCACCTACTGGAAAGGTTATCCTAACAGCCTCTTTTTGAAACCCCTCTGCGATTGTAACTTCGTCTATCGACTCTTGCAAATTCCTACAAAGCATTCAAGACTTCTTTTGGTCAGCGAAGTAGATATTCGAAAACCTCATTTGCCGAAAGGACCATGGACTAGATCGTCAAGCCCTCCACAAAATCAATCAGCTCGAGAAAATTCGAGAGGAACGGGACTGAAAAGGACGTGATACTATAGCTGAGCGTGCCCTACTTCACACACATGAAACGAAAGAAAGATCTGATTATCGGCTGTTGCCACGTCCCAGACACGAAGCTTCAACCAGGCAATTCGCTTCGTGCAACATGATCTAGGTATTAGCTAGAATGAAGGCGCTCGCTATAGCTCAAAATTTATTCCAAGCATAGAGAAGGAGACCCCTTCGTTCTACATTACCACCGCGATACGAACATTCAAAAAAACTACACTCCGATATCAAGACACAATCCCCCACAAGCAAAACCATTAATTAACTCAGAACATCTGTGCACTTATCCCAACGAAAAAAAAAGACTGCAAAGCCACCTGATGACACGGCTCTGTATTTACCGACTTGCTCTCACTCAAAAGAAACACAGCAAACAACCAACCGCAGCACCAGACCCTTCCCATACCCCTTAGCATTCCCCCCAACCCTCTCAAACATTCACGCGAGCTCCCCGCCCACCCTACCACGTTGCAGCATCACGACTGCCCCAAAAACTCAAATCCCATCCCCATAACAAGTTCATTCCAACACGCCATCTCCCCCACGCGTTTTGCCAAAAAAAAAAAAAGAAAAAAAAGAAAAAAGAAGCCGCAGTGCGAAACTCGATTACCATACCATTGCTGCAAAACTAGTAGAGGTTTTCATGGATATAAAGTTGATGAAAAGGTGCAGTGTAGTAGATTAGCTGTTCTAGTGTCTCATTCTTTAGGGTTGGTTTTTGTTCTATTTCATGGTGCTGAGCTGACGTGCCCCCCCCCCATCAGCCCCATCAACGCTTGAAACGGGAAACCCGGTCCTTCACTCCGATCATCACATATCTACCAGTGAGTGTACTCGTGATTAACCGCTTATAGTCCCATTGCTTTGTGCACTCACTGGTGATCCACCGGATCCGGATGCTCATCCCCACTAACACTCGGCTCGCTCTCCCCGCCCCCTCCCTCATGCACCATCCCATGCAAGCCCTCCGTCTCCGCCCCAATCAGCGGCGCCCTCTCCCCCTCCTTTCTCGAGAAATGGCTCCCGACGCTGATCGCAGCGACCGAGAGCCCGTGCACCATGATGGAGCCCAGGATAACAAAGCTGACCACCGGCCACACGGTCTCGATCGCCGCTTTGTGCGGTGAATGTTTGGGCGGGTGCGGCTTCGGTTGCGGGGTGCCGGTTTCGAGCATGCCGCGGGCTTCGATGGCGAGGAAGACGGCGCCGAGGCCCATGGGGCCGAAATGCCCGGTGAAGAGGGCTTCGCGGTAAGTGTAGATGTCTGGGATGAAGCGCTTAAGGGCGAAGACGATGGGGATGCGGCGGAAGAGCAGGATGAGCGCTAAGAGGCCTAGGAGTCGTCCGGGGGTGATGTAGGGCGTAGCTTCGTGCGGCGAGAAGTCTGACCATGGGATGATGGCCCCGAAGTATACGAACATGCTTGAGTTAAGTAGGAGGTCTAGGACTTGCGGGAGGTGTGTCGCTCTGGTCTTGTTTGCGAACCAGCCGTCCCAGGCGAACCCAGTGCCGGTACCAAAAGCGAGCAGAAAGTCGTCGAGGCCGAGGGTGCTGCCTATCCCGATTGAGAGGATGGCGAGCAGGAAGTAGAAAACTAGGAAGGAGGAAGGGTCGATGTAGTTTCTAGCTTCGGCGATGCGCAGCGCGCGGTTAGAGAAATGTCCGATCACAAGGCCGACGGCGGTGCCGAGGAGACATTGCCAAAGAATGGTGGCAAGGAACCATTCCTTGACTGCAGCGCCTGTTGTTGCCTCGACGATGGCGAGGAGGCCGGCGTATAGGAAGGGAAAGGAGACGCCATCGTTACATCCGGTCTCAGCGGAGAGCATATGGCGAATGCGGCGGGGGACACGTTCAGAAAATCGAGAGCTAAGCACGGAGGCGGCGAGGACGGGATCGGTGGGTGCAAGGCAGGCACTAACGACAAGTGCGGTTGACATATCCGTTCGGAGAACAAGATAGACGAAGAGCGCGGTGATGAGCCAGGAAAAGGTCATTACGGGGCCGAGGAGCATGCCGATGGACTGCAAGCAAGTCAGCTACTTGTCCCAATTGAGTTTCAATCGACCTATCCAGACGGAGCCCACACCTTCCAATGCCTAGAAAAATACGCTTTCGGCAGCTCAACCCCCACAGCAAACACCTGCACCCCGACAATTACTCTCGTCATCTCCTGCGTAATATTGTCCTCCCAGTCCCATCCTTGCGGCACGAAGACTCCCAAACACCGAGGCCCGAAGATGATGCCCACCAGTGTAGCAAGAGGGGGCTCGGAAAGGTGTAGGCGGTTTTTGATCAGTGCGGAGAAGGTAGCATAGAGGACGAGAAAAGCGGAGAGGACCAGGTAGGTGAGATGAGGGACAGTTGGCTCGAGGTGTTTGCTTAGCCATGTCATTGGGTTCGAGGATGGATGCTCGTGGTGGGGTAGAGGGGAGATTGTAGATCTAGAGATCTAGATTAAGGGTGGTTGAAGGTTTGCTGTTAACGATGGTCTGGACTATGGGTTACTTTACGGAAAATGCAAGTCCAGTAGATTCGGGCGCATATGCATATAAAGAGAAGTACAATGCATGATGACGGGAGAGTCCCGCCCCCGCATTAACACGCTCTCTACCCCACAATCAGCCTTACGGCCGCGTGATCCAGCAGAAAAGAGGACAATCATCGGGTACAGCACCAAAACTGCGATATGGTATAGATTAAAGTATGAGAGTGCTCCATCTATCCAAGAGCTATGCAGAATGCCCCGACACAGTGATGCTTGTTACGCCAAATGTCCAACATGGAAACTCGCGCTCCCAGATGCGGTGTCCAAGGAACGGCCTCTCCTCCTGCGGAGTTCGGTTCATGATTTCCCTTGTTTGCCTTCTTTCCCAGCAGTCCTGACCCGTGCCATAAAGTCCTCCGCCCCACCTAAATTCCACTCACTCCTTGCATCCCACCCTAATAGATCCAGCACGTTATCCCTCTCTACATACAGCCTGCTCTCTAGTGCTCCTAGTACAGCCACAGCAGTCCGTACGATAGCACTATCCCCATCAAAAGCCATCACGTCCCATACCCTCACCGCGATCTCCACACCCACCCCTCCTCGTGGCCCTAAGAAGAACATCCGCATCATGGGCTCCAAGACTTCGTGAGCGCCAAGGCCAAGAGTGGAGAAAAGGTGGTGGTGTAAACGGGGGAGTTTGTGCGAGAGAAGTGTGAGAACTAGGGAGTAAGCTTTCTTTGTGGCGGGGGGCGAGCCGGTTAGGAACGCGAGAGGAAGGGAACGGTTGAGGAGATTGGCAAGGGAAAGGAAGGTTGAGGAAGGGTTGGGGAGGGTAAGGGTAAAAAGGGCGGCTGCGAGATGGGTGCCGTGATTGTAGCCGACGTCTGAGCGGTACATTGAGTACGCCATTAAAACGTCAACGAGATCGTCGTGTAGAGGGCCGTCAGGCTGAAAGATGTTGAGCTCGGGAAACGTGACTTTAACGTCTCGACGGATGGCGTCAAACCATGCCTTCTCTTTGCTCAAATCGTCTCTTGGCGATTGAGCGATCCGTGCTTCCGCACCCCTAGCTCGTCGAAGAGCCTTTGTATAAGTAATCTCCGTCAGTGCCAGCTCATTACCTATAGCTTTCTCCCACACCTTGGCGCGTGACTTGGGTGCAACACCACGCCACCATAGCTCTCGGGTACGGGGCTCGCGTACGACTTGATCCCAGTTAGGCAAGACATGTTCTTCCCAAATTCGAAGCAGTGTGCTTTTGGTATCATCATGGGCGCATTGGTTTTCAGCTGCTTTTGAAGCCTTCACTTTGTCTGCCAACAAGACCTACGTCAGGCGAAGTTTATTCACATTGAAAGGGAGACATACCGGCCCCTAAACTCAATTCCATCATGCGCTGATACTCCTTTAAATGTTTTTTCTCTTCTTTCTTGTTCTTTGGCGGTAACCAACTTGGCCGAGTCCTGCTGAGTACCTTCTCTTTCTCTTTGCTAATAGGAAGCGGGTCTATCATCACATTGTTGGTTCTGAGTGGCGGTAATTCAACGCTTGTCTTCGCCTTGGTCAGCTTCTCCATGCTTTGCCTTGTACTTGAACGACCGCTCTGCAGTGCTTCTTGTTGTCGGTTTTCGGTCTCACCCGCATGATTTTCAAGCGCTTCCGTCAAGAACTTAGCCTCTTCAGAGAGCTCGGACAGAGCGACATTCCAGGATTTCGCTCGAGTTTTGGGAAAGGCGAGGTCATCGGGCATCATTCCCGTCGACACGCCACGTGGATACCTTGGTTTCACCAATGAATCAGGGATTGAACCTCTATGATTTGGAAAAACTTGCTTTGCCGACAGGGCCGGAGTTGGTCGTGGGGATCGTAGTACCGCTTTGCCGCCATTGTTGTAGGAAGAGCTGAGAGCGCTAGGCCTTTCGGGACTTGCGTTGGCGGATGGACTGGCGGATGCAGTTGGGGAAATCGCTGACCTTTCTGGGGGCGGACGAGGAGATAGCGGTACGTTCCACAGACTGGCATCGTCTGGCAAATCTTCGTCCGCATCGTTTATTTCATCTTCCAACTCTTTAACTGACTTCCGGCTGGGCTGCCAAGAGCCTCTCCGGCCTGGACCATTTCCCAACGCAGGCGAACTATCCGGTCGATGCGCGAAGCTGGCGTTCGGTATTGCACGAGGCTGTGTGGGGCTGCGGAGGGGATGCGAAGGGGACGGAGAGCGAGAACGAGTGAGGTTGCTCATGGCTGTCATGGCTAGTGAGGGTGTGGAAGGGCTAGAAAGACCTCGTCTCGTCCCTCTTCTGCTGGGAAGGTTAAGAGTCTGTATAGGGCCATTGCCAAGGACATCCTTGATCTGTCCTTGCAGAGATGGATACGGTGGTCTTTTCCCGCGGTGTGTCAGCTCTCTTGTGGGTGCGGTAGATGTCGTGTGATTTCTGCTTCCGCTCATGGTGAATGCACCGGGTCTGGAGGTCGCGCGCTTGTTGTCTTCACTGTAGTATAAGTCTTGGCTCGGCGGCAGAGGGTCGTCATCAAGGCCTATCTCTTCAAAGTGTGTGATATCAGTCAAAGCACCGTCTGCACCAGAATAAGAGGAGGAATGGAATGACGACGACTTTGACGACTTGGAGCCGGTCAATTCCGGCGGAGAGCCTGGCGGCTGGGAATCAAGAGCCGGCATCACATCATAGCCCTCAATCTGTCAGATACTGACACTGTGATGCCCGGACTTGCGCCAATCGATTGTAGTGACAGGCTGGAAAAAGATGGTGTTTTGTTTACACTAATGATAGACTTGTAACTCAGTTAAATGCGGGGAAAACAAGGGCGGGCGTTGGCTACTTGTTGGAGTGAACGAATGAATATATAACGATGTAACGGCCAGAATTGGATATATGTACATAATTTTGAATTGTTGGTCCTCTGGGAGTACATGGATCAATTATCGTGGGGGGTATAAAATGATACAGCCGGCCTAGTCTAAGGTATCTATCGTACTGTAGGTCACACCGACTTTTCGTAAGCTTCCACGGGAACAACCAACGACGTTGAAAACTCCGTTCTTTCGCATAACTTTCAGCCAAATCTCCCATCCCAAGGTTGTTGGAGATCGTTAGGGTTCTGGCAAGCATGAACAGGTGACAAGCTGATCCTGAAGCATTTCATTCTCCACCTAACTTCAATACTTTCTTCAGAATATGTTTCACTTGATTATCGCAAGTTTCGATGACTACCAGCAGTCGCTGAGTGTGGTTCTGTGCGGTTAGAAGCATAAAGTACTGAGCACAAATTCCACGACATCATGTCTTTGCATATGTAGGGAGAAGATGACTTTGGGACATCAATTCTTAGCCACTGGACAATTCGATCTCACCCAAGCAACCCCCTACAATTGAGGAGGAGTTGGCGGGTTTTCGAGTAAAGACACTAAGAAAATGAAATCACTTGGATAAGATGGTTGTATTCAGGAAAGAAAATGCGACGATGGTTCTATTGATGGAATGAATTATACGAATGAATATCGAGTTTGAGATTAGGGGATTAGGGTTCATGAGAAGTATCAAAATAGGAACGCACTTCAAGAGCAGGGAACACTGTCGAAAGATCAAGGGCTTCTCACCCCCACTTCATTCCTCCCATCTCATTTTCTCATTCCCTCCCCCTTCCACTCTTTCCCCTCTCTCTCACCCCCCTCCATCCCCCTCAGCCTCCTCTCTCTCCAATTCCTCCTCTCCGCTCGCTCACACATCCACTCCAAGATTCGAGCGAAGACTGCGATTAGGAGCAGTACTAGTGCTAGGAGTAAGAAGGGTGAGGAAGGAGTGGTGATAGTGGGAGGCAGTAGTTGTGACATTTTTGGCAAGGGTTGACTGGGGCAATAAATGGAAGAATAGGTGAACGATGAGTGATCAAGTTGGGATTGTGCGTGAGATTGAAAGATAAATATATGCTATTTGCGCTAGTGGGACGGGGTGGTTGAGTTCAAGGTGTTTGGGACGATTGAGAAGGGTGGATGTTCTGTGTTTGTTTTTTAGTAGTGTTTTTTGATTAGGGAGGGTTCAGTTTGAAACAATTGAGAATTGGAAGTTATGTTTCTCGATTTTTTTTGGTTGGTTAGAAAGGGTTCAGCTTTACTTTCTCATTCTCCATCTTTCCCTTCCCTCCTAGACCCAACCCTTCTCATTCCTCATCTTCCCACTCTTCCTCACTCTCGTTCTCCTCACCCCCCTTCTTCCTTTCCATCTCCATCACCGCCTTCCTGAACCCCTTCATTGCCATTTCTATCATCTCCATATCATCCTCCTTCCCCTCTCTCCTCTCCCTCCTCTCATCCTTCTTCGTCCCTTTCCCCGCTTTCAGAAAAGCACCATGCACCCACCGATCCACCACCACATAAGCAACAACTAGAATCACAAAAAGCATGATGAATGCCATTTTGTTGTTCATGAACAACGAGGAGTAGGATGTGCGTGGAGCCAAGGGGGTGCGCGAAGCTTCGAGCCCTTCCCTGATGGAGGCTAGGCGCTCCCCATAGGCATCTAGTTCATTCGCCCAACCCATCCAATCTATGGATTCGAGGCGATCCTTATAGGCATCAATTGCATCCATCAAATCCATTATTTCGGGTGCCAGCGACGGCCGGGGACCCATTTTTGGAGCAAAGACCGTTGGGGTGATTAAAACGAAGGTGTTTGTGGCGGTTGGGGTGGAGAATGTGTTAGTGGAGGTTAGGAGGTTAGGCAGGGGTGAGTTGACGATACTGCGGTTGGGAGACATGGTTGCGTGGTTTTTGATTCTTGATGAAGTGGGTAGCTGAATAAAAAAGATAGTTGATGGATGATGAGATGGGTGATCAGAGGATTGAAGGGAACATTGGGAGAGGATCGGAGGAGAGGTTTACAGCAGTGGAAGAACAAGGGAAATGTTGATGTGAGTGACAAGATGGAGATCTAAGACTGCCCTAAGACTGTTTCCAAGCTTTGAAGACAAAACTATTTTCTTTCTTATTCCAAAGGACTGGAGTGCTCATTGCTCGTTCAACCCTTCCTCATCGTTGATGTCTCAAGCTATACTTCTCCAACATCAAAACCGAAAGACCAAAGTATAGAAAGAAGAGTGCGACAAAAACTTTTCTTAAACCACAATCTCAGACCCAAAAACCCATTCAAACCACAACCCCATCCTCACCCCCCCCCACCCCCCTCATCACGCCGTAATCACCTCAATCGCCCTCCACTGTATCCACACCATCACGATCAAGCACACCATCACCACTAGCGAAAACCCTTTTGTGACGTACTCCAGCCCTCGCGGCGAAGTCAAGATAGTAGAGATGATGAGGAATAGGGCGATGAGGATGAGGGTGGGGAGGATGAGATCGCGCATGGTTCGTGGGGTTTTTTGGGGGTGGAAGAAAGGTTATGTGGTGGTGTGGTGGTGTAGTATAGGGGTGTGAGATGATTGAGAAGAAAAGAAAAGGAAAGGGGGAGGGAGGGGGGGGAGGAGGGACAATGGGGATAAAGGGGCTGTTGTTTTTGGGGAGTGACAAGGCGGGTTTGGGGGATGTGGAGGATGAGTCAGAGAGAAAATGAAATGTTAATCTCTAGCTTCTGATAGGAAGGAGAAATGAAAAGCAATAACCAAAACAACAACACTCACATCGCCACACCATCTTCCCCCTTCCCAAGCCTTCCTAATCCCCTCACAATAACCTCCATACCCCACCCCCATCCACCGCCATATGCAGCAACAAGAAAAACAGCACGGCACCTCCAAAGTATAGCAGAAAAAAAGGCCTATAGCTGGTCGCGAAAGTAGGTACGTTATTGTAGGGAAGATGGTGTAGGGGGAGGGGAGCAAGGTGGTGATGTAGATTGGTATTGGAGAGGAGGGGGAAGGGGATGTGGGAGAAAGGAAGGGGGGGGGGGGGGAGATGGTGGGGAGGATTATTGGATGAAAGGATTGAATTCTGTGAGTGATAAGGTGTTATTCTTTTTTTTTTGGAAATACGAGAAATGATTGAGAGAGAAAGTTATAGATTCTTTTAGGGGGGTGGGGTTTCAATTCTTATTCGAAATCTGCTTAGATCTCGCTGAAATGAATGGATGAAACAATTGAGTGTAAAATTCAAATCATTCAATCATCGTGAGCTGTTGAAGTTTCGGCCCAAAACTCACCTCCCGCACATGACGGTTCCCCTTCCGCCTTCTCCGCTTCCACCTCCCCCTCCACCTTCCCCCCTCCCCCCCTCATCTCCGCTGCCCCCTCAATCCCACCCATAATCACCTCATAAAACCCTCGCTGCGCCAGGAAGAGCCCCGCCAACGCCACCGCCAAAGCCGTGACATCCCGCGCCATTGATGAGCTCGGACACTCGACGCGAGCGAATGTATGGTCATAGCAGTACTCATACTGCGCGCCTAGTCGGATTGACGCTAGATGCGTCGCGAGTAGATGATTCACGAGTATGTGGTTGAAGAAGGCTAGGGCGAGAGTAATGAGTATGGATCGGGTGCGGTGCTGGGGGGAGGTGGGGTAGATGAGCACCGTGGGGCCGCTGGTGAGCAGAGTGCGGGTGGTGATGGCCATGGTTTCGTTGGTTGGTGTGAGGCTTGTTTTTTCTTCTCTGAGAAGAGCTGCGATGGAAAGCTGATGGATGGATGGTGTGGTGGGGTGTGGAATGGTGAGATAGTTGGAAGATGAGAAGAGGAAGGATTGAATTGGGTATTTATGATAATAGAGGTGTGAAAAACAACATGGTTGTGTGAATTGGAACAGAGAAGATATTTGAGTCAAGGAAAACCTTCCCTGTATTCGAGTTAACAATGTCATTTGTTCGGGCGTGAGAGAAAGGAAGCGTCACCAGTGGGTCTGTAGCCGACAGCTTTAGAAACACCCACTAGCAGAAGTAAGTGATCTTGAAATTCGAGTCCCACGGCGATCTCACTATCACAGTCACAAAACCTCCATCATAATTCAATGTTCCACATTTCTCCCGCGTTCCCGTGGTCTAACACCACAAAAGCTCCGGCCTCCGAGAATATCTCTCGGACAGAAAGGGTATCTATGTTACACATTGCATATGCGCGGCCGACGCACTCGAAAAAGAAGGCCAGAAGACACACGTCGCTCGTAAGACGCATTTTCCCGTACATGAGTCCATTTTCCAGCATACTGCGTAATCACGAATGAACTATAAACACATTTCGCCGACCCGCTTGCGCGCTCGCTTGTAGATGAAAGAAAAAGAAGGTTGGGATTAAGATATTGATGTGCATAAAGGAAGGTGAACATGATCCGCCCTGCCATGCTTTTTCGCCCGAACGCCGAGCACCATAGTATCCAGAGTGAACAATGTCATATGATGTAGAGTGGCGGAGGAGGTCGAGGATGTTGAAGAGATGTTATGATATGGCGTGTGGAGGCGTAGGAAGGTAATGGCTTCACGATGCCAGTTTGACAAAGTGTTTGTTCCAGATCCAGCCGACCTGGTTTGTCGCGTCATCTTGATTTTTGGCGAGCCAGAGCTCGCCGTTTTCGCCAATGACATCGAAGATCTAGTTATAGTAATGTCAGTGGTTGTATAAGATCGGATATGGATCACAACTCACCTCGCCGGCAACATAGGTCAAATAAGGGTAACCCGCCGTTTTCCGCGCACGATCGATATTGAATTCGTAAACGCTAGCGGCGAGGAATATGACATTCAAGTCCTTGCGATCTGACCCCTCTATAGGTGATTGCGTACGAGGAGAATCTGACATGGGCATGGCTGAATGGAAGAGCCCAGAATAGCGAGCTGACGGAGACGGACCACGTGGTTGAGAGCTATGGGCAACTTGAGGATAAGTTGCACCCGAAAGCGGACGACTGAGATACGTCGAATCTTCGCTCATCCGATTGAAAGATGGAGTTTCAACACTTGGCCGTGGTAGAGATGGAGAAGGGTCAGTGACCGTTCGAGGCTGAGCGGACGAAGGCCGCACGGGCCCCGAATTGACAGGAGTACCAGCATTCGAGTATGATCGATAACTGCCAGGCATTTCTGGAGTTCGAGGGCTGTTGGTGGAAACGGCAGAACTGGCACGCATGCGTTGCCTAGAGCTGTCCGAATTCTGGGTCAAGCGGAGACCAGCAGGCAGGTGGGGCAGGTGAACTCCACTGTCGACATTGAAGAAACCCCCATTATTATGAACGCCAAAATCAGGCTGCGGTAATACGGGTGACGCTTCGCTGCTAACAGATAATGTTCGGCGCTTGGACACGTCCAGTGATGAGCCTTGTCGAGTCGAAGACACTTGTGTTGATGAGCCATCATCACCCTTCAAAGTCATTGGAGAGGGGAAATTGACGAGGTTCACAGCCTCTGCAAGCAGTGAACCATTACATGTTCCGAGGGCGTTCACACTTGCTTCGAAAAACGCAAAGTCGGCCTTGAAATCCTTGACGATCTCCGCAACATTACTGGGTACTTTGTCGTCTTCGAGGACTTGGCTTAGTTTCCTGCGCCAGACAATGTTCCATTGCACCTGGAGCTGAACGAAATTGTTGAGGCACGCTTCAATCAACCTGCCCGTCATTGCATAGAGCTTGGGTAGCTCGTCTTTGAGAGTGTCGTTGACCGCCATGAACTGCTCGCCTTGCTCAGTCGTCTTTTTATCTGGCTTATCTCCGCGATCTTTGGTAGCCCGGAAACGGGCGTAGTCCGTAATCCGTTTGTTGCGTTTGTGAATCAGCTTGTTAGGGCCGTCGTAGATCTTGATCAGACTTATCATAGGTTCAATCACGCTCTTCTTGACAGCATTGACCTGCATATTGTTAGTGTTTGGCTTATCTTTCATGCCGTAGCCCAGCAGTAACTCACATGATCAGTCAGACCAGTCATTGACATCTCCCTTGTAGTCATCCTGAACTTCCGCCATTTGCTTTCGATCTCGTGGTAGCTCGTCTGGCCCACATCTATGTACGCGTCCACAGCCGTAACGAAATCACAGAAGCGATTCATATATTGCTGGACTTCACTAGTGTATAAGTCCACGTCTTTCATGACTACTTGCAACATCATATAACTCGAACCGAACTTCTCAGACACCATGTTATATTCCTTATCATCTACCATCTCAGATAGTCCAACATGTTGTTTGAGCTTTTCCGTTCGCCGTCCAAGGACTTTGGAAATGCCTATTCGCACGTCTGATTCTTTGCGCTTCCGCGTGTTAGCGACTTGGTCCATGATATCGAATCGCTTCTTCATCTCATTGATTCTCATGGTTACCCCTTTCATTTCACGATAAGCGATATCGATCTGAGTAAAATCAGGATGGTTTTCGGGCGTGACAATCAGCAGTTCTTTCAGCAGTAATGGATACTTCGTAATACGCTGTACAGGCTTGACCAGCAAAGCATCGAGGTTCCATGCTGTGGTAAGATCGTGAGCGTAGGCTCGGCACTCTTTCAGCCAAATTTGTACTTTTTCATTCTTCTGTAATTGCTGAAGCTTTTGACTGGCGGCTTCTTGATTCTTTAGATAGTCTCCGTAAACCTTCTCCATGTTTGACATATATTGAATAAAGGCTTCCCCAACAAACGTCTGGCGATCTTTCTCTTCGTCGCCAAGCTCAAGTCCACCAACTGAAGACTCATCTGTGTTGCCACTAGCTGACGTCGCGGTACTAATCCGGTTACTTCGCCAACGTTTTGATTTGGGCAGAACATATACCCCTTTCGATGCTTGCTTCAAGGCGTCCAAAAAGGTCGTTGAAAATGCAACGATCTGGTCAGAATTCCCGAAGAGGGTTTTGACATCTTCTGCGGATATAACGATGACATTGGAGGTGCCCTTGTATATATCATCTACCACTTTCATATCCTGGCCGAAGGAATGCTCGGTGTCTACGAGCTCTTTGATGACGTGTCTCCGCGTGGCCAAGCGCTTCTGGTCTGTCGATGGTGAAGGTTCTTTAGAGGCCGAACCCGCTAAGGTTGAGGACGTGTCGATGCTGGATCTCATATGCGATATTGACCCAGGGGCGGAAGGGGGTCCGGACGAGTCCGTCGTTGCTGGCTGTCGAATCGAATCATTGCTGCCGTTGATGGGAGCGCTAGGCGTGTAGTGGTTCGAGGGGACGACTGAGGCGATATGTTTACTGTAGATGCTAGGAGATGGTGGCGAGCGCATGCCGGCCGGCGGAGATGGGGTATGTTGCTGGACCTGTTCGATAGGTGGAGGAGGTGGGCCATGGTCAGGCAATGGCGGGGCCGGTATTGTTGGTGAATCATTTTCTTGAGGTGAAGTGATATTAATCGCCAGACCTAGTCCTTCCCCTGTACCCTGGATCTCAGGTAATCCGGGTCGATATTCTCCCGACAAGTGTAAAGCCTCACGAGCAGGTAATTCGGATGCATCCCTACTGAAAGCCCGCCTATCTTTAGGCGGCAGGTTAGGTTTCTCATCGGAAGGGCTGTCCGCAGCTTGGAGGTGTATCCAGTCTCCGATTGATGGCGACATGTCCCAGTCGTCTGGGCGATTTAAGCTCGCTCTATGGGGTTTAAACTCTCCGTCATCAACAGACAAGCCAGCAGAGAGCAGCGGACTTTCAGAACGTTCTTGCTCGCCATCTATTGCTTGCTCCAACGCTCTGACCATTTTCTCACTAACCATTTGCTCATCCTGTTCTGTTGCTGCCGGTATGATCATTCGCGGATCTGCAGGTTTTCTAATCTGGAATTTGAGAGGATCCGGCAGAGTGTTAGACTGTGCGAGTCTTTCTCGAGCCAGCTGTTGCAGGTACAGTTGCGTCACCTTCTTTGGGTCCCATCCTCCCTGCCGGGCCAGGTCCGGAGATTGATTGAAGATGTGCTGCTGCATGTCGTTCATCAGTTCTGGGCTGACTACGCTAGGATCATGATAATGATCTAAAACTCGGTTGATTGTACTGTACGCATCACTATCGAGCGTGGTTCGACCGGTTCGAGGTGAGGCAAATGAAGCAGGAGACCAGGGCTGCGGAGTCAGCTCGCTTGACGCCGTAGAGATTGACAAGTGATTAGGCTGCGGGGACTGAGAAGGCGAGTGCTCATCGATCCTTTCCATTGGCGCCTCCCGCTCTTGGGAACCCGAATACCTATCCTTGGATCTGATCGATGAAGTCCATGAAGCCATGCTCCAGCGGCTGTTGGACGCTTCGTTGGAGACCTCTTTTGACCTCTCACCCTGCAACTTATCGAACGGCGCTTTCTCAAGTACCGGCGTTTCCCCAAGCATAATCTGTATTGATTCCTGGTCGTCCTTGTCGGAGATGGAACCCTCTGCGGTTCTTGCTCGACGGATACTCGTTGGGCTTGCCGGGCTGGCATCTCGCATGCTCATTATGTGACTGAGAAGCGTCTGATGCTCTTGACTAGAATTTTCTGAATCCTCTTGAGGCTCGTTATCAAAGAACGTGTCTACTGAATCAGACGTACCAGCTGTGACCGCTGACGTGGGCTCAACGTCCGATGGCGGTGTAACAGTACCTCGCTGAAATTGGTTCATGTGTGAGAATCGATTGAATCCGCCCAACGTTGGAGAGTCCTCTTGGCTTAGATCTAACACGGACCGCTCGGATAGGTGACCGGTGTCTATCGTCAGCTCCCGTTCCGACTTTGGGAATTCTCTGACAGGAGTTTGAAAGACGTCCTCATCAAATTCCCCTAGATCGTCGAGATTAGGACGTTCGGAATCATCACTAACGTCCTGTTGTGGCATGCCAGGTAGTTCGAAACCCTCCAATGGAGCTTCCGCATGCTGATCCACGCCGCCAACGACCATAGAAGCTCGCTGTCTTTCCACTTCAATCTCTTCCTGCCGCTCATTCTCTTTTACTGTCTTTGTAAAAGCTTGCTGGATCTTTTGCCTTCTTGCTGCAAAATCCACTCCACCGAGTTCTGGCGGTCGCTTGGTTCTGGGTTCCTTCGCGTGCTTTGGGCCGCCATTTTCCTGACCTGAGAACCGTTCAACAGCTCGCGCTCTCGAAGCGGAAGTTGAGGCACTTGAGACTGGTTGTCGAGGCCTCGAGCTTCGTAAAGGAGGGGACTTCTTCGGCATAGGAGCAGATATGTATGCTGCAAGACGGGGGCTTGTTGCCAGACGTTGCCCGGCACTGTTATGGACGTCACGTCGTGGGGAGTTTCGACCCGGACTTGACCTTGGATCTCTGACTGGACTGCGTGACTTCTGGTTGAACCGTGGCAGACCGCTGGATCCTTTAGGAAGAGACATGGTATGCCCAGAATACCTATCCGCCGCCGAGTTCGCCCGTGTGGAAGGTGTGGAATTCCCCGAATCTGAATTGATGCTCTGCCGCCGAGTGCTGATCGGGATTCGAGACTGCGAGCCGCGCCTAGCTGTTCCGGCTGATCCTATCGTGGGATTAGGGGACAGTAGACGTGGAGGCTGTGATGGCTGAGAAATCTTGTCTGGCATTGGAGATCTAATCTGCATGCCTCCTGTGAAATCGCTTCTTGTTCGTCGGTGCAGTCCAGACGGGAGACTAGGTACCTTTTTCTCCATCTTGATCTCTTCTAATGTTGGAGTGACTCCCAGATACCATGCAGAAGGTGACGAAGGCGAGACTTCGTCCGCGTATCGACTTGGTTCATCACGAAACATTGGATTTGGACTTCGCATGCTTCCTTCTGAGCCCCTTCGTCTTCGAGGTCCCGGTATACCATAGCCAAGATGGTTGTTGTCGTCACTGCTCAGTGCTAGGATCTCGCCGAAAAGAGGCTTCCGAACAAGATTTTGTCCGTCTGGATTGAGACTGGTCGTAGATTGCGAAGCGTATGCGTTGGGATCTGGCCGCCCAGTGCGCTTAGTTTTTGGGCTAGCCTTGGCATCTTCATTTGTCCGCCCTCGGTGTCTGTTGGACCTTGAAGGATTTGCAGAGTGTCGCTGATCTGTTGGAGATCCCTTTCGCGCATAGCCAGCTTGGGAGGTTTTCGGCTGGGACGAGTTACGCGCTCTAGCATAGCTTATGCTAGTGGCAGGATTTGTATTATTGGCCGGGTTGAAGTTGGCAGGATTAGAAGTGCCAGACGCCGACCGCGATGTAGGTTTCCTCGGTAGTGGTGGAACTTCATCGGTGTTTGAATTAAACCTGTCGACTAAGTCCTTCAACGACGTCTGACGGTTCCGGGCACTGTTCGATAAGGCCGGGTTCGACTTTGCTCCACCTAAGGGGCTTCTGTCGCTCAGCGGAGATGTTTGGTAACGTGACGTCTGACCGCCGTGGACTCGCGAAGACAGAGAAGGAAGGTCGAAGCCGTTGGCTCGAGCTGATACTGGTGTTGGCATTTGCTGATGCCTTGCTCTCGTCATACCGTCCTCCCGCTTTGTAACAACAATATCTCCCTGCCCAAGCCCTTCTGTCGATGCACGCGCGAAGGAGTTTTGGTACCGCCTGTAGAATTCGTGCGGGTCTGGGGAGTCGTCTTCCTTCGGTGGTTCACGGGTAAAACCATTTACACTAGCATCCGAGGCGTACTGCTCGAAAGTGGTGGATACCTGGGGGCGCTTGACAGCGGCAGGATTGTAGGTATATGCTGGCAACGATGGTACCGAGTGGCCTGGGAGTGCGACCGGAGCAGGGTTGCGGCGGTCATCTGGAAGGGTGGAATTTGTCGACGGGTCGTAGTCCACTGTCGGAAGTTGTTCTAAAGCGTAGTGGTTGTGATCGGAGCCAAGTGTCGACATGTCGTCCTTTGACCGTAAGGCATCAATGTGGACTGCACCAGCAGAAGCTCAGGCTGTTGTGCGCCAAGACGATCCAATTAGAGAATTTCACTCCCTTGGTTGTGTGTACGGAGTGTAGGACTGGGATGAGTTGGCGGGCTCGATGTGTGGCTCTCAGAGCTTTAGTGTCGCACGATGAGGTTAGATGAAGCTTGTGAAGCCCGGGCAGTGGGTCAGTTGACACCAGCCATCGCAGTGAACTTTCCGAGCTGCAATGACCACGTCGTAGCAAGATCTTTGGTGAGTAAGGAGGGAGTCGATGGTACAGGATTATTGGATGAGATGATTTGTTACGGGTTTTGAAGTTGGGGTTCTGCCGTGTCGGTAGTGGTTTAGTGGTGACAGAAGCAGAGGATGCGAGGGGAGGCTTTGAGCCAATCAACGGCGCTATCGCCCTACGCCCAGATTCGCGCCTCGTCCGCGCCCGATGATGATCTACCCTACCGCCAACAAGGCCAGACGAATGAATGCCTTCAGACTCTGGGCAACCGACTATGGTTATTGCTATTCTACGGATATCATCATATCAACTGCTGGATCTGGTTGTTACACTAGGTATTCAAGATAAAGATTCCCTTCTGCATGGCACAAAGAAAAGCAAGAAAGGGATGCGCAAGGGTCTTGCTGGCGATGATGCACTCCCAAGCGCTGGACCGCTATCTGTTAAGGGAGAGTCGTACACGCTCACACTCTACGGAATATGGTTACTAGTAAGTACACTGAGTAAGTGATCCTTTGGCCTTCACCGACTAACCACAAGCAAACGGAACAATTACAACGGCATGCCCTCGCCATCGAGACAAATCTATCATATGCCTACCTATGGAGCTGCCTGTCCAGGGCGGAGGTACCTAAAGTACAAGTACGTGGAGCTTAAATTTGGGAGGTCTTAAGCGATTAAGGTGGTTGGGGATAGCGTTCATTTTGCTCACAACGTCTGTCGAAAAAAAGGCATCTCTTACCGGACAAGTAGTAAAAGCCTGATAGGTGGGCATACAACGTACAGCGACATGAAAGACACTACGGAATACTTACGCTGCTTCGCTTCTTGTTATTGTCTCCTCTCATCCTGCTACCTTTGTGCGCTTTGATTTCTCGATGGACCAAGAAAAGCTCTATGGATCTGAACTACTTTCTCGGGGTCGACTGTGATTGCCCGGGCATCTTTGCCTCTTGCTTCCTTCTTTGTCTCACTTCACTCCGAAGCTTATCAAAATCAATGGCATGGGATCACTGTCTTTCCACACCGTAACGAGGTACTAGATCAAATGCGACAAGCCATCTACTCCCGGAAATTGAGGACGACCTGTCTTCTGTTAGATGCAGATTCCCATAATCTGACACATTTGCATGGTTGATGGATCCTGAAGCATGCAGCCATTTTGGTTGCTGGCGGGCTAACGGCGCGTGGATTTCGTTTGCCGGAGAAGCCTGTCCTTGCTCCTTGGCTCCTTGTGATGTCGCTTTTCTGTTGAATTTCGCGCATGTGGGACTTTATCGGTTATTTGGCGCTAACAAGTAGACCATTACCTAAGGTACCTTACCGTGCTTACTCACCATTGCTTGGCGCGAACGCGTTTTTGGACCAACGCGTGCAGACCACACACCAGTACAATTCGGGTGCACTTCAAGTCATTGCATCGCATACCTACATAACGCCATTTCAATTCAGCCTCATAGGCATTGATCCACCGTAGGGCTCCTACAATCCGCGCCGCCTTTTTCTATATACTGAACCTGTTTCGAAACATGACAGGGAAGAGGAAGCGTAGAGGAGCTTCCGAAACCGGTGCTGGCCAGCCTGGAAAGCGTATCAAGCTTGATGCTAAAGGGCCATCTAGCCATGTTTCAACTGGACATCCAGCGCTGTGTCTTTATTATCCCCAAGTTGTGACCTTACAAGACTATCTACTCTCCAAACTTCCAACTTCCTCCGTGTCAAGGCGTGAAAAGATTGCTACGATCGGAAAAGGACAGCAAAGGCCTCTCAAGGATGATCAAATTATTGCAGAGACCGACGGCCAGCAGGCTTCGCATCATCTTGTGGCAAGTGACTGTGGAATACGTGAACATGAGAGGAATCTGGCAAAGCTCTTAACCACGACTTTGATTGGCTTGGTACATGATGCTCCACCAGACGTCGCCACGTCGCGACAGAAGGACTTTGCATCCTTTTCTCAGCAAGTCAACTTAACATCTAGGAGCAGCGTTGGGGGAACATCAATAACGCAGTCAGAGGTAGGCGTTGATATTGTTTGCCCGCGTCCCATAACACCCGAGATCTACTATCTCTAAATATGCTGATTTGTTTTGTCTGTGCTTGTCCAAGCATCGTTTTTTATGGGCGTATTGTCATTGATTGCCACAGAGCGATACCTAATGCTCGAATAGATTATTGACTTTGCAATCTGGCAACTTTTTCATAGAATATACCGGAACGTCCATAAGCCAATGCACCTGCTTTGTCATGGCTATCGGCGGGCAAGTGCTCCTCAGCAGCCCAACGAGGAACATTGTGTATTGGCTCATATTTACGGAACCGTGTCGCACTACCCCAATAGTCATGTCAGTGCTATGAAGAATGAAACCTGGACCGATGTGTTTGGCTTGCTGGGTAAAGGAGGCGATTGGATCATGCGAGACCTAGTCTTGGACTGTGGCGTCTTCGTTCCAGTCGATAGCGGTAGAGGCAACTACTACCAACTGTCCGGTATGTGCCAACCTGATGCGTTCAATGTTTTCCCACTCACATTCGAGGCACAGGAAAACCACTGACCGAAATACAACCCCTTTCGGGTGGAAGCTTTCTGCATTTACCTCTCCAAGTCAAGATACCAGAGGCCATCCGAGGTCAGGCAAGGCCTGAAAGCAATTCACTGCCATTCTGCAATCCTCCTGCAGCCATCACGTTTGTTCGCAGTCGCATGTTCTATGCACGTGCGGCGTTGAATGCAAAGGGCAGAGTAAGATTCGGTCTCCGTCACATTCGTAAGTTGATGCCAAGCCAAAAGAATCCTGTTTTCATTAATGCAGCCAGATGTCCTGAACAGATATGGAGATGCTAATAACCCAAACCATACGGTACATCTGATGAAATACATATTTCCAAGACAGTTTAGACTACATAATGCGTTTACCTCGAAAGTTGATTCACGAGAAACTGTTCAGCCTTTCAAGGACTATACTCTGCGAGAACAGGAGATTGCCCAAGTTGAACGCCAGAACTCCTCAAGACGAGGGGAAAACCTTGCCTCACCGTATCATTTACATGTGCCAAGAAGACTTCGTGGTGCCACGTACGATCTGGTCAAGGAGTTGCAGAGCAGACATGCTCAATGTTCTTATAGTGAACTTCTAAAGCATCACTGTCCACTTCGAGTTAGTTAGCACTGAATCTCCCAGCAGCCTAATTGCTGATTATCCTAGACTAATGGTGGTCCACATCGACGAGCTATTGCTGAAACTCAAAGCGGCAACACCACAACACAGGTTGATACGAAAGCGCTCGCGACGGGCCAGAGTACAGGTGCAACGCTAAGCAAATCCGGGCCATTGGCTTTACCTGGCGGTCAATCCTTGCTTGATTTCTCAACCCCCGCTTCAGACGTCTCGGCTTTCTGTCGAGCAGTGCTGTCGAAACTCCTGCCAGATAAGTTCTGGGGCTACGGGTTAGAAGCGTCGAGGACCAAAGATATGGTTTTCTCTAGAGTCAACCAATTTGTGCAGCTTAGACGATTTGAGAACATGTCTCTCCATGTGGTTTGCCACGGATTAAGAGTAAATTTGACTCCCAGGAGCTCGCACAGTCTTAGCTGACGAATTGATAGATTACTTCCCTTGCATGGCTCATACCACCGAAGATAGAACCGTCTACCAAAACTTCCAGATTAGACGTGAAGAAACGGAAGGAAATTTTCCTTGAGTTCCTTTACTATGTCTTTGACTCCTTGCTTATACCTCTGGTCCGGTCCAACTTTCATGTTACGGAATCCAACGTTCACCGCAACCGACTATTCTTCTTCCGTCACGATGTCTGGCGCCGAATGACGGAGCCTGCATTGAGTCATATCAAGCTCTCCATGTTCGAAGAAATGGATACTATGAAAGTGCGTAAGCTTCTTGATGCACGACCACTAGGTTTCAGTCAGATCAGACTCCTTCCGAAAGCAAACGGCATCCGACCGATCGTGAATCTTAGGCGACGCGTGACGAAGTTACAAAAGGGGAAAGTCGTGCTTGGACGAAGCATCAACTCGATCATGGCACCTGTATTCAGCATGCTAGACTATGAGAAAAGAAGGAACCCGAGCTGTATCGGTTCGGCAATTTTCTCCGTTGGTGAGATTTACCCGAAGCTGACGGCTTTCCAAAGACAACTCAGGTCCAATAGGCCAGGATCGAAAATCTTCTACTTCGCCAAGTGCGACGTTCAGTCATGCTTCGATACCATACCTCAAAGAGGTGTGGTGAAACTACTGGAACAGGTTGCCTCTGAAGACGAGTATCGGATCGCTCGTCACGCTGAGATCAAGTCTTCTGAGAACCACGGCTACGGCGTTGGAACATCACCGAAACCAACGAGAAAATTTGTCGCTTTAGCAAGGGCTTACACAGACTTTGCACGATTTGAGGGAGCAGTGGAGACATGTTACGCTAAGGGAAAGAAAAATACTGTCTTCGTAGATGCCGTAGTCCAGACATCGCAAAAGCGAGACAAATTGCTTGACCTCGTAGAAGAGCACGTTGAGCGAAACATTGTCAAGATTGGCAAGAAATTCTTCAAGCAGAAAGCTGGCATACCGCAGGGCTCTGTATTGTCGAGTCTTTTGTGCAATCTCTTCTACGCTGAACTAGAGAGAGAGCTTCTTGGTTTCCTGAAAGATGACGAGAGCATTCTTCTACGCCTTATCGACGACTTCCTGCTCATTACCACGAGAAAGGAGCATGCAGAGAGGTTATTGAAGATCATGCATGACGGAATCGAAAAGTACGGCGTCAAGGTCAACCCAGCCAAAACCCTCGTTACCTTCGAAAGCACCTTCAACGGGTCTCGCTTTCCTCGATTAGCAAAAGGAACAGCATTTCCATACTGCGGTACTAGAATCAACATCAATACACTAGAAATTACTAAAGACCGAGACCGAAGAAAAGACTCATGTGCGGCCCCAGCATCACACAGCTAAAACTACTCGCTAACCACTCACAGCCCTCGCCGACTCCCTCACCGTCGAATCCTCAAAGACCCCAGGCAAGACCTTCCACCGCAAAGCCCTCAACGCCCTAAAAATTCAAACCCATAAGATGTTCCTCGACACCACGTTCAACTCTCTCAGCACCGTTCTCAGTACAATCTATCAGAATTTTGTAGAGGCGGCGATGAAGTACTATCGGTATGCGAAATGCATGCCTGCGAAGCAACAGCCGCATGATTCTTTGCTGATAGGTATGTCGCTCCTACTTACAACCTGGCTACTACATCAAGAAAATACTTGAATGAATTTGAATAACTGTTAACTCGACCAAACCTCATACAGACACAATCCGCGATGTCACATCCCTCGCCGCCACCCTCATCAAAGCCCCTCCTAAGTCCGGACACTCCTACGCTTGCTCAGTCAACAAGCGTCAAATCCAATGGTAGCCCCCTCGTTCCCCCTAGCCCCACACCCTCTCTAACTCCACCACAGGCTCGCCCAAACAGCCTTCACCACCGTTCTCACTAAAAAACAAACAAAGTACCGCACCGTCCTCGCATGGCTAGGTACGGAGATGGAGGCTTGCGCACCAAGAGATTCCAAAGAGGCGAATATGCTTGGTAGAGCGGTCAGGGAGGGGGCTAAGGCATTTGGGGGATATAAACCTTGAGGGCAATGGTTCGGAAGGCCGGATTTGGTGGGAATATCCATGAATCTTAGTGGAGCTCTCACTCTAGAAAGTGCCACCGGGCGGTAGCTGTGTGCTGGCGAATCGTGCCCTGGCATCGTGCGCTTCTGGGGCGTTCCCAACCGTTGGCTCGTGGCGGAGAGTCCGTAAACAACAACCGGTTTCCTCGATAGAGATTTTCAAAGGAACGATTAGAGAACTTGTTTCCTCGAAATTATACTATCATTGGTTTGAGTTTATGTGCGATATGAAGATTTGAATTGGCTAGTATTTGTTTTTTCATATTAAATTGATCTGACGGTCACATGGGCTGATAGTTGATCTGGACAGCAGTTGTTGTTTTGTCGACTTTCTAGATTTTTCGATAGAGCTAATGGAGTATAAGGCAACTAGAGAATACAGAAAGTCTGGAAACAATCTTCGAAAGCCAAACTCACGAGGGCAACCATCAGAACAAATTACTCAGATATGTCTCTTTTACTCAATTCTTTCTTTTCACGAAAATTTAGGCCAATACTTGTACGCGTCAAGAAGATGATGAGTCTCAATATTCATTCGAACGTTTCAATGTAGACCGATTGCTGTTTACTGACTTGCTGCATCTATTTGAGTATCCAGAACAACCACCTCACACAATATCGTTCAACCAATGGGTAAACCTAGTCTATCAAACAGCCTCATGGTGGGGTTGGAAAAGAGCAGTCGCAGCCACACGGAGTAGCGATGTGTGGACAAGGCAGCTTGAAGGCTGTTGTTTAAGGCACATCAAGACAGTTTTGTCCAAGAGGTGAGACACTTGGCGGACATTGCCGTCAGACAAGCCTGTTCGTCGGGAATATGACGGTTCCATTTCTTCCACAGCGAGAAACACCTCATTATACGCTACGATAGTGTTGCAAGGAGAATCCATGTGAGACGTCAAACTTCTTTGGAACAAAGGCGTTGTTGTGTTTTCGGATTTTGAAACATTGTTCGTTTGCACCTGGCTTCTTTGTCTTTTCTGTCGAAAAAAATCATGGCCTGTTCCCTCCAGCATCTTCTGCGCTTCTTCTTTTATGATTTTTATATTTTTATCTGTCTTCTCCAATCGCCATCAGACCACACTCCTGAAGAAATGGCACCCCAACACGCGCCCAACCACCCCTTTGCCAAGCTCCACACCCACGCACACTCCATACCGTCCCTTAGCCAACTCCCTACTATTCTCGCATCCTCGCTACAAGCATTGCCTACCTTGGCTCCTTCCAGCCTCCCCCCACCCTTCTCCTGCAACCCGACCACCGTTGCTTCTTCAGTCCTAACAAGCACCACAACCCCCCTCCTCTCCTCACCACCGCCATCACCCCTACCAACCTCCTTCTCCTATCTTGCATTCCTCATAAGCTTTTCCCTAACCTCCACAGTCATTCTCGTGTCAGCATGGTGGATGTTCCACTATCCGCACAACTGGTCTCGAGCTTTCGCACCAGCATTTGTGCAAGCGCATAGGGAACGGGTTCGGGGATTTGTAGAGAAAAGGGAGAAAGAAGAGGATGAGGAGATGGAAAATGGGGGAGGATGTGGGTTGGAACGGGAGCGCCAGGGTGTGGTTAGGGGGCTGGTCTGGGGACATACGGTATGGAGAAGGCCAGCGATATGGGATGTCGAGGGAGGGGGAAGAGGTGCGGAGGGCTGAGGTTTGAGGGGATAAGGAGATGTGAGAAGATAGCCCATCTTGGGTTGATAACAACAAGTAGAATTCGGTTTACAAGAACCTACACCCATCTAGTCCCGTCCCTACGCTTGAATCACTCAGAATTTCTTTTGCTACGGACTTCACTTCCATTCTTGCCGAAACTCCCACGAACAATATAGCTGTCCCATTTCCCTCGGTCCTTTACTTTTTTCCAAACCCTCTCGGTACCAACCCCCTACCTACCCACAACCCACCACGCATCCACCCAACCCCCAAACCCCCTCGCCCTTATCCTCACATTCCTCATAATCATCTCTAAGATCTACGTCTTCACGTACTGCATTTTTTCGCCTCACCACTTCCTTGATGGAAGGGTGGTGGGGGTGCAAAGGGAGTTGGGGGGGGGGAAGGGTAAGGAGGCATTTGAGGGGTGTGAAAGAGTACGAGGAGGGTGTGGGCTTTCGAAGACTACCGTTCTGTGGTCTGATTGTTATGTAATTCTGGGTGTTGAGATATCGATTTTTAAATAAGTCTCTTTGTACTTGGTTGTTACATTTCATGAATTTCCATATCAAAGTTTCCATTTTGAGATTTTTCTAGATAATTGAATTGTCATTAGCGAATGCTTGAAAGAATCGATCAAAGAGCGACTAATGCTTTGGTGGTTTGGGTGGGTCGCATAAATGGGGTTCTCACCTGGGGTGTATTGAGATCATCTAGATGTGGATCAATATTTGTCAAATAGTGTGGCACTAAAATGGAGATGTCGTCAAGATTCATAAATTCCATCTACTCCAAAGAGCTTGTATTCCAACCTTTCCCGTCCCCCATTCGTTCGTTATATATTCTTCCTTCCCTTCCACATTACTCGCACTCCCTACTCCCTCCCAACAACCAAAACAACCCCCCCTCCTCCCCCCTCTCCGCATCCTTCCCCCTCACCCCCCTCCTCGTCATCCCGCGCATCCACCCCTCCTCCTCTCTCTCTTCCTCCTCCTCAAGCATAATCCTC